>ERZ1034687.2-NODE-2-length-167940-cov-20.234607_pt1 | contig 167940 bp, 172 predicted proteins | sample MGYA00520704_ERZ1034687 | MGnify/ENA primary metagenome ERZ1034687 (study PRJEB33766, sample SAMN09781762) | gut metagenome | biome: gut microbiome | host: Homo sapiens | place: Madagascar | study: EMG produced TPA metagenomics assembly of the PRJNA485056 data set... | reverse complement strand
CCAACGAATAAACTATATATGAGACAATTAATTAAGTAAATTTTAATAAAAAAGGAGAGATAAAAATGGATATTTTATTAGTAAGCTCCAGAGAAGCAGATCTTGCATATATGGAAGCAACCAATGAAATTGCGATGGCAATGAATTGTTCCGATATTTCCGACTTTATGGAAGGTGCAGATAGTGCAAAGAAGAGCAACGGTGGTATCATCAATGCAATCAGAAACCTCGTTGAGAAAATCAAAGCATTCTTCACAAATCTGTTTTCTGGATCTGATGAAATGCGTGCGAAAGCAAACGCAGTATTAAAGAACAAAGAACTTGCTGCAAAGAAGGTGGAAGTTCTCGACAATGCTAAGATCAAAAAGAACTATGGAGAGTTCAAGCGTAGAATCGAGAATGCAAAAACAGTCGAGGAAGTCGATAAGATTGCAGCTGAGTATAACAACAAGAAAAATGGAAAGAAGATTCTTGCTGCTTGTGCTGTTACTGTTGGTCTTGGTGCTCTTGCTGCAAAAGTTCTTGCTCCAAAGTACAAAGAAGCAAATGCAAAAGATCTGGATGAATTATATAAAGATTATGAGCAATCTAATGATGCATATCTTGCAGAAGAGAAAAAATATGATGACAAGTATAAGGGTCTTGGTGCTAAATCAAAGAAAGTCCAGGATCTTCATAAAGAAGCAGAATCTAAGTTACAGCATTATGAATCTATCAAAAATGGTACTGCGCCGAAATCAGAACTTGCAAAGAGAAAAATGCATATCCTCGGAACTGTCGTTGCAGATGAGATGAATGCATTAAAGGAGAGTGCAAGCCAGAAAGTGAATGCTATCCGAACAAATATTTCTGGAAAAGTACAGGCACATAAAGATGCAAAGGCTGGAAAGAAAGCAGGAAAAGAAGTTGAAAAAGAGGTAAAAGAAACTGGCATCATTACAAAAAAGAATGGACAGGTTGATGTTGAAGCAACTCAGAAAGCTGCACCAGACTATGGTGAATCTGCAGAAGATCCGGAACTTGCATTCTTTGGTGAAACAGACCTCTATGAGGAATCTGGAAGCATCAAGGAGAAGGTTTCCGAAATCATTGAAAAGATCATCAAAGCAATCAAGGATGCTTATCAGGCAATCAAAGATAAAGTAGATCGTGCAAAGCTTAAAAAGATCCTGAATTCTGAACTTGCAAAATCTGAAAAGATGATTAAGTTCAAAGTAAATGATAAAGCAATCGTAAAGGCTGTAGATGCTGAGTTAAAGATCCGGAATAAAGCTGTTGTTGCTGTTAAGAAGGTTGAACAGGATTTTGTTCGTGGAAAAATCTCTTATGAAGATGCAACTGCTAAAGTGGAAGATATCTATATTGCAACAAATGCTGATGTTGATGATATATATACGAAGCATATGGCGGGATACGTCAAACTTCAGGCTAATGAGTACCGGATGTCTCAGATTAGAACCTATACTCTTAAGCTTATGGATTACCAGGATAATATCTTAGCTCGTTGCCAGAAAAACATCGAAGCTGAAGAAGCTCGGATTCTGAAAGAAGTAAAAGAATTGGAGAAGGCTTCTCCATACAATGAAGCTGCAGATCCAGTAGATGCTACAAAGAATACAAGTGCTATGTTACGTTTCAAGCGGAAACTTGCAACTGTATTTGGTAGAATTGATAAGAGCACTGCAAACAAGATTGCATCTACAATTGCAATTGCTTCTTGTATTGCTGTTTTCCATAATTATGATAAAAACTATCGAGCAACACATTCAAATGGCTCAAACAAAGGTTCTATGTTTGATCCAAATGGATTACCAGGTCCGGGTAATAAACCAGTTATTGATGCAGAGTTCCGTCCTGCATAAACCGATATAACGCGGGTAAAAAAGGAGAGATGATTATTATATCATCTCTCCTTATCCTTTTTATTTACCAGAAAAGTCCGACAAACCGTAATATCACATGCATGACAAATAGTCCGAGTATACATGCACCTACAACCATTGTAATTGTTGCAATGATAAATGCAATGATATCATCTTTCTTTAATATCACGGATCTTCTGGCAATTCTGTATTCTTCTTTTGCAATATCAATTGCTCTTATCAACCACTTTTTCATATATCCTCTACTTTATAAGTCTCTTGATCACACTTTTAATTCCATTAACGATCTTATTTGATATCGTGATAAATCCAGCTACCATTCCCGTAAGTATAGCAATGATAAGTGCAGATATCGTACATATTAACAACATTACATACGGAAACCATACCACAACGATCAATAAAATCATTATTACAACGATATACTTCATAATGTGCTCCTTTTAGTAGTCCATGATTTCTTCATCCATTGCAAGTTCTCCGGATTTTACCTGAGATAATCTTGTAGATAATAATGGAACAATATGTTCATACATGATCTTGTACAACTCTTTGTTTTCATTGAAGCACTCTTCTACAGTCCGTAACTTGAACTTACTGTCCTTGTTATTGATAAAGTACATAGATGCTTTGTTACCACCAATCAGTCCATTATCCTTTGCGAACTGAATACAGGTACGAATTGGTGAAACACCTTTGACCTTATCATAAACAATTGTTACAGCCTGACCCGCCTGATTAGATCTTGATTTGATAATCTCAATCCGAATCATAAATCCATCAATACCATCATCCTCTAATGTCAATTTACCAGTACCACCCATTGCTACATGCTTTAACATATAATGAGACAGATACACCGGTGTTTTTCCTCCTGGTCGTTGTATTCACATAAAATAAGTTTATGCAGTTCTCTTATGAACTTCCCCATATCTCTATGAGATACTAGACTATATCTTCAACCAATAATTACTGTTACCATAATTGATTGGTGCTCTCCGTTTCGGTTTTACCCTACATTTCGTCATAAAGACCTACTCGCTTCGTGTAGATATTTCAATCCACCTTATTTTCAACCAGCCTAATCATAAAGATTATTTAAAGATTTCTCTTAATGCTGATATCTAGCTTTCCCTAGTCGTTGAAGTCACAGCTCATCTTTGTGAGTTGCTTCCTTGCGTCGATCATCTCTATTTCTAACCTTGATTACCATATCTCCGGAGTTACCCTTTGTCCTATGAATATCACTACTCATAGTTGGTAGTTAGAACATAACGAGCACATCATAAGATGTGTCAAGATAAACTTGAAATTTCCCGCAGTTAGGAGAGGACTTGCGTATATGTTACCATATACGGCGTCATGTATGTTTAACGCTTCATCCTGTTTCAAGTACAACAGTTCCGCTGCACTCTTAATGATGCCCATCTGAGGATTAACCTTGATGTGGTTAATTGACATTACAATGATATTTGCTGCACGCAGATACGGCAAGATATCAGTATAGAATCTTCCAACTTCTCCTGTCATCCTCATTCGATCTGTCTGAGATGTAATCTCTTCCAGTTTTGCCCAATCCTTCTTATCTGTCTCACTTAATTTTGTAGACAGAGATGGGATAGAGTCAATGATAATGACAGTTGGTTGGAACATTGTGATCGGATCTCCAAATTCATCCTTCTTATCCGAAGTATACATATAGTCCTTTGGAGAAGAAGTTTTCTCTTTGTAAATCTCCATGATCATCTTTTTGATATCTTCGATCGTTGTATTCATCTGTCTTAAGACATACTTCTCTTTCATTTCTTTGATCGTGAAGTGTGTCATATTCTTTGCACGCGTAAGGTTCATTGCCTGTTCCAAATCGTAATGAATAATAATACCATTTTCATATGGTCTTACAATCATTGCTGCTAAGAATAAGTCAACAGATGTTTTTGCAGTGGAAGATTTTCCAATGGTTAAGATGTTACATCCACCATTGAACCCGAGACATGGGTATGAATCGACGATATTATCGTCATTGTCATACACATTTAACATGTATCCGAGATAATAATCAAGTGGGGCAATTCCTGTCTTATACGAATCGATCATCGTATTAGATTCAAATAAATCTCCATTTGATTCTACTAACGAGTCCTTTAATTTACTCATTATAATTCCTCCTTAAATCATTTTATTAATGACATGTGGAGAAAAAAATAGGTATAAATCATGGTAAAAAAGAAAAAAAATCCAAGCCACCCCGAAGGGTGGCTCTAAAACTCACCCATTGATGGATTTTAGAAATACACACAAATTGATCATTTCATTCGTAAACAATCATTCGTAACGTGTATTATGGACTTTTTCCTTCTGTATTGTAAGTGTTCTAAAAGTAATTTCTAAACAAAATAACTGTTTATTAATCGGTGGGTGATATATGATCACTTCGCAAAATGAGCATGTATCACACATCGGTTATGTTATTTTATTTTTACGCTTCCTTTGAATAGGTGGAGAGAGAAGATTTCGTGGATCTTCTCTCTCTTCACCCCCCTTTTCTCACATAGATAATATATAATCATAAAAATGTGAAATCCAATTTATGAGATTCCACCGCCTACTTCACCGATTGTGATCTTTGGAATTGTATCCACACCGATAATCTCGATATTCATCCAATAGAATGAATCTGCGCGAATTGTGTAGCTTGGATTTAACACATACTCATTGAATGCATTAATCCATGCCTGAAGATAATATGCATATCCAGTTGGCATCCCATTGAGATTGGCATCATCACTTGGGCGAAGATCTATGAGGAAGTTGAACTGTCTGTACATCTTCCGTAACAGGTCTATACCAAGCATCTGATTTTCTTCGGGTTGAATCATGAGATAGTCATCTGCATCTCCAGAGGTTCGGAATAATTTGCAGGTTCCCTTACACAATTTTGGAAGCTTCTTTGGAATCAACACATCATGATGATCTTCATCGTGTGAGGTCTTCTTATATAATGCATAATAGGCTGCATTGTTTATATTGCGAGTTCCTGTGAAGTATGTCTCTTCGAATTTCTTTAGCATCTCGTATACTTCTGGTGTGAATCCATCCGGTCTTTTACTTACACCTGCCAATGCAATTCTAATATCTTTTCCAGTTAACTCCACTGGGAAACATTCATCATATGTGAGGATATTTGCAAGGTCAATGAATTCATTTACTTGGACACACCGATGCTCCGGAATTACACTGGTTCCATATGTTCCGGTAAGATCACCCATCTGTTCTCTGGCATGTTTGTACATACGATACATATGATTCATATTCTCAAAATATCCAGCAAATGATTTATCCGGTAATTCTTCTTTAGTGATACTTTTATTGTTTGAATCATCACAGCAATCTCCTAATCGTTTACTGATTACCATTCCTAGTAAAGAATCCAGAGTTTTACCGTCAGTTTCATCAATCATCTTTTGAAAATTCTTATTGGTACGCTTCTCTTTCAAATGCTTTTTAAACATTCTTATTCATCATCCTTTCTTAAACTTAATTTATTTAGTTCTTCATAAAATTCATCCCGGTACATTTGATGAAGTTGGATCTTAATATCAATAGGTAATAGTAAGTCTTCCAGTTGTTTTGTTTTCTTATCCAATTCTTCTTTCATCTTTACATACCGGTAAACGTCTTGAATCGAAGGAAGTCCATAAATTGCATGAACTTCCTCCTTTTTATTGTCGTATTGTGACTGGTATCTTTCGTATAAAATATCCCATGCATGTTCTGCAGATACATCACCTGTATCACGGAACGGGTTTCTTATATAGAGAATATCACTCATTCGTATCTCCATTGGTTACATGATTGAAGTTTATCATCAATTCCAGATGTAATCTGCTTAAGACTTCTTTAGCCAAAGTAGCTGGTCCTAAATCCATATGATCACCAATATATGAATTGAGTTTTTCTGAAGCATCTTTTGATATTGGCATATCCTTTATGACAGATTTAAGGGTATCAACACATCCATCAGGATCTGATAAGCATGATTGATTAAACCTTTTATCTATAGCACGTTTGGCTTTTTCAAATTCTGGTGAATCAGGGTATTTTCCTAATGATGCATATACATCAGGATTATCTGTATACACAATATTCTTCGCTAACATTCTTTTCTGTATCCTTTCTTTGTTTCATATTTTAAACAGCATATCTGTCCAGATCGCTCCAGCACATCCATATTTCATAATAAACGGACCATTTGATAATCTCAGATCATAGATATAGACGTGCCTATAATCATATTCATCTCTAAGATCACATGTTGTTCCAATAAGTGCAGATCCATGAACTTCTACATGCAGTTGAAATGATTCTCCATTAATATCTTCTATAATGCATGGTAAATGATATGGATCATTTGCTGTGCCATCTCCATCACCATCATCATCAAATTGATTGTCTTTACAACAATACCCGATCAGAATAGTTCCCTTGTATGAACCACGCACAAGCCGAATATAAGTGATAGCACTTGCATCAAGATCTTCTTTTCGCATGAGGATAAGGTCAACATCACCTTTATCATGTGAACGCCATCTCTTGGTCATTATCAGATCTACCATTTCATACAATGCAGACTGTACATTGTTAGCATGTACAAGGACTGGTGATTTCCTGTTGATATATCCTGTTGAAAATACTGTATCTGCACAAGCATTTGGCATCATAATAACCTTTGACTGAAAAGCGGATACAATATGATCCATGTAGTAATCTGTTATAGCCTTTGATGATCTGGATACTGGATAACAATCTTCAGAATTTGCATTCTTAGGATCCAGTATGATCAATTTATCAATCAATGATGCAATTGCTTTAATGTTTGAGCTTGGATAAACACTTTCGATCCTATCATCCTCCAAGTTATATCTAAATATTGTGTAATCGTATGATGGATAATTATCCGTGATAAAGTAAACAGTACAACCGCATTTTTCAAATAATCTGGTAATTGGCATGAATTGCTTATCTGATTTTGGAGTCCATGTGTAATAGATTCCATAGCTTTCTTTTTTCAGGGTTCGTCCAATATATCTGTCACATATTACTGATGTATCCATATTATTCTTCATCCCCCTTGTCCTCTATTTTCGCCTTAGTCTTAGCGGAGGTGTATACACCTCCAAAACTGCGTGACCACTGTTGTAACATGAGTTCAGTCGTTGCTCGTAATTTAGGAGTTATGAAAGTGGTTCGCTCAACCAGTGCCTCCTTTTGCTCTATAAGAAGATGAATAGAATCCGGTGAACTCAGCTCATTGTTTATCAATTCATTATTAATATCTTTTACAAAATTTTCTCTTCTTGTGGTATCTGTATGAACAAGCTTTTTCAAAGTGTTTGAGATACATGCAACAGCATCATTATCCCCAATACCAAGTGAAATAAGGTCTTCTTTTCCTATATAGCAAATATTCATACTACCACGATAATATTTCAATGCATCGAGACAATTATCTGTATCATCATTAAACAGACCTGGACTTAACTCCACGTTTGTATAGTTCTGAGACTTAATTGAATGGAAATGGAGTCGACTGATTCCAGAGGCATCTTTGGACAACTCATAAATTCGTTCGCACATTCTGATAATCTCTGGATTTTCAGCCTGCTTTTCGTCCATAATTACATGAACATCAGACTTACATACACTCACCCATTTTAAGGCTTCATCCAATGCTGTCTGTACAGTAAATCTTATAAAATCTTCATCATTTGACGTAAGATCATAAACTCTACGTGTTAACAGAGTAGATTCAGGTTTCTGTAACAAGTATGGAAGTCGATTGGATACATCAAAAAACTTTGCACTAAGTGCACCCAAGATAAATCGTTTTGTTCCAGTTGCTCTGATATCTGAAATCAGACTTTCTTTAGAATCATAAATGATGAGGACATACGTGTTGATATCATCTCCGGGATCATCTACACGATCGATCAAAGTTCCAGTTGCATGGAAAAATCTTGGTGTTAATGAATTGCCAAAACATGCATAAAATGTTACATTGTATCCAGAATCCACTAAATCCTTTGTGAATTCAACCATCTCATCACTGAGACAGTCAAAAGTTACATTCGGTATATAAATCAATACATTTGGTCTTAAAAAGTTTTCCATTTTATGTTTCTCCTAATCATATTTCATAGTTACTAACGGTGGATTGTTTATAATATTCCGAGACATCTCATTTTCGGCTTCGTTCTCAAATAATCGCAAGATATCATTTGATATATAATAGATGATATGAGCATTTGCGCGACGAAGAGTATCAACAAAGTAAGGATCTTCAAGCATCAAACATACTGATATCTTAAATACATCACTTGTTGTTCCATCTTTATAGATAACTGTAAACTTTGTATCTATATCAGGATTTGGTAATTGTATTGCCTCCATTTCGTCGATAATTTCAGACGAATTTAATTTGTGATCAATATGAACCACAAATTCCGTACCTTTCATCTCCATGTACCCAAATATCAGTTTCTTCCGAAATTGCTGATCTGCTGTAATAAGACGATGTCGGAAAGCCGGTTCCCTCAATTGTGTATAGTTACAGATGACAAGAATGAAGCCATCATCATCTCGCTCAGAATCAATCTGTAGGCAACTCCAGTTATCTGGAATTGCTACAAAAGGATCTGGAGCATATATCACGTTATATTTAACACATGGGACATGTCTTGGTTGCCAATCATCAGATGTCATACCCTCATAACTCATCAATGACAAATCATTAGTATAAGTATATAGAGGATCATCTGGAGTTGTATGCCGAATACGACGTAACACACCATCTCTATCAGGAATACGGATACAATTACAATGATAATCCATGAGGTTTTTGAGAAATAAAACAACTGCATCTTTAATGATATCATAATTTCGATATACAAAGATTCGTTCTCGCATATAGGATAAGAACCGAAGATCAACAGATTCGAACACTGTTACATTATCAGGGTTAGAGCAATCAATTATTTTGAAGCCATTACCTGCCTTTGTCATGACAAATAACGATGCATTATATTTTCCAGATGCTATCTTATAAACTGTAGCCATTCTCTTCATAGTTTTCGTATGCCGAGATGGTATGAAACTAGCACCAACATAAGTCACCATGTCTGTATTACAATTAATATTCATTTTACCATCGTATACCTTTCTACAAAATCATATAATTTAGAACTTGTACAGCCAGTTACTTTTATTCCACGATATATCAAATCATCAAGGAATTGGTCATCTGATAAATATAACATGTGTTGATCAGCATGAGTGTATAAATTCACATTTATTTTATTTCCTGTGAGTTCCCATTGATTCATATTATTAAGTGAGACAATTGTCTCAATCATTACATCTTGATGTATAAATGAAGAGGACCTTATTACACCAATCATATAATTAATATCTGGAGTTTTTCTCATATAAAAACCAAGAAGATGCATGAATTCGTTATCTGAGAACTGATCATTTGTAATCAATACTACTGGTTGATGATTTCGGTCTGTTATAGCCTTAACCTGTGCACTATTATAATTATGATTATGACATATATTATCAGCATAATCAACCTCATCCATTATGTTTTAATCAATGAACCAAGGATATCACACTTTACGTTGTTAGTTAATATCAAATGATCGATCAGTGTTTCATCAGCATCTCTACGAATTATAGCACCAGAATTATTCATACACAACTTCATTACATCAATGAAGTTATAATCTTCACGGGTAATACGAGATTCCTTATCTCTATACAGATTGTGTTTATCAATAACAAGCTGTTTAATATTTGCATACCAACTGTTTCTACCTGGGTCATTGATCCTGTGGTTGATACTGCCGATAATTACATCATCTACAAATGGTGAAAACACAGAGACACTGCTCCTTTTGTCTCGAACAATTTTCCTCCAAGTATTATTATCATAATAATACCATTTGAATAAGTGGTCTTCAGATAACTCTTTAGAAATAACAATCAAGTCATGTCCACATATCTCGAATACATGCCGGATATCAGTGAGCTTTTCTAGTTCATCATCATTCTCGAAGATACCCTTCGCGAAATCGTCAATTAATAGTGCATATGTCATACCCATTTTTAATCCTCCTTTAAATATAATCTAGTATGAAAGCAATTGGAATCCGTAGACATTATATATGCTTCTACAGAAACCGTAGAACCAAAGATTGTCGGGATTTCAAAGATATCTTTTGTTTCACATCCACATACCTTTTCTGGATGATCTACATGAAATCCTGATACATCTCCAAATGTAAGAGTATCAAGTTTCCATTTCGCAGGTTTTGTTTCTACTGACACATCTGGTTTTGCTTTATGAAAAATAACCGCCGGTAACCCGGTCCATTGTGCAAGTTGTTGAAAATTAAGGATATTCTCTATCCTATCTGTATAAATCGGTAATCGATGTGATGATGCATAACAGAATAAACATGTGTAAATATTCATTGCAGACAGATTATAAAATGTACGGAAGGTATCAACCGCAACTTTTTCTTTTACTGCAGGGCATACTGGATCTAATATCATAACTCTTCCACCTGGTTTCTTGCATAAATTGTATACGTTGATATTATTTGCCCTGGCAAATGCGACAAATAAGAAACTCAAATTATCGTCACAACAATTGATGTTCATGAGCGGATTGTTAATACTTTCCAACTTTTTATACCCAGCATTTATAACAACAAGATGATCACACATATCTAGTGTCTGCAGGGAATTTGATACATCATAATTTAATCGTATCAGATGATATACCGGTTCGGATTTGTTATATTTGAATTCTTTTGTCATTATTTTTTGGATTCTCTCACTGATAAATGCAAGCGTCTCTGGATCTGTCTCAATGATCCCATCCATCCAACCAGCGGCAAATGTAATAGCAATATTCACCACGGTTTTTGTTTTTGGTAAATTCATAGATTTACACCTCAACTTTCATTTGTATTTTTGGAATTTGATATTTCCTGTAAGGATTTATTAAATTTATTCCTTGTATCCTTGTAATCTCCAAGGATAGAATATAATGCTACAGCATCGATATAATCTTTATTACTGTAATGACTTTCTGCAGCATCATAAATGATTTTGTAAGGATCAATATTACTAGACCCTTTCGTTTTCTTTGTATTATTAAAGACTTTTGTAAGTAATTCATAACTGTCTTTATAGATTGGATACTTACATAATCCAACCAATATTCTACCATTATTCCAACTCTCTTTCCCACTGATCCATTCTTTGATCTGTCGATAGTTGGTCTCTTCTTGGTACACAGTAAGTACATCCGAAATTGAATCTTCGTCAGCATATCCATAAAGTTCATTGATTTGTTCTTTGCATCTATCGAGATCTGAACCAGATGATTGGATCTCACTTTTGATATTTGCAATTGTAGGTTCTAAATTCTTATTTACATGCAATTCCATTTGTTTTGGAATGACGATTGCTGCTGTAATTGCAATAATGATTACCATGATATAAACTGACATCTGGATTATGTATTTTCTGTACTTCTTCATTTCTTTTAACCTCTTTTAATTCTCCATTACATTGTATTTTTTAGATTCTTTTTCTTTAATGATCTCACGCATTTTCTTTGGAGTTGATTCAAAATAATCCGCGAACTTCTCAAGAGTAACTGTGGTGTAATCATCCAGAAAATCATGTAAAAACCACAGAAGGTTCGTCGTTGTATATGCACAAATTCCATTATAAAGTGCCTGCATGACTGTCTGTAAATCATCATCAAAGAAGTATACACAGTTATTTGCAAGTGCATTTGTTTCAGCCAGACATTTCATAACAGTAATTTTCATATCTCGACTTGGAACTGTAATCAGTTCATCAATGTCTGGATAATACTTTTTGATTAACTTGTCTTTGAATCGAAAGTCAAAAGAAGAGCCTGTTGCTGATATTGCATAAATCTGTATGTCATTCCTTCTTTTCAATCCATGGATGAAACTTTGTACCGACTTTAATGGATGTACGTATTTATACGGATCTTTTGTGTAAAGCAAATACTTTGTATAATTGTCATATGCTGATTCAATCTTGTCTTTTGTACCTGATGGTACTGCGGATAGCATCTCTCCATCCACATTAAACATATTTGCGAATAATGTGTAATCCACATCGAAAAATACTAATAAATTTGGATCTTTTACCATTTTTTTATTCCTCCTTTTCCATTCGTATGATTTATTTTTCTCTTGCGATTCCTCTACTCCCATCTGGTAACGTACACATAATCCCAGGGGTTGGGAGTCCAAGTCGAATTGGATGATTATAATCTGCAGTGTGGTAAATAATGCCACTACTCATATCATAATAGTCAGCATTCTGATACATTGGATCTTTTGCGATTTGATAAATATCACTCATTTTTAATTCCTCCTCTTCATAAAAATGAGAAAGAGTTACGACTTTATAATCGTAACTCTTTCGTTTACTTAGTTCATATTATAGTTAGTATCCAGGTATTTTTCTACCTGATCGATTTCGATAATCGGGCAACCATATTTTCTTGCTTTATCTGATGTTGCAGAATGTTGATCGCCGAATCCTGCTGGTACAATAAGGAAGTTTGTCTTCTTTGTAAGGTTATCATCTACACGACCACCATGCTTTTCCACTGCTTCCTTAATCAGATCACTTCGGATCTTATGGAATACTGCAATAAATTTCGCATCGTTGTCATTTGTGTAAACGACATTTACATACTTATCCATTAACTTCGTGATAAGTTTTCGATTCTCCTTGATACCTGTTAATATCTTCATGGCACTTAATTGTGCAATACCCGGAATTCGAACAAGCTCTGAAACCTTCATATCTTCTGCAAACTCAATCAATTCATCGATCTTGTAATACTCAAAGATCTTATTGAATGTCTTTTTACCAGCAGAAAAGATTCCAATTGCTGACATAAAGATATTTGCTGGAATCGTAAGTCCATACTTCTCTACTGACATAATCAGTTTCATTGCAGATGTAGAATCCCAACCTGGAAGTTGGATGACCTCATCATATTTCTTACGAAGCTTGTAAAGATCCACAATAGATCTAATGATTCCTGCTTTCCACAAATCATTAATTGTTGCTTCTCCGATACCTTTCATCCCAGTTTCTTTTACATACATCAGAATCTTACCACGTAATCTACATGGACAGTTCGGATTGATACATGTATAATCTACTAACTCTTCTTCACATTCTGGACAATGTGTTGGTGGTTGAATTGGTTCATTTCCAGATCGTTTGCATTCTGGATCATCTGGATCATATAACAGATATGGTATGATCTCATATAAAACTTTTACACGATCTCCTTTTGCCAGATGTAATTTGTTGAATCGTTCCATGGATCCAAGAGATGCAGAATACACCGTATTTCCTTTCATCTTTGTTGGTGTAAATCTTGCTACTGGGAATAAATGTCCATATGGAGACAACTGAAAATCAATGTCTGTAATCTTTGGATGCGCAATTTCTTCATTGAACTTGAATGCAATCTCAAACTGATTCTTATGATCTTTTCGTCCAAGAATTTTCTGATACTTTTCATTGATGATATATATGACTGCACCATCACAATTTAATCCACCGATGTTTCGATGATTATATGCAAAATCACGAATCATACCAGTATCTTTCATTCGACACCGGATATATGGACGTTCGAATGCATTAGACGCTAATTTCTGCAACTCTTCAACCCCAGTTTTTGGATCAATGACAGATGTTCGGAGTCTTACAACTTCCAACAAGTTTTCTCGTCCATCTAATGCTTCCGTATTGATAATGGAACTTGCAATTGATCTTGTTGACTTAAAGTCTGTTCCATACTTTGCATTATATCCATCCAGGTCATAATCATGAACCATGACCTCTGTCTTTTCACCATATGCTCTTCCAGTTTTTGCTGGATCTTTGATCTTATCTTGTAATGGTAAGAATGTGGTTGTTACGATGGTTGCCTCATTGGTTTCTGTGTTTCCTCTTGTAAGGGCTCGTTCAAGATTATTATTCTCATCAAATTCAAACTCTACAGATACACCATCCCATTTCGGAAATACATAGATTTCTTCTTCCCAAAGATCTACATGATATCCGAGTGCATCTTCTAAAATTTTCTCGCATCGTTTCACATAATCTGCAAGAGTTCCTCTTGATTCATTTGCTGTCTTGTCATTATCATCTAAGACATAAATCTTTTTCAGAGTTCCTCTTAATGTTGGATACTTATGAAATCCCTTCTTTCCATTTACAATCGTTGAAGAAATCAGTTCTTCTCCGGAATCGTTTAATAATTCATACAAACGATCGTAATCATAATCACTTACTCCAGTATCTTCTCCAGAGTTATTATAGATTGTCTGTAAGATAAAGATCAAATCATACAAATTCTCTTTTTCTGGACCAGTTACTACTTCATTATTGAGTTTCTTTGTGATCATAAACTGGACATACCGTTTGATGACAGATTCTTGCATCAGTTTTGATGCTTCTTCCATTGTTACTTCTTCCAGACCATTCTTGATGATTGTCAGAATCTCATTGATACCCTTGACCTCTGTTTTCATCAACTCTGGATTTTTTACAAAGTCTTTAATTGTCATTTTATACCTTTTCCTCCTTTCAGGTATATAATATATAAGTTCATTTTTGTTAAAGTTATTGACACTTTCCTTGTAAAAAGCCTTAGAAAAACAATCTATTAAAATCGCATTATAATAAATACGGAAAGGAGCTACTAAAAATGAGCGGCATTAATATTTTCGAATCAATTAAAAGTGCTTTACGAGCTGCTGCAGATGTAAGTGGAAAATATAGTAATTTTAACACAAAATCTGTTGCACGCGGTGCTGCTGAACAATCCTTTTTATTTCCTGTATTAGTGGATGATACGAATGCAGTAGATCTTGCTACTACGGTAACACGTAATTTGGATCGTGTATATGCATCATGGACACAGATTTATCTGTCTAGCATCGGTTTTATTGATCTTAACTACATCAAAAATCCTCGGCAGTTCATTGCAAAGTATCAGCCAAAATTCCAATTGGAATCAGCAGAAGATGAGGAGGCTTATCTTAGCGCATATGCTGAAGCATATGATCCATCCCTTTATAAGTTATATGGAGACTCTGAGATGCTTTTTACAGAATCCGGAGCTGATGCAAAACTTCTTGCATTGATGACTCCTGGAGAAAAAGCAACTCGCAGTATGATGGAGTTACAGAAGAAAGCCTCAACTCCTTATATGAATGGAATTAACCGCAATGGATTAACCCGTTCACATGAGGAATCTTACATGGAAGCAAGTAGTGATGATATCTTCACTGGCTTGCTTAATAATACTGCAAAAAACGAAAGGGATCGTCAGAATATGGATCACTTGAAAGCAGAAAGAGATGCAAGAACTCCAAAGATGAGTGACAGTGATTGTAAGCGTATCAATGATATGCAGCCATATACGATTGATCTTAAGTTACTTGCAACCAAAGGAGATACATCATTCTCCCAGTGGGTAAACTTCATGGTAGGTGTCAAGGCTTATATGCATCTTGCAAAGTCCGATAAACTGATCCAGAACATCATCTATGTGTTAAAAAACAAGAATCCGATGTTTAACTTTATTCGTTGGACAACTGGTGAGATATCTCTTATGAAAGATATCATTTTGCATTTGAATGATATCAACTTCGATATTGCAAATAAGACAGATCGAACTGGAAAGTTCATCGCTTCCTTAAAGAAATTAAAGAAGAAATATGTAAAGGTTGGTACCTTTGGTGTAAACAAACTTGCACCATTTGCAACAATTGTTATTTCTTCAACAACATACAGAAGCATTCGTGATGATTACGGATTTGATTTAAAGAATCCAACGTTTTCGCATAAGCTTATGAGTGAATTATTCTTAATGGCATTTGTCATCATCGATGATGTCAATCATACCGTTGATATGCTCGTGGATGGTCAGTCTGATTTCCAGACCTATTCTCTTGAGATGTTAGAAAGAGAAGTTACCATGAATTCCAATAAGCTCGGAAAGGAACTCACCAGAATGCTTGGTTCAGGTATGTAGAAAGGATGAACTTAGCATATGGAAACACAAAGATTTCATTTAACAGATGTAGATGTAGATGCATCTGATATCCCGTCAAAATTTGCAGTTGAAACATCCGAAGAAGCAATTGCTCTTGCAGATGATGTTTTAGAGGGAGAGTATATCTCCCTTGTAAATAAAAACGATTTATCCCAGGTTATGATTTATAGAAGAACCGGATACGAGCGAGAAAACATTGCCATTTATAAATGGGATGGAACTTCTTGTGATACCTCCTGGTTTGAAGATGACGGAAGAAAGATCTATACGATCAAGAATGCTGCACAACTTGCAGGATTACGAATCATTATTGAAAGTGGATACAACTTCCATGGAAAAACTGTTCAACTTACATCTGATATTCAGTTGAATCATAAGGATTGGAAACCAATTGGTGCTGATTATGAGGTGGAAGATGTTGTAGATGATGAAGATTACTTCCGGGTACATCTTCCAAATAAAGATGCTGTCTTTTCTGGCACATTTGATGGCAACAGTCATGTCATCTACGGATTATCCATTAATCATGCAGATGTTGATAATGGACAGTATTTTGCTGGATTATTTGGTTCTTTATTAGAAGCAGATGTTAGAAACCTGACATTATCGGATGTTAACATCGGATCGAATCAGGAATATGGAAGATTCTCCGCTTTATTTGGATATGCAAGAAAATCTAAGTTCATCAATATCTGCATTGATGGAAAGATCGAAGGAAGTAACTGTTCTTCGATTGGTGGAGTTGCTATCGATTGTTCGTTCACACAATGTTTGAATCGTGGATCTATTAAAGGATATGTGAATACCATTAATGACACTTTAATCATTGGTGGATTAGTTCAGTTTATTGGGTTATCATCCGATATCATTTCTCAGGTACATGCAAATCCGCCAGCAGTCTTTAAGAAATGCTTGCAGGCAGGATCCATAAAGATTGATGCAAAGGGTGCTTCTGCAGTTGCTTGCGGACAGTTATTTGGATCTACGTTATACAAAAAAGCTGGAGATCCCTATGGTATTCAGATTGACCATTGTGTGGCATATGATGGTGGAATTCCAGTTGTAGAAAATCTGGATGATCGATTAACCAGAACGAATTTCTACGGAAAAGTAAATGGTGGATTAACACCAAAAAATTGCATCAGTGGAATTGACGCAAAGATTGATCTTCTTGGAGGAATCTTAGGAAGAACAGACATCAAGATTGCTGTTACCGTTATTCGTGTAACATTATCTACAAAGATTGATGCACTTGTTATACCTGGTAGTGTTAATACACTTTGCTCGCAAGAACACAGTAATTCATTCATTACGAATGATGTTGCAAAGTTAAATTCAGATGATGCAATTAGTAATCTGCGACCGTTTTACAAGTTCGTAAAACAGAGCCGGATTTCATAAGTAAGAAAGAAAGATATAAAAGAAAGGGGTAATTAACGATGGATTTTTTACGTCCGACAGTTGAAATACTCTGCCTTGGAAGTTCTGATACAGAACGTAAGGTACGTGCAGTATTGGAAGACGCAGAGTCTCCAACTACACGAAAAACCATGAGCACATTATACAAGCATATCTTGGATAAGTCTCATGTTGATTTTGGAGATATTCCAAAATCTAAAGGTGATATCACCAAGTACAGTGGTTACAGTACCATGCTTGATGTATTAACTAATATGAAAGAACTTGGAGTAAATGAACCTACATACAAGCCTATTTTAGGTTATGTGGAAACCGTTACCACAGCAATCGGAATTCTTGCAGAAAATGCAAAGTATTACAAAACAGCTTTCCAAAAAGATATCAAGATTCTAATGGTAGAATACAATACCTTCGTGTATACTTGTGTAGAAGCTACCACAGCAATCTTATATCAGTACGCAGACTTTATGAAGACTCCATCTTCTCATCAGTTAAAGGCTACGTTTAAGAATACCAAATACCGTGCAGATTTATTCTTCCTCGATCAGCTGAAGGAATTCAACAAAGCAGGAAAATCTGGACAATACCAGGCATACTTATCTTCCATTATCAAATCTGGACAGGAGAACTTCTTGATTGATGGGTTTGCCGTAGGATCTATTGCAATCTTTACTGCAGTTATCTTTACGATTGTACCAGTTACAAGAAGACTGATTTATACGATTCAGGATATGCGTGGAAGATTAGCAGAAGATCTGGAGTTACAGGCATATTACCTGGAATTAAATAAAGCTTCGGTACAGGCACAGCAGGGAAAATTCGGTGCAGAAAAGACAAAGAAGATTCTTGATCGTCAGGAGAAAGTACGATTAAAATTCTTACGTCTTGCAGATAAGCTCCGTGTAAAATCTCTGCAGGCACAAGAAAGCAGTATGCGTCAACAGAATGCCGAAGATCGTACACTTACACTTGACAGTGCAAGAAACGATGTGGATGATGATGACATTACGATTGTATAGAAATAGGATGGTGTAAAAATGAATAAATATGATATGAGTGAATTCTTGGAATGCTGCATTAATTCGTGTGCACCATCAGCCGATGGATCGGTTGATCCATGCAGCATCCAGAAGTTAAAAGAGGGAATTAAGAAATTCTCAATCAATCATAAGAAAGACATTATGGCTCTTTTTGATTACTCCGAAAATGCAGGAAAGTATCAGGTTGTTTATACACACAACCTGATCTCTGCAATGGATGCATATGAAACCTATCATAATGATTTGGTACAATTTATCAATTCCATTAACGATATCCGGAATGAACGTGTAGATAATATCGACAAGTTCCAGGAGTTGTTAAATGCTGCAATCAAAGCAGATGATAATTTCATGGGAAAACTTTTCCCAGAAACCGAAGAGAAGATGGTATTTCCAGAAGCAGTAAAGAATACAGAGATTCTGATGAGATTATCTGTATTATCAGATGATATCTCTGATAATTACATCAAGTTTTCTGAGATGACAGAGGATACAGATTCTGCAAGGGTTTCTGCTCTTATTACATTCTATGGAAATTCTACAAGAAAGTTCATCACTACGATGAGTAAAATTTTCTTCGATACTATGACAACTTTATTCCAGGCAAAAGATGGAGATCTTAGCACAACAAGACCTCATGAAGGGTTCAAGTTATTTTAAGCTGGAAAAACAAATCATTAAAGGTTCAAATACCACTTTTCAGAAGAAAGGAGGAAACTTAAATCATGGCTCTTTTTACCGAGGGTGCAATGGAACTGGATATCAAACAGACAAATCTGATGTTTGATATTGCTTCTCACGAGATTTTATCCATGACAGATATGTTTGTGGAGTCTTGTTATATGGAAGATGGTTCCACTGACGAGGAGAAACAGAAAGCATCGTCTGATAAGAAAACAATCTGGCAGACGATCGTCGAAAAGATCCGTGGCATGATTGACAAAGTACGCGACATTATCGCTGGATTTAAAGCATCCATTGGTGGCAAAAATGCAATCTCTGCAGAAGATTATATGAATAGTGAAACTGCTCAGGTAGAACTTCAGTATGATATTATGGCTATGCAGAAGGAGATTGATCAGGAATACTTAGAAGCAAGAAAGATTGTAAGTAGTATCTCCAGTGTTACCAATGTTCCAATTGAGAAAGTCGCAGCATTCTGTGATAAAATGGATGCAAAACTTCATGCAAATAAGGACAAATTCATTCCTGCTGGAAAAGCAATTATCAAAGCAGCAGCAATCGATCAGGTACGAAAGAATGTATACAAGACCGTTGCTGATACGGATGAATTAATGAAGCAGTCGAACAAGTATCTGGATGAGTTCGACAGAACGGTTCGTGGACCGCAGGCTGATAAGATTCCAGATGATACACAGAAAAAAGCAAATGCGCTTACTCGTTTTGTAGGTACCATGGGAAAGATGGTAAAACGTTGGGAAGGAAACTTCACAAAAGCAACAAGAACTATCAACCGTATGAGTGGTACATTCAACAAAGAATATGCAAAAGAGATGCGCAAAAATAAATAAAGGAGTGAAATAAACATGTTTTCATATGAATTATTCGCTAATGTAGATGATGAGAACACAAAAGAGCAGATGCTTGCAATTGAGTCTGCAGAGATCTCTCTGGATCGTGCATTAGCTACTTATGATGTAATTATGGAATCTCAGGATTTAGCACTTCGTGAAGCAGAGTTAAAATGCTTTGCAGAAGACGGTGATGCAAATACACTGATGGATTATTACGAAGATGCTACTGAGAAAACCGGTGAAAAGAAAAAGGGTGTTCTTAGCACCATCTGGGATAAGATCCTCGGATTCATCAACAAGATTCTTGGTCGTACAGACAAGAAGAATGATTCCGATAAGTATGCAGCTGACCCAGAGGTAAAAACGAAACTTCAGAAGTTCGGTGATGCAGTCGGTGCTGTTTTACAGTTCCTTGCACATCCAATCAAATCTCTCTTTACAAAGGGTGTAGAATTATGGAAGAAGATCGTAAGTGGTCTTGAGCTTATCACACTTGGTGTTGCCGTATTTGCTGGCGGCAAGTGGGTAGTTAAGAAGATCAAAGGAAAAGGCGGAAAAGACAACGGTGGTAATGAAACCACATCACCAGCTGTAGTAATGACAGGAACTGAGATCAATACGGAAGTAAAGAAGACAAGGGGTCTTTGCGGCAAGCTCGCAGATGCTATCAAAGGCGGTAAAGATTCTATGAAAGATGCTGTCGGTGATGAGAATGAAGGAATCATCTCAAAGATTGTATCTGCCATTACAAAGGCTGGAAGTGAAATCATCAGTGCATTACTTGGTGCTCCAAAATGGGCAGCGGGTAAGGTAAAAGATGGTATTGATACCGCAGCTTCTGCAGTCAAAGACAAGGTTACGAATGCTGCAAACAAATTAACGGGTAAGATGAAAGAAGTTACAGATGGAGATGGTGATAAAAACACCAATGAATCTGCAGATGATGCGATCTTTGGTAAAGATTTTGCAGAACTTCTGGCATCTGAGCCATATACAGAGTCCGTTGATGACGATGAACTTGGCGATATGCTTAATGGTCTTATCTAATTGAAAGGAGTGTAAACCGATGAGTTTATTATTAAAAACACATGAATTTACATCTGCAAATACTGTAGATGTTGCACTTAATTGTGGTGGATTATTTCAGGAAGCTGCAGAAGACAGCTTAGCAGTTGACAAGGCATTTGATGTCCGCATGATGAAATTGGATTCTTTCACAGAGTCTGTTGATCGTGAGCTGGAAATCAATATTGCAAAAGCAGAATTAAAGTGCATGATGGAAGATGGAACCGATGATGATCAGGCATATCTTGAGAGTGCTGCTGAAGAAGGAGCAATCGGAAAACTCAAGAAGATGATTGATGCAGTAATTGCTGCTTGGAAAGAGTGGATTTCTCAGAAGAAGACCAAGGTTATTTCTAAGATCTGCTCTGCAGAGGCACGTGCAGTCCTCTCTAAGGCTGAGAAACGTGCAAAGATCAACCCATTCTTATCTAAGAAGAAGGTTGAGATTATGGACGGAAAGAGACCACTTGGTGTTATCCGTACATATAAGGCAAAGAACGACAAGATCCTTGCTAAGACCGTAAAAGGCATTGTAACTGAGTCTACTATGAAGACTGTTGCTGATACCAAAGAGTCTTTCCGTGAGGATTTCAAGAATGCCATTGCTGGAAAAGCTGGTGTTGCAACCATTACTGTTGCTGCTCTGTTAGCACAGTTAAATAGTGATATCGGAAAACTTCCTTCCTATGTAGATAAGATGGAATCCAGCACAAGTCAGGCACTTGAGCGTCTGAAAGCATCTTGTACAGAAGAGGCTGCTGCTGCGGCTACTGCAGCTACAAATGCTGCTGCTAACTTTGGTGCAGAGCTTGCAAAAGAGGAAGTCAACGTTATGGTTGACAGCATCATGAATAAGATGTCTGTATTAAAGTCAGAGGTACTTCATGCAAAGGATACCGAGGTAAAGCCGGTAAAACCAATCAAAGAGTCTGCTGATACAGAGGGTGAGGAACTTGGTTCCGCATTCGAGGAAGCAACATCTGAGTTTGACGATACCGAAGAAGTAACAGAGTCTGCAGAAGATTCTGAATTCAGTGACGACGAGCACTTCTTCAGCGAGAGTGCAGATGATTCAGATGATGATGGATTTGATGCCATGATGGCTAGCCTCTTCTCTGGTTCTGATGCAGAATTCCTGTAATTCAGACAAAAAAAAATAAAATGAGAGGCATGAGGATATGTATATATCTTCATGTCCTTTCTTTTCATAGTAAATACAGAAAGGACCAATAAGTATGGATGCAGTTACAATGTATCTCGAAGCTGCAGATCTTTTGCTGGAAGATTACAAGGAAATCTCTTACTTTTCAGAAGTATTTGAAGCAGGAGATGAAAGTATTCAGGAAGACCAGCAGAAGAATGCAGAAATTGAGAAGAAATCTACTTCGTTACTCTCCAAAGCAATTACTGGCATCAAAGCGATATTTAAAAGAATTCGTGATCTGATTGATGATGTGATTGCTTATGTAAAAGCAGATGGTACGAAAAAGAGTCAGTACCAGGAGTTCTGTGAAGCAATCAAGAACAATCCGGAATTTGCAAAGAAGAAAGTAACATTCAAGCAGTACAGCATCATTGCAAAACAGTGGAATGAGAGACTGTCTGCAGAAGAAGCTCAGTATCGTAAGATCAAAGACGAAGAGCTTGAAAACAAAGAGACTTTTGCTAAGGATATTGAAGCAGGATGGGAGAAAGCAAGAGCAAAGATTCTTGACAAAGGAAAAGTTGTTGCAAAAGAAGTTCCAGTTGAATTCTTAATCCAGGAAGCAAAGACTTGTAGAGATGGTGCATTAAGTGCTAGAAACAAGTTAAACTGGTATGAGATGATTCTTGGAAATCTCGAGAAGGATCTTGGAAAGAAGGAAGCAAAGAAAGTAAAGAGAAAACTTAAGATGTTAAGCAGCAGATTTGCACTTGTGCGTAAACTTGCTGGTGGTCTTGAGACTGAGTATCTGACATGGAGAGATGCATTAAAGAATGTCTTTAGTGTAGATGCTGTAAAGAACGTATTATCACGTAATAAGGAACTCCGTAAGGATGTTGCAAAAGCAGGTATTCATGCAGGTGCTACGATTGCAGATGTTGCAGGAACTGGTACAGCTCTTGGTGTTAGTGATGCTCTTGATGATAAGCATAAACTTAAGAAGTATGCAAAGAATCATGAGAAGAACATCCAGAAGCTCAAAGATGTTATGGCTGATGAATCTCTCCGTGAAGATCAGAAGCGGATTTACATCAAACGTAACCGTGCAAAGATTCTGAAGCAGAATCGTTATTAAAAAGAAGAAGAGTATGTATATTTTACATACTCTTCTTTGGTTCCCATGATTGATTACTCCTTTAACTTTATATTAAAGTCAATCATTATAAGGGAATCTTATAAGGAAGGAGAATTTATTTTATGATAGATACAAGTTATGTACAGGCTCTGCAGGAGCAGAATGAAATTCAGCGTGTATACGAAGAGTCTGTCAATGAAATCAATGCAATTACAAACCCAATTACAATTGCAACTATGCGAAGAGAGCAGGAAATGGAACTTGGCATCTTTACAGAATCTGGTGATGACCTGTATATGGAGAGTGTAAAAAGTGCAGTAACTGCTCTTGGTGATAAGATCATTGAGCTCTTACAGAGATTAAAAGATTTTATCACAGGAATCCCGGATAAGATCAAGAATGCAAGTTGGAACAAAGCGGATGTCGACAAAAAGATGGATATGATCAAGAAAGATGATCCAAAGAGATATGAAGCTATGAAAGTTTACGTGGACAAAGGAATGTTAGACTTTAACACCTTTAAGTCTATGAAAGATTTCTATGCTGGATTTGATGATCTGATGGATGAACTGGAGAAGAAAGATGCAGATGAGAAAACTCTGCGTGGAAAGTTCGAGAAGTTTAAGAAGTCACTGGTAAAGAACAAGGATGCAATTGCAGCAACTGCAGCGGTTCTTGGACTTGTTGCAACTGGTACAACGATTGCTTTAAACTACAAGAAGTTCCGGAATGAATCTGACCGTGCTCTTAGTAATGAAGCATCTCGTCAGGCAGATCGGGCAAATATCATGCATGCAAGAATGGATAAGGCTTCCAAAATACTTGCAAAAGATGGTGTAGAAGGTAACATGAAAATGACGATTCTTGCAAACACCGAGCTTGAGGTAGAGCGTCAGTTAAATGCAAACGTATCAAAAATTTCTACATTAAAGGCTAATATTTATACGAAGTTTGATAAGCTTGCATCAAAATTCATGAAAGATCCGGATGCTGTACGCAGTAAGAATATGGATAGTCTTAAGAAGGCTACAACAAAAGAAAGAGATCGTCTTTACAAGGTTCGGTCTAACAACCGGTCTATTCATATCAATAACACAGCTTATCAGTCAGATATGGCAAAGAAAAATAATGTGACAACGTAAAAAGGAGTGTGTGATATGCCAGACACAATTTATGCAATTGCAAACTTTCTGGAGTCTGCAGATGATGCAATTCATGCATACACAGAATCCAGTACAAAAAATGCTTGGGATGTAGCTCTCAAGAAAAAAACCGGAAATGTAATTCCGGAGCTTACAATTAACACAAAACCACTTGATACGATGGTTTCTATCGCAGAAGGTCTTTCTGCAGATGCGAAAGAAGCTGCAGATTTTTATGGTACAAAAAATGTCGTAAAGTATTTTGGAGAGAATCCGATGACCGTACCTTTACGATCATTCAGATCAACAGGAGATATTCAGATTCACTGCTCACCGTTAAGTACATTCACACGGGATATCAGAAATTTCCTGGATAATATTTCGAATGGAAAGAAAAACGAGAAAGATATCCTTTCTTGGTTTAACGATCCAAATACTTTGGTAAAGTATAAAGCAAAAATCAGCAGTAACAATGTAAATATTTACAGAAACAGTAAGGATCTGTTAAAGGGAGATACACCAGCAGATTATCTGATTAATCAGAAAATGGTCGATAGTGTAATCAGAGAGAATCTCTATAAATTTGCAACGGTGTATGCAAACACATACAAGTCTACTTCTGATACTGGTCGAGATATTGATGAAGGATCATTTGCAAGTGGTGTAAAAACAATCAAAAAGTTCGTAAAAGAAAATTACGATAAGTTGAATAAGTACATCAATGTTGCATTTGAATCCTCGATTCCAAATAGCATCTGTATGCAGGTTGGATATTCTGCAAAACTTATATATGCAGAACTTTCTAAGTATCTGATTGCTACATATCTTACATTCATGTCTAATGTCATTCATGATGTAAGAGTCTTTGTTGAGACAAAGAAAAAAATCAGTGAAGTAATCATTTCTGATACAATGGCAAAAGCTCATGCAGCAATGGAATCCGCAGATGATCCAAAGGAATTAACCCTGGTAGAAAATTCTGCCATGATTGCTGATATCATTGATGATTGCATTTCTGATATCAATACAAACGATACGAATTATGGAAGTGACAACTATAACGTAGATACAGACAATGATAAGAGAGCAAATGAGTTACCAATTAATATTCTCACATTGCTCAGCAAAAATCTGAAAGAGGCAGCAAATTATTACCGGGAGAATCATGAATCAGTATCTTCGGATCTTGTTGTTCGTAGATACGAATTAAATAACGAGAAGATCTGGGAGTTCTTAAGAGACCCATTCAATGGAAATAAGTTCATTGATAATATCTCAGGATCTCATAGTGCATTGGTATTTAACTTAAGAAAGTTAAAGATTGCACTTGGAACAATTGGTAATCTTATCAGACTCTGCATCACTAACAATAACGAACTTACCATGCTTGCAAAGACAGTTGGAAATGAAGATAGCACAATTCTTTCTGTAACGTTGATGTTGGATAAGAATCTGAATGAGATCAACAAAACCATTGCGCAGCTTGCACTTGAAAGGGTAGATAAGATTTATAAAATCATCTTCCCTGGATTGAATAAAAAACCTGCATTGATTTCCGTAGATACAAATAACTACTACATTGATGCATTTGATGTAAATCATGACTTTGATAAATTACATCATGATGAGAAAGTTCTCACACTGAATCATTCTGGTCAGCAGGAATTTGTGGAAGCTGCTACATTACCAAGATATTCATTGGATCAGTGTTTTTATGAAGATGACAATGGAAATAATGGTAACAACAATACCAACAACCAGAATCAGAATACTAATAACTCTGGAAACAACAATCAGAATACCCAGCAAAATAACAACAACAGCAATTCTCAGGATGCTGGAAAAGCCACTGGTTCTTCTACACCAAAGATTACAGATAATTCTACAAATGATAACAAGAATAGCAGCAATTCTGGAAACAAATCTGGTGATGGTGATGGATCTACACAGAAGACAGTTGATCGAATCAAGGCATTCATCAAAGGTGTGATTGGCAAGATTACATCTTTCTTCAATAAGGATCATGCAAAAGATAAGAATCTGAAGTTCATCAGTGATCATAAAGAATATCTGCTTAGAAGAAGTTACGCAAATGTAACTCTTCAGGATATGGTTCCATATATTCCAATGAACTATGTAGACTGTATGAAGCAGATGATCCAGAGAGGTGCTTCTCTTACTGCAGATCAGATGAAGACACTTTCCGAAGATGCTATGTATGAATATCTGTATTCCTCAACTGCATACGGAAAGGTAAAGGGTGATAACCCAGATCAGAGATTTGCACAGGCAGTTAAAATTGGATCTCAACCAGATAAACTGGTACAGTATTCCAATGGGGATATTAAGAAGATGATCCAGCCGATGATTGATTATGTAACCGATTACTATAACAACATTGAGAGTCAGCTCAATTCACTGACAAGTGATATTGATAGATTAAGTGCCCTGGATGGTTACTCAGGTAGTGGTGATAATGACAGAACATCAGCAAATAAGACTCTTGTTCCTAGAGCAATCAACGCTGGAATTGGTTCATGTATTAACGTTGCAAGACAGAGAGCAAATGACTACATGAAAGTATTAAGTTCTCTGGTACCAGAATCTGAGCGGAACAAACAGAATGCTCCGGTAAATAATGGTAATAACCAGAATACAAATGGAAATAATCAGAACCAGAATAACCAATAACCGAAAAAAGATAAAAAAAGAAGGCATACGAATTATGTATGCCTTCTTTACTTTTACTGCTATTACAACTACTTAGCAACTGAATCAGGGATTATAATTGTATCTTCTTCGATTTCATCTGGTAAGTAGTTTTTACAACCGTAATGCTGTGTAACAATTTTACTCGTAACACCACTGCTAGTTCCTGCTTGTGTATCTGTTTCTTCTTTAATCTTCTTCACAGTTCTATGTTCTGCATATTTATAAACTGCGGCAACTAAGATTGCAGCCGGAACCACAACCTTGATCACGATTAGTGTAATGATTACAATCGGTTTTGCCCATTTAGGTAATGACTTAAACCATTTCCAAATGACCACTAATCTATCTTTCAGATTTAACTTCTTCATCTTATTTATCCTCCTATAATTTACAAGTAATCAGGAATCTTAATCTTGACATTACACTCCTGATTCATTCCATTTTCGAATTCTTCATGAATTCGTTTCTTTTGATCATTAATTTTCTCAACCTTTTCATCATGTTTCATAGCGATGTATTCGATATGATCCCATGCCACGCACCCAAAATAGAATACCACGAAAAACATCACTATGATAAGTATCGTACGCATTTTATCTGTAATTCCTTTCAGTAATACCATCACTGCTTTTGGTTTTTCTGTCAGGCAATAACATATAAAACTAAATATACATATGATCATTATTGTCCAGATACTATGTACAATGAAGAGGAATCATCTAAGAACATATCATTCACCTCCTCCTAATACACGTTTCATCTGAGATGCTTTACAAAGATTGGAGTAAATAGAAGTCTCCTTCTTTGTAAGTAATTCTTCATGAGTTCCAGACTCTACAATCTTTCCATCATCAAATACCAAGATCTGATCACAATTTCGGATTGTAGATAAACGATGTGCAATTGTAATAACTGTCTTTCCTTTCATAGAATCAACGGATTCTTTGATGAATGCTTCTGTGCTATTATCGAGCGCAGAGGTTGCTTCATCCAAAATGATGATCTGCGGATCTCTTAAGAATACTCTTGCAAGAGCAATTCTTTGACGTTCTCCACCAGATAACTTCAGCCCATTTTCACCAACAACAGTCATGATACCATCTGGTAATCCATGAATCAAATCACCAAGTTGTGCACGTTCACATGCACTTGCAATTTCTTCTTTGGATGGATTTACAGATCCATAAACTACATTGTCAAGAATCGTTCCATTGAAGATATGAGATTCCTGATTGACTACACCGAGTATTCCACGTAAACTCCCAAGTGTGTAATCTCGGATATCTACACCATCAATTTTAATGGTTCCCTTATCAGGATCATACAAACGTTCAATCATCTTTATGAACGTTGATTTTCCACATCCTGTCTGACCACAGATTCCGATATGTTGTCCTTTCTTTAAGAATACACTTACATGGTTAAGTGTAGGTACATCTTTGTATGAAAAGGATACATCTTGAAATGAGATTCCATTTGTAATTTCACAGATCTCTTTCTCGCCATCTTTGATATTATTCTCAACACTCATGTATTCATCATACATTTTGTAATTGGCAAGTGATGGAACCATTCTTGCAATTGTTGCACTGCTATTGATTACTGGATATGATAACTTCCAGCCATAGTAAATAGCAGCAACTGCAGCATCGATAGAAAGTTTTCCATGGAAGATCATGATTGCTGTACTTCCACAGATTGTTACTGTCATTAGCATCTGTACAAATTCACAGTAGCTATCGATCGTTGCATCTTTCTTATTGATGAGATCAACAACACTATTCATTTTATGTCTGAGTTTTCTTACTCTATTACGGTGAAAGGTTTCCGTTGTATTTCCACGGATCTCCATGAAACCACTGATAATTTCAGAAAACTCACGATTCATTTCAGTTTCCACTTCATTTGTTTTATCGGATAACTTGAATAAATCTCTGAATAGTGTGTAAATCGCAAACATCATACATATTACAATACAACTTACTGTAAAACCAAGGGTAAGTGATAATGTATACAATGATGTCATTGAGATTATAAATGCTGGGATCAGACCTATGATATGAACCATATCAAATGTAATCTGACCCACAGCATTTGTTTTACCAAGGACTGTAAATGCATGACCTTGACCAATATTTGTAAACTGATCATAATCCATGTACAGCATTTTATTTGCAAATGCATCTGTACATTTTGCATTCATTTTATACTGCAACCCACTCTGTATTCTTCCAAGAATATATGCAGTAATGATCATGGATATGAGTGCTATTACTGTGATAACACTCCATGCAACAATTCGATACATATCGTTATCTTTTGCTGCATTGAAAATATACTGTACTAGATTGATCTTCCGGATATCAACCCAGTTGTATATGAATGATAAAATCAGAAATAAGATAACCTTTGCCTTATTTCCGTCTACAGTAAAAAACATTTTAATTGATTTCTTCATGACTAACACCCCCCCCTTAAATTATCTGAACACCAATGATTTTACTATTGATACAGTTATCATAGAGGCTCTGATTTAATACAGATCCAGCCATAATAGATGTTCTATCCATTGCAATCTCAGCATCTCCTCCATCAATCCCAGCATAAAGTATTGCAATCTCTTTCAGCTGATCCCAAGACTCGCTCTTTTCTGCAGAAGATACTGAATGATATGGTCCAGATGTTGCTTCCACCATTTCATTGTTGATTGGATCTGTTCCATACAAAGTCTTGATTAAATAAACTTTTCCATTGTGTATGACTGGTACATCTCCAGATGAGATTTTCCCATCAAATGAATAACGACGAATAGTGTCGTAATTCAGTGAGGCTTTGTAAATCCCTCGTACGTCTCTACCGTAATACAGTTTCATTTGTTTCCTTTCTCCCTGGTTTTTCTTTTCTAGGTAATCTTTTTTTATTCCCAGGAACCTTTGTAATAGTTTTGAACCTGCTGATTATTTTCTTCATCGGTTCATAGGAATAATATATAATTACAATACCCAGATATCTAAAACCATGAAAACAGGGAATAAAAATGGAATACATGAACTCAATCATGTATTCCATAATTATTAGATAATTGGATCACCATCCTCTTATTTGCCAGCCATTCGTTTTGCAGCTTTCTTAAGACCCTTTGAATTAGAGTGCATAAGTCTCTTGAGATAATTCATAGCTCTCTTCTTTGCAAGAGCACCATATCTCTTTCTCCATCCAGCCTTGATCTGACGCTCGATCTTGTATGCTTTCTCGATACGTGGAACGAACGGATCGTGATGATATCTTGCTTCGATCTGAAGAGATAACTCATACAGCTGGTTGAATCTTGCTTTCTTTGTCATCTTGTATGGACGATTCGGGGAAGCGAATACACTTTCTGTATATGCCTGATCACCAGATGCATACAGGTCACCAACCATTTCATCCATAGCTTCCTCTAAGAGGAGATCTTCTGCGATTGCAATATCTGCATCGCCGGACTCTAAGAAGTCTCTTGCTTCCTCTTCAGTAAGGGTATCATTTAAGATCATAGGTGTTGCGACAATTGTCATCATATTGTCAGCATCGGTATCATCTTCACCCTCAAGAGGAGCTGCAGGTGTTGGATCATCAACACTCATAGCTACTGTTGGATCTACCTCAGTAGCAGCCTCTTCTGGTCCAGGTACTTCCGGATCTGTACCACATTCTGTTTCGGCTCCTCCACAGGAACCACACTCGGTCTCTGGCTCTTCACCATTACCAGCAGCCATTAATCCTTCGATATCACTTAAGTCAGCGTTCGGATCAGTGTCATCATCATCGTTATCATCCGGATCAGAACCTAACAGATCTTTGAGCTCTTCATCTGTTAAATCTACCGGATCAGTATCGCCGAATTCACTGTCCTCGGTCTTACACTCTTCAGTAAGATCGTTCAGCTCTTTGTCGATATCTGCATTGTCATCAGTTCCTTCTGTATAGGGTTTTTCATTTTCCTTAGAAGGAAGTGGTTTATTTAAAATATCTGCAAATGACATTTCATTTACTCCTTTCTGAATAATGTATTACTATTATGTTTCTGAGGCAAAAAGTATTAGGACCTCTCAAATGAGGTTATCCCTCATCGTTCTTATCTGTCTTATGCCTCTCGGTGTAGCTATCAGTACCAGTATAGCGGATTGGTCTACGCTTCATGTTTATGATTTTATTTCCATTCTCATTCTCCTGAACGACTGGATATAATAACAAGATACGACTTGTAGTTCCGTCAGATTCTTTACGAAAATACTGTCTTGATACATCATAGACGATCTCGTTTACGATAATACGTGGTGTTGTTGCTACTGTAAGGTCAATAGAACTTTCTTCCAGATCCATTTTCTCTAATCTGCTTTTATTGGCTACAATAAACTGGTACCCAACACCGGTTTCATGTGGCTCTAAGCAAAATACATAACCTGTCATTGTTGTTATCCTTCCTTTCTTTAAGATTTCACCGTTATTTTTTTGTTTTTGGATAAAAAAAGAAGCGGGTACATGAAATGCCCGCTTCTTCTTATGATTTGACTAATTGTCGTCCTCTGACTGGTTTGCTATTTCAGCGACTAAACCAGCCATATGGACTTTGTCAATTGCACCTGGAACAGTCTTTTCGAATTCCTTTGTTCCGAATTTGTATGCTTTCACACCAGCATATACCGACATAAATAAGATTGATCCTTCAAGGATTGCTTTTCCGATTTTCATACATCTTCCCCCCCTATTTCTTTCTAAAGAATCCCTTTGCCTTTACTGGCTTTGGATTGATGACATCATTTACTTTTTTAACTATACAAACGATATCATCAACCGCAGCATTTGCACCAATTGCAACAAGTTCCGCTGCAATTAATCCACATGCAACTCCTGTGACTGTTCTTCCTGCTTTTGCAATAATATTATCCATAAAAGTATCCTCCTATTCTCTTTCATTTACGGGTAGATATTATATAAGTGATTTCTAGTTTGATTCCCGTTTTTCATAGTAATCGTCAAGTGTTGCTTGGAATATGTTATGATACTTATCCTCAATTCGGTTAATTCCATATAAAAGAATTGGACCAATTTGGTCATACCATTTGCATTCGATATACCCAATAATGACCCCTGCTTCTACACAAAGCATATGATACGCTTCATCTTTGTCAAGAGCATCAAGATCCTTGAGGAATGCATGATTTGTTCCATTGACAATATCATTGACACGTTTCTTTAAAATATCACCAATAACCTGTGGATTTCGTATAGTACACGAAGAGATGTAGTCTATCTCACTACGGACTTCTTGTGTAATATGAAATGATCTCTTGTATTTCTTTAGAGGTTTCCCATTGTAAAAGATGCCGACTGATGGAGTGTTTAATTCATCTATAAATGCAGATAGTATATCATCAAAACTAGCATGTAACCCACCCAAGGAAAATGGGTTATCTGTAAATTCATCAGATTGAAATACAGCATTGTATTCGGTTATATATTGTCTGCAAATTCTCCCAACTTTGTAGAAATCAATGAAAGATGCCTTGGTTCCTGGATTTAGACCTTCAACTGTCATGCTCGCATTAACATGGTTTACCCATCGCATAACATCATTTAATGCATGATCTTTTAAATACATCCCAGTATTTACAAGGGTTGATGTAAACGGTTGAATGTGTGGTGCAATATGTGGAAGTTCTCTGATATTTCCATCATAAATGAGCTTACACCCTTCATTTTCAAGAGCCTTAACCTCTTCTTCTACATTATCAACTGTTCTTGATAATTCACCGAATATCCAAGATAAAATCCCAAGGTCTACCAGATCATCAACATCTGTAAAGATGAAGATGATATACGGCTTTGTTTTGTCATTTAAGTTTTCTCTCATGAAAACTTTACTTCCTGGTCTTGTCACCATTCCCATTGTACAAAGGCTCCGGACATTTGCATTTAACACAGTCTCTTCATCCTGAGACCCTGTTGCATATCCACATCCATTTAATTTTGCAATGAGTTTATTTTTCGTTTCGTTTTCATGTTCACTCATGGCTTCCACCTGATAAACCACATTAATCAGTTTTGATTTACTCATATTTTCGTTCACCTTTCTTGTTGGATATCTTTGTAGAAAATCGATACTATCCATGATCATTTTATCGGCTATAGCCTTGTTGTCATATCGACCATGTATCAATTTCATAATCTCATTTGTTTTCATATGGTATCACCTCAGATTCTAACTCAGTTGCAGCAAAACGCAGATCACTCTTTAATGCATCAACACAATCATCAGTTAATCTTAAATAATACCGTTTTTTATTATAGGTTTGAATCACTTTATCCATAAAATTAGCCTGGATATCTAATCGCATCATTGCTGATAGAAAAACTTCCATGCAGGATATTTCCGCAGAATTCATATCATATACTGTCTGAAATCTGATAGGTGCTAAATGCTCAAATCCATAGGTTAAATCCCGAGACTCAATGATATAAAAATAATCAATTACTGGATAACCAGACCCATTGGCTCTCTTCACTTTATGAAAATTCACATGATTCAACAACTTGGCTACATCAATCACCATAAAAAATGTCTGGTTATTATCTGCACATGCTTTGTTAAGAATATCTGTAATCACATTCTCAAAGACTAAACAAAATGTCTTACCTAATGCGTACATCGAAATGTATCTCATATTAAGATGATGCATTTCATTAGTATCTATCGTATATCTTGAGATGACATAATCTAACACATTCTGTACAAATGGACTGGCATTAGTTTCTTTTTTATCAACTGGTATCTCATCATCGGATACATGTAACAATGACTTTAAGTTTTCTCCAAGATCTGACATGTGTTTGCTTGAAAGATATACCGGTTGATCTTTTAATTCCATAGTATCTTTATAGATACTTGCAGAATCGATTTTTCCAACAAATTTATGCTTTGCATGATCATTCTTAAGCAATATATTACTGATAATACCATCAGTTACATGAACAAGTCCGACTTCCTCAATATAACAAGATTCCACCTTCATCACAGTATCTGTCGATTTATGGTACACTCGGATATCATCTAACTGATTAATCGTAACTAATGGTATCTCTAAAAGGGTAAGTATATCGTCTCCAGTTTCTGTATAACAAGCTTTGATACTTTTAGCAAGAACAACAACAAAGTATGGATCTACCAATGAAACATATCGCTTTTCAGCAGTTATTACAGAATGAAAGATGATATAGTCATTAATGATTCCAGAATAAACAAGTCCAACTGCACTATTTGTAGGCATGCCTGACATTTCATTTTTGATAGCATACGTGTTTTTGAAATATCTCATGACTGATTTGTATACAGTCAGTGGATCAGCAGTCATTATATGGAAGTAATGAGATACAGAATTTTCTAATAACGTTATAAACTCTTTCGAAATACATATCTGCGTATAATTATTCTGAATATCCTCACATATCTCGTGCTCCTGATCAAGATAGAGATCATAAACTCCATCAGATGGAGAAATCCTTACATCTCCTATAACTTTCAGCATTTCTGAGATATGGTATGGATACGTGCTTGGTTTTGTTGGAAAATCAATATTCGGAATACTTACCAGTGAGAAATGATCAGTGAATTCAGATCTCATCAGATTTGTCATATGCCTGAATTCCTCAATTTCTTTTGCAAATGCAATATGTGGTGCAGAGAATAATTCTGTTAACATACCTTGATTTAACTGGTCTGTCATCTCAGATTCAAAAATGATATGATCATTTATGATTCCTGCAAATCGCAGCATCATCATACCTGGTTTAATCTGTTTTTCATCCACCATTTCATAATGATCCATAAATGTATGAATGATATTATATGGATCATATTTTGGATCTCTGTCCACAGCTGTTTCAACGTCTTCTTTAGATGTTACATCTTCCGTTGGATCAGGTGTAGATTTACCCTTGAATAATTCAAATAGCTCTCTTTTAGGAATCATATGCATTGCCAAAATTAATGCTACCTCTTTACCGTCACTGATAAGCTTTGACGTTCCATCACCAACCGGTAAGAATTTTCCAATCAACTTTTTCTTTGTGGTATTAAAGACATAGATTGGTAACTCTACATACTCAGTTAATAAAGTTTCAGGAGCTGTGAGATATCCACTTGAAATATCAGGGCATGTTCTCAACGCATCATCAATACTAATTGCAAGTATAAATGCTTTCTTAAATGTATATTCCTTGGTAATGGCTCTTAATTGTCCGAGCTCGCTTCCTTTGATAGGGAGGAATGAACGTGCTGGTTCTGACGGATTCTCACAAAATGTATACACCTTCTCATCAATATCTTCTGTAGGGATAGAATAAAAGCTCTTATCAACAATATATGACTGATGAGTCTGATATTTGAAGATCTCACTGATCAAAACGCTCTTATCTGTCTTACAAAGGAATTTTATTAATTCATACAAATCAATTATATATCTGAATTGTAATTTAACGATTGGAAATTTTGAACTGCACCATCGCTCGATGTCCATTGTACTATCATCATCTTGCGCAGCTTTGACAGCAAATAACTCGTAATTAATCTCGTTTGTGATACTAGCTGCAGATACCATGATGTTTATGTGATCATCACCTCTAATAATTGCAGTATTTTCAATTACATCAGATGTAGATTCAATTGGGGCATCATCAAAGATGTCCTCAAGACGAACAATAATCCTTGGATCGAATGCCCTGGTCGAATTCGATGATGCATACATCATCCCCATTACAATAGACGTATGTGCGGTATTACCAAGAAATATAATTGATGTGATATCTCCATCTGTGCGGATTACATCAACTGGATGTATAGGTATAAAATTTGTAGTTGTTTTATTTTCTTCTTTCATCATGTTTCTTTCCTCCTTATTGCTTTTTATTCGTAATTTCTACAATTGCTTTTCTCACCATATTCGTAAATCTTGCATGCCAAACTGGTTCATACTCATCCATGTAATTTACAAGATCACGTAATACGAATGATGGAAAATAATCTTTATTCTCAATAATTGCAACTGTTGGTTTTGGTTTGTAATGCAATTTTGTTTTGTCTTTATCTGCATCTGTGATTAATTCCCCAATTGGTTTGTTTTCACCAATAAATATGAGAAGGCATTCAGGGACAACGCTGAGGTTTGTCTTTACATCACATCGTTTAGTTTCAATATCAATATCAAAACATGTATCTGGATGTAATGACATAGTAGTGACTACTTTAAGCAACACTTCCTCTATTGATATGGCAAAGTGAACATCGTGTGAATTACATTCACACTCAGTGGTAATAGCATCAATGAGCTCTTTGTATCGTTTATCGTTCATATCACCTTTTAGTTCCGCGAGATCAAACATACTAAGAAATTGACTGTAAGTACATTTTAATTCCATGAGGTCCATACAATTTCCTCCATAAAATAAATGGGAGAGGTATATTAGTCTTATACCTCTCCTATATGTTTTTGATATTACGCCATGACAATCTTTCCGTTTGGAAGATAAATTGGCTTTTTCTTATCGAATTCTTCAGCTTCCTGAAGAACTTTTGTTAATGCTTCTTCATCGAGTTCGTCGAGATCTTCATCATCTTCAAAGGTAGCAAAGTCATACAACTCTACCAACTGTCCTTTTCCGATACTGAATAATGGGTTTAATGATCCATCTTCTCGACTCATGATATACTTCTTGATTGGATCAAACTTCCGGAACATGTGAACAAATTCCGGCTGAATGAGAGCAATCATATTAAGAATATCACCATCAAACGCCTGGGTGAGTATGGATTAGATACTCGGCGGGCTATCTCTTCATCCTATAATACAAATTCACCTCCTTATATCATAGGAGCTTCGCGCTCCGGCATTAGCCCACGAACTAATGCCTACCCTTACTTCATCTGAATACAATTTGTATTCATCTGGTTCAGATAGTCTCTACACTACGATTACTTAGATAAATCTATGCAACAACAGCACGGTATTCCCTGCTATCCATTTTCAGGACCGTAGGATCTCTTACGAAGCTTATTCGTCACAATCTGGTGCCTCAGATCATGCTTAGTTCACTTCTACCGTTAGCAACCTTAAAGGTCACACCACTTGTTAGGTGTTCACGAAGAACTCGGTAACATGTTACCATGTACCCGGACCTTGACCGTTCTGGTTGATCCGCATTCAATCCTGGAAGAATATACAACGGCACACTTAATGTTGTACGTCTCCAGTCATGAGTTACTCGTCTGATTTTCAGCATTAACATAGAATACAAGTTGATCGTTGGATTTCGATTCAACAAGATCCTTGGATGTTCTTTTTCAATGATGTAGTTCATCACACTGTATACATACTCATCCATCTTGTATGATCCCATCCATCTTGCATATGCTTCTGCAAGCGGGATATTAAGAATCTTCATGAGATAATAGATGATACGATACTTAAACAGGATACGGAATCCCTGGTAGCTTAAATCTACCTCATTTACAAACAACGTTGGGTCTGGGCAAATTACACTTCTTGAAGTATAATTAAGAGCTCCAGAAATAACCTTGTTTCTTATAAATCCTTTCTTATTACTTACCTGATCAAAATTGATATCCCACATATTATTCAGATGATACTGAATTCTCGTCTGAATGAATGGTTTCTCAATTGGTTCATGTTCACGTAAGGTGAATGAAAGGTTTACCGTAGTATTGATTTCTTTGTCAATACCATTAAAGTAGAATGTATCTGCAGTGGTTGATGATGGTCGCATAAATGTCGAATACACCGGGATGTGATGCACGAATGCTTTATGCTTACTTGCTTTTGCAATATCATACACCCGATTCTTCTTTTCATCTTTTGCTTTCTTTGATCTTGCCCATTCCAGAATTTCATCATACCGTTCATAAAATCCGTCAATACCAATTGCCGGGAACGGTGTTACTGGTGGATGATCTTCATCAAACTCTACTTCATGACGAATACCGTCACTATCTACTTTTTCCACTTTGGTTACAATTTCGGAAAACGGACGTTTTCCAATGATTCGTTCGAATACTTTATACCAGTATGGATTAATGACTACATTATCCCCTAATGGAATCCATCCAGTCATCTTAATATCCAAAGGACGTTCCTCGATTTTTGTGTGACATATTGGACATGTCTCACCAAGGAATTCCAATCCTTTAAACTCTCCACACTTGCAGCGATGACGTTCCATAAATGCCTGTTCGTCACCGTATGTAGTTCCGAATAATGGCGAATTCGGACCGAACATACTACGTTCTTTTTTCCCGTCTAATTGAAGGGTTGCTGGTTCTGAAATAACGAAACCATTGTGATTCATGATATCATCATAAAATAAGATGTCCCATGAATTTTGTGTTGCCTGAACAATTTCGTCTTTCAAGTCAATTGTTTTTCCGTCTAAAAATGACATTTGCTCTTTTCCACCCCTTCATTAGACTTTCTTTGATCTTACTTTCTTGATATTCATATTAAAATCCTCCTTTCAAATTTAAGCAAATGTAAAATGAGAAGTAGAAAACGAAATTCTACTTCTCATTATCACTGAATAGATGATATATAATTGAATTCATAATTACGATTGTTTATAGCATTAGATACTAGGTAGAAAATCGAATGCAATGTCCAATACCTTAAATCCAAAAGTCAGATGGTATAGATCACAGTATTTTCGAATAAATGAATTCATTGGTTGATTAGATCCATAGATCTTTGGGAGATTCCGATTTCGATCTATGATTTTTGCAGTTGTCTTTTTAGGTTTCATTTGGACATTTGTCAAATACCTAGTTGCCTTATACAGTCGGTACAACTCGATTGCCGTAAGGTTTCTTGTATAGAATTCTCTCCGTATGGCATCTATATATTTCCGATAAAACATGCGCGTATATACCATATTTAGGGTGCTATTCGTTTTAATGTAATCTCTACAATAGGCATCTGCAAATCTAAAAAGAATATCAATGTCCTCATTGATATATTGCCCATAATAGGATCGTGCCTTTTTAAAATCAGATCTTGCAAAATAGATATTTCCGACAATTGTCTGTGTATCGATAGATATGTGGTAATCATCGGGGATTATCGCAGAAGGATCCTTCCCCTTATTATAATTTCGGTACCACATATCTGGTAATACCTTATATTCTCCTGATTGCATCCAATGAAAGAACTCATCCGATCTTAAAATCTTATGATATTCTTCTTTCTCCATAATTCCTGGGATAGAATCCAGGAGGAAATCCCAGCAAGGTTCTATAAGCGTGTAAGACAATATTGCTTTTCGGTATACCATGCTATCAATCAGCATGTTTAAGCATGGGTTCTTCTTATATTTATGCTCTAAAAGTGCTCTGTTAATAGTTAATTCACGTATGATTTTATCAATATTTTCTATGCAATAATTTGGTAAATGAAAAGCCAACGATGTTTTATACAACTCAACTACATCAAAGAATTCTGGTATCCATCTAGCAATTACATCATTTGCTTCATTTAGATATTTGACATCTTCACGTAGCAATGAAATTTCCTCATGTTGATACTTATGTGATATCCCGGGTCGATTATCCAAGCATTTGTTAATAACTTCTAAAACTTTTCGAATCAAATCAGTTGGTCGAAGATCCTCTTTATCAGAAATGAACCAGCCAATCTTATCTGTATACATAAAGGAATCACTATCAAGTATATTTGTCGATGTGAACCACACAACTGAAAAATCGGTACTTGAATATATATTATCAAAACTTATACATCGTATCTTTGATTTCTCATTTGATCTAATGGATCTAAGAGTATTTAAATCATACTCACGAACTCTAATTCCAAGTGATGTAAAGAATGTCACAATTGGAATAACATTAAGTCTTGCATCATAATCTCTATAGATAGTAATGCTTGTAATATTCATATTAAAATCCTCCTTATCATTTTTATGATTCATCATTGTCAATTCTATCTACTTCGAATTCTTTGTCATATCGCAATATAATTGCATTAATAATGTCATTTGAATCAAATTGATCGATGTTGTAACTGGTTAGATATTTATTTATCTTTCTCATAATGGTACTGCTCCTAATTTCTAACTCTGGTGTCCAATCAAATTCAAACTCCTGATTGTCCTCGCATGTGAGACTACTTAAATGCTTCATAGCTGCATAGATCTGATATAACTCAATCAGCGTAATATTTCCCTTCTCGAAATCTGATTTAATTTTATCTAAATATTCCTGGTACCAAGTGCTAGCACTTCTTTTCCGAGATAATCTGATAGATGCATACGCAGGGGTATCTATATCTTTCTGATAAGACTTTGCAATACGAAATGATGCATCAATTATACATCTTCTCCAATGATCTCGTGCTTGTTGATATAATCCTGCAGAATAATCCATATCTCCACACATCATCTCCTTGTCGTGGCTATCACAAATACATTCCGTGTAAGAATGTAATACGATACTGTTTTCATATATGAAATCCGGTGGAAGATAATTGTAATTTCCATAGGATAACCACTTAATAAATTTAACATCAGTAATATCAAGATCTGGTTCTGTTTCGAATAATTCAGTTGGTGATGGGTTAAATATTTTCCTTATTATTTCAGATCTGTGCTTTAATCCTTGCATGAGACATTTCCATGGTAAAAAAGATTCAAGACCTCTAAGTCCTTCATCCCTTGGATTTAAAAGAGTACAGATAATTTGATCTAATTGGTTAATACATTCCGCATTTACAATCGAAAAGAATGCAGTGTTATTGTATAACTAGATTACATCAAAGAACTGTGGCGTACGTGTCAGCAGATAATACGCTGTACAACGTATTTCTACAGTGTCTCTGAGTGCTTCAGGAAGATAATCCAGGATTACTGTACCTGAATCATCACATTTATCTATTTGGTCATAGATGGAATCTAACATAGAGTCCAGGATATGATCAATTAATTCAGATACAGTCTTATCAACCACGTAATTTAACTCCACATACTTATCACCGATAATATGATCAGAGTATTTCAACGGATGCAATGGTGAACGTATAATAATCGAGAAATCTGTAGTCGTATACAACTTTGTGTAAACCCTTGATGAACTAATTCCAGAGACTTGTGTCGTAGTACAATTATTTTTGATATACTCGTCCATTGAAATGACATTCTGTACATACACATGTACACCGCATGCCTGAAAGAATGTTACGACTGGAAGAGTCTCCAGTCGTATATCACGATCTCTGTATAACGTTATACTTTTGATACGTCGCATTTTTATCCTCCTATTTTTCGTATGTAACATCCACAGTTGATTTATCCAGATCTTCCATATTAATAATATCCACCGGATACTGGCGGAACATCAGATTGTGGGTGATTACAAATGCTTGTTTAATTTTATTCAGTTCCAATTGTCTTTCTAATGATGGAATGAATTTCTGTCTGTTTTTATCATCAAACTGGGAATCCACTTCATCATATAATCCAATATTATACTTTGTCATACTAACTGCCCGAAGAGCAGAAGAAATTGCCATATTAAAGAAACTGGTTTCTCCCTGAGATGCACAAGATACATCTTCGATCTTATGTCCATCTTTTACATATGGCATCAAGAAATCCGATTCTGTAATCTCAAACTTATCCAAATAAATATGACCATCAAATACGATGTCTAATAATTCATTTGCAATCTTCGTTACCTCTTTAAAGTATAATCGGATATGCTCCAGTGGAATACCTGACTTTCCGGATAAAGCGAACTTTAAGTTCGAATATTCCTCTTTAAGTAGACGATTCTCATTTAATGTCTTCATGTATTCTTTATACTTTTGGATATTTGCTTCCATAGTGAATACCTGTGAAGATAAATCATCTTTTAATCCTTTCCACTGATACAATTCTTTTTGTACATCTACCAATTTTAATGATAACTTGGTATAAGTATCTTTTGTTTCTTTTACTTCATCCAATACTTTTTGTGCTTCTTCATAAGAAGTCAATGCTTCTACAATGGTACGAACTGTAGAAAGATCACGATTCGTCTCACTAAGCTTTAATTCTAGCCCTTCTTTTTCTGCACGTTTATCATAAAGCTTTACAGAAAAGGAGTCAATCTTATCAGATGTCTTCTTTTTCTGTGCATTTAAAAAATCGATTCTACTGATAGATTTCAGTCGTTTGATCTCTGCAGCAACTTCATTACATTCGTTTTCAATACTCTTGTAATTATCAATTTCGGTTAATAATGACAAGTAATCATTTAATACCTTATCATCATAAATACATTCACAGTCTCCGATCTTTTTGTACATCGTTTCTGTGATAAAGAAGGTTTTGATATCTTCTGGTAATTTCATAATGAAATCTTTTCGTTCTGAAATCTGTGCAAAGATATTAGTGAGATTCTCATATGCAAGTTTCATCATCTGGTAAAATTCCGATGTATACTTTACATCGGAAACTGGAACTGCATCTTTGATCTCCATGAGTTCTGCATGTAGTTGCTTTAAAGCACAATCATTCTTACAATCAACTTTGATGGAAGAATACCGATTGATGATTCGATCAATGATAGATAATCTCTCAGCATTCTTTTGCCCTTCAATGGTAACAAGAGAAGATGTAATAATTGCTGGGATATCCTCATTCTTCAACATTGCCTGTAATACTTTCCGAATAGGTTCTTTCCCGTATTCATATGTAATATTCAAAAGATTCTGCATATTCTTAATGAATACCATAAATTCTTCATATTCATCTTTTGTAAAGGCAAAAGAATAAGACTCTAATGAAGAACTGTAATTATCCACTTTCTTTTTTACCAGAGTTTTATAATACTCCTCCATGGATGTTAAGTTCGTACTTTCTTCTTCTTTCCTAATCTCTGCTTTTATAGAATCAAACTCATTTGTTTCAGTATCAATATCCCGGAGGGTATTTTCAATCTCTTTTTTTACACTCTCTAAGGTTGCTTCTATTTTGGATACTTTCTTTTCCTGTTCTACAAGCACTTTGTTTGCTGTAGCAACATCTTCGATGTTTCTTGCTTTTGCTTCTATTAAAGCATTCTTAAATCGCTTGATCTGATGTTCTGCAGATTTATACTGCATTTCCAATTGATCTTTTCCAGCAAGTTTTGACAACTCATAATCAATATTTGCTTTCTCTGTCTGTACAACAGATAAGTGGGCTTCTGCAGCATTCAACTGATCTTTTAACCCTTTGATCTCTGCTTTTGCTGTATCTACATCTGTAATTTTTGTCTTTGATATTTCATTGATAATGTGTGTAATAACGGCTTTGATGTCTCGTTCTTTTTGAGAAGCAAATTTGTATTTTGTTAAATACCAATCTACATCTTCTAGTAACTTTGCAGAGAACTGCTTTCTTTCTGTTGATTTTGCACTGATCAGATTCTTGACATTATCTCCAATACGAATCAGCTTCATATACCCGATTTCAATATCTAAGTATTCTGCACATAAATCCTGGAAGGATCGTACATTTCCATTTGGATTCATCTCCATGTCATTCATTTTAAAATATGATTTTACGGTAAAACTACCGTCAGTTTTTGGTGTATAGAAATGCTCAATTTCATATTCATTCATTTCATCATCCACAAATACAATCCACTTGTATCCATCTTTATGTGGAATGATTGGTTTTGTTGCATTTCGAATATCTAAATCCCCTACGGTTGCAAATGGCGTTAAATAACTTAAAAGACTTGTTTTTCCTGCACCATTTGGTCCAATAATAATACAAACTGGATTTCTCTGTTTTGTGAAGTCAATATGTAACTTTCTGACTCCAATCCCAGTTTTTAAGTTTTGAAAATTCTCAAGTGTTACTTCTTTAATAAACATAATTTTCCAAACCTTTCTTTTACGTGATTAATCCAGAGTTAATTGGAAAATCTATAACTAACAAAGAATTAAATGGCATATTATGAATATCGGGAAAGGTCTTAATTGCAGGGTGGACTGCTAGAACCACAACTCATCGTATAGAGTTTGAAAGATTTTTGGAATGGGATCTTTTACTTATTGCAGACCCGATCACATTGTTGCTTAGATATGACAAGAATGATTTTGTCCGATCATGGCATGTCACATCTGAGATCCTCCTAGGGGTTATCTTGTTGCAAGATATCATTGGTAGTGTGACTTAAATTAAAAAGTCTGATCATGATTGTAATCGTACTGAATAGATGTCCTTTTCCAGATATAGCCGTTTAAAATGACCATGAATACGTTATAATGGCGAATAACGTATTCATGGTCTTTTCTTTTTTGCTTTTACTACTCCAAGTGGTAAATCTGTTTTATCAATCCATTAATATATCCAGAATCAATGGCAATGACAATCGTATACGTGTAAAACGTATATCCTCTTTGGTTTATGAACTTTACTGTATGCTTGTTATAATCGATCATATAATCATAACCAGGCTGTAATAAATCCCCCTGTTTTCTCACTTTGATATCTATGAAATTGACAAGAGGAATTCCATTTTTGATATGGTATTCCATCGTCTTTATAATAGACTCTGCAAGAATTGGTGTAATATCCACAACATCATTTGGATTATCTAACTGATATGATGCATGAGAATAAATAGACCATCCAGGTGCCAGATGCATATCATCATAATTGAATACATCAGCATAGATTGGAATTAACATGGAATCATTTGGTACTTCTGTAGATCGCATATCTTTAATCTTTGGAGAGAAAAGATACGTGATACTTGGAGCCCAAAATTCCATTCTTACAGACATCGTGATTCGATACGATGTCATAACCTGATTGGTGCTTTCTCCATCGTCTTTATCCATATTCTTAACTTCTGTAAGAATAGATGTTGGATAGTAACGATAGAATTCTTCTTTTCCAGTAGCTCCAGCCAATTTGTATGTGACTGGGTAAATGGAATGATTATTTAAGTATTCCAGAAATTCCGTTACAGAATTATCTGTTTTATCATGGACTGGGATACCAGATAACTCGGAAAGTTTATTGACAAAGCTTTCGGGAATAAGACTTTCCAGAAATGTCTCAATGTCAAATGGTTTTCCAACAACCAACTGCGCATTCAGATAATCCATGTAATTCATCTGCTGAATCAGTGTCGCAAATATCATTACAATATCCAAATACATTACTCTTCTACACTGTGAAAACTGGACATCAATATATCGGTCCTGGTCATATAAGAATGGATTTAAATCTACTGTACCAGGGGATAAACTGTTGATTGGACCTCCGCCCTGACGTTCTGTCATCATTGTTTTTCCAAGAAATACATCTTCATCATAATCCATTCTTGGACGGAAGATAATCATTGGTTTACTCTTTTTTAAGAACTGTGCTGGTGTTGACAAAATCTGTGTATTTGCCATTCTTGAACTTACATGGATAGTTTTAAATAAATCATCTGGGAAGAGTTCAAGAAAAAACTTTTGTGCAGTGGCTAATAAGTTTCCATAAGTATGCGCTGAACTAGCCATAGCACTCATATATTTTAATTGGTTTTCTTCGAGATTCATATCGAATGTATCGTCATGCATATGAAGTTAACCTCCTTTCTTCTTAAATCTATGTCCGAGGGAATAAAAAAGAGAAGGATAAAAATATCCTTCTCTTTCTCATTACATTTAGTCTTCTGTAGGTACAGAATCAGGATGGACTACAATCATCTCCACCATTTTCCTCAGGTTCTGTTTCTTCCTGGTCTTCACCACTTGTTTCTTCAGCATCACTGTCTTCGGTATCTGTTCCAGCGATCTTATCTGCTAACTCCTGGTTTGCTTTTTCTTCTTCTGCTTTTGCTTTCTCAGCTGCTTCTTTAACCACCTTTTCTGTATATTCTGCAAGGTCATTGATAGACATACCATCAAGTTCCTCTACACTCTTATCATGCGGTGTACTTGCTAACACCTTGTAATAGTACACACGTGCAGACTGTTCACGTTCTTTATCTTTCTTAATTCTTTCTGGATGCTTCGGATATGTGATATTCTTCTCAATGAATAAATCTGTATATCCAGCATCAATGAACTGATCCAGATAACTCTCAATTGCATGAATAGTCTGAGTTTTGGTTTCTTCATTCGGGAATGAATCATAAACCAGTTTTGTAAGAGTTCCAACAATTGTCCGGAACTGATACTCAGAATCCTTCACGTCCAAAGTTCCGATGTATCTCATACAACGGAATAAGAATAAGTTGTTGAATGGATGATACTTTTCATCCAGATGCTTTTCTTCCAGGTTCAAGAAGTATCTGAATACATCAGCATTCAGACGAATCTGATTACACTTTGCATAATACTTCTTTGCGGTATAGATGCTCTTCTCAGGATTGAAGTACACCTCTACTGTATTTTTGACAGTTGCTTTTCCATCCTTAATGAATGAAAGGTCCCACTGCCCTTTATCTACAGCAATTTTCTTCTTAAGTTCCATGATTCTGCGGGTATTACGATCTTTTCCGGTGACTTTCTCTAATGTAGCAAGCTCATCGATACGATCTTTGATACTCTGCTGTTTCTTTTCATAATATTCCTCAGAGTTGAGATAAGCCAGGAAATCTGCCTGCTTTGCATCGACGTCAGATTTCACATCCTTGTATGTATCTTCTGTATCAAGGTAATCCAACATCTTGTCGAATGCTTCTAAGATGTTCTTCTCTTCCTCAGCACGGTCGTAATCAAGTGTCTTACGCTCCGGGAAAAGAATTGCATTACGAATACCTTCAAACTCATTTACATGCAATCTCGTTTTGATCATATCTAAGATCGTATTCTTAATTGCAACAGACTGGTCGGTATTTTCGGTAGTCTCAGATCCTTCTGCATCGGAATTCTCTGATGGCGCTGTCGTAAAGCCAGCTTTTGTAACCTTATTGTACATTGTCTTCGAAAGGGCATACACTTTGTCCGGGTTGTATCCCATAGCAATAATGTTATCATACACCGCCTCTTTATGTGTCTTTGTCAATTCTTCTGCTTCATTGACCAGTTCTTTGGTCTCTTCATAGATTGTTTTTTTCATGTAAGATTTTTCCTCCTTAATTTGTTAATATTGGGTTCTTCCAATTATTTAAAACCATAAAAAAGAACGTACATCACATCATGTACGTTCTCTCTTTTTACATCATCTTCTTCACCCATCTTGTGACATCCGGATTATCCATATATAACATCAGCAATGTTAATGCCTGGTATCCGACGCATAATTCTGGAAACTCGTTAACATCCGGAAATCTACACATGGTCTTAGGATTTGCTTCAATCATCATATCGTAAAATAACGATTTTGCACCTTTTGATTCTGCTTTCATGATTGCAAAACCAAGCTGTCCAACCTGCTTTCTGATTGTTACATCATCATTCCGATAATCTCCTTCGATAAACTTTGGAGTCTTTTTCAGTTTCATATTCATGGTTGCAAGGATGTATGCTGTCTTCATAATGTTGTTTAATACAACACCTTCATCCACACTTGGATTCCGGCATTCTTTCTCCAGAAACTTAAACGATTCTTCCATTGTCTTTAAGATATTTCCGTCATTTCCATTTGCAAGAATAAGCATCTGCGTCATTGCATGCATTGGTTCTGAATAACTGAAATCTCTGGTGAGTAAACCAACCACAAGAAGATCACAACGTTCAATGATCTTATTCAAAAGCATATTATATACTTTGAATCGTTTCTCATCCCGATACTGTCTGGAATACGTTTTTGCAATCACATGATCCACTTCATATAAAATATGAAAGAGGAATATCGTTGCAAGTTTTCCATTAAAATCAAATGATCCAATCTCTGAGCTGTGATCCCAATCTAATCCGGATAACCGTTTGAACTTTTTATTCAACCGTATGTCTCTATTCTGTGCTCCACGTTTCTTACTCAAATACTTTGACTCATCAATATTATTGATGGATAAGATAAGTTCGAACACATGCGAGAAAAAGTTACTCATTGTAATTGTATAAGTAACTTTACGACTGAGAGTTTTCTCTTTCTTCTTTTTTGGTTTGGAACTCTCAAATCCAATCTGTTTCCCTTTCTCAAGATCTTTCAATCTTTCCTTTGCTGTCATAGATTAATTTCTCCTTTCTATCTATTATATGGATAATATATCAACTAATTATAAGACGTTTCCTGGTCTTACATATAATGCTACTGATGTATTACCACCGATTCTCTTCCAATAATTATGAAGATGAGATATGAATTTGTCTGAGGTACTCTCAAATATTTTATTGATAATTGATCCAAAATCATTGATTTCATCAGTAACCTTGGATGTGCCGATTCTCGGCTCCAATTTTTCATCGAGCATCGTTGGTGTGTAGTCAAATGTAACAACCCAGTCATCATTTGATTTGTAGATTTTTGCACTAATAACTCCATGATAGTATTCATAATTATAAGTAGAAGCCATGGCGATTGTAAGGCGTATATCTTGTCCATTCTTTTTAAACGTATTAAATTTTCTTTTTGCTTTTAAATAATTGATAAGGTTCATCTCTTAATCCTCCTTTTCATCAACAGTAATCCATCTCATAAAATATATAAGTCCCATGTTCGTAATGTGATACCCACCACAAAGCATATATAAAGATGCATTTATCAGTGCTATGAGATCTTTGGAATATCCACATCCGATAGAGATATCATAGAGCTTACCTCTATTGACCACTTTATCGTGGTTGCATACAGTAACATCATATGCTACGTCAAATCCTTCCTCAATTTCATCTATACTCTTTTGCATATTATTAGTATCTGTAGTTATTTCAATCCGGACAAGATCATTAGATTCGAGATTTCGTAGTCCAATCATAACCCCGTATAACTGATCAGTAGCCCATCTCCTGCATAAATTCCCAACGAAACTTGTACCATCAGTTGTTTTCTCATTGATACAAATACTGATGATTGTCTTTTGAATTGCTTTACAAAGGGTTTTCCAGAAAAAACCATCGTAACATAATGTCATCATCGTAAGTCGTCCTGATCTGTCTCTGCAATAAGTAACAATTGGGTCTGTATCATTTGAAGAAAGATTTGCATATTGAGAGACCCATTCTGATATTGTTTTTACATCACAAATATTCCGCATGACCTTATCATACCAATAATCTGCAATTTTTACCCCAAGTGCATGTTTTGTGCACAACCACAAATCATCAAACCAGATATCTTTCATGATCGATGTATTCAACACTGTTTTATAATTATTTCTTGTCAACAGATCAATATTCGGTCTCATTATTAAACCAGAGGTATCTTGTGTAATATAGAATATATCACTTGCCTTGTTGTAATGAAGTTCCATTTTTTGTCCTCCTTTAAAAACCATTCTTGAGCATATTCCCTGCATCGTCCATACTCAAACCGAATGTTTCAATCGTAATGGTTCCATCAGATATAGCTTCTGCTAATAGATTTGCATTCCCTATACCATAAAGACCATTACCCTGTATAGATTGAATCATTAAATCAACAAATCCACCAGGTACATTTGGATCTTGATCAATTATCGTTTTACGCAATCCTTCTGATCTATTAAAGGATGCAGTGATATAAACACATCCAGTGGTAAATTCCGAGGTTGAACCATTCATTTGAATATTGCACAAATGAGTCATAATTTTCATGGTATTGTCATTATTTTTCTTACCTACAGTAAATACCAAACCTCTACAATCATTATTAAATGTATCCCATCTTCTGGTTAATTCATCAAGTTTAGTTATTTTAGAGATAGATGCCTGAGGAGTTTCGGTTGCATTAAAAATAACGATAAGTTGTGCCTCCAGTGCCTCTTTGAATGTTGCCCAGAACATCTTATTGAAATCCTCAACAGAACGATTGAGTTTCTTCAGATATTCAAGGTCTAAGGCTTCTGTGATTTTATCACTGAATGCATATTCATGATATTCTACAAGTTGATCATAGATGACACTGATAACAACATCTCTTGACATGACCATTGAATGTGCATCTCTAATTACACTTAACCAATAATCAGCTTTTTCTGTTCCACATGAATTTTTTACACAAAGCCAATAATCATAGATGTAATCCTTAAAGAATTCTTCTCTAGGTGTATATTCCGGTTTATCTTCAACTTTCTTAAAATAAAACCGATTGTCATTTTTGTTGTAATGAAATTCCATTTCCACTCCTGATACTTTCATTTTTTGTCCTCCTTTGATATTCGTATTGATATTCACATCCATCATAGGGATATTATATAAGTATAAACATGATAATTCGATGAAAATAGAATGAGAGACTAGCTTATACCAGTCTCTCATTCTTCTTATTTGTTAATTTACTTTTGGTGTTGCAAGTGCATGATATACGGATTGGATTCTAAAATGACTATGCATAAAATCCACCAGAATATCATAAAGTCCATCATAATCTTCAGATTTCTTTATCATGATATAAGTATCACACACTGTTTTCTCGGTCATCATTGGAAACATTTGTTTTGCAAGACTCACCTCTTCTACGCTTCCATCCTCATATTTGATTGGATACAAATATATGAGCTTCTTATCAAATATTGTCTCTAAGAAGTTTGGAATATCGATCAAATGCTTCCATACGTTTTTCTCTTTTGTATGCTCCTGTTCAATGGCTGTAATCTTTTCAATAATTACAGATTCAATGCTCGGATCATGTTTATTACATTCTACATGTAAATCTTCCATTGAAATGGTATGATCTTTAAACTTTGCACGAAATTCTTTGACATTTCCAATATAGAAAATATCTGGAATCTCAAGTTCTGTTAATACATTTTCCCATTTCCCTTCTAATGTGAGCATGATATCACCAAGAAGATTTTCTGATGATTCTGTTCCTGGAATACATCTTTTCCTTTTATAAATATACATATCTGAAGAAAACACCTGTCCAAATTTTACAGTTAATTCTTCTAATAAATCAATTGGTGATTTCTCTGTTTTTGCCATGATAGTTCTCTCTTTCTTTTATTTCCCTGATGCAATTAAAGTTAATAACACAATGGATACTACAATAGAAACTGGTAATCCAATCCGGAGTTTATTCTTCATACTTTCAAACATGGAGAATATCATAACACAAATTGCAAGTATCCATAAAAAGATGACGACTGCACCAATGATGTTACTAACGGTAATATTTGATGTATAATAAAATACACCAAGTTGTACAATTTCTGCAAGAATAATAGCTGATATCAGTAAGCAACTCTTATCTCCCATTTTCTAATTCCTCCTATCTTATGCAACTGCTTGCTTTCCCAGTTTACTGCAAAGTTCTTTCTCCAATTCAGCCACAGTTGGAAGATTCAAGAACTTATGAGCTGTAGACAATATATTCCCAGTCTGGAAGTTATCAAAGATCTCAGATGCAATATCCCCAGTGAAACTATCGTTATTTGTCTTTACGAGCTGATTATCTGTAAATCCATGGAATGGAATATCTCCGCCACGGACATCATAATTATCTGCAAGTACCGTTGCCTTAAAGATAAGGGTTGATGGTGCAATGTTTAGTACATAAATTGTTGATGGATAGAAGGCTTTCATATCAAAGTCGATACTATAATCAAACATATAGTTTGTTCGCTTTCCATACATCATCTTACCAAATCGTTGAATCAGTAATGTATTACCAACCAATGCTCCTTCATAACTTGGGTCTTTCTTCTTATTCTTTGCATCATATTTTTCTGGATGCATTCGCATATCTCTCTGGAGAAGAATCTGGTTGATGTTTGCTCCTGGGATGAGTCCGAAATCATCATAAATACGATACTGTACGTTACGAAGTGTAACTGTCTGTTTGAAGTTATCTTCATATGCAGTAATGTTGGAGTATGTGGAGGTGTAAAGTGTTTCACAATCTTCTGTTGATCTTTCAATACCATACTGAAGCAAAACGTCCTTGATGTTGTAGATAAAGTATCTTCGATAATTTACATAACCGACCGTTTTGATATTTCCATCTTCACTGTAATCCAACTTTGAATCGTTTACTTCTTTTTCTCCAATAAAATTCAGTTTCGTTGATCGTAATTCTTCTCGACCTTTTCTTACTGCCGCATATAACTCCATCTGATCGATATACACTGTTTTTGATGTTACATGAAACCAATCACATTTGTTTTTGATTTCAAAATTGTGCATATCTTTCTTGAAATAGCATTCTTTCGCTTTAAATTCTTCCTCACAGATAATATCCTCTGGATTAATTCCAAGGGTTCTCATTCTCTCTAAGATATAAGGAATATCGAATGAGATATTCCAAATCATAAGAAAATCTGGAGAAATCATATGAATACATTGAAAGAGATGAATTAACATTTCTCTTTCATCTTCATAGAAATAGAAGTTGTAATCGAAACTCCCATAGGTTTCATCAAACATCTCATGAAGTTCTTTCTTTAATCCATCCAGATCATTCATGAGTGCTTTTTCCTGCTCATGTCTACTGTCATACATCTTCTTTCGGTATTCTTCTTTTTTATCAAAGAAATCATTCATTTTATCCGATTTAATCGGTGATGTATTTCCATACATAGCTGCAGGTTTATATTGTCTATTTACAAGTGCAAATGTGTAACTCTTTTTCTTTTCTCCATCAATGACCGTTACTAAGTCAATTGGATTATTCTGTGGATTTGGGAACCCTGCAGAATCAAAAGAATCACACTCGATATCCAGGAAGGACTTTGAAATCTGTGGAATGATATTTTCTGACGCTCTCTTCTTCCAAGCATGCCTGTAATATGTCCGGATATCATAATCATGACCAAATACATACGGGTATGTATTAATCATGGATAACTCTGCATAGTTTCTCGTTTCAAATATATTCTGTAAAAAGGCTTTTCCACTATCGCCCATGTGCTCTGCAATTACAAATGGAATGTCTTTATACTTCACGACTTCCATTTTACATTTGTCTTTTTCTTTGTAATCTTGAGGATATTTATGATCAATAAATTCCTCTTTCTCAAAATAGATTGGCATGGATGGGTTCTCCATTGTCATCACGTGCTTCTTTCCGGTTTCCAGATCTTTGTAAATTGTATATAAGCAATCTGGAGTTCCTGCTCGTTTATTTGCTCGTACATACTGAATATCAACGAGCATTGATGTATTTGGGTTAATTGTTGTTGTACTCATTGTAACAGTTCCCTTTCAAAGTGATTATATTACTACTTATAATCTAGTATTGATGATAATGATTCTTTTAAGTATTGATCACCACATACATGCTTTGTTGTAGCAATATTCAGATTCAGACACATACATCTGATGCGCACCTGTGCAAAAATCTGGGTCAAAACACAGTTTCACGTTCGGATATATAGTGTCATAAATCTTTGCATCAGATTTATATATGATACCATCTTTCGGAACATCACGTAAAATGTCTTTAAAGAGATATTTATACGTCGTTTTTATCACAAGACAACAGTTCAGTTCTGGGTGTTTAACAGCGAATTCAAGTAATTCAATTCTTCTCTGTTCTTCAAAATTAGCTTTCTCCGGATCCATTTTCTTTGTGAAAATATACACAGTAGTTGAACTCGTACTTGAATTTGGTTTGATGATACATCGTGCACAATCTTTATGAATATATGTCTGAGCTACCGGTACACCGAATGATGTAATCACTTTTCCTGGCATCACGCATTTCGTTTTATTTACCAAATAAAACATGAGCTTTCGTGAAACTGAAATAATGTAAATATTTTTGTCGTTGATATCTGTAATATCAATCCCTTTCTTTTCTTTTATTACAGCTACAATATTCTTGATATCTGTATCAGCCTCTGCAAAAGTAGGTGCTCCACGTAACTGTAAAAATGCTTCTTCTGTTTTTGATTCTTCCTTCATAGTTTTTATCCTCCATAAATAAATCTCTCGTTATAGTTATATCCATGTAAATTGAAGTGTATTTATCTATAGCTTAAAAAATGGGTTAAAAAAGGAGTGAAGAACTTAATCTTCACTCCTTTTCTTTCTTATGATCTAATTGTTCTTTAGATCGTGATGAAGTCAGCATTCTCGAAGCTAACATCACCCTGGATACCCTGGATGGATACATCCTTGTAACGGGAAACCCCGAATACATATGTCATGCTTCCACCTGCGTGCTCTGTATCCTTGTAAGCAGACTCCTTGCTTGTTACGATGTCTGTAGAGAATTTGTAACGCTTGAAGGTAATTGTCTCCTTATCAGTTGAGAACGGAATAATTCTCAGTGTCTGATGATCCTTAGCATTGATCTTCTTAGAAGATACAACGTATACGGATGTCTCACCAGATGTCATTACACCATAAGAGTAATCCAGCTCTACGCCGCCAACTCTCTGTCCTGCACGGAATACCCACTTAACAGAAGGATCAAGCAGGGAGATGTATCTTGGGTTACCATAGATAACGAATTTCAGGTTATCCATCTTAGCATCATCTGCGATGTCGATCAGGAAACGATCGATCTTGAACTTCAGCTGCTTAGCGATGTACTCGCAAGGAAGAGCTGTAGTTGCAATTGTAGAATCGCAGTTGAACTTAGTTTTCTTGATTACCGGGTTCCACTGTAATGGATCCAGATCCAGACCTTCATACTTCTTGAACTCATCATCCAGGAACTTGAATCCTTCAGAATCAGCCATATCTGTGATCAGTAAGCAAAGATCGTTGTATGTCTTTGTATACAGATCCATGTCCAGAAGAGCCTTGTACTCCTGAAGTTCCTCAAGGGTATATCCGGAATCTGCCTTGAATCCCTCACCAACCTTGAACTCCATATCCTGGCGGTTGTAAGCGAATCTTACAGTGTTTTCATTACCCTCGTTTGAAAGCTGTCCATTGAAATGAACTGCCTTTACTTTGTTGTTTGCAGCTGTAACTGTAACAGTGTGAGTTGTCCAGTCAATCATACCGGTGATTGCATCACTCAGATGCTGAGTCTTCTTCTCTTCATCTGTGTAGTCAAGCTCGATTCTTCCGTTGACAAATGTGTTGTCAGCAAGATTGATTCTGATCGGGTTGATCAGATCAATTGTGATATCTGGCTTGCTACCAGCAGACTCTGAATCAGTAGCAGCAACATCGATCTTATCAATTGTAAGGTCGAATACCAGGCGCTCTTTCTCAGCAACCGGTGAAGATGTCAGCTCTTTGATAACATCATAATTGAAGATTGGTAACTTAACAGCCTTTGTATCAAGCTTTGTGCCACGACCATACTTTGTCATCTCTTCATAGCCGCCGTTGAAGAAGCACTGCGGATACTCCCATCTCTTCTTCGGGTCAGCCTTTGAGTAAACTACACGATGCTCGATCTGCTTCTTAATGATAATAGACGGGGTGATCTCCTCGTTTACTACATCCTTGTAGCACTGTTTTACCTGAGACTTCATCATGATTGGGAAATCGATAGCCTTAATAGGCATCAATGTACCAACGGATGCTGCTTCCTCAGTGAACTGCTTAATCTTGTTATCAAACAGCTTTCCGACCTGATCATACAGGCTTCTTGCATTACCGATATCTACACCCTCTGTAGCACCGCCATAGTATGTATCACCCATCTGTCTGGTTAACTCGTCTGCACTTTCTGCAAACGGTGATAACAGGTCCTTTCTGAAATCAGCAACAATTGTCGGATTCTGCAGAACATCTGCTGCCAGGAAACCGTTAGTTGCTTTAACCTTGTAATTATCATACATATTGTCGCAAGCTTCAGTATATACAGAGTCGAAGCTGTTTTTACTGTTTCCAGAGTTGAAAGATCCAACCGTGTCAGTTTCGCGGAAATCCGGATCTACACTCTCGAAGAATGGAATATTATTCATCGTTTTTCACTCCTTTATAAAGATTTTTAATTATCTGTTTGATATGTAGATCATTATATAACATTACATATGCCTTACAACAATCCACATCAGCTTTATGAAATTGTTTTAACAAAAAAGCTTAAGATAATCCTATTTCTTAGTTTTTGATTTGGTTTTCTCACGGTTCTTATCTACTTCTTTTTTGGTTTTATTTCCAATCTTTGTAAGAGCATCCAAACATAAATTGGTCGCAGCCATAGTACGCTGATAAAACATCATCGATTCTAAGTAAGTATTTTTCTTAAACTTAAGAACCATGTAATCATACATCATATCACCCATAGAACGGAGTTTATTGGTAACATCATGAATCATTTTATGAGTAGCTGGATCAACACCTATAATAGCAGATAACTTATGATCATAATTATCAATGGCAGTTCGTAAAGTAACGAACTTCTTATAGAGGTTCTGCTTATGCATAGCATCTTCAGAATCCCTATCTGTTTCTTCTTCACTACCATTGTCACCAGTTGTATCATCTCCAGTATCATCTGTTCCACTGGTATCGTCTTCTGAGATGTCTCCATTGTCATCAGTTACAATATCATCATCTCCGCCATCAGCGTTGTCATCTGGAGAAACTGTTTCACTATCTCCAGTATCCTCAGTAGATCCTCCATCTGGATCACCACTATCAATGTCATCATCAGTAGCGATGTCATCATCCCCTGTAGCATCTGGATCGTCATCTCCTGTCATATCAGGAGTATCATCTACAGATATATCGTCATTGTCATCTACTGCAATGTCATCAGAATCAGTTGTATCATCAGCTGGTTCTGTATCTGTAGTTTCAGTATCCGTTGTTTCCGGATCTTCCTCTTCATCAGCACCTTTTCTAAAATCATACGTTCTAGTTCCAGGTGCTTTTAATCGAATACGTTTTACATTCACACGTTCCGTATCAGAAGGTGCTTCAGTAAACATGTAATTTTTCTCAAAGTCAGTTTTTTCTGACTCTTTCCGGTCAATGATTTTAATCATTTATTTCTCACCACCGATCCTTATACATACTTTGAATTCAGACGAACTCTTGTACGTTCTGCATCAAGTTTATCCTTAATGCGCATAAGTTCGTATTTCCTCTGATTATCTCCTTTTGCAGATGCATCTGAAATCTTCTCTTCACAGATCTTAATCTCATTATCCAGCTCAAGAGCAAGTTCATTTCGGATACGTTTATCCTTCTGCTTACTAAGATGTCGGATACACCAGAGAATTGGAACAAAGGAGAGTTTTAACTTAGATGCAATTCCATACTGTAATACAACCTTGAATTTATGGAAGATCTTATGGCGGAATCCTGGCTTTAATAGGAATTTCTTTCGTCTGTTATCATCCCACTTATCAAAGCTTGCAATTGTCTGATCTACTTTATCTTCCACCATTTTTGGATGATAAGAAATTGCTTTTCCAGCAGCCTTTAACTCATCTACCTTTTCCCCAGTTTCAGCTTCTTTCTTACGAAGTTTTGCATCAGTATCAAGAGCCTTATTCTGGATTCTTCGAACCATACCAACTTTTGGTTTCTTTGGATGCTTTGCATTTGGATCAGCATCAGATGGGGCTTTATCGTAAGATTGTTTTACAACATCAATTGGTTTTGCAGAATCACCATCTTCGTTGTAACTTTCTTCAAAGCTAATCATATCCAGATTGTTAAGTGCAGCAGCAACTTCCGGATAATCCTGACATGCCTTGTGTAAGAGTTGAGTCAACGGAACCTTAATCTTATCAGCTTCCGTTTCGAATTTCTCTTCGGTCATTCCATCTTTTTTCTGCAGAGCTTTGATTTTCGTTTCTGCTTCTTTGATTTCAGATAATGCATCTTCTTCTGTGAGATCTGTAGGATCTGAAGATTCTGCTTTCTTCTTCTCCATCTCCTCTTTCTTTCTCTCATCACTTGTCATGATCTGGTTTTTGATCACAGCATTTGCAGTTCCATCATCTTCCCATTCCATAAAAATAAGATCATTACTTACAGTATCCAATGCCTGTTCATACTGTTCATAGACAGGATCATCCGATTCACGAAGTCTAAGATTGATATCTTCTACTGCCATCTCAGTATAAGCTTCCAGTACATTCTTCAGACGTAATGTAGACTGGTACTTACTAAGCAAAGATTCATTCTGAAGTTCTACGGATTCAGTTACCATAGAGACTGCAGTAAATGGATTTGTCTGAGCCATAACATCAGAATCCAAAAAAAGATCGTTTCCAGATTCTAATACATTAACAACACGATCCTCAATACCAATATTGGTATTTAATGATTCTTTTGCACATTTTGTCCAAATAGTTAAAAGATTCATATTCTTCATGTCTTTGATGTTATCCACAACATCGTTGTCTTCCATCATCTCATGAATACACTCATTGATACGAATCACTTTTCTCGTATAGTCTGGATCATCATAATCATCTGTGAATTTGCTGAGACCAGAAGAAGAACCAGGCATCGTATACATAAGAAGTTTTCCTGTATATGCTGGGTATTTAATACAGAAGAAATATCCACATGGAATCGTGATGAATGGATCATGATCTACATGGAAAATATCATCTGCAATACTTGGAATGGATGCCAGTGGAACAGTATCATTCAGTAAGTCAAAGAACTTTGTGAAGTAATCACTTACACCATCTCCATATCCAACAGCTCTTTTGAATACCGTGATCAGATTCTTATTCTCTGCAATTTTTGACTCAATTAAGCGTAAGAGAGTCTCATACATCTTAATCTGATTTTCCGGTACTTTCATAGCTTTTGCTTTCTCGATATAGTCAGAAACCTTCTGGTACTCACTTTCATAAGTAAGTGGATTCATCAGTCGGGTACTCAATAACTCATAGTAAAAGTTATAGCCATAATATCCTTCTGAGAAGATATTTCTTGAATTTCTCAAAATAAAAGACAATGGCTTATCTTTATAATCATAATAAAATTCATGTGCATTTGACGTCGTATAGTCTTTTTCAAGTTCTGCACGAGCCCGATCAAAGACTTTCTGATCTGTGCCATTTAACACATGATAAGTATCTACGATCATATCATATACCACCTTTCTTAACATTTTAAGTATTTGTTTTTTTGGCTGATATTCACATGGACTTACGAAAAAGGGTAAAAAAAGAGAGAGCATACCGTTTTCATTTCTGGTATACTCTCTTCATGAGTTAGCCTAATTTTCTTAATTGTAATTTGATCTCTGTGGTAAAGTCTTCGCCCTCTTTTACAAATACTGACTCTTTGTTACATAAGAAATACTTTCCTTTGTACTTCTTTGCTAAAGATGTATCTTCAAACAGGAAACTATAATGTTTATTCGGTTCAAAGATGGTTGCATCCACATCTTTTACATAGACGTCGACCTTTGACTTTCCAGAATTTACATAGGCTTTGTAAATAGTCTCATAGTATGGATTTTCACCTTTTGCCACAATGATTTTTTTGTTTGTTGTAGAGGAGTCCTCCTGACGGACATCACCATCATCTGGAGATACAATTTCTACACTTTCTGGATTTATTACAGATTCTGTACGATCTGGATTGGAAGGGATGAAGTTTTCTGGTTCTACCAGGACATACTTCTTCTTTTTATCTCCCTTCTTATACAACATCGCATAAGAATCCGTAATCGAGGATCCCTGTTTTGGAACGATAAAACAGATATCTTTCACTTCGTTCTCTTCAAATGCATTTGTTTTGGAAGAGAAACGAAGGACATAGGACCTCGCGAGCCCAAAAAAAATCACGCTTCCGGTTTTATGAAATCCATAGTAGGAATCAATAAACCGGATCTCTTTATTGATCGTAAGTGGTGGCATCTTAAATTCTTTATATGGAATATGATTGTCAATCTTGTCTCGTAAGACATTTTTCTTAATCCCTAATTGTGATAATAAGTATGACAATCCGTTTGCTGGTGTCATATTCTCGAAGACTTTGTTAATCACCACATTCTTAGCCTTAATCACAAATTTCTTGAATAAGAATAACTCTTTGGTTATTGTAACTGCATTTAATTCATTTTCATCCCCTTGTGGGAATTCTTTCTCATGGACATCTTTTGACATATTCTCATCATCATCATCTAAGATGAGTTCGAATGTGTCAGAGATAAATTTGGAAAATGGAGATTTTCCTCCTTTGTCATTTACCCGATAATACTTCTGCAGATTGATCTTAATCTTTAAAGTATCTTTCTCTTTTATCAGCTTATAATAGATAGATGGTTCGAAAGTAAGTCTTATCTTGAAGATCGGGTATAAATCATCAAGATAATTTTCCATCTCTGTGATATCACAGAGACGGTTATTATCTACTTTATAGGGACCATCCGAGAAAATGATGTACAACTCTTTCAGATGATATTTATAGAAGTGAATCTCATCTGAATCGTCTACTAAATTCATTTCTTTTGTCCTCCTTATTTCAGGAGACTCTCAAGTCTCAATTGATTTTTCAGGAATCGTGTTGCATTTAATTGCTGCAAGGTATTCACATCAGACTGATCGATGATTTGTGTTGTAATAGATTTCTTATCCCCTTCTCCAAGCATAGAGATCTCATTGTTGATATCTGTAACCATAAGGTTATTGTAAAGATCTTCTTGTACATCACTTGGAAATAATTCGGATAAGATGGTAGGGTTTGTTGTATCCCTTGTAATCTGATCAGATCGGATAGCTTCGTATAAAATCTTTGTCATCTTTACGAACTTTATTCCACTAATACCTGGGATGGATCTGTATTTATCACCCATACAAGATAAGAGTATTCGATAAAACGACGGATTTCCAAATAATTCAATGAAAGAAGGATCAATCTCTTTGGATCTTGATATTGTCTTAAGATAATCCTTTGTCGAGCAACAGAGAATATTCGAATTCCATGATCTTGCATATAAATGATCAAGAAAATTATTTTCGTAAGAATACTGAGTATCATGTAAGTCCCCAGATACAATGAGATTCTTTCGATCTGGATAATTACTTGCAACGATAGCTGGAATCAATCCACCATCAATATTTTTCGATGAGATGTAATATACATTCGGTATGTAATCACATAACATCTTTACATCTGGAAGAATCTCTCGCTTTAATGAATCTCCGAGCATAATAAACTTCGGATTCTGTGTGTACTTCATCAGATAATACGAACGGAAATCTTCCGATACTTTACATTCCTTGAATTCATCTATATCTGATGATAAATCTGTCATGTACAAAAAGATCTTTGTATCCAGTCCATTTCCGACAAAGAACTCTTTATAGTGTGCAGCAATATTTATGATATCTACCTTGAATTCATCTGCATAATTTCTACTGATGATAAGTTTCTTCTCAAGGTCTTTTACCATACTAAGATATTTCAACGCGGTCTCTAAATTGATGAATACATTCACCTTATCAGTTGGTTTCAAAAAATCTGATCGGGTTAATGATTCATCATATACATTATATCTGATTTTCAGCATATTAAAATACACTGAGAATTGATTTGTGCTCTCCATGACTGTGTTCCTCCTTATTATGAAAGTTTTTTGGATACTTTCATAGATAAAAAAGTTGGGAGTATTTTCCAACCCCCAAGAACTTTTTTATTTGTTTCCTGTGATTGCTGCTAAGGCAACAGCAATTGCAATCATGATCACACTTGATGCCTGCACGGTCTCTTTTCCACCACCGGATGATTTCTTCTTCGTATCTTTTCCATCATCTTTTACGGTCAGCTGCTTTACCGTATTCATCTCATCCATAATGTCACTTGGTAAAATAACTGGAACAGCGATTTCGATTCTCCTCTTTACATACTGAGCATCCTGCTTTTCATATGCAAATTTAAACTCTGACATTTTTTATTCCTCCTTTTTATGAAATTCCTAATAAAAAATGGAGGTAGAGAACAAACTCTACCTCCGAACCGATTATTATCGAATACCGTTATTTCCATGCGCAAAGAACTGCTTTAAGATTTCGATGTTTCCAATGGAATTGTTGTCATGTGTATTGACGATTCTTTCTACATCAAATGTGTAGTTCTGAGCATCGACTTCTGTTGCAGACTTGACATTTACAGAATACCGAACACCTGGATTTGACTTGTCATATGTCAGGTGCTTAAACATTCTGAGCGGATCAATCACGACAGCTACAGTGGCGTTCTCGAGATTGTCATGATCTTTTCCTGTGAACTCGATCGTTGGTTTCATGTACTTCTTGATAGTGTTTAATACTCTGAAGTTTACACGGATGTGCATCTGCTTACGCATACTTGGTGAATTGAATGCCTTAATATCATCCTTGTTATAGATGAATGGTGCAATCAATGTTCTGTAATATACATCATTCAGATGTACGCCGTTGTCGATATCCGGCTTTAACACAGATGGGATATTTGCAAAGTTATCCCGAGCATCAATGATGTTTCCGCTAAACATAGCGATGAATGGAACGAACGGTTTCTTCTCTTCCTTTCCACTCATATTAAAGCTCATCACACTTACCTTTGTGCTAATGCTTCCCTTTGCTGCACCAATCTTCTGCTCGATGGCACGGTCAACTCTGGAAGCTGTTGCCTGGAGGAAATCCTGTACATTTGTCGTTGTAATTGTGTATGGTTCAACCTCGGTTGATCTGTTGATGAATGTTCTTGGATCAACGAAATTTGTTGGAACCTGTCCATTGTTGTTATTAAAGTTTCCTCTGTTGTTGTTTCCGGCAGATCCTACTCCGTTATCACGGCGCCCGCCATTAAAATTTTTGCTCATAATATGAGTCCTCCTTAAATAAAATAATTGATTGTTACTAGATAGACCTGATGGTCTATTCTAAAGGATTGTATCAGGCAAATTATTTTCTAATATATTCTTCACCCTTTACGTGTAAATAATATATAAATGTAATTAAGTTTCACGTTTTTCATTTTCCTTATAAAAAACAGACTATTAAAGCAAAAATAAAAGAAAGGACGTTAATAACATGATGAGATTATTATTAGCAAACGGAACTACAATTTCCGTAAAATCCTACAATAATACGACTGCATTGGTAGACGGAAATTCCGTACCGGCAATCAGTATTGTAACTGCTGAATCATTAGACTCTGTAAATGCAAAGCTTGTAAATACAGATGCTTTACTTGATTTTAACATCTATCCAGAAGATAAATCTGTTGTTCTTTTCCATGCTACTGGTTATCAGAAGCGTATTCGTACAATTCTTGAGGACGGAGAAGATGGAAGTACAGGAGTAACTATTCTCCTTGCAAAAACAACAGATACAGATGTGATCTTAAAGAGAGTAGAAAAACTGTTAACAACAATCCAGCAGACACAGGAGGAGCAGGGCGAATCCATTTCTACATTAGCTGATACTCAGAAGAAGACTTCTGATGAACTTGACAATGTTGGTCAGAAGAATAAACAGCTGGATCAGCTTGTAAAGAATATCAGTGATTCACTTATTGATATTAACAAGCATATCCAGACAGTAAACATTCATATGAGTGAGAATGATGAATTATGTAATTCCATCAAGGAATCTATATCAGACTTCACGGAGATATCTGCACAGCATATTGCTGAGATTCAGGGTATGCGCACTGATTTCAAGGCAGTATCAGACAGTGCGTCCAACGCAGTAAATGTTGCAGATACTGCAGCAAATACAGTTACAACACAGAATGAAGCCATTCAGCAGGCTGTAACCGCAGCAGGTGATGCAGATACGAAAGCTAGACAGGTCTCCAATGATCTCACACTTGCAGTTAATAAACTGACAGATGTTGCAGATCAGGTATCAGAAGTTTCTAAGGTGGCTGAAGATACAAAGAATAACGCTGCATCTGCAGACAGTGTCAAAGAACTTACTGAGAGTATGTCTACAATGAAAGAGAATATCTCAGCTGTAAGTGAGACAGCTGCAAAAGCATCTAAGGATGTTGATACTATTTCTGGACAGACTATCCCGGTATTAGATCAGGCAATCAAAAATGCTACAACCAACTCTAAAAATGCACTTGATCAGGCAGGTGCTCTCGATAAGCGTGTATCTGTCCTTGAGCCAGTAACAGATTACACTACACTTTCTTTAGAAGATGCAATCGCATTCCGGGTAAAAGAAAGTGCTGCTGCTCTTTCTGAGTATCTTGCTGCAAACCCAATTACATCTACATGCCATAAGGGAATTGCTGCAAAGTATTCTATTACAAAGGATAAGCAGGAATACTTACAGAGCATGATTTCTGTATGTACGCTTGCAAAGCAGAATGGAACGCCATATCAGCCGTCATGGAATGCAACTGGTGAAGTATGCTCTTATGATTGGACAATCGAAGAGTTAGTAAAGCTTGCAATGGAGATTGAGGCTACTGTAAGACCTCTGGTTTCTTATCAACAGACCATTGAGAATAAGATCAAGAAATGTACAACTATGGATGAGTTAAAGGCTGTTGTAATCAATTACAACAATGTGCCGACTCACACAACTCCAACAACTCCATCTGGATCTGATACCTCAGAAACAAAGACCCTATCTGAGAGTACATCAACTTCCGAGTCTACAAGCACAAGTGAATCTACAAAAGATTCTACAAGTGAGAGCACATCTGGGTCACAGGAAGGCAATACTTCTGCAAGTACAATTAAATCAGAAACCAGTGCATCCGATGCAGATGCTAAGAACGAAGCAGGTGATGATGTAGAGCAGGGTTAAGAACAATATATTAGTGGATGATAATCTACTCCCTCTCTTTCAATAAGTTACGTTCGGATAAAAAAAGAAGAGATACCATTTTTCGGTATCTCTTCTTTTCACCCCCTTATTTTCTTCTTATGTGTATCTTTGATGATTCAATTTTGTATCTGTCTGATTAATTCCTGCATATACCAGGGTCGTTTCAATTCGTTTATGTCCAAGAATAACTTTTACTTGTTCCAGAGACATGCCTTTTTCTAGTAGACTGGTCGCAAGAGTTCTCCGGAATCTATGTGGATGAATATTTACAATCCCGGTTCTGTTTTCTATATCGTTAAGCATATGGCGAATTCCACCACGCTGAAATCTTTCGTAAGGATATTTTCGTTGAACAAAGAGTGCTGGATTCTTATCATGTCTGGTACTTAAATAATCCAGAATTTCGATTTTTGTTCTTGCATTAAAATAACATAATCGTTCTTTACCACCTTTACCATATACAATCATTTCTCTTTGGTCAAAATTTACATCTTTTATATTTAAACTAATTAACTCCCCAATACGCATACCTGATGATGCAAATAAATCAATAATTGCAAGATCTCTGATATTTCTTACTGCATTCCTCATAATCTCAATATCTTCATCCGTAAATGGTAAACGAATTTTCTCATCTGTTTTTATCTTTTTAATCCCTCGTACAGGATTTCTTAAAATAAACTCCTCATTCTCTAAAAACCCATAAAAAGTAGATAATACGATTCGTATCTGATCTACCGTGGAATCTTGTACAGGTCTTGTTGTTTGATAATAAGAGAGATATCTTCGGATATCTTTCGTCGTAAGTTCCCTTATGTCTTTATCAGACCATTCAATAAGTTTTATTACCTTATCATGATAATCTGAAATTGTTGACGCTTTACACCCCTCAATCTTTTTCGTCAACAGAAATTCTTTTAAAAGTGCAAGTTGTGTATCCATGTAATCTTTTCGCGTATAATATGTGGTATTCGAAAAGTCTTTTGGGACTAACACATCTTTTTGATCATCTTGTATTTCTTGCCTAATCTGATCTTCTGTCATTTTATATAGTCTTCCTTTCCTTATGATGTATATATAATATATAAGGTAAAATATTTTTCTTCATCTTTTAATTGACAGAGTTTTAATGCTATAGATAAGGGAGGATAAAGAGAAAATGAATTATCGTGGATTATTTATTGCCGATATTCATATCGGTGCACTCTCTTATACAGATACCTATGATGGAATCATGTATATCAGAGACCAATTAAAAGAAATAACAAAAGAGGGTCGTTTGGATTTCCTTATTATTGGAGGAGATTTCTTTGACAAGCAATTATATGCAAACGACTTATATATCAAATATGCACAGAAATTAATGCTGTATTTTCTAACAGCAACAAAGAAACTTCGTGTTGTATATGGAACCAGTTCTCATGAATCTGATCAGTATGGAATCTTTGATACGATCGTAGAAGATTTTCCAGAGATATTAGATGGAATCACATATGATTTTAAAGTTATTAAGGAAGTATCTGATGAATGGTTGTATGATGATTTGCATGTTTTGTATGTTCCCGAGGAGTATTTATTCGATAAAGAAGATTATTACAAAAATGCATTTGCAAAGCAAGATGAATACGATTATGTATTCGGACATGGGACGATTCAGGAAGCATTTCTATATATCAAACCAAAAACAACTGACCATACAAGAAGACATGCTCCAGTATTTACCGCAGAAGAGCTTGCAGGCATCTGTAAAGGGGATGTTTTATTTGGGCATTATCATATTCATTCCGAATATCTGGATGGGCTGGTATCTTATGTAGGAAGTACATTCCGTTGGATTTTCGGAGAAGAAGAAGATAAAGGATTTTATCTTTTGTATGTAGATACTGATAAACACGAATATCGTAAGGATTTCCTTGTGAACAACAATGCTTTGACTTATATATCATTTATATACGGATATAAGGATAGTGTATTTGCATCTTCTGAGGAGATGGAGAAAACTGCAAATGATATCTTAAAGAAACAAAAGAAACGTAAGATTGATCATTTACGTGTGATCTTTAATATCCCAGTAGGATATGAAAATCCAGAAGGACTTATGAATTTCTTTACGGAGAGATTTAAAGATAACAAGAATATCAAGTTAAAGTTCTGTAATGGATACGTCGAGAATGAAAAGGAGCTCAGGCATGTAGAATTCTCAGAGTTATCTGAAGAATCAAAAATCTTACTGGATAAGAACATCGAAAAAGAAGATAAAATAAATTACTTCTTGAAAGTCCGTAGAAATATAGATATGAAACCAGAAAGAATCATTGAGCTATTAGAGATCAAAAAAGAGAAGGAGGAATAAATGGAGAATTCTAATTGTGAATGGACCGGTAAAAAGGTTAAATTAGAATCTGTATGTGGATCAAGGATTCAGTATCCAGATTGCGACACTGCAGTAATTATATATCTTAAGGGGGAAAATAATAATGAAAAATAGAATCAAAATTGAGTATGAAAATGGCTATGTTGAAATTGGTGACACAAAAAATCCAGATGAAGATAAGTGTGTTACAATAATTAAGAAAGATGGATTAGCCGGAAGACGATTCACAATGTCCAAAGAAACTTTTGCAAAGATCATCAATCAAGTCCTTGTAAATTCTGTTGATGAATCTATAAAGGTTTCTGATGTAGATGCTGATAAAGGGACATTTCATTCTACAATCGTAAGACGAGAAACATTTTCATCATCAAAAGATACTACGGGTATAAATAGAAAAACAGAATCATTTGAAGATTTCGTTGAACGTTGTAACGCTGTTGCATCATCCCTTTTATCTCAAGGATATGCTGTAAATACACCGGAATATACAAATGAAAATACCGCAGTGATAAATTACTGGGTAGAATGGAGGGCTTAACTCATGGAACATATCGAATTATCAGGGGATAACTTTACTGGAATTGATAATAACGGAATCTATGGGGTCAGCGTATCTGTACGTGGCTCCAAAAATAAGATTGTTATTCCAGAAGCTGAATTCCTGAAAATCCTTGAGGATGGGATCCAGAAATATGTAAAATCAGCAGAGAAGAATGATGTGACAATCGTAGATTTACGTTGTGGGGAATTCATTGGTGTTGAGAAACCCGATCAGTTCCGGAAACGTGCATTATACACAGCAGTAAATCTTACTGGAAAAGGAAATACGATCAAGTATATTTCACTTGGTCATGATACTGCAACGATCAAATATGTAAAGCCTGGAGAAACGAAAGATGCCTAAAATCACAAAAGATGAAGCATGTATGTATTTACAATCAATACGTTACAAGAATTTTCCGGATCTAGTCCTCAACGATTATGACTATGAAGAATTCTATAATCGCTTGGTAGATGATAATGCATCTACAGGATCTGAGATAGGAAAAGTATTTGTGGGATACATGAGAGATAAATTAAGGTATATTTACAATACGGATTTCATGGATCAATTCGTAAAATTATTATATACAGATGATAGGTATATGAGTTATCACATTCAAAGCAATGACTTGCGATACACTATGACAGTATGTATTGATACCTTAATGCATACATATTCTGTGATTTATGATGCTTCTAATATTCCGGAAAATAGATGGGTGTATGCTCATAATGTATTTGTGTTTTTAATAACGGATCCTGAGCATGTAAGAGAAATTTATAGACATCATGATCGTATCTTTCATGAATCTGGGAATAAGGATCAATTATGTTATATGCAACAACGTGGATGTATAATTGGAGGTAAACCAGGTATGTTTGAAACCCTTGATTTAGTTGATGAAGAATTATCAAGAGCCTTAGATGAGGATGTGAGATTTCCATATGGAATTTCTTATAAGAAGCTCAAAAGAATATTCACACTTGGATGCAACTACGAATATATACAGATGAAAAAGAATCTGAAAACATCAAATATCAAAGTATATGAGTGCTTACCTGATGATGCATCCAATTATCACGAATTAATGAAAAAGGTAGAGAATCATGAGATTGATATCGTGATTACACGAATTACATGGAAATCCATCTCTGAGCCATTTGGTGATCTGGATAAAGAATATCATATCCAGGAAAAACTAAAAGATCTTGGGATACCAGTGTACATCTGCATTATTATGAGTGATCCTGTGACACCTAGAGTGGATATACCAGTGTAGATCTGTATTATTATGGTTGATCGCATCTAGGGTCTAAAACATTATAAAAGAGAGAACATCATTTCGGTGTTCTCTCTTTTTTTACCCTTATTTGATCGCCTTTCGAACGTACATATCTTCATGGCACATACATTTTTCTCTAACAAGTCTCTTATCTTCCATGTGTGATTTCTGTAAACTACAATATTTTGTCTTTCCAGAATTACAATTGGATGATGTAGACCAGACTTTATCATTTTTCTTTACAAGTTTAAAATTGAAAGCTTTCATTATTGCATGGAGATTCACTTTTCGATGTCCACATAACCGGAGACAACTACAGTAGATATCTTCATCGGTTAATTCGCATATTCTTCTAAATAACTCAGACATTATTCCACGTTTTCTATATTTCGGATGTGTACATGTCCACTCAATCTCATTCCCACCATATTCTGAATTCCATGTAATCCCAGTCATTGCAACTAACTTATCATTATCAAATGCGAGAAGATATCTATTATCCAGATTTGTTAATGCATCATCAGCATCAATATTTCCAAATACTAATGCTGTTAATAGTGCAATCTGGGATTTATCTGATTCTCTGCTAAATCTTATATACACGATTTATCCCACCTTTCAAAAATCTACGCTGTCCACCAGACAACTTTCATTAAGATCTTCCTTGCTACAGAAGATGCTTTTGTACTCATTTTGCTCATAAGGGCTTTTGTCTTATAGACATTCGCACGAAGATCTGCATTTGTATCTACGACTTTATACAGTAACTCTTTTTCTGCATCAATCCGGAATCTGTCATACATACGAATCATGTTAAAATAATACTTGTAGACAGGTTCGATTCCTTTTTTACATTCACGGATATACCGTAATGCTTCGTCCCCTTTCATCTCGATCGTATCTGTAAGGGTATCATCTACTAATCGATCGAATTCATCCAGTGATGATTCAAACATGGTAATCTGGTAGTTTAAATTCTTGCTGTCTTTTTCACTATACTTTGTGAATGATTTGGAAAGAATCTTCTTTAAATCCTTTTCAAATCCTTTCATATACTTCTGGTATAAGAGGACAGCCCCTCCCACATCCAGAAATTTAATGGTTTTCTTTTTTCCATTTGGTGTATTCAGAATCAGATTTTCCAATTCTTTAAATCGTCTACTTTTCTGATGCTCAAGAATCATCACATCAATATCGACTTTTGTTTTCTTAAGCCAAGCTTCCATTTTAATGACAAGCTTCTTAATTGCGGATGATATAGTTTTTACGATATCATATGCACCAGATTCCTCAAAGTAATCTGAGTTATCGGAGCATACGTTTGCCATTTCCATCTCAAGTATCAGTAAGTCTGCTTCTCTAGGAGTCATAATCTCACCTTAACCTTTCTTTGTTCTGCTTATACACTTGTTTTTTCCAGCAATTTTAGTCAATTTTACAGTTATATAATATCTACCTGTAGGTTAGGAATAAATATCACACTTAACCTATTAATAGTAAAATATGGAAAGAGGTGAATTTCAAAAAGTGAGTAGCTCGCTTCGTCTCATTTGCGATTCGAGCCCGAGTAATGTAGTTTGTAAACAAAGAAAGGATGAAGAAACATGAATAAACTTAAAACTAATGTATTTGGAGCACTTGCCATATGTATTATGGTAGTCGGCATTTTACAGGGTGTAAACACTGATGCAAGAGAAACTGGAACAAAAACTGCAAGCATTTCACCAAATGGAATGGCTGGATTTTCTGCAACTCTACTAGATACTGCAAAAGACGCAAATGTCAATGCAGGAACTATCAATGTAGAAGGGAATGGAAGTGGTGGATTGTTAAAAGCATCGTATGAAGATGCAAGGGTTACTACTGGATCAGCAATTAACACCGAAACAAAGGGAATGAATGTAAAGAAAGAAGATCCGAAAAAAGAAGAGGAAGATGATGAACCACTTGTAGATGTACATAAAGATTCTGTTAATAAAACGCTTTATGTTAGTGCATCATCATTAAATGTACGAGATAAAGCAGATAAATCCGGAAAAGTGGTTAAGAAGCTAAGTCAGAATGCTAAGGTATCAGTTGGTCAGAAGATCACTGTTTATATAGATGGTGCCAAGCAACCGGTTTGGTACAAATTAAAAGGATCCGATGGATATGTTGCAGCAAACTATTTGTCTGATAAACCAAAAGAAACAGCATATAATAGTGAAGGCATATTGCTTGGAACATACCGGATCACGTATTACTGTTCATGTGCAATCTGTTGTGGACGAGTGAGTCATACGACAGCATCTGGTGCACCAACAGTAGAAGGAGTTACAATTGCAGCGGATCCAAGTATTCCGTTTGGAACAAAGCTTAAGATCAATGGACATGTATACACAGTACAAGATAGAGGAGGTGCAATTAGAGGCAACCATATTGATGTATATGTATCCAGTCATTCAAAAGCATTATCACAGACATATACAAGAGGTCCTGTTTATAAAGTAAAATAAAAATACGAAGAAGGATAAGCATCATTTGCTTATCCTTCTTTTTTTTACATATTTTGATCTTTCGTCGTTGGCAGATTTCGAAGTTCCCTCATTAATTTCGATAAAAACTCATCTTCAAGCCCAGTCTCCTGCACAAATTTATTGTAAACGGATTCTACATTCTGTAATGAGATGAGATCAATATGATGCTCTACCTTTACAAACTTATTGTAGCAATCCGTGATATACGCTTTTGTATATTCAACATCTGAGTTTATCAAAATGCTTATCTGGGATTCAATTTTAGACATCTTATCCTCAAGTAATCTAACCTTTGGTTCCATCATCTGTAGTGATTCTTGTAACTCATCTACCACTTTTTCAATGTTACTATCCCCTGTGTCAGATTGCGAGATAATCGCTTTTACCCGGTCATCTAAATTTTTCTTGTAGCTTTCAACATCTGTAGAAATTGCGTTTAAGTCGTTTTTTAATGAATTAATGTCTGATAAGATGTTGTCCATCTGTTCAACACCTTTCAGTTTCTTTGTGATTCCGCCTTCTATTACGCCATATGCTTTTTTACCAAAATCATATATTTTTTTCCCGACACAAACTACACCAACAATGACTAAGAATACTTCTCCAGCGTTCCAATGACTTAAAAAACCAGCAATTTGATCTACACTCATTTTTTGTTTTTTACCGCCTTTCGAAAGTCTAGTTACTATAATGTTTTAAGATGTGTATAAGCGATAAATTCCATACTTTGGACAGTTAATTAATAAAATATGAGGAAAGGACAGTCAAAAATGGATGATAAAGAAATAAAAGTAGCATTCGATATTGATGGAACTCTAACTGATGAAATGAGATTCATAGAGGATGATTTCCGGAATGCATACAAAGAAAAATATCATATGGATTATGCAAAATCAGCAGATTATCATGTTTCACCACCGGAAAACATGTTTGATGCATATATTGATGATAAGAAATGGTTATCTGAGTGGAAAGATGGTTTATGGGATAGAATCATGACCTCTGTTCCTGCAAGAAAAGGAATGGCAAAATTAACGCAGGATCTTCATAAAAAAGGTGTAAAAATTTACATTGTAACTGCAAGATACAGTGGATATGAAGATTGTGCAACAGTAAATGCTTCTGATCCTATAGAAGTGAAGGAGAGAAAAGAGAGAAAATATCAGGAACAAAAAGAGGCTTTATGCAAGAAGTGGTTGAATAAGAACGGGTTCTATTATGATTCTTTTCATTTTGGAATGAATGAGAAAGAAAATCAGTTGGCTGCAATTGGATGTGATATCTTGATAGATGATTCTCCGGTGCAGGCTTTAAATGTCTCTGATAAGTATAAAGTATTCTTGGTGGACGCCCCATACAATCAGTTGATTCGTGGAAATAATATTTACAGATGTTATCCAGATGATTTCCTGGTTGATAGATTTCTTGCAAATATCGAGTTTATGAATACACATGCAGAAGTTTATCTGGATAACCGTGATACTGTAGGAGATGAAATCAAATGTCCATTTAAAGTCAATGGAAGCGATATCTATTTCCCATCTAAAAAAGGAAATATCATCTTTGTAATTCCTGCACATGTAAAAAATACAGATATGGAAACTCCATCTTATGAGTTGATTCAGAAGTATCCCAATAAAGTCATGGTATTTCGGTTATCGCTTCTTAGTGATCCAACTAATGTTTCCCCATCTGAGAATATGGAAAAATCAGATCAGATCGTGAAAGATTGTATCCGGAAAGTAACAGGGAAATTTGCAAAAGAGATTAAAGTTGCAAAGAAATATAAGACTATTACAGATCTTCTCATGGATAAAGAGTCTACGATTACTTATCGGTTTAAATGTGAAGTCATCAAAGAATTGTTAAAATATGCGGAGTCACACAGAGCAAAGCTCTTTGTTATTGATGGAATGGAGTCTATGATGTTAGACCGTGGAGCTGTAGAGAAATATGCAGATTACCGATACATCATTACTTCTTGTAATGAAAAGGAGATCTATACATTAAAGAAGAATGCAAGAAGAAGTGACTATTCTCCATTTATGTTTATGGAAGATATCACAGATGTTTCCACACAGATTCGTAAGTGGAGAATCATTTCTGGAATGGCTCCAAATGAGCTTCCACATTTTATCAATCGTCAGTATTCTGATTCTGATGGTGTTGATTGTGTGCATTTGTTGGAAGGTGAGAAACCATACAAACCGGAACTCCTTGAATCTATTCTCAGTGAAGATACAATGGTAATTGCAGACTTGCATTTAAGTACAAAAGATCCAGATAAAACAGAACGTGTGATTCGTGGAATCAATACGAAGTGTTCTCCAGATGATGATCTGATTATCATTGGTGATATGGATGGAAAGAAAGGCACAAGTTCTTTGGATCTGATCAAAAAGATGTTACGACAGATTCGTACAAAGAATGTATACTTTATTCTTGGTAATAACGATCAGTATACCATTGATGATTACATTGATTGTGGATTCAAATCGATCGTAGATAAAGCGGTGCTTCGGAGAACTGGTTCCAATGATGTAATACTTACCCATTGTGCATATCCAGTAAATGATAATGAGTACAACATTCATGGGCATATGCATGGAAGTAAATCTTATTGGAATATGGATTGGCGCAATCACTTTGATACTTGGGATATGAACTATTTCCCGATTCGTATTGGTGATTGTATCAAGATCATGGATAATAATTTATACCATGGAAAATCTGAAATTCATAGAAACTACTAAAAAAAAGAAAGTGGAAGAAGATTCGTTATGATCTTCTTCCACGTTTTTATCGCTTGTAAACCTCTTTTTCAATATATTCATTGATATCTTTCCATGGTAGTTTATACTTATGGAAAAGTCTGTCAATATATGTCATATTATATCTATTTGCAAGAATGCAAAAGAAGATAATATACATAATCACAGCAGTGTCAAATGAAAAATGGAAAACCACCATCATATCGTAAAATAGCATCGTTGCAAATACGAATGCATGTATTGTCATCGGTGTTGTGAAATACAAGAATTCATATGTGCCTAAAATCCGAACGACATGAATATGAACTTTTGATACTATAGAGAGCATGGATAGATTGAGGTTCATGATGTAATAATGAAGTACAATCACTGGGGCTGTATATACAATGAATAAGATTAATCTCGCCATGTGTAATCCCCAGACTTAATTTCTGCATGAACTTCTGGTTCATCAAACTCATACCATGAATCAGATAAATGCTCCTCTCTGATTAATTTCTCCATTTTCTCAATTAATTCTGATCCTTGATTATAAAGATCATGTAATATCTCTGCATGCATATCTGTGGCAATGCAGTCTTTATATGCCTTCTTTGATACTTCTGTAGTGATTGTTTTTGAAATGATGATTGTATGACGTACAACCGGAATCTTTGCATATCGTCCATTCTTACGAAGTTTCTCTCCAGTAATTGGATCTGTTGACATTTTTCCACATTCTATGACATCTGATCTTGAAATAGAATATGCATTGCACTCTGGGGCATTCGTAATAATACGAAGAATTGCTCCACTTACAGAAGATGGGTCAATAGTATCCGGATTGCTGTACGCATCGAATCGAATACTTGTCTTAGTTGTAACTGTTACAGTACGTTTGAATAATTTCTTTAAAAACATTTTCTCTTCCTTTCTAATATCTTACATTTTTTACCATATTATCTTTAATGTCCCAAAAAGAAAAAGGGATGCTTACACATCCCAATGTAACTTAGACTTTTATGATATTTGAGAATCCAGTCGTCTTCTTTCCAGTCCGTCCCTCTTCGATACTTGGCATATTAAATGTTTCAGTAACAGATTTAAACGGAGCCAGTACAGAATTGATTACTGTGTTGTAATCGATATACGGTCTGATCCATTCTGGAATTGTTTGTCCACTTGGAATACCAAGAACCGATAATCCTTCAATAACAGTCTTACCACTCTTCTTGTTATGCTTCACAAACATTCCTGTTTTATCTTCAAAGATTCCCTCTTTGACTCTCTGATAAAGATCCGGATCACTCTTTTCCAAGTCTTTGATCGTATCAAGACTATAGATATTTGTCTTTAAGATACTTAACTTGGTTGGGAGCTCTACCGCATTATCTGGATATAAAATATTCCATGCAAGAGCACCACGAATACCCATCATCTTTTCTGGATCGGCATATGCATTTAATTCCTTTGCAGATCCAATTGTAAGATATTTACTATCTCCATTCATTAAACTCTTTCGAATCTCAGATCTAAACTTTAATAATTCTGTCATAATTGCTTTGATATCCAATGTCTCTGGCTCTAAGATAAGATCTTTTACGATATGCATAAAGAATTTGGATGCATCTTCTGAAGTAGAAGATTTCTTAAAATCAAATCCTTTGATATCATATTTCGGTTTCTTTAATCGGTTTCCTTCTCGAAGTAATACTTTTGATAAGTATCTCTTCTTTACTTTTGCAAGAACAAGATTTGCAAAGAAGAACTCATTCTTCATATCATATCTTGGTCGAATGCTTTCTTCCACATTACTCATCTCTCCATAGTACAAAAGAGTTGTACGAATAACGGATGTAATGACATATGTAATCGAGTTAATTGCAATAAAGATATTATTCCAATGATCTCTTCCATAATTACTTCTAAGTAAGTTTGAAAGACAATATCTCATGAAAGTATCAAGAGATAAGATATTAGAATCAGTATCAATAACGGTTACCACCCATCTTGGGAAGTTCTTTAACTTATAGATACGATCACAATACATGAATTTGACATAGCAATATTTCATGTAGTAATCCTTTAATGCATCTGCATATTCTTTGATACTATCTGGAAGTTTATTTGGGTTGTAGAAATATTCGACATCTACAATAGACTGCCATTCTTTCATTGGCTTCTTTGCATTCTTTACCCGATCTTTGTATTTCTTTGGTACAACATCCAAATCATCATCGGAATTCATGTATTCATAATTGTTGATATGACTAAAGATATTATCCCAGATATCCTTAATCTCTGGATGTGCATCTGTAAATGCAATCAAGTTATTCTTCCAGTAGATTCTTGTTGTCTCATCCAATGATAAAGTTTCCAGATAATTCTTGAGCATTTCTTTATCATCATCTGTTGCTCCAATGACTCGTCCAACAAGTCTATTATATGCATCAATAGAACCATGCCGTTCTACCCAGTCATCGACTTCAACATCTTCTTTTAATACAGTATCAATCCAATACAAACATTCATTGATATCAATAAATGTGAAATTGTCAGCAAGGAACGCCTCAAAGGTTGTTTCTGCAGTTGATATGACGGATTGGGCTGACTTCGTTGTACTAGGAGCTGTAAACTTATTATAGAAAGCAGATGCCTTCATACCTGAACCACCGTAGTAGCTATTTGCAAGTCGTTTCTCGTTTCCTTGCGCTAAATCCTTCATCTTATACTGTCTGGAAGATTCATCTTCTAATGCAAACATTTCTGCCTTTATACGAGATCTAATATTTAAGAACTCATCGACCATCTTTGCATTTGGATTAATGGCATCTTTATGCTGCTTAAAGAACGTTCCATTAGCAGCAATGATTGGTTTTTCTTCCATTGCCCAATCAAACACTGATACCAGGTGTGTATCTCTTTCTTCATGTGTATAACTATTCTCCAATTTTGTTGGAGGGTTTCTTAAATCTCTAATAATAATTTCATCAATATTTCTCTTTACATGCTCTTTATCCCATTCGGGATGCATTCGCATAATAACTTTCATGGAGTCATTCCGATACTTCTTTAAGAAATGACTTTTTGATATTACACTACTCATTTTTCTGTGTTCCTTTCGTGCTTTGTATTAATATCATGTAAAAACCAAAACAAAGATCCATTTCTCAAAATGGTGGTAAAAAATGAAGATAAGGAGATTAATCCTTATCTTCATCTATATCCCAGTCTACAGATTCGACAATGTATTTGATGGTTCCATCGTCGTAAGTATCAACTCGAATTACCGCTGGAACTTTCTCACCAATCTTATCCCTGTATTTATTATAGATATCCTCGTCATCGACACAGTCTTCAGTATCATTATACTCATACTCAATAATATAGTCGGGATCGACTGTATCATCATATATTATACTTCCAATGAGGTAGGTACTAGAATATCCAGGGGAATAATCGGCATTAGTAATTGTCACATAATCATTGATATGTGTTCTTTCGACAAGTTCACTACATCCAGATAATAATGATACAACAAGTAATCCAAGTATAAGCATTGCTATTTTCTTCATATCAATATCTCCTTTTAATTTATCGTGATTGCACTTTCTCCAATAACCCCAGTATGTGGTCCATCATTTGTTGGTGGTTGAGTTTCACATCCAAATAAATCAAACCCGAGAAGTGTAATAAGAACTCCTAACAAAATCTTTTTCATAATTATCTCCAATTCTTAACCGTTTTGCAAATCTGCTTTAACTTGTTAAATCGTTTATTCACCATATTCATGATTGACTCAAAGCCAGTATCAACGAGTTCATATGCATAAGAATCTCCTCCTTGTACATATGGACGTAATCGTCCTGTCAACTGTTTTGCAGTCACTTCTGAAGAATATGGTTCCATTATGATTAAAGTTCGTATGTTAGAAATATCAGCACCAGTTCCCATACTGGATGTTGTAGTCACAATGATAGATGCATACTTCTTTGCGGCTTCATTGTCACTTTTGGTGTGTTTTGAATGAATTGTTTCAACGATATCATATTCATATCGTTCCCGGATCATTTCTGCAATCTTTTCACAATATGCAATCTTTGGAATGACAATCAATACTTTTCCTTTATGGCTTTTTGCTTCTTTTAAGACTTCAAAGAAGACATTGTAAATAGTCATTGCTTTATCATACTTGAATGCATAATCTGCCCATCTTGTAGCAGATACTCCATAATTCGTATGGATGAATTTCTGAAATGTATAATTTGGATTGGAGTTATATGGTACGATATTATACACGACATTCTTTGCTGTATCAAGTTCATGTCCATATCGCATCGTATTTCCAAATACCAGATCATAGAGGGGTTTCTCTTTATAATCACTTCTGGTAAATGTCGCTGTCAAATAGATATTCTTCGGGATATTGCTATAAAGATCAAGCTCAATGGTTTGTTTAAAACAAAGATGTGCTTCATCAATTACCTTTAATCCAAATGCCAGTTTCTTAAACCAGTTTCGTAAATCTTCTGTTGTGTTGGTTTTTAAGTATGCAGTAACCGTTTGATGCATGATAAGAAAGATGTCGTATTTATTGGATTCTTTCTTCTTTTCCAATGTTTTCATTCCACTGGTTCCATTGATGATACAAACTCGTCGCATATCAATATCCGATTTTGTTTTCATCGTTTCAATCCACTGCTCTCGGATATTCTCCCTGTGTACTACAATGAGTGTACGACAACGAAGAGCACATACTGCATACAATGCACAATAGGTCTTTCCAAATCCAGTTGGAAGATTCAGTGCAATCTGTGAATATTTTCTGGTACGTTCAAATCCATTGATTCCTAATAAAAAAGAAATGGATTTCTTTTGAACGTCATCTTTTGGTGGAACGGTCATCCGATATGCCTTAAGTGAGGTTAAGAAATCATCGGCTCGTTCCATGGTTGGAATCACATTGTATTTCTGTGATAAATTTGCTAAACTAAGACCTCTTGGTCCAATAAATTTATTATCTTCTACTCGAAATCCTATTGGATCTCTGGAGTGTGTTACTCTATCATATTTTGTAGAGCATAATCTTTCTAACTCTACATCTTCATGTTCTTCATAGGGTTCAATCTCAATTCTTGTTGAAAATGCTCTTATTGTTTTCATGGTAAAATCAGTCCTTTACTATAAAAAATAAAGGGAATCCAGATAATTCTGATTCCCTTTATTTTCTTTGTAATGAGTGAAATGATTAATGATGTTTTCTCTTACGAGATTTCATGATGGTACTCGGGTTATGAAATTTACGGATATTCATCACTGAATACATATGAAATGCATCATCATTTTCTCCTTTTGCCATAACATAGATTGATGCAGCCTTATAATTCTTTGACCGCTTTTCGATGACATATGCAACTGCTGATCCATCAGAACCAGTCAGTGCATGAATGGATAAGTTCTTGATATTTACTGGTGATACCTCACGAATTGCATCCACAACTGCTTTATGAACTGGAATATTTAATGATACTGGTTGTGCGAGAATTTTTGCATTCTCATCTTTTCCAATAGGCAAGTTCCAATTCTTGATGCAGTTGTTCATGATGTTTTCACCAAGAAGCCGATGTATCTGCTTTCTTGATAAGTCCCAACGTCTGTGATCAAGTTTCGTATACTTGAATTCCTTTTTTTGTCTTCTATTCATTTTTTTATCCTCCTTAAATATTTTATCATTACTCAATTTTTCTTGGTAATGAGATGTAATCCAATTTGTTTACATTCCGACATCGGAAACTCATAGGTCTATATACCATAGAGTCTACCACTGAATAATTCGGGTTAAATTTCCAATCACCGTCGCAATATAACACGTATACATTTCCATGTTTGAAATTCTTTCTTGATGATACAACAGCAATTACATGATCATAAAGCATATACTCTCCAATTGGATGTTTCTCCATAGATCCACAAGCTATAAGGAGTACACCCTGATCATTCCCTTTGGGTAGATCCGTGCAATAATCCTGAATTGCTTTAATAATGGATTTACCAGTTTTACTGGATGGGTTGATGACTCTACCAGTCTGATATGACGTGATTATAGCATCGTCAATTGGAGATATTTCTAATATCTCCTGATTTCCTGGCTTGCAAAAATATGTCGTTATAAAATGACATGCTGTAAGACTTGCACGCACTTTTGCATAGGATACCCGACGTGGAAGCTGTTTGGTGTTTAATGAATGATTTGAAATTATTTTGTGATTTCTTTTCATGATAAAATCCTCCTGTAATATTAATCTTATTATCGTAGGAATAATATATAAACAAAATCGGATTATTAAACCTTATTCCTTTGGAGATTCTGAAAGATTAGTCAGAGTCTTATTAAAGTCATAGAAATTCGTCTTAGCATCATCTGTATGTGCTTCATATGTATTTAATAAATGCATTTCACGAATAATCACTGCATAAGTCACTCTATTTAAATCGTTTTCTCCAATATAATGACCATCTTCTAACTTTGTTAAAAGCCCCTTATAAACATATAATATTTGTGGTGGAAGCATCATTGGAATCATATCATCTATATTAAATGAAACTTCCCGGATATCCATCTTTTGTAATAAATATATACCTTCTAAAAATCTTGTAGCTGCTTCAATTACTTTAAGTTCTCGTTCTGTGAAGTCATTGCTGACGAATAATATGTTAACTATTGCATTGGACCATGGAAACATTGTATGTGCACCATTATTGGTAACAAGAATATTCGCTTTTTCATAGAACTTACGATGAAATACACTTCCAACAAGGTTTATGATAGCTGTTACAATAACGATGATATCAACTACCATGTTGATCATATTTAACACGAGAAATGATTGACTACTCTCATCACGTACACCAAAAAGAGAAATGGTAATGATAATCAGTGCTATCATAAGCAATGGAGTTGATGATTTTTACAGTTTTTATGAATTTTCTACTATTCATGACTATTCTCCTTTCAAAATAAAAAAGTGAGGAAGTAGTAACACACTTCCTCACCAGTTTTGGTTTAGATGTTTGCAATGAGCTTTGCGATTGCTTTTTCAAGAATCGTGATCTTCACATCATCCGGATACTTACCTACCATCGTTTCAATGGTATTCTGGATAGAGCCCTGGTTTGTTGTACCCTCCTTGTTGAGCGCAATCCCATACTGTGCAATAACAGCTGCAACTTTATCAATGGTCTTGTTATAATCTTCTTCAAGATTATCCAGTTGCTCTTTGTACTCAAACCAACCTGCATTTGAACGATTCTTATTTGTAGATCTCTTGTTTGAAGACTCACCGTAATCGTATCCTCTTGATGACCCTCCTAAAAAGCTTGGCATGTTGTTTTTACTCATTTCTTTATCCTCCTAATATTTTTATTTATTTATTTCCAGTTACTCCATAAACAGAAGAAACCTGGATTTTACCATAATCTCTACGGTTCTTATCAAGTTGATTGTATTCATGAACTACAGGTCCATCAAATGTTACATCAACTTTCAAATCGTCATCTTCTGATTTTTCAGAAGATTCTGCTGGAGTCATAAAACTCCGATTATCCAATAATCCATGAGTGATTTTGGATATGGAATCTGTGGCATCTGTATCAACCCATGAAAAATCCATCAGATTTACATGTTGCCATCCGGGATCATTTCTGTAAAATGACATCAGGGTATCTGGGAAACGAATCTCTTTAAACTTCATAAAAGCATCGTTTTCTTCCAGACTCTTCGTCATATACCAATACAGATATTCCTGCATCTTTACGACCAAATTCGGATCTGTGTAGATGGCAGAAATCCACCCGAATAATTCCATCTTATACGTTCTCTTATTTCGTTCAAAATAGATCGTTAATTGTGCGTTGAGTTTGTGTGTATCATTGTCACTTACATACTCAATGAATCTAAGATTCACAAGATTACTGTCTGCATTCGGATGTGCCTGTTTTGACACATCCTTTAAACTAAGTACGTGATATTCAATTTTTAATTCACGAAGGTCATAATTCTGACTATCTTCAACGATTGGTGTAATCGCACGAATACTAATCGTTTGTATCGCCGAATTGATGGACCGCAACAATTTTGCTCTCATCGTCATTGTCCTCTCCCTTTACATACACATCATTGGTTTCACTGTCATAGACGATTTCTGCTGGTAATGGATTTCTGCATCCTCTGCCATTTCGTACAATGACTGTATATTCCCATCCACCATATCCCATCCATGACTGGAAGAACTTCGGACTTAACTTCGTTTTTCCATTTAAGGTCTGGATTAAGTTTGGAATCTCCCAAGGTTTATCAGAATACTTCTCAAACTCTTTTGCATTTGCCTTTGATTCAATGAGGCATTTCTTAACGGTCTTCTTTAAGAAGTCATCATCGTCTTTAATGTCTGGTGTATATGCCGATCTTCCACGCATGAATTCTTCATGCATGCTTTCATCGTTTTTGAATTCTCTTGCCACTGGATCATTTAAGATATGATCGGTATAATGATCAATGATCGAGGTAAGAGTAAATGCACTTTTTGTTGTGTTAGACACTCTTGTTGTATATACAAGTTTCGGTGTCATCTCACTTGTCTGTTCTACAGTAAACCATGGGATGAGATCATCCTTAGATGGTTCTTTACGGAAGATAAAGATATTTCCATCTTCATCTGCATATCCAGTACCATCTTCAAAGTCGTTTACTGTATGCTTCTTGTTCCCGTCTTCATCCTTGTAGTCTGGATCAAATGTAAGTGCATAATCATTGATGTATCCGCCTACCTTATAGTAGTACTGATCATACACAAGTCCTGTGTTTGCACTGTCCAAAGCCGGTTTACTGCTTTCGTGTGTTGCTTCTTCTGACATAAGTTAACTCTCCTTCATTTTTATATTATTGGGATTTCCCCTTGACGATTGATCAGTGGATTAAAACCACTGACAAAACTTCCATCAGGTTTAATACGGGTTGGTACTTGTGGAGCAACATTGTTTGCATCGGGCAACTTATCAATATCATTAAATCGCTTATTCCCTGTAACTTCTGCAAACGTAATCAATTGCATAGCAATACTCTCCATATCAACTTTGTCCATGTAGTATAACAAAAACCTGAATTCATCATATGTCATTGTGACATAATTCGTCGTTGTGTTAAAACACATCATAACTCCTTCCATCTCAACCGATGAATCTTGTTCTCTTACAACAACTGGGGTAATCCAAATAGATTTGTTAAAGGATAGTGGAATCGTTATTGCTTTTTTATTCGCAAGTTCCTTGTTTATCTTTAACCGGTGATCTGTGTCATAAACGAACAGATTCTGCTCTTTTGTGAAGGATTCAATTAGTGGTCGAGACATCTGGATAAATTTAAAGATATCAAATCTTGTAAGTGCCATAGATTTTGCATAACTCCATGCTTCACGTTTTTCAAGATCATTGATAATCTCTAACACAAAGTATGGGTAAATCTTTACTGTGAGATAGTCATTGCCATTAAATACTGACCGATGCACCTTATACTTATTTAAGTTATCTCGGTAAATGACAATTACCTTTAATCGCAAGCACTTATTTACAGGTGATAATTCATAACTTAATTTGTACATAGGCAATTTTAATACTGCTCGAGTTCGAGCAATTGATCAATAATTTTAAGAGTAGCAATAGCATTATGATCTCTGGCAATTGTAAGATCTGTGGAATCTGTGCCACTGACAGCATGTTTGACAGTTTCTGCAATAATATGAAGCAACTCTTGGTTTCCATAATGACCTAGGATCTGAATGGTATCATCTTCTGATAACACCCTGTGTCCTTTGATGAATTTACGTACAGTCTCTTCATAAACTTGCTCGTACATTATCTTATTCTGGTCTCTGTCTTTTTGTAGTGCCTCTTCGAAACCATTTTTTGAGTTAACAATTTCTTCTTTGCTCATTTCTGATCCCTCCGTAATTATCCAAGGTCAAGGACTGCTTTGAGTGCTTTAAGTTTCTTAAAATTGTCTTTGCTATCAGCAAAGTTCAGTTCATTAGGATCTGTATTTTCGATAGCATTTGAAACCGCTTCTTTAATGATATTGAGTAACGTGTAATCTGGAAAGTAACTCAAAAATTCTACAAGTTCATCACTACTAAAGTTCTCCCCTGAACTAAGGTCTTCAATGATTTCTTCACGTACATGCTCATACAGAGATCTTCTACTTTCTGGTGCTAATTCGATTGCACCTGTGACTATAAGTTTTTCTTCGGTTACAGAATCCTTTTCTCTTTTTTCTTCACTCATTTTATTGTCCTCCTTCTTTGTCGGTTTGTATGGTCGGTTTGTTGAGTTGGTTGATTCTGACATTTCTTTTTCTCCTTTCAAGTAGATGATATATAATCCAATGTCTGTTTTGCTCAATAATAATTTTCCAGATATGTCCCATTGTCATAAGTCTCAGGACTATACTTCACAAGGTATTTGTTCATGAAGTCTTTGTCGTCAAAAGCTTCATTTACTTTTGCAATGACTTTTTCATCAGAATTACAAAGAATTATAATTCGTCCACAAGCAACACGGAAATCACATTTACTGTCAACTTTCTCACTCAATGCTTCGACAAACTTCTGTGCTGCAGATGATCGTCCAACCATCGTTCTAATCATCTGACCATTCTGAAATAACTGAGGATCTGTCTTCTCAGGTGACCATGTAAATTTACTCATCACTCCACCTCCAAATACTCTATTGGTTCTTCCACACAAAATCCATGTGGTAATGTTTGAGATACAATGATATCATCAAACTTATTTTTCTCATATACACAAGGATTGAATTGTGTTGCAGTTACATCTACATACCAATCACAATCACTGTGTACTACTACCCAGCAATGTTCTTCATATGGACGATCCGTGTAATTATCATAACAGTCGTCATACAAAAACCACCCTTCTACAACTTCTACATCATCAAATCCCATTCCTTTTAGCATTGCAACAATTTCATCGGATGCTTCTATACATAATCCTTCCAGATTCGTCTTCTGTGGATATTTACAGATTAATTCGATTCGTTCGACAGTTGCAATCAATCGTAATGTTTCTTCAATTTTCATAAGTTTCCCTCATGGATTAAAAATATCCGGAGAGATTTATATTGTCTCTCCGGATAAATTCTTTTTATTTTGCTTTCTTTTCATCGAGGTCAATCATTGGCTCAATGCTGATAGATGTATCATCTGCTTTTGATGTTGTCGTGATCTTAACATGATCGTCTGCAAATCCCTGTAATTCATCCAAAGCATTGTAATAATCCTCTTTTGTATCAAAATCCATTGTAATAAGTGTAATCCCTCGCTTCTTAGCAACTTCCTTTACAGCATTATGGAATAACCACATGAAATTATCCGGTTCAGGAGAACCATCAAAACACAATCCATCCATTTTGCTGTACGGACTTAATACACCACTTGTTCCCGGCATTTGAATAACTCTATTCAAACAGGTCATATCTTCCTTACTAAATACTTTTACCATATTTAATAAAGCCAACCGTTTCGGTTTCCCTACCTTTCGTCATAAAGACCTACTCGCTTCGTGTAAGTATTTCAACTTACCTTATTTTCAACCAGCCTAATCAAAAGATTATTTAAAGATTTCTCTTAATGCCGATGTCTAGCTTTCCCTGATCGTTGAAGTCATATCTTATCTTTGTAAGATACTTCCTTGCGTCGATTGATCCATTCATATCCTTGATTACCTTATCTCCGGAGTTACCCTTTGCCCCATAAATGTCGCCACTTATAGTTGGTAGATATAAATTGTGGATTCGTTCCCGCAGTTAGATTGGTTTTACTCGGACCTTCGTCAATCCGAATTTCCACAGACTGTTAAGTCAATGTGACCGATGTACGAGTGATGTAATCCTCTATAACGTGCACTAATGCTATTACTATTCTTATTACCAAGGCTATGAGGTCCTTTAATCGTAAATTTTACCTTACTAAAGAATGTCATATCATTAATTACATCGTTATATCTGATGATACCAGAAGAATTCATCTTCTGAATTATAATCACAATATATTTATTTACACATATGCTGACTATATCTTCCATATTTATTACTGTTACCATAATAAATACAACCATCCGTTTCGGTTTTACCCTACATTTCGTCATAAAGACCTACTCGCTTCGTGTAAGTATTTCAACTTACCTTATTTTCAACCAGCCTAATCAAAAGATTATTTAAAGATTTCTCTTAATGCCGATGTCTAGCTTTCCCTAGTCGATGAACTCATATCTTATCATTGTAAGATACTTCGCTGCGCCGATTGTCTCTAGTTCTAACCTTGATTACCATATCTCCGGAGTTACCCTTTGCCCTTATCGTGTCACCACTTTAAGTTGGTAGTTAGAATATAACGAGCACATCTTATGATGTGTATACAGTCCCACCTGTATAAGTTTCCCGCAGTTAGAATGGTTTAATGGCGACATTATAATGGTTTTTATCATATCGCCTGGGAATGAAAACACTTCTCGATAGTTGTTTAAATCCGCTTTCTTTCCGAATGTCATAAGACGATTTAATCGGAACGAGAACTCCATTGTTACTAATGATGAAATAATTTCACCACATCGGATACGTTTGTTGTTCAGGTCCATGTTGTCTTTCATTCGAAGATCATTGTACTCCTGGCAAGCCCATCTCGTAAGTGTGTATACATCATGTTTGTGATATAATTCCACCTTTAAGATCTTACCTGTCGTCTCATCCAATAATCTCTTTGTGGATCGCAGTAAATTCTCACCTTTCTGGAGATTATTATTACCGAGTTTCTTTAACCAGATCTCACAGTCATCTAATTTATCAATGGTAAGTCTGTTTGTACAGATCGTAAGAATACCACCTACTACAGATTTTACATAGACAAATCGTTCAAACAGTGATCGATCCACTTTTAAGAATAACTTTGATGATATCTGGAAATAGATATAGCTCAAATCATCCGGATCTTCTACCTGGTCAACAAATGTCATTACGACATAACTTGCTTCCAATGCAAACTGGATTGCATGATTCAATCCTCTGGTTGCAAATAAAAGCATGACTTCCACGTCTTTCTTGAATAATTCAATAGTGTAGACTGGAAGTACATATGGATTACCCTGAATATCTTTCGTCTCATGGGTATATCGACGAATGGCAAACGGCATCAGGGATTTTAAGATTACGCTGTTTGCTGCTGTATATGTAGATTTCTCCACTAACTGGTAGATGGTGTATACACGCTGTCCATTTAACATATAACATCCATCTTCATCCATGATTGGGATAAGCATTGACTTCTTGATGGTCTGTTTCTTTGTAACGGTCTCATTGGTTTTTGGATCTGTTACATCAACTGTAAGTCCAACGGTAACCGTAAGGAGTCCGAGATAAGATTCTTCGATATACTTAAAGTCAAACTTTTCTTTTTGCCTGACATTTCGATTACGTTTGATGATATACTTATTGATATCAATCTCACTCATCTTATCTGTATAAGTCCAATCAAGTATTTCAATACCATCAATGATCTGAAGAGATCGCCATGCTTCTATGATAAATTCAAGAAGTGGTTCATCATCAGATTTGTCAATGAGGGCTTTGTTTAAATGCTTATCGAATATGGTCTCATATTCTGCCAATTCTTTATACAAGCCTTCTAAACCTCCTTTTTATTTTTTATAAACAAAAAAATCCAAAGGGATATAGTTCCCCTTGGATTTTTGTTTTCGTGTTATCTTACATGAAGATGATTAGTCCTCATCTTCATGTTTTGCAGTTGCCTGTGCATCCGATTTGATTCCAAGCTTTGTAGACGGCAGAGGTTTAAACTCTACGGTGCTTCCGTTGTCTTCTGTCTTACGAGCAAATACATCGACAGATCCTGCAAAGGTAATACGGATTTCTGTTTCGTTTGCATCTTTTCTCTTGACATCCATGTACTGGCATAACTGTGACTGGATGAGGGCAAAGATCGGAAGAATGATACAAGAATGTGCAAGCGGAATGTTACACTCATCGTACAAATTAGTTGTAACCCTGCTTGCAATTTCATCCCACATCTTCGGGAAATCTTTAAGCTTTGTTGTCATCCACTTCGTGCAGTTCTCTACGGAATTGGAATCCGGATCTCTTGTATAATCAAGACGACCACCTAAATCAAACATGTAAGGACTGAAGTTGCCCTGTTTTTCGGTATCATCATCTGCGATGTTGTCATAACCGAATGCGACAATATTGTCGATATGGATTTCTGCTTCTTCTGTTTTCTCCTGCATAGATTTCAGCTGCTCAGTAATAGAATCAATGGTAAATGCATAGATTGCTAATACCGTTGGAACCTCTCCAAGATCAATGTTGAAACGTTCCTTACATTCTCTCATACAAACCTGGGCAATGGTGGAATTGTCTTCTCTGTCATCAACGACATTTGACTCATACCAATCCACCAGCTTCTGGTTAATTTCTTCTTTCTGATTCTGATCACTCATGATTAGATCCTCCTTATATTTGTTTATTTTTTTGTAAGCATAGTATTCATTTTTTATATGCTTATCTTACTACTCAATGATAATATATAACCAAAATACATATTACATGTCTTCATATCCAATGATAACATCTGTACGATATGCTTTTGCATTCACAATGGATCGACTCAATGTTCCACCCATTTTCTTTACATGCTTCTGAATCCGCATAAGTTTCTCTTTACTATCAAGGAGAAACAAGACATCCAGATAATGGATGAGATCATCTTCATCGTAATTTCTCTGGTAACTGAGTGCTGCCCTTGGGTCAACAGCATAAAATTGTTCTCTCATATTTCCAGCATCAACATCAATCGGGAATTTGATAAAGTCCGAAAAAACCTCATGTTGATTCATATCATATAAACCATTTATGAATTTCGGATCTTCATTTGGAATTCCTGAGATGAGGTTGCTTCTACGGAAATCTGCAATTTCTTTGTAGGTAATACCAAGACACATAGGTTTGATATCATTCCCATTATCAAGCTTTGTAACTTTTGAAATTAACCAATCCATATTTGTATCCAATATGTGCTGTGATGTTAGATCCGCTTCATAAACCGCACCATTTTCTACAAGATACCATTGCGTAAATGGAATTGTATCGTACAAAACTCCATGTGCTACAACAAAATCACCGATTACATCAAACATGATATTATTCTTCTTCTTTGACTGTCTAAATCGGTATTTGAAAGCAGTGTCTGCATTCATACATGAAAGAATAGCAAGATATGGATACACATTGTGTTTTTGATACTTAATAGTATGAGATTTAACAGAATCCAGTATAGCATTCTGCATCGATACTGCATCGGTATTCACCTTGTATTCTTCTAACTTTGAAAGCATATCAAGATATGTCTTTGGTACTCGCCGTCCCTGATTAGTATCTGTCGTATATAATGCAGTCAGCATATCAAATCCACCGTAATTACCAATGAACCACATATTTTTATAATGATCAACATAAACTGTGGTATTATTGTCAATCTTGTATTGGATAAACTCAGATGGTATGTTAAATGTTCCCATTAACTCAGATTCATCCCTTTGTTTCCGGATCGTGTAACATGTTTTTTCTGAATTAGATTGTGTATAGTAACGTTTTCCTTTTACAAATGCATAATGCTCTTTCTGGAGAGTGACTTCACACTCATACAGTCCAGGTTCTGTAATATCACTATCTCTAGCCGGAAAATAGATCGGTTCATATGGAGCAACTGCAAAGAGTCCACGATCTCCTTTTACGAATAATAATTTCATTTTTAATCCTCCTTAAAGTTATATTGATAAAATTGCTGCAACATTTGCAGCATCTTTTGATTTTGTAGATACTAATCCTTCATTGATAATCTCTAAAATCATATTATACACCATATCATGTAGACAAGGTATTGCACCTGAATAGTCTTTCTCATTAAAAAATGAATACTCACCATCGTCACTAACCTTTACACGTGTTACACCAAGACTATACATCTGTGGTAATAACGAATCCGGTATTGTTTGATTCATCTTATTGACATCGCTGATGATATTTCTCATATTTGCATCAGTGCCAGAATGTGGTGAAGACAAGCACACTGCCGATTTATCAATTGCCTTTTCAGTAATACTATCTACAGATGCCTTGTCAATATAACCTCTCTGATACGAGTATGAATCTCCAGAATTCGTAACTTCAAGACATCTTGGAGAATCCGGATCTTTTATATTGAATGCGCGGATTCCAGCACATCCTGGGACATATCGAGCAGACTTTTCATATGACATATGGTCTGTGAAAAAGATTCCAAGGAAGGTGAGACGGTTCATAATAGGTACTGCATAATTTTGTAACCCTTGTACATCAAACCACCCATCTGTATATAAAAAATAGATATTAAAAAGATCCCATCGTAAAAGATCAATCATATTTGCAGTATGGTCATCAACTTTAATATCACGCATTCTGAGTTTGATGTCTGTACAATCGGCAAGTATAGATGTTGAAAGGAATCTCAAGATATTTACATAACATCCATCATATATATCATCAGCTATACTGATCTTATCTTTGGTATAGTAGAGCCATGAAATATTCATCCGATAATTCTCTATAATTCCATGATGACCTTCATAGCATAGATGCTCACCATCTTCAAGATAGATACCGATTTTCTTCTTCAAAATATTATACGAATAGTGAAATGGGACAACTCCATGATCAAAATCAATCCCAAGTCTTTCAAATATATCCATGGTACATGATTTAAATCCAGTACGGATAAGTTTATCATAAGGTGTCTCAGGAACTGCAGATGTATCCGGTTTGCTCAGTGATTCAGCGTCATCAATAACTTTCATAACTTTTTTGCGGAACTTCTTATCTGCTCCGATTTTATTAAGATAAAGCTTATCTAATTCTTTGATAGCTTTCTTATTCAATTCTTTACTTCCCATTTTTTATTTCCTCCAATTAAAAAGCTGGGTTGAGTCCTATTAGTATTAGGATCAACCCATAATGATATTTAGTTTTTTTCAGGTGGTACTACAGATGATGTCACCGTGTTTACTGGTCTTGGATTATTCTTCGTATATAAATCCGACGCCATCTGGATAATGTTATAACAAGTATCACGATTCATCACGTATACGATCATCATTTTTCCAGTAGATGGTATCCGTAATGCTGCATATGGACGTACAGGTAATAATCTGGATCCATCAATCGAAGGATTCATATACATGAATTTTGCCATTTCAGAGTCATATGCCGCTAAAGGATTTGAAATACCGGAATACTTATAGCATCCTTTATCGTTGAAGTAATATGCACCACTTAATAATGCCTCTCGATGATCAAATAAAATTCCAGCATTGTGTAAGCATTGTGTCCATACACGGAGTTCAGCAACTGTTGATACAATAATCCCTTTATCTAACAAAACAGATGGATCACATTGATCTAAGTGCTGATAGATATAACCTAATGCTGCAATGTATCTGTGTAACAGTTCTACATAGCTTTCCATAGTATTGACCTCTTCATCACCTGTCAAACTGTATCCAGTCTGATGAATCATTGCATAAGTAAGAATATTCGTAACGATATCGATATCATTCATACTCTCACCATCAAAGTATCCACCAACTGTTAATGCGTCTTCCTGGTCACCAATGTCAATTGTAGAACGAATATCGATGTATGGACTCACTCTACAAAAGATATCATCTCCGCTACGAGTTACAATATCACGAATGTTCCCTTTCTCATACTGCTCTTTGATTGTTGGGTCATCATTATGGATAAACCCAAGATCACTGTTAAACTGCATCATGCTGATCATTTCATTTGATTCCTCAACTGCCTGAGGATTCATTTTGATATTATCGATCTGATCAGCTGATGACACGGGATTAATTCGTGGTGAAAATGATCCAACAATTCTTCCATCTGATGGATTACGGTACATACCATTTGGATATGGAATTGACATCTTATCCTGTGACATAACCAGATCACGAATACTTCCTGTTGAGTCTCCATATGGATCAATATAATCCATAAATTCCGGAAGCATGTTTCCCTGCTTTCCATAAAATTTTGCTGCTGCTTTTTTGAATTTCTTCCAATTCTTTTTACTTCCCATTTGGTATTAATCTCCTTTCTTAATTAAGTTACTTTTCTTACCATGTCGATAATATATAATTGAAAATGTTACCAATGATATCTCATTTGTATGGTTTCGTATGGAAAAACAATCAGTTAAATAGAAACCAATCAGAAAGGATGTGAAATTTCGCATGTTTAGTGGTACTTTAAACAGTATCGCTCGTGAACGTGCAAGTTTTTTACGTGATGCCGAATACATCAAAGAAAACGTGAAAGACTCTGCTCTTCAGGAAGCGATATTAATATATGAAGCATGTGACAAGGATCATAAGCTTGTTACAGAAGACAACATTGTTTCTCCTGAAGAAAAGGAAGAAATTAAACGAGCAATCGCTCAAATCCCTACCGATTCGGATTCTTCGGAAGAAATTGATCGTATCATGAGTGCACAGGGTAGTGCAGTTAGTATCGACGATATCATGGGTATCAAATCAGATGAGACTGGTGATACCGTTTATGATGATATGATAAACGACTTGAATGAGGTAATCAAAGAAAAGTAGAAAGGAACAAAGAAAATGAGCGAAGCAAATAAGAAATATGTCACAATTGGTGTGGTAGGAATGATTCCTGAAATCCGTGTAAATGGACCACTCAAGACACCACACTACATTAATCTTGAGATGGTAAAAGCTATGGTGCTTCACGGAAGACGTGTTTATGAGCACAATCCGGCAAAGCCATCTGAAAGAGTATTATTAACAATTGAAAATATGGATAAGGACAACTTCGGAAAAGATGCTGAAAAAGAGCCAGAGAAAACATCGGCTGTTGAGTCAGTACCTGAAACTCCAGTTGCCCCTGTTGTAAACGAAGATCCGGCTCCACAGGAACCTGAGGCACCAGTTGATCCTGAACCTGCAGTAGAAAATGCTCCAGCTGATGAAGCTGAGGCAGTTGTTGATCAGCATGCAGAGGAGCCTGCACCTGAGACTAAGACTGAGGTTGAAGCTCCAGTTGTTGAAGCAGTTCAGAATCAGAATTCTAACAAGAATCAGAACTACAACGGAAAGAAAAACAACAAGAAGAAATAAAAAGAGAAAGAGGAATATCAATTATGATATTCCTCTTTTTAACACCCTTTTACTCCTTGTCAATATTGTATGGGAGTTTTAATCCCTTTGTTACAAGGTCTGTATGAAGACCCATTCCAAGGAAGTAAGTATTAATTGTATTTAACGTTGTCTTATTCTCTACTTTATCAGTAAGTGTCGACAACTCCGTGTAACCATTTCGATTGATTTGGTCAAGCATTTCTTTCTTCATGACAAGGTCATCAGCTCTTGGTCCATTCAATTCTTTTAAGGTATATTTCATACTAAGTGACGTCAGCATACAGTTCTCAAGATCGGATTCACGTCCATTCTTATCACCACCAGTTACCTGATTGGTGAATGCAGAACGTTGGTCTGCTTGTACAGATAATCCATTCTTCTTCATGACTGTCTGCTGTGGTCTCTTCAGATGTAGGTATCCAACTGGAACTTTATGTTTTGTTACGGTTGGATTGTCTTTGTCCATTGTAAGATGTGGTAAGGTAAGATACTCGAATAATGGAATATCAATAACCTTTGCTGCAGCTTCAATATATTCAATTTGCACATCTCGTTCATAATCTACCATATCCAAAATTAAGTAATGTTTTGGATTATTAAAGAATTCTGTAAAGAAACTCTTAAATTTCACATCTGTCATTGGATCAAACATTGTTTTGTACTTCTTGGTATTATCCTTTGTCGGATCTAATGCATCAAAGAACTTGTAGATCAGAGTACACATCTCTTTTCTTCTGACAGGTAAGTCTTTTCCATTTGTCCAGATCTCATGCAATCTTCTCTTTAACTCAATGATACACTTATTTCCAAAGATCGTTGGAAGTACGGATGATACCATACGGTTTAAGATAGATGATGGGTTGATGATAGTATCAACAGATTCGTCCGGTCTAAAATCAGAGAATGGTTCATATCCAAGTGGAATAACCTCGGAACAAACGTTCTTAAGAGGAGAGAAGTTTGCAACTTTTGATCCTACTTCAAGAGGCTCAGAATGCTTTACATAAAACTCAATTGCAACGCCATCATTTACTTTAATACCACGAATATTACCATATCGATCTGGTTCTGTCTTACCAGAAGATTCTGTGATCATAAGACCACATTTTACGGTTTTTCCATCTTTGTCGTACTTGTTTAAGATACGAGTTTTCCGATCGATTTTCTTATAGTATTTTCCAACGATTGTCTGAAGTGACGGTGATAAATCGTCCAAATCACTTGCAGAATAAATCTTGATATCCTCGATAACTCCAGAATATTTCGATTTCTTGATATTTCTGCTATTTTTCGATACTACTTCTTTTAACTCATCATTATCCCCTAAGGATGCAAGGAGTTTATTGATGTCAGAGTCTTCAAATGACTCATCAAACTCAATCAATGGATCTCCAACATTTACTTCATCACCGACTTTTACCATCTTATAGATATTTGAATTCTTTCCGATGGATGTCTTTACTCTAAAGCACATTTCAGTCGTACACATATCCGATACTTTTCTTGTAATGAAATCCGCATCTTCGTATGTGTTATATGTTGAAAATAATGCAACTTTGATAAGAGCACCAACGTTCATACGAACACCCTGGGTTGGAATATTTGTAAAGAAATCTTTATGCCATGCAAGAGTATCAGACTTCTTAAACTTATCACCAACTTTAAGGTTTGTAATAAGCACATTAGATAACTCGAATCCACCACCACCGTTTTTAACGATATTTTTATCTAAGTTGATGGCACGATGCTTTCCATTTTTGTAAGCAACAATCATGATCTTTGCTTCATCATCATACTCAACAACTTCTCCATCATCATCTGCAGTTACTACGAAATCTGAGGATAGGTAGTATTTACAGAGTTCATCTGATCCATTGGAGATGAGAACTGGAGAAGCATCTTTAATCGGAATTGTAGCTCGTGACTGCTTTACTGAGTGTCCTGTACGAATTGGATCATCACGAGTAACTCCAAGTGGGATGAGCATTTCCGCTGGGGAGAATAAGTTCACATCCTTTAATTGATTCAAATCATCTGTCGTTTTGATATATCCACGGCAAGATTCAATATTTGGTTCCATCGTAAGCGTACGGTTTACACCAACCTGTGCATCTGGAGATGAAGATGTACCAACAACACCAATCATACTATTATCATAACTTCGTTTTGGAACGGTATAAGAATCTTCCAGATTGACTCCACGCCATCCTTTTGTAGAAACACCATGAGTAGTTTCCATCTCAAGGAATGGATTTAATGTAGATGTATCCTCTACAGTCTGTAATGCAAGTAATCGTTTGATTACAATGTCTCTAGGGATTGATAACTTCTTCTTTCCGTTAGAGTTCTTGTATGGTACATATGCTTTTGCAATTGCATCATAGAGAATAGCAGAAATAACCTCTGCATTTCTAACACGGTATTCTGAAAGGTTCAACTCTGAAATTGCCTGATTATCACCGAGTAATCCATTGGCATATACCATAAGTTGAACTAAGTCGGTTGGCAATCCCATATTAAGAAGGATTTCACGTTCGATATTACCAATGGTAAACTCATATACATTCGTTAATGCGTTTAAGATGGATACTTTACCGAACTTCTTCTGGATATATGGAATAAATGGAGTCACTTCATCATACTCAGCAATATCATGATCTTTTGTATCAATCACTTTAAAGCCATTCATAAGAATCTGTGTTGTCACATCATTATCATATATCAGATAGCAGTTTTTAAACCGGATATAATCCTCATTTGGATTTACATTTCTTGCATTCTCTTCCAGACGATATTTAATTCCTGCTTTCTTAAGAACCATTGTTAATCCTTCCCAGATACACATAAGAACTACCATTGGAAGATCCTGCTTCATAGTGGTAATTTTTGTATACATAAGTCGTTTTGGTACATTCATAGACTTAATAGCAGACTGTGCTTCTTCTGGTAAGTTATCCAGAATGATATCTGCAATACCACGATTTTTTGCATCTCTTTGGGTATAATAATCAATGAATATCGGTTCTCCATTTTCGGTACCAATAAACAACTTATCTTTTTCTGGATGAATTCCTTTTACATCCATATATGCCTGTGCATCACTCTGATCAAAGAAGATCTTACAATTCTTTATGCTAAAACGAATGAATACCTTTGAAAACTCATCGTATTCTACAGCAGTTACATAATCTTTGTTATTTACATAGCAAGAACCTGGGACAAAATATTTACCCAATTCTGGTTCTTTTGACATCTGCTTTGTGATAAGAGTTACTTCTTTTAAAGAACGATTCTCTTCACGTTTGATTGTAAGCTTATTGTAATTCGTCACAATCATTACTGTATCTCCAGAAATCTTTACCACTGGTAAGAAGAATAACTGGTTTTTGATGACTTTCTTATTTCCAGATAACCATAAGAAGTTCTTATCGTAGAATTTCGGAATATCTACAGTAATCGTATGACGCATACGGTTTTCATCTTCCAACTGAACGGTCCATGTCTCTTTGTAGTTTAAGACGTCAGAAGTATCTTCTACTTTTACACCACGAATAAACATCTTTGTTGTAGACGCAGTATTTAAGTTTTCAAAGACACCAATCAAATCCTTATCCATCACATGCTCACAATAGGATTCATTGAAATTCTGGAATTTTATTTCCTTCATATTTGGATTCGTTGAATGCATTGATTTTGACACATTGACTTTTTCAATTTCTGTCTTCTTTGGATTGATCTTTGCAAGATCTCCAATTGTTGTATCACGTACAACTATATCTTTCTGCTTATCACGAAGCATCTGGTCTCTTGCAGTAGATCTTTGAGATTTCACGGGAGAATCCTGCTGCATTTTACGATAAATCTTATCCAAGACCTCTTTATCTTCATTTAAAAGATCTTCTGCAGTTTTCTGCCCATCTAATTCTTCTGGATTCTCATCCTGCTTATCAGCTTCTTCTACCTTATCTGATATCTCATCAACCAATTCAGGATCATCTGATACAGCATCGACAACTGCTTTTACATGTGGTTGTACTGCAGAAGAAGTAATCATCTTAACAGCTTTTGGAAGAGGAACTTTCTTATGATCTTCTTCTTTCTCTACAGGGGTTTCGTATGTCTCATAACTATCCGATGGATAATCTATGGATGTAATTGTCTCTTCTTCATCCTCAGATGTTTCTGGTTCTACTGTATCATCTTTCTTGATTTCATCAATTTCGTTTTCTGTAAGATCTGGTGTTTTCTCCATATCCATTTTTCTATATAGCTTTCGGATTTCTCCTAAGAATCTTGCGAGTTCACTGCCACGTCGATTCTGATCTCCAGATACAAGATCATGTGGATTGATCTTTAATACGAAATTGTCATAATAGCAGATAAAATCCATATCCATATCTTTAAGATATTCTGGATATACTTTTGCAGTTAAATAGATCATATACAGTGGATTTTGGATTCGTTCAATTGGTCTTCCACTGTGATGAAATGGATACATAGAAGCATCCATAAGCACGAAGTAATTCGTATAACTTCCTGGTCTGGATTCTTTTGTACCGATTTCAGATGTAAGAAGTGACCAGAATGCTCTTATATTTCTTGCAATTGATGAGGACGTTGCAGTTCCTGTCTTGTAAATCTCAATTACTTTACAGAGATCTACGAATATGTTTCTCATCTCTCTTGGATTAATTCCCATCTTCTCCGGATATGTTTTAACCATAGGAGCCTCAGCCCGAAGTGTGTCTTTAATCTCCTGAAATCGTGATATATCGTTGATACGATAACGTTTATTATTCGTCAATTTACCGATGTATTTTAGTTTTCGGTAATATAATCTGTATCTTCCCATGGACTTACAGTTCGTTGGGTTTACCATCATTGCAATGGATGATTCAAAATTCGGGGAAAATAAATAACAACAATTTCCCTTTCCACCATCACCAACCGGCAATCTTACTTCACGAATTGTCGTTCTATTGTAGGGAAGTGTCTTATAATCTATCACTATCAATCACCTACTTTCTCTAGCTTAATGCTTTGTTTTTTGGAAGAAAAATGAGAGAATCAACAAGAATAATGTTGATTCTCTCGTTCCATACACATAGACTAATTATAAATTAAGTCTACTGCATCCAATAGATAACTGTCATCCCAGTCCTGGATCAATTGTTGCCTTACATCCGCAGCTGCCTGCCAATCGTCAATCTTAAGGTTAACAGTGCCGAGGGATGTATCCAATTCGGTATAATGCTTCATAGTTGGATACAATCCACACTTTACATCCAAAATTGCAAGTTTATAGAAACTCTCTTCTGCTGTTGGTGAAATTGATTCAAAGGATTTATCATGCTCAAATGCAAGGAGTGCCTGTAAAGAGGAAGATACAAGTGCGTCAAATACGTACAGCTTTCTTGGATGCTCATAATGAAACGTAATGGAATTCGTCATTCCATCAATGAGATTCTTTCCAACATTTGCTGTAGCTAATGTATTGAATGCAGTCGTTCCTGAAAATAATGCTGCAGATACTGGGTTAAAGTTTGAATATAATGCTGGCTCACAATACTTTACACCTTTTACATATAAGAGTTTACGTCCCTTAAATTCCGGTAAGATGTAAAGATCTGCCATACTTGTACTATATGTCCTACGTTCTGGTCGAATACCAGATAAATCAAATATCTCTTCATATGGTTGGTAGATAGAGAACACCGGTAACGTGGTATCAGTTAAGATATCTGCTATCAATGCATCTAAGTTATCAATTGGAAGTGCAATGGCATAAATACCTAAATCACGTTTGATACGTTTCACGATTCTGTTAATATTCATGACTTATTAACCTCCAAAGTTCTTTTATACTTCTTTTGCCGTTACTCTGATAATCGAATACTTGATGTGACCATCAACTCCAACGTCACATAAAATATCTGTTGTCATTCGTATTGACGTATTGCTTTCGGTTTTAAGCCCACTATCATATACGGATTGAATCGTAAATGTAAGGCTACGATTTCCGTATTCTGGAATATAAAGAAGATCTCTAAGCCAATAAGAAGCATAGATATCTTTTATTTTTGTATTTCCTATTCCAATAAGGCTTTTGTATGGATGATCCATTCCATGTTCTGTAAGATAATGAAATGACATCTCTTTTAACCAATCCTGTCCAGATCGGTATAACCGGCGCATACACTCGGTTACATTTAGTTGAACGTTCTTCGGAAAACCCTCTAATCTACTTGCAAATCGTTTTGGTAATGGAAAGTATGATTCTTTCTTTCCATTTGGATTGTCTAAATGCTTAAAGAACATATCTGACGATCTCATTTTATCTGCAAGACCTTCATCTAATGGAGAAGGAAACTCTGTATGTTCTGTCATACTCGGTATTTCCGGAGGTACTCTAAGATTACTCATCAACGCTATTTTCACCACCTTTTCCCTTTATAATACTTGGCAATTCTTTATATAAAGAATGTAAAAAAGAAAAAAGAGTAGTAATCTCTTGTTTCTTAAGGTCAATGATAAGATTCAGATTGCTTACAATCACGTCATTATTCTTTGCTTTCATGTACTTGGAGAATCTATGTGGAATTGTAAAATTCTTCTGGGATAAAAGCTCCGGTAACTCTCGTTTCATAAGACGAAGTCCAATACGGATTTCGTCCAAGTATGACATATCAATATACTTGGGGGTGATTTTGTCATCGTGTGAAACATTAATTTCCAGATATATTTTATCAAAAGATTCATCGTAATCTTTCATGATCTGTGTTACATCCAAACAGGATGTTGTAGACCCATCTTTTCTCTTTTCTACGATCCTTCGTGCAGAAACAAGGTGTTTTTGTTGATATTTTTCTAAGAGCATCATATGCTTTCTTCTAAAGTTTTCCATGTCTTTATTCATATTTGAAAAATCATCATTGCTCATGTTTTGTATCACCACCTTTAAGTCATTGTTTTTTCAAGATAATACGAGGGATTAAAAGAAGTCTGAGATAAATTCCTCAGACTTCTTTATAGTTTTTATTACTGTCCCATGGTATTATCACCAAAATCAAGTGCATCATCAATTTCATCAGTATCTGATTTCAATGATTTACCGGATGCTTTCAGTTTGGTTGCTTTGTAGATATCATCGATCTTCTCAAAGTTAATCATTGGAAGATGCAATTTCGCAATGTTAGCCTGGAAGAGCCGTACATGATTATCATCAATTGGTGAATCACCAAAGTATACCTTTGTCAGGAAATCCTGTAAACTACTGTAATTATCAATCAGATCTCTGGTGGTGACGTTACTTGCACCCTTTGGTTCTGCAAACTTGATACGAAGGGATGTGATATTCTCTTCTTCTACGTTGGATGTATAACGAAGAATTTTCTGATACAACTCTGTAACTGAATCATTCAGATCAATCTGGTAATTTACAACACGACCATTCATTTTTGTATTTGCTGTCTCGATAGACTTCGCAAAATCTGCTTCGTTCAAGTAATTCATGATTGCTGATGGGACACCAGTTCCAAGAATATAGTTTGTTCGAAGCATCTCCATGAGGTCATTATTCATCTCAACACTCTGACCCTGAAGGATTTCGGTTTCGATTGGTCGTTCGTTGTTTCGTCCAACTGGCATGTAGATTGCATTACCAGCACCGACTTTATTGATAACTCCGGTATATGAAAACATGTCATTCACAGTAATACGCCTTGCCTGTTTTTGCCTTGCAATTCGTTGTGCTTTATTGTAGACATTCTTATCAATACCAGAAGTTCTGATATAGTTGATTTCCTGGTCATTAGATTTTGTAACAATGGTAACGATTTTAAACATGAGAAGCATCAGGTACAGTTTTGCATAGAAAAGGGAATTTTCCAACATAGAATGTCCATTTTCATTCTCATCTTTGTTGATCTTAAACTCTGTTACATATTCCTTCGGTACAACCTGGAAATGGATTCTTGTATTTCCGAGTTCATAATACTGAAGGCATCCAGCAATGATCTCTTTGAATTCTTTATTCTCGGAGACAAATTTCTGGTTGAACTTACTTACTACTTTCGTTGCAATGTCATCCACCAGATTATCTACACGATTAGATGGATCTTTTGCACGAAACTGTGACTGATAAGTAAGAATAGTATCCAGTGGTGTTGCAGATTCTGTCTGGACATAGATGTAGAAAATCGTATGTCCCATGATCTGTACTGGGATCATCTGCAATGGGCTTACTTCTTTTACATAACAGTCTTTCAGATCTTCGAATTTTTTATCTGCTTTCTCACTCTTGATACTACCGTCGTTGTAAACACCATCTTCTCCACCACCATATTTTCTTAAGAATGATTCATCTCCATCTAATGCAGTACCATCTTTGGTTCCACGTTTTCTCTGGATTCGGCTCTTATCACTTCCAGCTTCTGTGAAGAAGTCGCCAGATTCTGTAATATAAGAATCCGCAAAGTTCTGTAAAGAATCAAATCCTTCTTCCAGAAATGCAAGTGGAATAGAATCTGTAGAAACTGTGATACGATCATTGATAAGTTTTGATAAATCATCCTTTATAATAGATACATGCTCTTTTTTCTCTATACTTGAGTCATATCCCATAGCATCTGAGATGTAGGATTCTGCACTTTCAAAAAATTCTTCATCATTGGATTCTGATAATGGATCTCCAATATACTGGATCTTAACACTGTCATGGGTTTCTTCATCTACCCATTCAAAGAAATTTCTTCCCTGTTTAGAATCCGTTTTGTATCGTCTTGCAAAGTTTGCAAACATCTCGTGATATGGAATGGTATACACATAGTATTCTCCGTATCCAAGCACCTTGTCCGTGATGTTTTTAATCTTTGCCTGGAGATTGAATTTCTTCTCCATCTGTTCAATGATTGGTTTTACCTCATCTCCTGCATCATTGACTGTACTTTTCTCGAATGAAATCATTCGGTTAATTCTACCACTGTTAAGATCTGTGGAGATAATAGCATCTCGCATGACCGATTTTGCTTCCTTTAACTCAATCAACTGATTTGAGATCTGATCGGCATCTGCTAACTGAATCATCCGATTCTTATACTGTTCATTGATATACTGCATTGGATTTAAACCATTTCCACGTACATCTAAATCCAACTTATCATTTATCTCATTTAAGATTCTTGAATTTCCAGTATCTGCATCATATAACTTTCCGATGAAGGTGGAGTAATCATTGACACCATTACCTGTGATATCATTGATTTCATTATCCATGATATCATTAAATCTATCATTTAATGCGTCAGATTCGTCTTTGGTTGTTGTTCCATAAAGAGAAACTGACATATCATCAATTAAAGATTGCACCTGATCCAGGCTCTTTGTAAATCTTTTACGAACACCATCAAGTGCTTTTTTCTGAGTATCTTTTGGTTGTGCCATTCATAAGTCACTTCCTTTCTTAGCGTTATCTGTTTGTTTTTTAGATCATTTACCATAGAAATTCTCAGAGAATGATAATCAAAACCTCTGTTTACAATCAATTAAATATAGCGAAAAGGAAGAATGAAAATGGATACAAAATCACAATTTCATGCAAATATAAGAAAGAAATTATCGGAACTTCGTGCACAGAAGCTTCCGATTAAAATAGACATAACTACACTGGATATGACTATCCAATTTCTGTATAAGGATGGTGCTTTAAAAACAAGAAAAGCACTTACAAATATCGACAAGCTATTCAAGTCTTTGGATAAAGATATTTATACAGAAAAAGAAGTGGAGTTGACGAATCGTATCTGGATCATTGAACGAACCTTGGAAGGATATTTAAGAGAAGGATTGGTTCAGGAAGAAGTCGTAAAGAATTATTGTAAACTCGACTCGGAATGTGATGATTATAAAGCATCTATCTTAGACCAGATTACGTCACAGAAAAAACAGATCAATTATGAAGAATCCAAATATCTGTTACGACAGATTGATGAACGACTTGCTTTTGGATATACGGTTACCTTAAAGCATATCGTTCAAGAATTATTTGCTCTTATTGATGAATCAGATCCTAGATCTTATAAATCATTACAAGATGATTTATATCAGATAGCAAATTCGATCATCAATATTAAGCGAAGAACAAATTCGCTTGGAGCTGATCAAACTTTCTCCTTACAAGATGAAGTATTTGAAACTGTATTATTTGATTCGATGGAGAAATTAAATAACCGAAACCGAATCTTTGTTACAGGTATCAAACATCTGAATACATTCTTAGCACCTGGATACATGAGCAAACGTTTGTATACATATTTGGCATTTCCAGGTGGTGGTAAATCCCAGATCTTATTAAAGACCGCTTGGGATATCAAAAAATACAATAGTGGAATTGAATGTAAAAATCCTGATCATAGACCAGCAGTTCTTATGATCACAATGGAGAATAGTATTGAAGAGACCATTGAGCGTATCTTTAACATGGTAGCATCAGATGATGACATCCGAAATTACTCACCAAAACAGGTAAAGAAGATGTTAAAGAAAGATGGTCTTACACTTACTGATAAAGATAATATCGACATCATCATCAAGTATTATCCGAATAGAAGTATTGATACAAATGATCTTTACGGAATCATTCAGGATTTGGAAGATGAAGGTATTGAAGTAATTGCTTTGATCTTAGACTACGTGAAACGTATCAGACCAGCAGAAAAAGCAATGACAGAAAAAGAGGAATTGAAGAATATTACAAATGAACTGAAGGACCTTGCTACTTATTGGGATATCCCAGTTATTACAGCTCAACAGTTAAACCGTACAGCATCCGCAATTGTAGATGCTGCTATTCAGGCTAAAAAATCAGATGTAACGAAACTGGTTGGTCGTGACGGTGTAGCTGGTGCCTGGGAGATAATCGAGAACTCAGATGTCGTAATTATCATTAACCGAGAAAAGAAACTTGGTACAGATGAAGTTTACATGACATTTAAACTTCTCAAACGAAGATATCGTTCTGCAGATAATGATGAGAAATTGCGAGAGTTGGAATACTTTAATCATCCATATGCAAAAGGAAGTTCTATTCGACTTGTTGATGATATTGAAATGGGTGAATCTATTTCACTTACAAGTTTATCATCCGAATTTGTTGCATTAGAAAATAACACAAAACGTGGAAAAAAGAATGCAACTGAACGTGAACAGATTCGTAAGAAAGATGATGATGATACTTTAGAGATTTCATCATTTGAACCATTTGATATGAATAAACAGATCTACTAAGATATATTATGTGGAGATAATCATAAAGTTTGGTTATCTCCACGTTTTATTCCTTTTTAGCATTTTTACATATGATTAAAACCTAAGAAAGAAAGGGGACATAAGAAATGAGTCGTGGAATTATTTTAGATTGTGATTTATTACCAGAGAAGAGATCTTTGGTGGATGAATTTGACGATCTTGAATTGGATCAACCCATGTCATTTAATGACTTCCGACCTTCTGAGAAAAAGAAGAATAAAACTACAGAAGAAATATCGAATGCTGTAGATGATGATACGGATGACTGGGGAGATATTTTACAGCAATTTAAAGCACCAAAAGTGAAAGCATCTGCGTCCAATTACCGAAAGAGTGATGTATATGATTTTCTTCATGGTGGTGGAAAAAAGAAAAAAAAGAAGAAAAAAGAAGCGGAAGGACCAAAGGATTATTCTCATGAGTTCGAAGCTGAAATGGGGTTGTATCAGAATCTGTTAAAAGATTCCACTGCATTTACGGATTCTCTCCAGAAGAGATACTATTCCCTGGAATCATCAAAATCTTCTGCAAGGGGAATCGGGAAATTTACAACGGATCTTATCAGTGCAATCAACCAGTCCAGAGATGGTTCTATTAAGTTGATTTCACAGATCGCTTCCTTGAAGAAAGATATCATCAATCTGAATATGAAGGAGCGAAAAGAATCAGAAGCTGCAAAGGGCGAAGATGGTGAAGATTTAAGTTCCTTCTCATCATCCTTCTTAAAGAAACTGATTCAGCAGGATCGATCCGATGCTGCTATATATGGGGATGGAACTCCTGTAGATGGTGGAGAAGAGGATATCTTTGAGAGCATCAATGATGCACTTGGAGATGATGCAAGAGATCCGGAAATCGATAAGCTCTTAAAGTATGAGAACCGTAATATCAAACTGGTTGCATATGTAAGCAGATCAACGAATGATTATGAGGTCAAAGCAATTGACCCTGATACTGGTGAAGAGATCGATGATTATCCGATCCAACAGATTTCACACTTGGATATCAACCCAAGTACAGAAGTTGCCTCAGATGAGTACCATACAAAATATCCAATAATTTGGACGGATTAAGATAAAAAAAAGAACGTAGAGTTTTTGCTCTACGTTCTTTCTTCTTTTTCTTATGCCTCAGATGGCTCATCATCATTAAGTGCGTCATCGAGGATCTTCATTGCCTGTTCATGACGGGTTTCTGGATCAGCTGGAATTTCTGCATCATCATCCTCAGGATCGTCACTTTCCTGTTCTTTGCCTTCTTCTCCAAAAACATAGAGATCATCAGCTTTCTTTTTGATGATCTCATGCTGGAGTTTCTTACCAGCATTATAGCATGCATCACAGAGATGCATAGCACCTTTCAATGTTGCAATACATACCGCGGTTCCAACACCGACACCAACACCAATTTTTGCAGATACTCTTAATACGTCTAATGATTTCATTTTTATTTCCTCTCTTTCTTAAACTTGATTTTTTATTTCTTCAGCTTTTCGCAGTACATAGTAGGACACTTAGTATTCAACATACCGCTGAAGCAGTTATCATAATACTAATTTGGTATTAATCATATTAATCACCTTATATTCCTTCTAATTGAATTGTGCTTTTTCTCGAGATCGCTCAGAAGCTTGCGATTCTCGAGATTATCTTTCCAGAGTTCTAGCATCGCATTGTCAACGTTGTTCTGTAACTCGTCACAGAGCTTCTCCCAACGTTCTGCAGCTTCTTTACGTTCTTTATGTCTCCTGAATAATCCCATTGACTTACGCCTCCTTATGGTAATCTCTTGCAAAGAATGGAAGACCAGTCTTCTTCCATTCATACTCCTCATTTATCGCATCCTGCTGAGATGGTGAGAAATTCCCATCATACTCATTCCATGAAACCCCATATTCCTCCTCAAGGAACTCAGAAAATTTCATGTCTGGATGTGGATCTTCTGCATCACCCTCAGATACTTCTGCTGTAATTTCATAGTCAGAAGTATCAATGTTAGAGCTTAACCAGGCTCCATTTTCAAACCTGTAAAGATACATATAGTCTCCATCTGAGAGGATACCGTTTGTGACAACTGGTTGTCCATCATTCTCACCGTACCAATGCCCAGGTTTTAAATGAAACCCATTCCAAACCTCAGCCTTATTGCATTTCTTAAGCGTCATCATTTATTTTTCCTCCTCATCACTTACCGCACCAAACGTTTCTTTCATTATCCGATCGCTATCAGCAGCAAACTGATTGATAGCTTTGTTGATTCTACAATAGCTTACGATGGCAGCTGTTCCACAGGCTGCAAAAGTTCCAACTACTACTCCAACTCCAACCTTTACTAATGTGCTCATAATCTCACCTTTTTAACCTTTCTTATTTTGAATTTTTATGTATTTTGAATATACGGAATTATCTTCTTTCCTTTTATTCACCTAGATATTATATCATCATAAAATCGAAAAATACGAATTTAGTTATTTTTTATAATTAAACAAAATTGTAAAGCATAGCTTTATGCTTTAGCTTTTTGTGAATGGTTTCCTATGACCATCATGAGTTAACCCCCTCAAAAAAAGTAGGAGAACGAGATTGAATCACTCGTTCTCCTACTTTTATTTTTTAATGGTACTGAACACCACTGATCTTCAGTTTGATCGGAAGGTACTTTGAAACATAGTCATCATATCCATATTTGTTATAATCGTCATCTACACTTCTGTAAACCAGATCCAGAGGCACATCTTCACCACCAGATGCTGGGACGATCTGTGTAATATTGATCATATTAAAGTATCTCTTTTCTGATCCTGTCTTATTCAGATTTTTGTTCGTAATTGGCTTCTGCTCGAGAGAGGCTGCAATTGTAACTCCTTCTACAGTGCCAAGTAAACAACTTGCTTCGACCATAGCATTTTCCAATAAGTTATATGGTAAATATAACTTCTTTAAGAAAAGCTTTCGATCTTTTCCAAATGCAACTCCTGCATCTCCATCCAATCGGATATCTGCTTCAATATCCATATATCCATTTCGATACATATCATACTGAATAGATGCAATCAAATTCTCTGATCCTATTGCTTCTTCAGTATCATCTGTTGTGAGATTCTTGTAATTACAATCATAGACATACGATGTCTTATCCACAGAATCAATCACATTGGAAAGTGTCCATCGTTCAGACATCAACTTTAGTCTGTCATCGATTAAAATCGGGTCTTCTCCACAAATGATTGATGAGTTTAGTATGAATGGAAAGAATGGTACATTACGCACTTCATCTGTTTCTGAATTTACATCTGGTACCAATACAAATCCTTTATAGATATACATTGCTCTTTTTCACCTCCTTAATGCCCACTGATTCTAAGTAACTCTGGATAAATTCCATTTATTCCTTTTGTGTTCTTTACAAACTCAGAAATCGCATTTGTATTTATCAGGAATCCACCAAGAACTACATTTGCAATGCAGTAATAGAAATATGGGAACGAATCAATTCCAATCGTTGCACCAATTCCATATCCAGATACCCAGCGCTCAAAGTAATACCGGAACGTCAGATTTTCCATCTTTGTATCAGAGTTTGCAATAAACCTGATAAACGAATCAATCGTATCAACTTTTGCAATGCTGTATGTGCTATTGCAAAGATTCATCGTTGTCTCGGATGGATTGTTGCAAGATCCCACTGCATAAGAATGAACAACATCTTTGTTTGTTACACCAAGAATTTTCTCCAAGAAGAATCTTGCTGTATAGTAATTTACTGCATCATACAGATCCTTTGTTAATGATAATGCATATTCACGATTTAAAATCCGCATTGTCATTGCTGCATAAATATTCGTAAAAGCTTTTACGAATGTTGCATTTCTCGTAAACTGGGTTGGCTTTGAGAAATACAAAAGTCCAACATATGCAGATTCCATCAATGTATAAAGACGTTTCATATCAATATTCAGCTGCGGATCACTGTCCTTTGTCATGGAACAAAACTCATTGATGAAGATGTAGGCAGACGTTTTTCCACCAATGCTTAATACTACAAATGGTAATGCAATCGTTACATGATCATTTTTATTGTAAATCAACTTGATGTTTCCTTCATCAAATGCTTTTAATACAGCATCAGCCAGCGGTGAAATACGTGTTTTTGTGATCTGTAAATACTGAGTCTCGAAGTAACTCTTATCAAGAACTGCACCATTTTTAATGGCTTTCGCAATTTTACGCATCAGGGTTGCTGATTTGTTTAACTGCTGAAACATTGCAGAGTCTGACAGACTCGCTTCTGTGAAATATTCCATTTATTTTCACCTCATTTCGTTTATTTCATAGCTTTAAACCTATGTTTTTGCTTAGGAAAAGTGTTAAAAAACATAGCTATAAAGCAGATTTTATAAGAAAGGATGTGAGTTATTCCATGGCTTTAAAATCCTCAGAAGAATTCTTACGAACTGCTCTTACGAATAGTACCTTTGACATTGATGCATTAGACAAAGCTCTTCGTAAGTCACTTGATACTTCTTTCTCATATCTTTACCGATTACAGAGAAATACGGTGATTTATGAAGAGTATTTTTACACAACTCAAAATGTCGAAGATCAACCAGATTACGGCGATTTGTATCTGGATAAAATAGAGAGAGTTTGCGTAAATATTCCGGTTGAGCTCATTTTAACGAATGCTAGAGAAGCATATCGAAAGTCGTATCTTTATAATACGGAAATTCCGATTGATACTATTGAGCATAACCATGTAATCTTTGGAAAGTTACCGGTTATCATTTTGGATAATCAGGTGTTAAAAGATTTCTCTGTTCGTATCTATGATGGATACTTTACAGTGATTACACCATTCCGGAAAAATTATATTTACGATAGAGTATTCAATGATTCGAAATGGAATTATAACTATATTGAACACACAATTTCTGTTCAAATCATAAACAACACCTTCTACACAGATCTGGAAACGAACTCGGGAATGCTAAGAAAGAACGGCTTTGACAATTCATTTGACCGAATCAAGAAGTCTTATCTGGAAGGATCCAAAGTCGATCTGAAATCCAATTATACAGGAATTTTATTTGCTGTTTTATTTTTGGGTGATACCAAGCTCGGTACATTACCGCAGGAAGTGACAGTCAATGAAGATGGTGATTACATTGTCAATTATGATGATGAAGTAAAAGCCCTGTTGAATGATTTCACAGGTGCAATTACAATTCGATTTATCTTTTACCGATATCTGTATCGTCATCACAGTTATCATTATGATGGAAGTGATGCAAATACAGGATTAGTAAATATCCGGGAAAAAGATGAATCTGTTCAATCAGAGATGTTTTTGATTTCTGATAATGATGACAAACTCTATGGAATGCCAGTACCAACGGAGAATCTCCTCGTTTATAAAAGAACGAATGGAGACACACCAAAAGTACAACAGTTTCCAAATAAGAACGTCATCATTTCTTATCCGAATATTTATCGGGTAAAAGAAAATGTTACATTAGATGATAAATTAGATGTTTATTATTTTTACATCCCTCCATATGATCTCACATACACATACATGTATCAGTTCTATTATGCATACATGAAGCACAAATGGAAAGATTATAGATTGGAGAAGATCATCAATATGATCTACTTCGGAGATTATGATTTTACGGACGATTCTATGTTAAAGGAATTGCCAGATCCGAAGAAAAAAGAAGATAACGGCTTTGAAGATCCGGAAGGCTGTAGACGTGGTCTTTATTATGAATGGGAAAGCAAACCAGAAGATCGATGGAAGACGCATCAAGATTTAAGAGATGAGTTTAACAAAGAACACGGATATGAAGAAGATACCGATTACGTGGAAGATATGACAGATGAAGAAAAGGCAGCATATCTGGAGAAGATGAAGCCAATTCGTCTGAAAGATTTTAAGAACGTCTTTGATTTTATCATTGATCGTCCAATTACGGAATATCGGTATGATGAAATCGATTATACAAAAAAGTATATGGATACAACTCCACCCCTTGAGTATCGTACCAATAAATTACAGGAATTCATCAGTGATAACTTTAATGCTTTGCATGATTATATCCTTGCACAAAAACAGGTAACTTACAAGTATGAGTTTACCCGTGATGAGGTAAATCTGGAAGCAAGGTATTCTGAAGTAAATGGTGCTGGTGCAAAACTGGTAGAACCATGCTACTTATTCACCATTTCAAAAGAAGATCCAGATGAGATGTTAACTGCACGTATTTTCGTAGATGGTATTTTTATTGCCAATTTTATCTATGAAAGATATACCTACAATGATCATCTCTATTTACCAGTCGATCTAGTGCCGGAAGATGCACAATATTTTGAAATTGAAGTATTTCCTTCTCTTGTACAAAGAGAAACGGTAACCTTTACGACAGAAAAACCATCTGTGACAATCAATTTTGAATCAACCAGTAGAATTGATCCAACGTTATCCGATCTTTTCTTTTATTATGGAACTGATCCAACAAATGAACGTATTCCATCTAGTAGTTTCCGGTTAGAAGTAGTATCAAAAGATTATAATTATCTGGTAAATCCAGCAAAGCTTATGGATGTATATAAGATTCCAGATAAGAAGCAGAATGCTGGTGCTTATTATGATACTCATGGACATTACTACACCAGGGATGGACAACGAACAGATGAAAAAGATATTACCGAAGATAAATTACAGGAAATGGTTGCAGCTGGTGATCTGGTTGCAGATTCTGTAAAAGCAACTTCAAATCTCATGGAGATTGAACGAGATAAAGATTATCGCACATTCGATGATTTAATCTTAGATAAAAAGCCAATTATAAACCGTGAGAATAAAGGTGTAAACTTCACCATCTTACGAACAATTAAGATTACTGCATTGGATGCAGATGCGTTTGGAAAAGAGCTCACAATTGCAATTGCAAAGAGTCCATATTTCTTTACCAAAACTGCACAAAATATCTGCTTTCCAATGATCAATGTACATGCAGAAAATCTTGATCCAATCAGCGAGTACACTCGTGTATTTAAAGATGGTAGATTACGCTCAAGGAACCGTTATGACTTTAAGTATTATGACGGAAAGCTCCAGGTTCGTACACTGGAAGCATTAGAAAAACGTGCAACATTAAGCGTCGATGTGACTCCATACCGTAACCGGTTAGTATTCTATCAGGATGAACTTTCTAGTGATTTGGTTGATCTTGCAGAATACATCGACAAGCCATTTGACCTTCGTTATTACGATGTGTATTTAAATGGTAGAAAACTGAATCGATCAAATATCTTCCCAATTTCTCCGTATGAAATTAAGTTATGTGGAGTTCACTCCATCTATAACTTAGAAGTTTACGAAAGAGATCGTGACTGGGAATATTTTGATCTTTCCTTTGACAAATACTTTACACTTTCTAATTTGATTGATAAGACATTCATGGAGAAAGTGCTGAAAAATGATTTGATCCATGATATCACTGGAGATGTTCCAGAGAATGATAACACTGAGAAAAGAGAACCTTGGTCAAGGGAGAATGATGCAAAAACAATTCTATTCTCTTTATTCTATTACAATATGCTTGTGCTTATTGGACATTTGGATCCAGAGCAGAAGCAGCTGGATAAAGATGAAATCATGGAGACATATGACATTATTGATCAGATGTATCGGGTACAAAATGATAACGGTGAAGATGTGTATTTGTTTAATCCAGATCTTTACTACAAACCTGACAATGATTCTTCATCGGAACGATGGAGAGTATATCTGTTAGGAAACCGTGATCCAGAAGAACTTGATCAGGTTCCTGAAAAATTTGATAATTAGAAGGTGGTGACTAAATTATGGGTAAAACTAATGTAGAGACATCCGTGCCTAATACAAGATTTGGTGCTACATTCTTGGACGTATTACTCAATAAACGAGCTGTCAATGATGAGGTTATGCTCGATAAACAGGCAGGTGACCTCGTCTATAAAAGAAGAGATGATGGACGTATCTTATGGTATAGCCAGGAGAATATCCAACTTTATCAATTCATGAGTCAGTTACGATCAAGATCGGATGCATGTACAACATATGCATACCCAAATGATAAGAGTTCTGTTTATACAGATTCTTATTTCATGTCATGTTTACTTGACGTGACAGATTGGGAGTTTGAAAAAGCCGAGGGTGATTCACCAACAAAAACATACTCCCTATTAAAAGGTGATAAATTAAAGAATTGCTATCCAGATGCATTTAGTGTATCACAGGAAGCAACTGGATTTTTCATCAAGTTAAATATTGCCCCAAAAGATCTTGCATATATCAACTTATTAAATTCCAGATACAATGCGGAATATGAAGAGTATGCAGGAGAAGATGAAGAGAAACTGGCAAAGAAAGCATTGTATAACAACTTCGGATACGCTGCTGGTCAGTTTTTATTAAACTATACCGTTACATGGTATGACTTGAATGGAGATGTGAAAGAAACAGAAACTGCAGATGGCTATATTGCTGCAAATGAAGTTTGTTTTATTCCATACAAGAGGACGAAAGTCTTCAAACGAACCGAAGTCAATAGTGCAAAATTAACGCTTAACTATTTATCAGCTCCAAAGTTGGTAGAAGGAAATGCACTTTGTACAACTGCTGTTGAAAAGAAGATGGTGAATTCTGTAAAAGATAATACCGATTTATCTTTCCAGACAATGAACTTCTCATTCTTCATGACAGCAAGTGACGATAATATGTATCTTCCAGGTTGGATCAACCATTCCGAGATCATTCTGTTAATGAGTGTAAAAGAAATGGAAGATGCAATGGATCGTGCAGCATCATCTGGTGATGGTGGAATTGTAATTTCTGTCAATGAACCAGATGAAAAAACTTGGCACAACACAAAACTTTGGGTTGAGTTGATGCGTGAATTCATCCCACCAGATAATGTACGCTATACTGGTTCACCTACAACCATTGGAAAGATTGAAGATGAGCTTAAAGGTATTGAACATGTATACAGCAAGTTCTCTATGGATAAGAAATCTGTCAATGACTTCTATGTTGAGGTTACAGGTGATATCACAATTGGTGAGGATGAAACGGAGGGAAACTAAATGGCAGTATTAAAGAAAAGAAAAACATATGAAGTGGAAAACATCACATGTGTTGATAAAGGAAAGATCACAGGTGTGAGTGTTGAAAACTACATTTGTGAACGAAAAGATACCCCAGAAAAAACGATGAAGCTCCCGGACAATATCACAAAGATTTACATCAATAATAGATAGGTGGTGATAAATAATGGCTGATAATATCAAAAAAGGCGGTTATTATGATACCCCGTTATGGGGCAAAATAAAAAATGAAAATGGTGAGAGTGTAAAAGTAATGATTATGCCGATCACCAGATATGCGAATGTCTTAGGAAGACCAATCGTAGAAACAAATGCTATGAATCTCGGTAGTCCAGAGTTTGCATTCTTAAAGACCGCAAAGATTGAGGTTAGTGATGATTGTATTTTTAGCAGAGCTAACCAGAGTTGGTAAAAGGAAGGATGGTATAAAAGATGATTGAAACAGTAAAGGGTGGAAGATTATATTTTCCACCGGAAGATGAAAACAAACCTGATGATCGTAAGGTTATGCATCCAGAAACAGATGCTGCACAGGTAGTGATGGGCAATGGTAAGACACTCGAGGAAACAATGAAGAGCGGTAGACTTATCGTTTCGGATGAACAGCCTACAGACCCATGCATCTGGGGAAAACCAGGGGAAACCTTTACGGTTGAAGAATAAAAAATAATAGATCAGGTGAGATTGATATTTCACCTGATCTTTTCTATTTGAAAGGAGTTGATTTTTATGAGAAAGATTCCGAGAATTTTACAATTCTTAATCCTATTCTTAGTTGGTGGATTCTCCTACGTCTCAATTGAATTTTTGTGGCGTGGACACTCTCATCCAACGATGTTCGTATTAGGTGGATTATGCTTTTACCTGATTGGACTTATCAATGAAAAATATCCATGGGATATGCCATTAATCAGTCAGATGTTTATTTCGTCCATTATTGTTACCGTGCTTGAGTTCTTTTTTGGTATTGTGCTCAATATTTGGCTCAAGCTTGGAATTTGGGATTACTCTTGCATGCCATATAATTTGTGCGGGCAGGTATGTTTATTATATTCCATCTTTTGGTTTTTCTTATCTGCAATCGCAATCATGGTTGACGATTTAGTCCGATGGAAATGGTTCGGAGAACGAAAACCAAGATACCACATATTCTATTCGCATTGTGAAGCACTTCACAAAGATGATGAGTAAAATGGGTAAAAAAAGAACACAAGGAATTTAATCGTTCCTTGTGTTCTCTTCTTTGGTCATACTCCTGATCCCCACGAACTAATTTTCTGTGACACGAACGAAGTCACCATTATAGTCAAAATAGGTATGATGATAGCAATCAGTTCCAGTCATCTTATTATATATCTTATAAAAAACGTCATATTGTAAAGGGGTTGCTACTGAATATTCTTGGATGACTTTATAATCAACACCAACACGGTCCAAATAATCCGTATATGTATCTACATCATCTACACCATCGACTACACTATCAAGGGCTACAGAATCATTCTTCGCATTCTTTTTATCTTTTTTAGCAGTGCAATGGTCAACAATGTAATTTACAAACTGTGCAATAGATAAAAGAAGCAGCACAATCATCGCAATATCATTCATTTTATTTTCTCCTTATTTTTCTTTATTCTATTCATATTTGCCTGTAACATCTCACGGGATCGATGTTCCATAATGAATGCCTGTAATTTTGCAGGTTGGATTGGATACTCAAAGTTACCTTTGATGTATTCATCGAAGAACTTCTTATCATATCCAAAATGATACAAGAATTTCATTGTGAGATTTTCATCAAATCCCTCGATCTTCTCCTGGATATCAAATCTTCCATGACGAATCATTGCTGGATCTAATCGATCAATATGATTCGTTGTTGCAATATAAATCGTATCTTCCGTAGAATATAACCCATCCAGCAACTGGAACGTTGCATTTTGATTATTCTTCTTACCATTTGAGCCTGAATTCATATCAATTTCTAAAGATTCATCAGCCCTGTTATAGAACAACATATCAAAATCTTCTAACACCACGATCAACACACCATCTATATTTTTTCTGACTTCAATAATATCACGAACACTTTCCCCAATATCATTGATATTTGGCATGATGATTGTTGCATTATCAAATATGGTTGCAATAGATCGGATAATTGTACTTTTCCCACATCCAGGGTCCCCATAGAGTAAGATCCCAATTTTATGTACCAGCGAATTATTTTTGTACCATTCCACGGATTTCTTCCATGTTAATAAACCAGATATAATCGTTGATTTTGTTTCCGGTTTTAAAATCACATTATTGATGCTCTGTGGTGGAACTAATACTTCAGATTGCTTTCCATATCCATTTAACTGGATCATTCGAATCTTATCACGAGGCTGTAAAAGATCCTCAACTTTTCGTACAAACTTCTCACGAATCTTATATCGGTCTGGTCCATAAAATAAGAGGGATAACTCCATGTAATTCTCTATTGTATTCCGTGTGCATTCTACATAAATCCCGCTACATCTGCGCATCTTTATAAAGTAAGAAGTTCCTGGTGATAAAATACATACACTGGAACTTCGTGTAATTAATCGATTTGCATCATACTTTTTTCTACAGACTTTTCTAAGGGCTGTATGTGCCTCATCAAATCCAATGTGATGTTCATCAAATTGAAGAGCTGGAGATTGTTTAATAAACGTATGCACAAGTTTATCAGCTGATTGTGCATATTTCATAATTTCTAAATTTTTCATTCTGTTTTGTCCTCCACTAATTGATTTAAGAGATCGTTTTTCATAGGTTTATTTGTTATAGAGCTTTCTTGATCGGTCATCCATGATCATTGCTTGTAATTTTGCAGGTTGGATAGGAAGATCAATCTTTCCTTTTACATTTTCATCATAAAATCTCTCATCATAACCAAACATTTTCAAGAACTCTATTGCTTTCGTATGATCAAATGGTTTGATCTCTTCTACAATGTCAAAACGACCAGGACGAATCAATGCAGGATCTAATTGATCAATGTGGTTGGTAGTTGCAATGTAAATGGTGCGGTCTGTAGAATACAGTCCATCTAACATCTGAAACAGGGCATTCTGCGATTTAAGCATTTTCTGATATTCATCGTTACCATTTAATGATTCATCACGTTTTGTACAAATCATGTCAATATCTTCGATAACAACAATGAACATGGTTTTTCGTTGTTTATTTACGAAACTCTGGATTTGTTCTACAGCATCTGGGATATCTCCAATATCAAATTTTATAATGCATGATCGATCTAGCATTGACGCAATTGCTTGGATAAGGCTAGACTTCCCGCATCCAGGTTCTCCATATAATAAAATTCCGAGCTTATATTTTAAGAAATGTGAAAGATACCACTCCTTAGAATTCTTCCAAGTTGTAACTCCATTTATTAAAACACCTTTTATTTTATCATCAAGAATTATAGAATCTATGGGTCTTGGTGTTAATTTACTCGTTGTAGTTACATGCCTGCGGAGTGTTATCATAACGATGTCATCGAGAGAAGCATATTTTGTTACTTGACGACTAAAGATGTCTTTTGCACGTTTCCGATTCGGACCATAAAACTTAACTGTTAATCGCTGACATATATATTGGGTATTTGATGATGCGTAACTTTCTTTTGATGTAGTAACCTCCATGATATCATACCTCCCGATACAAATGAAATAGACGGTATCATTTGCTAATTTTCTGGAGTTATCTTTTGTACTCAAGTAATCCTGATGTTTTATATACTCTTTCTCACTAATTTCAAATAAGGCGTCGTTGTAAGCAGTAAACATAACACCATTTCTACTTGATGTACTACATTTCTCGTAAACTTTTGATTTGAGGTATTTCTTGATATCTTTGATCTCATCATCGAATATACCTTTCCCAATTTTTAGTAGTAAATTCTTCATATTAATATCCCTTCCTTTTTGTATATTTATTTCTTATGCTATAGAAATAATATATCATCAGCTTTTATTTTATATTTTTGACAAATATTTTAAAGGAGGTGATTTAATATATGAATGCACAAAGTGTGCGTAAAAGAATCATCTGTATAAATGGTCGGTTCTATGATACAGGAACCGCAAACAAATCCTTTTTGCAAGTTGCAAAAGATTTGAAAGCACTTGGTGTACGTGAATGGTATTTCATGTTAGAGATAAAGGATCCTGCATTAATCAATGTAGATCCATATGCTACAAAGAAAGATGCTGAGGATGAGCCAGATCTTACAAAGGATCAGATACAACGTATTACAATCGAATGTGTACACAATATCTGGTACTACTTAAGAGAGGTGGTAAGAATTCCAGCCGCAGGTACACCTGGTGGTATTCCATATAAAGCAAATCGAGGTAATATTGCACAAACATGGTGTTTGTTACATGGATTAGATAGTTGGTTGTGTTTACCCCGGCGAACTGTTGCCGCAAAATGAGGTAACTCATTGGACAAACCTCTCTAACTGCGGGGAACTTCTATCATATGATAGACGTATTGGATTATTCCAATATGCCGGTTAGGCTTCAACTACCAACTTATTTTGGTGACAAAGTAAGGGCAAAGGGTAACTCCGGAGATATGGTAATCAAGGTTGAAGATACGGACAATCGACGCAGCGAAGTATTATATATCATATATTTATCATTACAACAGATCAATAAAAAATGTTGACCAATAGGGAGGGTAAATATATGTGGACATTTGAAAAGAACGTATGTGAAAAAGTAGATAAAGAGCAGTGGAGATTATGTACATATCCATCCATAGTTGATGGGTCATATTTGGTCAGTAGCTATGGTAGGATAAAAAATGCTAATACAGGAAAAATACTGAAGCAATATGCACTGGTGAGAAATATTAAACAAGAAAATGTATATTATATCATCAAATTAAAATGCTTTGGTAAAAATGGTAAGAAAAAATATAAAAATTTTAGAGTTCATAGATTAGTCGCTTGGGAATTTTGTGAACATGTTAAAAACATGAACATTGTAGAGCACATCAATGATAATAAATTAGATAATTATTACAGAAATCTCAAGTGGAGCAATCAAGGTGAAAACACTAGAAATGCTATTAAAACCGGACGCTTAAATATATCTGGTGAAAATAATGTTAGTTCAAAATATAAAGAGGACTATATCAGATTCATATGTAAGTTGATGGAAAAAGGTAGGTCAAACAAGGAGATTTTATATATTATTGCAGGTAAAGATGCCACTATAAGGAAAAATTCAAAAGAATGGTCCCTTATCTGTCATCTTCGAGCAAAAGATAGGTTTACAAGTATAGCATGTCAATATAAATATAAACCTGTATATCATCTAACTGAACTTGATAAAGTCATAATCGTTAGGATCGCAAATGGCGAGCAAAATATTGACATTATGAAATCATACGGATATTCAAAGATAAGTGAAAATACTGCACTTTATTCACAAATTTTAAAATGCCGAAAAATATATAATATGAGTTCAACGACTAGGGAAAGCTAGATATCAGCATTAAGAGAAATCTTTAAATGAAATTTATTTCAGGCTGGTTGAAAATAAGGTAAGTTGAAATACTTACACGAAGCAAGTAGGTCTTTATGACGAAATGTAGGGTAAAACCGAAACGGGAGGTTCTTAATTATTTGGTAAAAGAATGATTAAGATAAAGATATAGCCTGATCATCTATGGAGACATAGAGATTAACAAAGAAATGAGCAGGGTAAAACAAAATCAGCATTAGCCGCACAGACGTGGGCGTACTCATTTGGTACATCCCGTGCTACATTTATCTTTATTAATAAGGATATGGATAATGCAAAAACCAACTTACGTGACTTTGCAGATATTATTGGATATTTACCAAAATATCTTCGTTATGAGTTTATTATTGATGATGATGGTAAATTGGTAAAGCAAAAGAAATCTGCAACACGTCTTGAACATCCAATTACACATAACCTCATTATCGTAAAACCAAAGGCTACTTCTTATGAATCAGCACTTGGTATCGGTCGAGGTCTTTCTGCTCCATTCCTTCATTTCGATGAGGTGGAGTTTACACCATACATTGACGTTATCGTCGAAAACTCAGTATCAACATTCGAGACATCTGCTCGTTTATCACGAGAAAAAGGTGCTCTCTATGGGAGAATTTTCACGTTGAATGCGGCGTGATTACGAAGTGATTCGTAATACAAATCCCCTCTAACTGCGGGAAACTTCTACTAGAAATAGTAGACGTATCGATTCGATATGCTGGTTTATGTCTTAACTACCAACCTAACGTGGTAACACAATAGGGGCAAAGGGTAATTCCGGAGATATGGTAAGTAAGGTTAAGAATACAGACAATCCGCAACGAAGTTTCCATGAATGATTTTATCATCACATTTACACTTAAGTAATTGGAGGTAAAATCATATGAAAAAGAGAAAAACATTAACTTCAGATTATATCGACTTAGGATCAGGAATACCTGTATATGGTTATAAAAGTAAATCCATATCAGAGGGTACTGATTTATCTTTGAAAATACAGGGTAAAAAATCAAAACCGAATTATGTCCATCTTGGATCAGGTCGAAAGTGGTATGGAATCTAACAAACTTTTGAAATCATGGAAAAAATGTTCAACGACTAGGGAAAGCTAGATATCAGCATTAAGAGAAATCTTTAAATAATCTTTTGATTAGGCTGTTTGAAAATAAGGTATCTGAAACGATACACGAAGCGAGTAGGTCTTTATGACGAGAGGTAGGGTAACACCGAAACGGGGGGCTCTGGTATATTTGGTAATAGAATATATGAGATGAAGAGATAGCCTGGGTAGTTGTATAACTATTAGCGACTCCCGGAGATACTGATACTGATGCTGGACGGCGTGGTGAGTTATTACTGAATAAATGCTGTACATGGAATGATACATTTTACAATAAACCAATTGAAGAATTACGTGAACTTTCTCAGAAAGATGAACGAAATGGCGTATTCTATATGGAATACTCTTATTCACAGATTGGTCTTACAAATGAGTGGTTTAGAAATATCTCGCAAAAGATTGGTAATATGATTACAGTCCGTCGAGAGATCCTGTTACAGAGATTACGTGGTTCATCAAATTCACCATATGATCGTGATGATTTGGATAAGATCATTGATCTTGCAAAGAAACCGATACGTTCTGTGATGTTAAATAAGTATTATCAGATGGACATCTACGAGGAATTCAATAAGAATATTCCATATATCGTTGGTGTCGACTGTTCGAATGGATCCAATAAGGACTCGAATGCATTTACTGTGATAAATCCATATTCAACTGCAGTTGTTGCCGAGTTTGAATGCTCATATGTTGGTGATGTGGATTGGATGGCTTGTCTGACTGAATTAGTAACCGATTACATTCCTCGTGCGATCATGTGTATCGAGCGAAATCATGTAGGTCAGTTTCTTATACAAATGCTTCTTCGTAGACCACAAATTGCAGGTCGTATTTACTTTGATAAGCATAAAGAACTTGCTGATGAAAACATGGATGAGATCGGGAATACTGAATCTATCTTACGAAGAAAAGCAAGAGAAAAAACCTATTATGGTGTTTGGACAGGTCCAAAATCACGAGATGCAATGTTTACAATTCTTGCAGATCGTATTAAAACCCACAAAGAGGAATTTGTTGGTCAAAAGGTAACAAGAGATATTACGAAGCTTGTGCAAAAAGGTACAAAGATCTTAGCACAGGAACCATGGCATGATGATAATATTATGTCTTACCTCATTGGTATGTATGTATATTATTATGGAAACAACCTCGATTCTTTTGGATTCAGTAAAGCAGATGTTGTGGCATTAGATGCCAATAATCAGGGATTGTATCAACCAGACGAAGTAAACACAATTGATCTTCCAGACTCTGTTGCAGGATTTGTATCTGCAGAATCTGATAGAAAATCACGACCATCATATGAAGATATGTATCGAGAAACCCTGTTACGAGAACAGGAAAAAGAACGAATCTTACATGAAAAAGGATTGGTTCATAGTGACGTGTATGAAAATGCAATGTCCGCAGATTCTAGTGCGTATTTTGATGATTACTCAAATGGTGATTTTAGTTTGATTGATGAACTGAATGGTGTAAATTCAGGTGGTGGATATAATCCAGGTGGAAACGACGACATATTTGGAGTTTTCTAAAAAAAGATATGAGAGATGAGTAATTAAGTTTTACTCATCTCTCATTTATCTCTTATTTACATATTTCCTCTTGCATACTGATCTGCAATGAAATCAATTGTATTCTCATTGTAGTTTTCAATACCTAATGTTGCCATCATATCCCAGAGGGTATATTCTTTGACAGATTCAAAGAAAGCTTTCTTTCCGATGTGCTCTTCATCAAGACCAGATTCTGTATAACAATCTGTCTTGTTGATCATAATACCATTGAAAAGAGTAGGTTTGTATGGACGTTTTGTTTCACCCATTCTCTCGAGCTTTTCATCGATTGCTGACTCTGTCGTGAGTGTTTCATCACTAGCAAGAGTATTCTCGAGTTCTTTCATATGCTCGTCTTCCTCTTTGGTACGGTTAATCTCATCCTGCACAGTTTCTTTTACGTGATCATTGATGATCTGGGATACTTCATCATATCCCATATCTGCACTGATTTTATTCACAATAGACTTTCTGTCTTCTTCTGGCATATCAATGTCATCAGCATCTACTTCGTCGATGGATTCATAGAATTTCTGGAAGTATTCACTGATCTGTTCATCAACTGCTTCGCACATTTCTTTTGCAGAGGTTGATGTTTCTGCTTTCTCTGAGATGTATTTGTATGGGTTAGTACATTTGCAATGCTTCTGCATAAATGTAGTAACACCACTATCAAGATCTGTACCAACTCCGATCTTGTAACTCTCATCTAACGGGAGTGCATCTCTGTAGATTTTTGCAAAGATCTCACCTGTTGTAAGAGCTTTCGCTTCATCCTCTTTTGAATGGAGGATATTAAATTTTGTAGAACGTTTATTTCGAATAGCATTGGCATTACGTTCTGCGATGTCATCTGCTTCCAACTTTGAAATGAAGTCAGATACAGCTGTTTTATTTTCATTTAAAGTCATCTCTTTATCAACTCCTTTGTCGTTTATTCATTATGAAATTGTCCTGTCTTTAAAGTTCTGGTTGATTAATGGTGATCCGTACATTATTCTTATTAATAACAAGGATATCTGGAACGAATTTTCTACGTTCTTCTTTGGTGAGATTATCTAAACTGATAAATTCATTACTTATAGACTGATATTCAGTTGGATAATCATTGATCTTATCGAATACGATATGGTCAACATATGCAAAGTTTGTCTCTACATTTCGGATGAGATTTGAAATATACAGATCGTTCGTCCCATCTGAGTTAATTGTTTCAATGTAATTCTTGATGTACGTTTTCAATTCTTCTGTACAAGTAAACTCATCAACACCTGCAATCAATGTGATTACAAGGTCAATAGAAATATTATTTGTATCGATCAACTCGCTAGAACGATCATTACCAATCATGAAGTTCGTACTCTTTCCATAGCTGTTATAGAACTTTGCATCAATATTCATTCCACCAAGATAATTCTTTGCTTCCTGTAAAATTGCATAGTTTGCAAGGAATGTATTCATGAAATACTGGAATTTTCCAATATCATCAGAAAGTAATGGATCTGTAATTGTCATTCCTTCATCCTTATATGCAAGGATTGAATACTTTAGCAATGGGATATCACTGATGGAGCAATCCATTGCACTAATACCAGGAGATCGGAAATCCTTGTAGGTAATAACACTACGCATCATATCCAAAGGTTTGATGAATGTAATCGGATCATCTTGTGTATTGTAAATGTTTGTCCAGATGTATCCATTATAAGTTGAATCATACTGGGCAAGTTCGTTATTTGTTGTATGGGCTGGATCATTGTAATCTCTGTAAAGAGTTGTGATTCGAATTACTGCATTGTCAATCGGGATTAATAATGAATCACTTTCTTTGATATTGATGATACCCTCTTTGAAGTAATTATTACACTTCTCACAATGATAATTCCGATTTTTCACATTGAAGTTTGATGAACTTAAAATCTTCGCACCGCACTTCGGACAAATGTGAATTGGTCGGAATGTATTTGCAGATGTAATATAATCATCTGTGTGAACTTCAGCTTCAAATACATAGTGATCACTGGTTGTTTTACCCTGGGTTGGGATCATTTCCATATATCCAATATCACCACCATCAGAATCCATGAATGTTAATACGATTCTCAAATCGTTATTTTCAAGAGCTTCTTTCTTGAAGTTTGATAATGATGGTTTTGCTCCATCGTATAATGTGAATAATTCAGGGTTATCAGCATCATATATAGTTTTGATGTATGGATGTTCCTGATCTGGATCCGTAGATGGAGTAACTTCAAGTCTAAACTTGTATAACTTATCCTTTGAAATATCTCTGGAGACATCCAAATGGTAAGTAATAAACTGACAAAATGCATCATCATCGTTTTCTTTTACGAAGTTTAATTCCGCATTCTTAGAAATGAATGTCTGGAAATAGGATACAAGTCCACTGGTTTCTGTAATGGTTAAGATGAATGGATTTGTAAACATGAACTTCTTTTCATCTTTGAAGTTCTCGAAATCCACATCAAATACCATGATACGGTTATCAATGCTATTGTCTTTCTTATAGTCATAGAAGGTATACTCGTAAGTATAATCTGCATATGACAGATTCGGTTTATCATTCTTTTTCTTGTATTCTTCGAAATAGTTGATATATGCAATTCTTGCAGCAACTTCTTTTTCTTCGTCTACAATGAAATCAAAGCCTTTGTTGATATTGTCCTTGAATCCATGGGTTACTTCACCTGCAACAAGTTTATCTGCAACTTCTTTTGAAGTAATTGGTGTGTGTTCTTTAATGTCTACAAGACCATCTGAATAAGTATATTCGTAATTACCTGTATCCAAATTCAACTTGTAATAAGATGCATCAGATGGACTTACTGTACGCATTGTGATCTTTACCTTTAACTTCTCAATTGTAATATCTTTTGAAGTATCTGGGGTTCCATCTGCATTAAAGTAATGCCCTTTTGCATCATACCATTCACCATCGCCATCGACTGGGTAATATAAAATTGGAACATAGTACAGATCATCCTGCTTATAACTAAAGAGATATCCTGGATCCAGATTATAAAATCCTCCATCTTTATGCTCAAACTCTAGGATATTGGTATCCATAGTGAGAGTATTTGTAGGGTAAATATAATCTCCATTTTTGATATACATAAATGCTGAGAATAATAATTCTACTGCATCATTTCTCTTTTTCAAGAACTTTACAGAGCTCTTGTATTTGTATTTGTAATTATCGAAGTATGTCTGAAGATCATTTTCAGTAGTAAGAGCATTTGCTGTTGTATACCCTTGAACCGTCATTTTCTGCAGACCTTCAATTGTCAATCGGTCTTTACCGCCGGTTGCAGAACCAATTGGTTTTGCAGTAATCATCCAGCTATTCGGATACTCGTATTTATCTCCTTTTGATACGACGAAATCATTTCCATCGTAGTAATCGAAGTTTCCATCTTCACCAAGTGTCGTATAAACGATGATCATAAGTTCAGAGTTAAACTTCGGCTGGAAATAAGCATCCTTTGTAGTAAAGGATAATTCTACTTTCTGTTCATTGATTGGTTTGAAATAGCAGAATGGTGTTTTCTCCGGCAACGAATAAATCACCTTTGTAGCAAGCTGTGTACTATAGTCAGAATCACCAGGTGCTTTGTATAAAACATCAAAACCAAGCAGTTTTCCTGTATATGATACATCAATAACCGGATAATTTAACGTCGCGTTATCTGTAATTGACTCATACAGGACAGTTCGTTTACACTGTCTCATCTTTACGGTAAGAGCAATGATTTTTCCGCATTTCTTCAGTTTTACATATGGATCATTTTTCTGGGATACCGAGTTGGTATAGTCATCCATTAAGTACTTTGCAGAATAAATCCAGACTCCTTTGGACTCTCGATAAGTTGCCCGGATTTCAATATCATAATCAAGAGTAAATGGTTTTCCCTGGACATCAATTGTTAAATCCTTATCGAGATAAAAGTATTTATACTTCTTTCCAGTTTTTGTGATAAAGTTATCAATAATATCTGCTTCTGGAATTGCAATTACGAAATCACATTCGGATGCTTCCGCAAATGCATTTGTAAGCTGGAATACAGAAGCATTGGAATAGATAGAAGATTCCATCTTTGCTCTACTTGGAAATACTTCTGCCATTAATGAAGAACCGGTATTGAAGGTATCTTCAGTGATAGTACCAAGTAATTCAGCAACCATTCCAGTTTGTCCAGTGACCAGAGATTCCTGGTCCATATCTGGGAAAAAGTTTGGCATGATATGTTCGACAGCTAATTCTTTGAAGGAATAATTGTCGACATAGTCACGATCTATTGTTTCAGCTGTTTCAGCCACGGCTCATCACCTTCCTTTTAATATAAAATTGGACCTGGACGAAAACGAAGTTTGAAATCAACTCCATGTCCATAGTTTCCTCCTTTTGTACTCATATCTTTCACCAATTCAATAAATGGTGAACCAACCCATGTGGTTCCAGATCGTCCATAGTTGTTATTGAATGATGGGATATACTGCGCCTGGGTTACCACCTTATTTTTGAATGAGTTCATGTTAATCTCTGTTAAAGATGCCGGATCCCATTCTTCTCTCCATGAATAAGCATATGTGATCGTGTAATCTGGTTTACTAATAACCGCACCAGAATCCCATGATAATGCCGAAAATGGAACATTGATTGGAAATACACCGTAGTATTTAGACCAGTACAAAATGGTTTCTCCATCTTCTGCAGTAACAACGATATCCACAGAAGATGCATAATCAATGATCTTCTTCCAGATATATGTGATTTTCGGATCCCATACTCCATGATAGACATTGGAGATGTACTGAATCCACATATGATGTAGTGCAAGAATATCAAGGTCTCTTGTATCTGTATACTTGATATCAAAAGTTCCACCGATCAAAGATTCGAAGATTCCCTTTCCAAGCATGATGCTGTAATTCTGATAGTTCTTCCCATAATCGGAATATTTGATATTTGTATCATTAAGGGTAAAGCTACTTGCCTTATTCGATAATGTCATCATGAAATAGCTATCACCGCCAGAATATAATACCAACTCTTTTACCAGATCTTGTTTCTGCATCCACTTGTACTTAAAGAAGCTATTCTTTGATATCTGTCCACGAAGTGCTGTTCCAGCAGAATTCAAAAGATTCAAATCTGGTTTCGTGAAAAAGATATGCATAAATCCTCTTGTTAAAATGTCATCTGGCATTGCTTTTTTGAATCGGTTATAATATTTCCGATTGTAATCAAAGTTCTTGCGCAGAGTACGGACTGTCAGATCTTCTGCTTCATGAATCGCATCAATATCTGTTTTACTCAACGGCTTTGTTGAATAATCATATCTATACGCAGGTTTTTTCTTGCTGTTTGAAATCTTTTTTGATGCAGGATATTTATAACGGTTCTGTACAACCTCTGGATGGTTGATCTTGATCTTTGGTTCCAGTGACTTTGCATTCTTGTAAAGATCTACACGACCTGCTACTTTTACACTATTTCGTGAAATCTTATCTGCAGCTGGTCCACTAACCGTTTTAAAAGATGCACTACTTTTGTATTTCTCCTGTTCAGATTTGCTAAGAGAAAACGAAGTTTTTGTTGTTGAAGTCGTTGTTGACTTCTTCTTGGTTGTCTTTTTCTTCGTAGTTTTCTTCTTAGATCTTTTTGTTGCTGCACATGTCATAATCGGAATCTCAGGTTCTGTGTTTATTAATTCTTCTACCTTTTCTCTATCGATCATTCCATCAGTAAGTACCGTCGTATACTTAAACTTATTAATCATGAGATTTGCAAAATTATTCCGATAATTCTTATAGATAACGCATCCATCTTTCCATTTGTTATCCTTATCCAGATAGGAGACATTTACCCAGATATCACCATTTTCTTTTCTCTTGAAAATAAAGGACATCATGAGCTGTTCATCAACAGCTGCATGATAAACGATATTCCCATATGGTTTATCAAATACATCAAGTCCAACCTTTGTGAGATTTACTACAGATGTATCTGCAACATCGGATTCTGTAAAGTATGGGGTTCCTGATCTTTCATCATATGCATCATATAATAATCCATCAAGGCTCATCACATATTTCTTATTCTCTTCTTCAATTATAGAATATTCACTAAAAATGATATCTCCGTTAAAATAATTGGAGATATCCTCGTCAAATTCTTCTCGCATAGGAACACGATATATCCCATTTGCTCTTGTAAATTTGTGATACATAGTCTTTCTTTCACCTCACTTTATAGTAAAAGCCTGTTACTATAGTGTTTTTCTGGCTCTTTTAGATGGAAAATTCATTTATATATCATATATCTGTAGTTAAGAGAATGGAAAGGATGGTGTTTAAATTGGCAGTCAATTTAAAAATGGTCACAGGTGCAATTGAAAAGGTGGCAGATATCGCGATGAGTTCATCTGGTCAGAAGTTCATCTGTGGAACATATTCCGATGGGAAACCAAGATCTGTAGTAGATGCAGTTAGGGATGAATATGTGTCTCCAAAAGATCGTGCGGACTATGACAAGAAGAAGAAAAAAAAGAAGAAAAAATCTACAAATGCAGACATCTTCAGATTCTAACTACAAAGAAAAAAGTTGCGTCAAAATATTGGCGCTTCTTTTTTTATAGTCAAGGGGGTTAAAAAGGAGATACCAAAACGGTATCTCCTTTCTTTTTAGATGCAGTTTTTCGGGATTATATGGATGATGCCTTTCGCACTGATGACATCCACCAAGATAAATAAATCCTCAGCATCTATTGGTAGAGAGTAGATTACTTCAAGTATTGTCCGCTTCGATACATCACGTATCAAAGTTTCTTTCTGTGATGTTGTGATAGTTATGCCAGAAGAAACCAGTTTCTTGTTGATTTTATCCATGATATCTGGATACTTACTTCTAGCATTGTCAATTTTACTCTTAACTGACATCTTTGTCTCTACCTTTCTTTTTTTATTAGTAATAGGTTACACTGTCACTAATATTATAATTTTTGAATCATCTGACCACAGGCATATTTCGTCAGTGAGCATAATGTGATATTTTGATACCCACTGCTACGCTTGTTGTACAGACTAGCCTTATAACATCCTTCTCTTTCATATCGTGAGAGAGTAAATGCATTAGTATTATTAGTTGTAAAGTGTGGATGCATATCCATTTCAAGAAAAAGTTCGTTCATATATTCTGGATAAATATCATTAAAGATAAATGTGGTTTTGTATTTATCCAAATCACCATCAACATCAATGATTGCTTTTATAACATCTTGAGGGGTTGATCCTTTCGTCGAAAAAGTCATCATCATATGTGTATTGATTGGTGAGTCTAAAATTCCTGCAAGTTTGTCCAGACAGTTTTCATCTGGAATCGTTGTTGTATCTCCACACATGATAAGAACAGTACGATGAAAGTCTTCGCGCAATCCACAAAACTTTAATACATCCCATCTCCAGAAATCAGATTTCTTGTAATATATTCCATTATTTCCATAAATGAGGTATCCAGCTACCGGTTGATATATAAGATCAGTTGCTGACATAAATTTTGGCAAAGCCTCTTTATATGCATTAGGTGATGATGCATCATCATATGAGATTGGTTCATATGAATTTACAAGAGATCCAAATTTCTTTTCATGATTTGTGAAAAACTCATTAATTGCATCCATGGATGGGAATCCTTTACAATAGAACATTCCTGTTTGAACTTGCGTATATCCATCGTATAGAGAGATATCTTTAGAGCATTCATTCGTTGTAACTATCTTGTCCATAAATTATTCCTTTCTAAATAAAAAAAGAGGGCAATTGCTTGCCCTCTATGATTAGTCATCAAATGTACCATTCTTCATGCTTTCGTCTACCTCTTTTGTATATGACAAAAGTCTCGACATATCGACATCCTCTTTAAACATTGGATCATAGAAACCTGGAGCAGTTCGTTCACTAATCAAGAGATTTGTAAACTGTCTGCTCAACTGCTCAAACGCCATACCAGTGGTAATGGATGCATTGTTTTCGGTTACTTTAGAAACACCATAGAATTTGTACTTTGGCATCTTCTTCTTACCGAAGTTTGGTCTTCGCATAACATTATCCGGTCTCCGGCAGATTCTATTCAGAATAAATTCTGCACCAGCAATTGGTACATCCAATTTTCCTTCTACGAATAAATCTAATACCTTCTGACTAATTGTATCGATCGTTACTTCATCCATATCTTTTCGATTCTCAGAATCTAAGATAGAGATAAGATCATAGAATGGCTTAGTCAATGGATTATTGTTGATAGAAATCTCAAATACTGGTTGATCTTCATCAATTTCCTTAAGTGGAATATAACCATTATACTGGTCAAGCATAAGAGATGTTTCAGAACGAATGAAGATATTTTTATCATTCTTTACAGAAACTTCCTGGGACTCACCAGTCTTTGTGTTGATGATGTAAAAACGTCCAGTCTCGATATAAGTATTATAAGTAGAATTCGGATCAAGTTCTTCTACTTTCTTAATCTCATCTGGATTTATGTAGATAGAAAGATCTTTCGGACTACGAATACCGTCCAAGATTTTGATCTCTTCACCTTCCAACTTGAAATACTTATTGAAAGTGTCTGAAAACTCAATTCTTTCAGATACTGTTACCAGCAAGTGTTTCGTGGAAAGTGTTTTCTGTTCAACATCCTTTGACCATTCCTCAGTGATAAATACACCGAATCCGTTCTTGATATCATAGTTGTAATTGATGATCTCACCAACACATGTTGGACATACATGATTCTCACCACAGCAACATGTGATAACTGAACGTGCTTTTACAGTCTTGCCAACCAATGATCTATCATTGTGATCGATCAACTTAAAATCATCCATGTATTCATCATAAATGTATTTCCCACGAAGTAACCAAAGATGTGCTGGAGATTTGATCTCATAAGTTACCAGATGTCTGGTTCCACAATCTCTTTCTCTTGCATCAATTTCAATGCTTCTTGTGGCAAGGTTTAATGTCTTACAGAAGTAACCAACTTTACCCATATCCTTATTATTTACAAGGAGTGGTTTACGAGCACCAAGTGCATCAATGTACATGTAAGACGGCTTATTTAATCCATTGATCAGGAAGCTGTTATTGATTGGATATGCAATAACTTCATTATCCAGAGTTGGTCTCATACCAACCATGATCATGAACTCCACAAGCTGTTTTGATTTCATGCCGGTTCCTGTCTTTGCAAGAACTGCAAATGGATTCTTCTTATCTGATTTGATCTTTGTCAGCAGACGATCTTCGACTTTTCGTAAGGTATCTTCAATCTCAATTGGCTGCATATCAGTTGCATCAAGTTTTAATTCCATCATCTCACGATATTCTGGATCATCATACATATCCTGGAATGTACGTTCATCATAGTGTAATCCCATGATAATTGAAAAGTCAATGCTGAGTCCACAGATCAAGTCCGTAACTCTTGCGCCATATTTGTTAATGTCACTGTATTTTACGTTATTATCACGCAATACATTAAGGATCTTACGGTCAACGAAATTGTTTACCTTTGGTGTCATCTCTTCTTCCAAGATATAACTGTTATCCATAAATGACGTATCATGGATAAGAGAGAATGGATACCAGATACAAATATTGTATAAGAATGACCGTAATGGTAATACATGCGTGTCTTTTTCATCTTTAAAGAATTTAAACTTAATTGAATAAGTTCTACATTCTCCAATATCAATACATCCACGCATAACATTTCGGATACGATCAATAAAGGACATGTATTCTTTTGGAGATTCGACATACTTATCAATCACATAGGATGGATTGATGTATTCTTTCAGTTCCTTGACAGATTTAATTCTCGGAACTTCTGTTTGTAAGTCTACCATTTTTATTTAACCTCCTAAAAAATAAGGGTTTACCCAGTTTTTACCCGGGTAAACCATAACTTATTTTACTTTCTCTCTTACTTCGATAACACTTCATCGAGAAATGCATTCGTAAGGGTGTTATTGAATGATACCAGTGTATCGGTATCGGTTGTACAGAATGTTACATTGGAGATGATGCCTTTACTTGCATCTTCCAGCAGATGCTTTGACCATACATCAGCATAATCATGTGGATCATCCATAAACCGGTCGTCGATTGTTACATGTACGCAGCTTGATCCAAGATCCTTTAAGATGTTGATACTCTTTGATACTGCAAAATCAACCGTCTTGTTGAACTCATCTTTGTCTTTCTTCTTGAGCTTCTTGAGACTCTTCTCACTCTTAATCAGGCATATCACCACATCAAACAGCTTTGATGCACATGGCTCGTTCTTTCTTATAGACTCTGTAAACAGCACGATGTTCTGGATCTTTACAACAAACATATCCGGAATCTGATCCTTTTCTCCTGACCACTTACTTACTCTCTTAGCAAGTTTCTCTGGGAAGTTCTCCATGATCAGTTCGATATTAGTTCTTGAATACAGAGATTCCAGCTCACTGGATACACCGTTTAAGATATCCTTAAAATCGGATACCGGTGCAAGAATCAGCATGGTCTGTTTGATATCCCCATTCTTTAATGCATTTTCATACAAGCTCCATGCGGTCTGTGCATAGCTTGTTGATGCTGATATCTTCTTAACTCCTGGCACGGAATTCTCAGCAGCTTCTGTTACAGATACTGGAACTACACTCTCCAGAGCTGTACAGATGATATCATTGACACTTGCATCTGTGACTGCAGAGAGTTTCATCTCCTCTCCTTTTACAGATACAAGAATCTTCTTCTCGTTCTCTTTCAGCATTTTGCTGAAGTTTGGCATTTTACCTTTCTTAGACATTTTTTTGTCCTCCTTTTCATTTCAAATTATTTTTTGGTTTAGATGAAAATAGCTAGTTATCATCTAAACCAGAGTGTCCTTAAATAATCTTGTAAAAATCTCGAATGTATTAAATGATCCATATTGCCGATCATTAACCAATGAATCGTAGATAGAATCTTGTACAATTTCCACAGAGGTTTCCACATTCGACTTAAATGGTATAATTAACACCGCATCATTTAAACGGTTATACCTTTCATGAATGCATTCACATTCATAAGTAAGCGCGGAATCTTCGGCATATGTCGTTGGGAAATCAAATGAATGTTTCCCATCTGTCAAAACGTTCATAAAGATCATCTTATCCTTACTCTTCGTTTCATATAATGGAAGAAGGATCTCATCAATGGATTTCTTTCTCATGATAATTGAGTTTCTCCCTCTTGTAGCCAGAAATAAAGATGCAAGATCTTTGTTTTCTGTAAAGCCGTATAATTCCGGAGTTGGTGGATTCGTTCCATCTTCATCTAAGGTTATCTTATAAAACAGATAAACCTTCCTCTTGGAACTCATTGTACCATACCCATCATATCTGCAGCAAACATATTTTCATTTTCTGCAGAGAGTGCTTCTTTTTCAATAATATCTGCATAGACATGCAGTTTTTCATTATTGAGGTATTTCGTCTTACCTTTTCGTAATCCCTTGATTACTTTTCGCACTGTTTTACATGCTGATTCTCGTTCCTCATAACTAACCTGTGGATCGTTATTTACGACCTCATAGATACTCAGATACTGCTCGAGACAATCTGCAATATAATGGGTTGCACGCAACGTTAAAATCCCATTATCCGCAAGGTCATCTGGATCATAATCTTTCGCCATGATTTAATCACTCCTTTCTTTTTCAATCGAATAAATAATATATAAGTAAAAACGGATATTGAAAATAAGTGGTAAAAGATAGAGTAACACGAGGTTACTCTATCTCATTATTTTTATTCACCAACCATTGCATCAACAATGATATCGTCAACTACAGATTCCAAAGTAAGCTTTGGATCTTCTGCTTTCTTTGCTTCGCCCTGTTTCGGCAAATCTTTTGCCCAGTTTTCAAGGCTTCTCATGTACCGACGTTTCCAGTTTTCGTAATTCTTCTCCGGAAGTCCATCAACAATCTTAAATGCTGGTGGATTAACATAAATACCAACACGGTTATCTTTCTCCATAACTTTCTTCTGCCAACCATCCGGGATATTTGGAAAGTCGTAGATCTTATCAAAGACAATTCTTGCTGAAGAATACAGCTTTCCATAACGAATACCATCACGGAATCTGTCATCTTTTCTACGAGCAGATGGATGTCCAGAGCAAGACGCAATCGTCTTATATCCTTTTGCATTTAATGTCTTGATGATGAGTTTAATATCATCATCGATGTTTGGATTGTGTTCACTATCAGTTGCCTCTTCGGTGAATGCTTCATCGCCAACCACATCATGATATGCTTCTTCGTATACATAAGTATCTCCTGTATACTTAGAATAGTCATTGATTCCTGCAGAAGCACACATCTTTTCAATCTCAGTCATTCCGGATTCCAGATATGCCTTATCTTCAGTTGTCATAATAACACCTGCAGATTCTTTAAATGGTACACCCTTTTTCATTTCTTTACATCTATTGATGAATCCATCCATAGAATGACTGGTTACATCAAGATGTCCAACGATAGTTGACTTGTATGTGTTGAATAAGTCGGGTGTAATACCACGCTTCTTAAATGAATCATATGCACCAACTGCCCATTTGATTCCATCGATAAGACCTCCGATAAAGGAAGCAAGATATCCAACAATACCAAGTCCTAAGCATGCTCCATTAGTTGCACCAGCAGAAAGATTTCCTGTAAGAAGTCCACCAATTGCTCCTCCAACAGCACCACCTCCAGTTGAAGCAAGCAGATACACTGCAGACTTTAATGTCGCAATAAGTGACTGCAACAAAATACCGATGATTGCTTCACCAACAGTAGACTCAATCTTGGAGATTTCTTTTTTGGTCGTGTCAAGTTCCTGCTTAGCAATCTTTGCATACTTAATTGCAAGATCGTAATCCTGCTTCTTATAAGCAGCTTTTGCTTTCTTACAATTTTCTTTGTATGCCTTCATAGCAGACTTCAGGAGGTTCGTGATCTCAGAGTTTGCACCTTCCATGTATGGTTCATCAACATCTTCAAAAAATGATTCCATACTTCCACTATCAAGAGATGCCAATGGATCAGATGCTGATTCGACAATAGCTTCAATCTTTTTTACCTCTTCGATTTCTTCAGGGGTTGCTGGAGCTTCTTCCGGGTTTGTAGATCCTGGATTCATTGGGTCATCTGCTGGCGGAATGTTATCTGGTAATTCCACAGCGGGTGTAGTATTGTTATTAGAATCATCTGTATTTGTTAATTTAAGAGCTGCGTATTCGTTGTCAACACTCTCAACAGTCGGTGCTTTTGTAAGCACTTCACTGACAGGTGTAACTGGAAGCATAGTTCCAACGCTAGCTCCTTCTTCTTCAATTTTAGCCATGACTAAACAATTCTCCTTTCTTAATAGTATTACCTTATTAAGCAAATGTATTTTGAATATAACTGATTAACACAGGGGATCGAATATGCCAATGTATTTTGTAATATCATTCCCATCCTTATCTCTAACTGGTATAGGCTTTCCATCCCATGAATTTATCAGTCTAGGTTCGCACATACACCGAAATGTTGGGATAGCATATATTGCTTTTCGATTACGGTGCCTATCCGCTCTGGTTAAATACTTATTTTCAGAACCTGTGATATAGTGGATATGTACTGGATTACATAAAGCACGACAGCATGCACACCTACGATCCTCATTAATTTGAGTCGTAATTTCATCAGTTGCTTCAATATAACGTAAAAGCACATGGGCACTATGTTCTACATACTCTGATATATATACGAGATCATCACTCAATGAACCATCTGGTTCATACGTAACAAAGATTATGTCTGACATATTGATCATGTGACAAATATTACGGATATGATCTTCCTTAGAGGAAGCTTTGGTATCTTCGATACAATCATATCTGATAATTCTACAGTAATGATCTACTAATGTTGGTACCCATTCATCGATTTCTTCAGCAGTCTTTTTCATCTTTTCATATTGCTGATTTGAACCAATTATCACTGGTTTTTCCCATGTTCCGATATCCATGTAATTATCCTCCATTCTTTTCCTTAATAATAAAAAAGACAGTGACCCTTTCAGATCACTGTCATCTTATAGTTATTTCTTCTTACGCTTTACCTTGAATCCAGTAACCATATCTCCTGACGGAGTCTTTACCATCTTCTCGGCTTTTGCTACTCTTGTTGTAACAGGTACATTTTTCAGTGGAATCTCCACAGGTGTACCTTTCTTACGATACACAACTACAGTATCTTCTGGTGAAACAAATCCAACACCAATCAAATACTCATTCGGATCTAATCCGATAAGTGATAACGGTTCATCTTTTCTGTTCATCAGTGGAAGCAATCTTCCTTCTGTCATCTTAAGTCTTCCTGCAGATGTGATATAAAGGATCTTATCACATCCTTTCTCTAAGAAGTCAATACCAGCAACTTTCTCATTTGCTCTAAGAGTAATGAGCTTTAATCCTTTTGCATCTTTTGACTGTCTCTTGATATCGGTAGAACGTAACCGGATACCATCACCGAAGTTCGTATAGATAATAAACTCCTCATCTCCTGCTGGAATTGCAGCAATAAGAGAATCTCCTTCGGTTAAGGTAATAGATTCCTTGAAGTCTTTGATCTTTGCAAACTCAGACATCTTGACACGTTTACCAATACCGTTTGCTGTAACAAGAATGATATCTCCAGAATCACTATCAAGATCACTTTCATTGATAATAGAGATCGGTGTTCCTTTTGACTTGAAGTATCTTGTGAGATCAACTCCAATATCATCAATATCCATATCCGGAATAGAAGATACACCAACTCTTGTGATACGACCTTCCGAATCAAAGATTAACAGGTTATCTCTGTTGGAGATCAGGGTTACAATCACCTGAGAAGTATTACCGACAGTACCAATGGAAATAGACTGATCAATGTTTAACTTCTTGATATATCCATCCCTGCTGATACCAATGAGATGTTTCGTATTCGGAATCTTCTCCTTCAGTTTTCCTGCTTTGATTACCTGGGATCTTCTTGGACCACAGAAATTCTTAATTGCAAATTTCAACTGATCAATGATCACTTCATCTACAGCGTTATCATCTTCGATGATTGCTGTATAATCTTTGATATCTTTCTCGAGATTTTTCTTTGCTTCTTTGTATTCCTCATAAGCTTTCTTCGAATACTGATAAGTCCTCATATTAGATAATGTCTTCGCCTGGAGTGATGTAATACCATAAGCATCAATAAATGCTTGCTCCATGCTCGCTTTATCTTCAGATTCTTTTGCAATCTTGATTGTCTTCTTGAGGTTCTCACCATTTAATACAAATAAGAATACTTCATTCATATGATGCTCAGAAAGTGCTTCCATGAGTTTCTTGTTATAGATTGCTCGGACACATTCTCTCCGATAGTCAATCCATTCAAGCAATAACTCTTTTGTTCCAAATACTCGTGACTGCAGATCTTCAATACAACGAATCTCTACAGGATAAGTTTTCTTAAGGTTTGTTTTCTTCTTAAGAAGAAGCTCGATGAACTCATCTGGATTTACATCTTTCTTTAATAAGAACTTCAACTCAACACGATCTTCAGCACTATTGTCATGGATGTCAATAAGTCCATTAAATCCTTTCGTTGGATCTTTTTCTTTCTCGGTCTTTCTCAGATTTACAACTGCACTTACTACCTGATCAGAACCAATATGGAATGGTAACGATGTAATGGTTATTACATTAGACATATAATCGATATCATAACTAGCCTGCATCGTCAATGTGACATCGTCACCATCTTTGTTTAATCCTTCGAACATGCCAGTATCCACAATATCACATCCAGTTGGAGAATCCGGAATCAGCATGATATTTGCTTTTGGATTCTTTATCAGTTTAATTGTTGCTTGGCATACTTCCCCTGGATTAAATGGTGGGATATTTGTAGCAAGTCCAATACCAATTCCTGAAAATTGTGGGTTACACAAAATGGTAGGGATTCGTGCCGGTAAATAATCTGGTTCCATATTATCTCCATCATAGGATGGTCGCATTGGAACATTTGAATCTTTCATATCACTAAAGAAGATCCAGTTTGCTGCTTTTGAAATCTTTGCCTCTGTGTATCGAGGAGCGGCAGCATCATCACCACGTACATTTCCATAGTTACCTTGCGGATCTATATACATGATATTCTGTAACCATGTGGATCCCATCGTATATATTACATCACCGATGGAACCATCACCGTGTGGATGATATGCCAGTGCATCTGCCATGCATCGTAAAACTTTTCGTGATACCAACCCTTTATTCGGGTTGGTATGCATTCCATATAATGCACGTTTTGCAACTGGTTTTAAACCATCAATCAACTGCGGTGACATTCGTGCAATATTTACATTTGCACCATAAATCTTTAACCAGTCTTCTGAGATATCAGCAACATTTACAACCTCGGCTGGTTTGTGTTTTAAATTTACAACATCTTTGTTTACTTGTGTGTGTTTCTTTTTTGCCATTTTCTTGTATACCTCCTAGTTATCCAAATCATCGCGGCGAATACGATAGCCTTCAAACATTGCTTTACGTTGTGCCTGATACTTTGGTTTATCGGATTTTAACTTATTGAAGATCTCAATATCACGTTCGATGTCTCCAAATGTAAGTTGTACAAGAGATCGATGTTCAGGATTCAGAGTTGTATCCCATAACTGATCAGCATCGGCTTCTCCTAACCCCTTAAATCGACTAATGATCTTAGGTCTAAGTTTAGCAGTATTATCGAGAAATTCCATATTAGTAAGAGTTCTCTCTTCTGCTTTCTTTTCTTTCACAAAGAGTTCATATCCATATTCACGAATAACCGGAATGATGTTTGTAAGTCGTGTAACAAATCTCTGGTCGATCGGAAGACGAATAACTCCTCCATTTACGACACCTTTGATTACTCCATTCTCAATCCGAATCTCCGGATATCTCTTCTGAATAAATGACATAAAGTCACGAATGAATTTCTGGTCACTCAGCTTATCTTTATAAAGCTGGTATGCCATAATTCGAGTTCCTGGTAATTCAAGCTTGATATCACTGACAGCACCATAAATTGTGATTCCAGCAAAAACTGCTTCAAGCAATCCACGGTCAATCTTATAGAAGTTATAGAGTTCATTGATATCATCAATGTAATCAATCGTTGCATACAGATACTTCCAAAGAGCATCATTATCAAGATAATCAGAATTTCTCAGATACATTCGGATGTTGTAGTTCTTTACGATTTTCTTCATGCAAAGTTTTGCAAGTTCTACTTTACTTCCGACAAATGGATTCGACTCATCTGCAATTCTGTATAATGGTGGGTATACTTTGTATAAGTATCCACCCTCTACAATTTCTGGCAGATTCTTTACATGGAATCCTGCAATACCTACGCTAATTCCGGCACCATCAATATCAGCATCTGTTGAGATGATGATCTTGTTATAATATAACCGGCGGATGTCGAAGTTTGCACCAATTCCTGTATGAAGTACACGAACATACTGCTTCCATTCACTGTTACCATTAACACCCATAATCTCTGAGAGAGACTTCTTGAATGCATTCGCAGTTACGCCACGGAATCCGAAAATCGCCTGTGTATATGGGTCACGACCATTGATCATAGATCCTGCAGCAGATTTACGTCCCTCAATAAGGAAGATCTCTTTGTATTTGTTACCAGTGTTATTACACTTGATGAAGTTTGATAACTCATATTCTCCGAAGGTATCAATCTTCTTAGATACATTGATCGACTTCGCCTTCTGTAAATCAATACGTGCTTTCGCATTTGCTTTTATAATACCGATGAGAGCCTTCAGTTTTCCTGGTTCCTTCTCAAAGTATTTAGTGATCTCTTCAAGTGCCATTTCTTTTAACACCGGTTTCAGGGTTTCATTCTGGATACGACTCTTCGCATTTCCCATGAAGTCTACCTGTGCATTTGTAGAAAGATTTACTACAAGCTTTAACCCTGCTTTTACATCCTGATACAGGATCTGCATTTTCTCTTTCTGTGTATCTGATAAGGAATCCTTCGTCTGCTGCTGAAGAAATCTACATAAGACATCTTCGACACCTTCGATGTGAATTCCACCATCATCTGTTTGTGTAAAGTTACAGAATGATCTCTCATCCACTTCCATACTCTGGTCATATGCAAAACCAAACTGGAGTGTAACGGATTTCTTCATTTTCTCTTTCTTTGATTTCACAGCACCGTTATCATCTACGATGTTCTTCTTGATCTCTTCCGTAATTGTCCGTTTAGAAGTCATGGACACTGGCTGGAAGATTAATGCCTTCGGATCAGAGATATAATGATTGATCAACTCTGCAAAGTCTTTCTTTTTATATTTCTCTTTCGAGATACATGTAAGACCTTCCCATTCTTCTACCTGGAATTCGATGTCATACATGATTAAATAACTCATGAGTTCTAACCACTCACGAACCTTATCCATTGGCAGGTGGCTTCCTGCACCAAGATAAAATGGGTTTGAAATAAATGATGTAATTGTACCATGTTTCTTTCCGGTCTTTGATGTTTTCTCCCGGACATCATTTGTCTTTTCACCCTCTTTGAATTCAATCTCGTGGTAATAATCACCGCGATAAGTTGCAAGTGTAAAATACGTGCTTAATGCATTTACAAGTGTGATTCCGCAAATTCTATAAAATAGAACTCAGGTCATATCTCCAACTAATAATCACTGTTACCATGATTTATCAGTGCCTCTCGTTTCGGTGTTACCCTACCTTTCGTCTTTCGACCTACTCGCTTCGTGTAGATATTTCAATCTGCCTTATTTTCAACTCACCTGATCCTAAGACCATTTCGTATTTCTACTACATGAGTTTCTAGCTTTCCCTGATCGTTGAAGTCACAACTCATCATTGTGAGTTGCTTCCTTGCGTCGATTGATCCATCTATATCCTTGATTACCACCTCCGGAGTTACCCTTTGCCCTTACTCTGTCACCAGAATAAGTTGGTAGATATAGACTATGGATTCGTTCCCGCAGTTAGAGAGGGACTTGCGTACATGTCGCCATGTACGGGCGCCTTAGTCAACGCCGAATTCTCCAGATGATGCTCCTCCTTGATCTCTGAAGAATTTGGAACCTGCTTGCAACTTGGTACATACAATATCAATTGGATAATCGGTTTCTGGAATTCCTCTTCCAGTATCTTCAACGGTCACTTTATCTGATAACCGGTCGTATGTCACTTTCACAACATATTTCTTCTTCCCCTCTCCAATCTGCTTTAAGTAATCCCAACATGAAGGATCTACTCCCTCATCGATACTATTTTGTGCAGCTTCTTTAAAGAGATGGAAGACACCTAAGTCTCCAAACTTCTGGAGATACAGGTTTGTTTTTGTCTGTATCTTTTTCATGTCATCTTCGATGTACATGATATGAGTGTCATTTGATTTTGACATAACTCTTAAAGTTCTCCTTTCTAATTTCTCTTTAAAAATACGTTAATCACTTTTTTACTAATTATATTGGCAGGTGTTCACATACTAAAAAAGAAAAATTAAATGGAGAGACAGACGGTTTAAATCTGTCTCTCCGGGAATAGGAATTTTAACTGAATATCTACGTAGTTATTCAAATCACAGATGGATTAGTTCTGATACCATCCACCGATCTCCTGTTTTCTCATCTTGTTCTTTTTCTTCTTCTTAGAACGGTCTGCCTTTTCAGCCACGGATCTTAATGATCTGTAAACCTTCGGGAACTGATCCAGGTTCATGTTTGTTCCGGTTAAGTACATAGATGTTTCCTTATCAGCACCAATTGCACATGCCATCATTTTAGCCTGTGCCAGGATTGTCTTTAACTGAGATGTATTCTTGTGTACGAAACCGTCTTCATAGAAGCTTGTCGGGAATGTCGCACCGCATAACATGCAACGAACAACCTTGTTCTCGTTTCCGTACTCAAGCATAGGCTTTAATCTTCCGTGCTTGTCGACGATGTGATGCTGACATGCTGCCTTAGCGATTCTTTTCTGCTCTTTGCTACCGTTTAATTTGTAGCGACCATGTTTCTTACTTGCCATACTTGTGACCACCTGCACCGGTGTCTTGTTTCCAAGTGAATGAGCAAGATCCTTTGTTGTGATAATTTTCTTCTTAGACATTTTTTGTCCTCCTTTTTAATATAGCTAGTTGCTTCTTATCATTAAAATAATATATCAGCAAAATCCATTTTATTTACAGATATTTCTCTGCATCCGGATTGTTGTTCTTGATCATCTTAATGACTCTTGTGATATTCGGATAATCACTTTCCGGAAGTGAAGATAAGAAGTATCTTCTGTTTCCATCTTTACCCTGTGCAGCATCTTTCGAACGGACACGGATGTAGTTCTCAATGATCTGCTTAATCTCATGGTCATCCATATCTTCCAACTGATCAAAGATCCATTCATTCGTTTCTACAACGAACTTCATCTGAACATCATTGAATCCTTTGAACTTCTCTTTTCTCTCCTGCAGAGCATAAGAGATGATAAGTGGATAATCATTGCTATCGATCAAACTCTTTAATACAAGTTTGACGTCGATATTAATGTTGTTTCCTGTATACAGATACAAGACATCAAATAACTGGCGAGCTCTTGTATAACGATTGAACTTTAGAGCATCCTTCTCCGGAACTACTAACAGCATATCATATGCCAGGTTCTCCGGAATGCCTTTCTTAACCAGCTTCTTGATCTTCTTCTTTAAGATGAGCTCACAAATTTCTGCCATTCCTTCAATCGGCACAGGTTCGTCACCTTCTTTGATGAGCTGTTCTTTATACTTTGTAGCTTCGGTCATGATCTCACGTAAGATGATTGGAAGATACTCGAGATTCTCGATCATATCACAATCACCCTTCTTGATTGTCTTGATGATCTTCTTGACCAGCTTCTGATCTCTTTCACAAAACTGTGCATAAGAGAGGTCTTTGATTTCTTTTACATTTTCATCCTGCAAATTTCCATACTTGCATAAGAATAAAATGGTTGGTCCAAGACAAGCTAACTTGTCTTCCCAGAAATACTGTTTTTCGTCTTTCTTACTGTAACAACCTTTCACATGCTTGTGATAGGTCTGTCTGTCCCATTTTGCGAAGCACTTTACTTCGTCTGGGATTTCAATTGGACGACGATTGTTGTTACCACCGTTTCTGTTCCCATTATTTCTCGACACTTTTTTTGTCCTCCTTCTTCAAATTAGTCCATTGTCTGAAGTCAGATGATTTTTAATTCTCATCTGACTTCTATGGATTTCATATTACAGACCAAACTTGCTGAATGTGCTCTTTAAGTCTGCCTGAGTTTCAACACCGGATGTTGCGCGTGTATTCTTCTGCTCATTAAATTTTTCCAGCTGCTCTGTATCGATGACACAGTTACGACGTGCAGATGCCTGTTCTTCTTTACGCTGATTGATCTCTTCAATTCTTTCTTCAATCTTGTCAATACGATCAGTAATCTTTGACATACCACTGACAATCAGTGCTACGTTGTTTGGCATATCGCGTTCTTTGTTTACTGCGATATGTAAGAACTCCTGGATTGGATCACCAATGAAATTGAATACTTTCGGCAGATGGGTATCGAATGCCGCATTTAACTTCTCTGAGAGATTTGTGATCAAACCGGTATTTCCAACAATACCATCACGCTGAATCTCAGCGTGAGAGTTGGACTTCAGATTCTGAATCAGGAGATCTTCGATATCCTTTTCATCAAGATCCTTCTCTTTGATGCCAAATGCCGATGCGATAACCATACGTCCAGGTACCAGACAGATCTGCTTCATATCTTTCTCATCGATAGAATCATATGGAGTTGGCGTATTATATGTCAGCTGCAGAACCTTCAGATCAGATACAATATCTGCATTGACTTTCTGCAGAACTGTAGAGCCACTTTCTTTTGCATAGTTGTTATTGTCATACAGCATGTAAGTCGGCTGTTCATCTTCCAGCAACTCATATAACTCATGCAGATACTCCAGTGTGTTCATCTGTGTAGACTGTCCTTCTGACAGTTTCGGTAATACACCAAGAAGAATGATCGGCTTTTCTTTTCCTTCAGAGTCTCTGAATGTCTGACGAATGATGCTGCTCATGATAGGAGCAATACCAGAACCAGTTCCACCACCTGTGGATGATGCTACAAGGATTACATCCTTGTCTGCAATGATCTTCTGAAATTTTTCATCACTTACCAGCTTGGTTACGGAATCTTTTAAGAATCTCTTCGCATCTGCTCTGTTCTTTCCAGAACCCTGATGATCACCAATCATGAATGAGCAATCTTTTAAGGAATCCGGTAAAATTGCAAGATCATTCTCGCTTGTGTTAATACAAGCAACACTTACGTTTGCTTCTTTCTGTGCTAATGCAGCAATCTGATTACCGCAATTGCCGATACCAATTAAGGCTAAATTTAACATGTTAAAATCCTCCTTTTTCTTACCATTTAAAGGTATTACTAATAGTTACTACCCAATGATAATATATCAGTATATTTGGGTTTGGTTATTGCCTTTGTAATAAAATCAATGAATTCATACAAGGGGGCTAAAGAGCAGATGATAGCAATGTGTCATCTGCTCTTATTTTTTATGATCCGTAAACTCTGTATACGAATTCCAGATCCTTGCTGAGACTTAAGTTCTCAGTAGGGATATTCAGTTTTGAGAATAATCTCACATTACAGTAATCCCCGAACTGTTCCTGCTCACTTTTTCCAAGTTCGCTATATCTTCCATCAAAGAGAGCAATCGTATTAAAACGAGTTGCTTCTGGTTGATCCATCTTGTAGGTAAACCACTCCTTGAGGTCAGTTTCGCTGATGGTAAAATGAATCTCTACCAGAGACTTTAATGCATCATCTCTTGATGTATCCCAGATCGTGTTGTTGGTTGCTTCAACCTCGCTCACTTTCTTGCCTGGTTGTTCATCAGAAGATCTCCAGATGTGTTTGATCTCTGGGGTTGTTTCAAATCTCTTTAAGTAGTATGCTGTTTTACCGGTATCAGCATCTAATTTCTTTCCGAAATACATCTGTCGCTCATTCGGATCAAGCTCAGATTCTGTATAACGGAATGGAAGCATAATCGCATCTACGTTTCCGTCTGCAGTCTTAATAGTACCTTCAATATCGGTTTCGCGGTATCCGACTTTATGAACAGTAACATTGTTTTCTGCAGTTCCAGTAATACCAACACCAACCAGCTGGCAAAGGTGTCCTGCTTCATACAGTCCATTTCGTAAGGTAGCACCACCTTCAATATCCTGGTTTACAGGTACTAAATACGATGGTACAGTTGCTTCATCTGGAAGTCCAATACCATGCTTTGAATATAATGATTCAATGTTAATTGGTCCTTTTGCACCAAATAGCATCTGAAAGATTGTCTGTACTCCGGAAATTGGCACCATATTATGCTGTGGTTCAAAGATCTCTTCATCTAAGTAAGATAACTTAAATGGATCTTTGGAATGATGATACCCATATCCAGCGATAATTTCTGTTTTTGCCCACAATCCAACGCTATCCTGTAAGGATGTCATATTCGGATTGATGGAATCTGAGAGATATCGTTTAGACATCGTCATTTTCCTGTTACTATATAACCTTTTATGGTTATATTTATCACTTCATAAGTGTCTTTAAACCTGCGTAACCTCAGGCGAAGCCTATACTATATTTCTTAGTATAGAGTAGATTAATGGATGCATTAACGTCTCTATCTTTAACCATTCCACATTCGGGACATTTAAAGATACGATCTGATAACTTAAGATCATTAATCTTATATCCACAATTGGAGCACTTCTTACTACTAGCAAAGAACTTATTAGCAATACGAAGTTCTACTTGGTATGATTGACATAACTCAGATAATTTCTGTCTAAAATAATAGAAACCACTCATTGAAATATATCTGTGTATGTCAGTATTACCAATTGATAGCATGCTCTTTATGGAAAGATCTTCTATAGTGATATATCGTGGTTTGGCTTTCACCACAATCGTATGTACTAATTTACAGATATAATCTTTCCTTATATTATACATCTTTTCATCTAACTTATTAATCTTTCTTCTAAGTCTTCTAACACCAGAAGTGTTGTAACTTTCTCCTTTCATAATATTTTTATAACGATCTTTTGGTTCTTCATGATGTGAATCCATATAAGCATTTAATCTTCTCATATAATTCACTTCTACCTTATGAGATAGAATTTGTTGTAATCGTTTCTTCTTCTCTTCTAACACCTTCCATCTAGTATCATCTTTAAAGTGTTTACATGATATTGTATCACCATTTGTTGTACTTATAGTAGCATATGTCTTAATACCTACATCTATACCATACCCTACATCATAAGTAACATGATATGGTTGGTAATACGTGTTATAAATAAACATAAGGTAATACTTATTACCATCTTTAGTAACTCTACCAGATGTAATAGATGCCTCATCAAGTAAATAATTATGTTCAGTAATTCTTACTTTACCTAAGATTGGTATCTTAATAATATTATTGCATCCAGTATTAAAATGGATGTGATTCTTTACGAAGAAGAATGATTCTTTCTTTATTCTCTTTCTTGATTTAAAATGTGGATAACCTCCTTTCTTTTTAAAGAATTTCTTAAATGCTTTCTCTTGGTTTATAATTGCATCTTTAATAGCTTTGGAACTATAGCCCTTTATCCAGCTATATCTTTCATCATGTTTCTTTAAATGATTGATATATTTAGAGAAATCATATGATGTTATAAATTTACCAGTATCTTTATACATCTCTTGTTCATATGCAAGATACATATTAGAGACATATCTACAACATCCAAGAGTTCCGTTAATAATATCAACTTGTGTCTTGTTGGGGATAAAACCTTATTTTACATACCTTATGCATTGATTTTTATTTTCCTCCTTTTCTACTTTATAACAACTATCGTTGAATCCAATAGTGTCTCTTATTTTAATAGTACCAGTAATTCCATTCACTACGTCATACTGGCGCATACAATCATCAATTGCATCAATCTTAAAAGCACGAACTAATTCCTGCATATCATAAATTTTCTCTTCATCTTCAACAAAGAGTTCTTTATGTGACCGGATGTAGTCATTTAATGCAATTCGATCTTCAATGCGATAATGAGCAATTACTTTATGTAATAAATCCATAAAGTCTTTACCAAAGTGCTCTTCAATTTCATCCTTCTTTAAGATATGCTCTACGTTTCCAAAGAACCGAATGGTATTTTCCATCTCCCAATCAATGATCATAAGAGAAGACATATCTACGAAATCCATGATATATGATTTGAAGAACGTAATAAGGATCTGTAAAAGATCAATCAGTGGAGAAGATCCATCGTTTAAGGTATATAAATACCCAACGTTATTTATGACCTCTTCCATCTTATAGATGATATGGTCGATGTAAGAATAAATCTTATCTGGTTCTTCATCCAGTTTCTGCAAGAAGTCATAGATATTTGCATCTGTATATAAGAAGTATTCTTCAAACGTTTTTGCTGGGCGTCTTCCATCTTCAGTATCTACTTCAAACATCTTTGCAGTTTCATTAGAATAAAATGCTGTCTCATAAAATTTCTTGAGTGCATAGTATTCGTTCATATCTGTTGTCTTTGACATGTGATAAGTTAAGAAGAGATATAATGCTTCCACATTCTCAAAGATCTTATTTAATGCAGTTCGTTTCTCTTCTGCAGTACCATTTGGAATACTAAGCTTCGTAATATATCCAATGAATTCATCCATATCGGTTTCATCCATGGTATATGAAACTTTATGCGTTGGAGCAGAAATATCTTGCTTTCCATCTGGCATAAGATCTACATCATGACCATTTACAACACGGTAATCTCTCCGCTTGAAATATGGCTCCAAGATAGCTTTTGTCTCTTCAATATTATCTTTCGAAAAAGCATCAAAATTGAAGTTTAAGATTTCGATGTGATCGGTTTCTTTATTGATGACCTGATCCGTCGTTTCTAATACATGAGCAATCTTACTTGGTAATGTAAGGATCTGTCCACTAATACCCATCTTTTTTGAGATAAGGGCAAAAAAGAGAATGACAACATCAGAAAGCTTTACTGCAGAATCTGTGATCTTTGGAATAAGAACCGTAAGATCTGATAATTCATCATGTTTCTGCATAATCATACGAAGTAAAATAACTGACTGGAATAAGATCTCTGTCATTCGATAAGGAATTGTAGATCCCAAATATTTCGTTTCCAGATAGTTATAGGATCTATCCCAGATCTCAGAATGTAAATCATCATCTTCCCACCAGAATGGGTCGTAATAAGTCACATCACTGTAACTAACACGATTTACTGGATCAGTAAGTGCTTCTTTGATATTTGTCTCTTTCAGGTCAACTTTCTGGAAGTATACACTCATCATGGCTTCTCGGTCATAAACCTCTTCCATTTTTCCAGTAGCTGTATTGATCTGTTTCTTTGTTTTTATGATTGGTCTTCCACGATCATCGAAATTATGCTCTTTGATAAGATAATACTGGTAGATAGATATATCACTAAATCCGAGCAATGATGCAATATCCAGAATCACCTTATTCGTAGCTTTATTTTGAACTAAAAGGTTCAGATTCTGACATATCTGCTTTTGTGTTTCCTTATCGATCTTTGAGAAGTATGTGAGTCCATAGGTTTCATAAAGAAGTTTTACCATGTATTCATCATAGAATTCTCGTTCTACGGCATTTTTAATACCACGAACGGAAACCTGCTGAATTGCCATGATAAAGATACAAAGAGCAATAAAGTTATCATAATAAGGAATGATACTTCGAAACTCATAAGTATATACTACGGACATGAAATAAATACGAGCTTTCTCATAGGATCGAACAAATTCTCGATATGTACTTTCCATGATTCCTTCCTGGTCTACAGAAAGAATAGAAAAGTTCTTGGCACGTCTTGCATAGGAAAGAGTAATAAGATTTTTTCCGGTATGCTTTAAGTATTCCTTATCTGGATACTTCTTTACAATATCATCGAAAAATCCAACACCATTCAAAAGTGTCAGATAGTAGTTTCCAAGTTTTGAACCAATTTCATGTACTGGGACATCTTCTGGGATGTTAAATTGTTCACAAAGATCTTTCGGTACATATACAAAATCAGTATCTCCAATGTCTGGTAGACCAGTTAACATACGATAGTAGTTGTTTGTCTCTACATATTCATTGAGCTCACGCTCTCTTCTTAAGGAAAGAAGTTTTGATTGAAATTCAGTTGGAACATCAAACCGATTCTGCTGATAGTAACTGATTGCATCCTTATCGGTAATTCCAGCTTTCATAAATTCCTCTGTCGAATAATCATCATACTGGTAAAATGTATCTGCACCAGATAATGCATTGATATATCGGTCTGCACGGGATTTTGTTTCTCGTGTTTCATATTCTTCTGCACGATAGTTGTATTTAATCGTAAGAGAATTCAAAATCCGAATAATATCTGAATATAATCGACTAATAGGATTCACTTCACTCAAGGTTTCCACCACCTTTCTTGTTATCTGTCTTAAGCAAATGTCCTATGTTGAAAAAAGAAACAGGAACCCAATATTAAGGATAGATATAAGAAGAAGTGAGGTGAAATAAAAAATGCCAAAGGTATTACCGAATATTACATATGACAATGAGGATGGAGCAAAGACTGTAGATTCCCCAAGTTCTATGTATAAGCTTCCTTTTGAAAAGGATGAGGAATACTTCTCAAATCTGGATTCTCGAACTCGGTTCTTAAAGGGTTGTGAGAAACTGGTGAGAAAGGATAAGAGATATAAGAAATATATCAACTATTTGAAGAAAAAGGTAAAGTTAAATAAGTGCCAGGTATTATCAAGTCTGACAGATGAGATGTGTACGATTGAGATGCATCATGGTCCAATTTTTACATTATACGATATCTGTTGGATTGTATTGGATTATTATCTGAGTCATCACTTAAAAGTTACAACCTTTGCAATTGCAGATACCGTGTTAAAAGAGCATTGTAAAAACCATGTACAGGTTGTTATGCTTTCTACAAGCATGCATCAAGAGGTTCATGATCGTGAGATCTTTATCAATGTAAAGCAGGCATGGGGAAACATTAATCCATTCCTTAAGAAATATAAGCTCAACGATGAGTTAAAAGACAAGTATAATAGATATCTGGATCGGTCTATGATGATGGATTCCAGCAGTTATGACTTGTTGAAAACATCGGATCGACTTATAAACGGAAAATAGGAGGGATTATCATGAAAGTTTTAATTTCAATTATATTAGGACTTGCAATTGTCATTGCATATTCATATATTATTGGATTCATAAGATCCATTACAGTATTCTTTGAAGAAAAAAAGAAAAAGGTTGCTGCTGAAACATTAAAGGTGATCAAAGAGACGAATGAACTTGTTGATTCGTATGAGACTACTAATAACATCATTACAACAATTGATTTTATATTGGATAAAGAAATTGGTTTACGGATATATCGGATTTCTATTGATAAGGGTCCTTATAATATCACAAAGCTTGATAAGGACATAAAGGATATTGCAGATACTGTGTTCAAGGCATTGAATAGTACTGTGATAGCGAAATATGCTAATGAGTACCTTATCAACACTGATTACATCATGAGTTATATTACAAGGCAGACAACCATGAAGTTTTCATCTGCTGTAACAGACTTCAATCGTGCAAGAATTGCACAGCAAATTGGTGGACCAAAGTAAAAAAAAGAAGAGGTAGAACGATCATTGTCGTTCTACCTCTTTTCTCACCCATTCTCTTTGTGTCTTGTCAAATCTGACAAGTACAGCTTTTAATACATCCATTTGAAGATCATGAATCGTCTCGTCATCGCATGATTTTGCATCTTCAAATACAGGATTCATAATTCTTAAGAATTCACTCGTATATGGTGTAAAAAGCATTTTGTAATATCCTTTCTTTAATATCCTCTATTGATATAGTCTTCCTCAAGGTAATCAATATTCTTTTTCAGTTGTTTCTTACCAGCAGTGGTGAGTTTGATTGTGCAACTTCCACCAAAACGAGAGATCACCTTTTTAATGACCTCTGTTTCTTCGGGTTCTAATTTTATACGGATTTCTCTTCCTTTTATTTCAGGAATAAACGCCGTAATCTTATACTCTTCTTTTGGGTATTCCATTTTCATCATCTCCTTATTGGGTAACAAGCATCACCATTAAGTTTAAAATGATTTGCAAATTGTAAGTGATATCAACCAGTGACAAGTCTTCCATATACTCTTCAGTTGCATATTTTCCATCTAAGTAATGAAAGTTACTTCTTGCATTGAACTCTCTGTAATAATCCGGATCAAGTTCTCTGTGCTTATATGTATCATACATCATACGAAGATATGTCAGATATGATGTCTTATCACTGCATTCCACACGTCGAATAAGAGAATGTAAAAACTCTCCGAAATATTCAGAATGTTTCTCCTTGTACAAATCATCATCAATTCCTTTTACATCAAGTCCTTCTTGTTTATAGAAGATCTCAACATTTCTCCCTAAGTTTATATATGATGAATACACATTCTTCATTCGGAAATTGATATTATCTGTTACTTCCTCTACATCAACATATCGAGTAGTAAATATTGCATCCTTTTTAATCGCAACAACTTCTTCGTCCCTGATATCATTCATTTCGAAGAATAATTTCCGAGAAGCAATAAATCCAAGTTTGTGTTTCTCACTATATCCTGGGTTATCTCTCATGATACATCCATGTGCAATTTCACGTTGTTTTTTTGGCATATTCTCAAGATTTACAATCTTTGCTTCTGGAAGTAAATGAAATTCCCGAGCAATTGATGTATTTGCACTCTTCATATCGTATTCTACGATATTATGATTGAAGATTGTCTTGATTGGTGTTTTATAAGAATCTCTTTCATATAAAGCCATGCTCTGTTTACCTCATTCTGTTTAAAGTCCTTCTTTGAAGTTATCTTCCAAAAGGGTTTGCATTTCTTCCATGGTAAGACCTTCAGAATCAAGATCTCTCCGCTTTAACTCTTTCTTTAATTTCTTCTTTGTAAGAGCTTTTACATATTTCCGGATCTGTACAGGCTTCATCTGTTTGAATGTAAGTTTCTTGATTTCTTTCTTGTAGTATAAAACACGAGTAATTACATCTCGAAGATCAAACTCAGCTTCCTCTGGAAATTTACGAACCGGAAGTCCATATAATTCTTCAATTGCTGTAGCAATTATCTCCATGTATTTACACTTCATTTCATTTGGGCTACATAAAAAAACTGCATTTTCTCCAGCAGTTATGTAAGACTCAATGAGTCCACAAATCAAACCCATTGGTTTGGGTTCCCTTAAAAGAAACATCTTGAAGTTTTCAACTGCCTGGTGAGGGTCGGAATCAATTTCCATTCCGACCCCTTTTAATAAACCAGTATTAACAAACATATTTGTTGCTAACAGGACATTATCCCGATTTTTTGTTACATGAATGCGAGAACTTATAATGATATAGTTCGTATTCTCAATCACGTCCATCGGGAGCTTTGAATATTTCTTCATGAGGGTAACCGTATCCATATAATATATCATATCAGTACCCCTTTACATGTTTAACCTCTTACAACCGGAATAATGAGATCATCATCATTTACTTTTTCCGTTTCTTTTTGTACATGTTCGATCCCATCAGACCCGCCAGATCTGTCAGATTGTGCTTCCCCTTTTTCGTTGTGTTGCTCAGCAACATTCCCAGGTCTGTTGACTTCTTCGACTTCTTCTTTTTGTGTTTCTTCTTTTCCTTTTTCATAGAATGACTGATGAGGGTCCCAAGATCTGTCTGCGGTGTTGTAGCCACTTCTTGTCTTTTCCCTTGCAGCATCATTCGGATGAGTTTCTGTATTGACGGATCCAGCTGGTTCATCTGTATTGCCCCCTTCTGAAGCATCATGATGATCATCTGCAGGTGCTTCGGCGTTAACTGTTTCATCACTTGTGGATCGAAAGTCTTCTTCACCAACTGGTGCACCTACACTTTCCGCATTTCTCACATAACCTGTACTCGCTGGAGCTGGTCCTCCAACTGGATGTACATCCGGATGTGATTCTGCATATTGAGCAGCGAATGCAGCTGCCATAGATTCTGCATATCCTGGGTTTGATACCTCTTCAGATGCTTCTGTGTCATCTCCTTCATGATAATCGTCATCATTTTCATCATCATCGGAACTCTGGTGCTCTGTGAATAATCCAACGATGTTGTAGCATTCATCGATCATAGCATCATCGATGCTTCCAGTGATAGCTTCTTTGATCGATGATTCCCATTCAATGTTGAATGTACTAGCATACTGATCGGAATCCGGCAGAGCTGCCGCTTCGTTCATGATTGTATCTACGGAACGTGGTCTCCCATTGTAGTCATTTGTAATCGTATATACTTTAATAGCTTCACCTAATTCACCATGTGAAATGTATCTCTGATCATACATGATCTGATATAATACCGATAATGTGGTGAGTAATCGATCAAATGCATCTACATTTTCCCTCCAGCTGAAGATGATGTCTTTCCATTCATTGAACAGGTCATCCATTGATGTATACAGATATCCGAATACCGTTGTACCTGGCAGATCCTCTGACTCTACACGGTCATCAAGAAGAACTAACTTCAATCCATTGAATGCATGAAGTCGTGCATCTGCTGCTTCGTCATCAAGGTCATCAATATCTTCAATGAATGATGGTCTACCCCAAAGGATCTGTACCTTGCTCAGACTTCCACATAAGTCTTCCAGTGCAGTATTAATGATATCATCTGGAATAGGCTGACCTTCCTGGAGGGTGTCTGCACGAATAATAGCCAGATTTTTCAAGAGGTTATTATAAGATACCTCAGGATCTGATTCTCTTGCAATTGGAATTGCTGCACATGAACCATATCCATCTGTGATCACAATATGATCGCAGTCATGGATTTTCTCAATCGTTACATGTGGTTTACCGCTTATTGTGTTATTGATCTTCTTGCAATTGCAGGCATGCTCTGGTTTTGATTCTGTTCTAACTGGTTCTGCAACTTTTTCTGTGTTATATGCTGGAGGAAGAGTTGATGCTGATCCATCAACCATTTCTCCAACGAGCTCTTCATATCGAGCTGGTGTTGTAGGCTGCTGATTTGTACCAATAGTAGCAGACAACATGCTATCATGATACATCTCATGTGCTGTATCACGCATCATCTTACGAAGTGGTGATAAATCTAAATCTTCAGGTGCTTCTTCCTGAGGTGTCTGCTCCATCATAGATGGAGCATTGCTACGGTCCACTGACTTTGGACCGTATTGCTGGTTAATCAATACATCTAATGCATCGTCTGAATACAGAAAATCTGAATTCATATCTTCTGATGGTGTGTTTGATGTCCATCCCATTTTGTGTTTCTTACTCATTTTTTAATCCTCCTTATTTGTATTGCTGTAATGAGTCGTCATAATATCCAGAATCGATTGCTGCTAATACTGCTTCTAATGATTCCGGTTCATCTTCATTAACTTCATGTGTCTTGTTTACTGAAGAACTAAAGGAGATCTTACCTTTCTTCTTCATTTCTTTCTCAAGTTTATTCTTGATCGTTCCATAAGCACCAAGCACAAACTTTGGTTCAAATTTCTTCTTCTCTTCTTTTGAATGTAATACATAACCTTTCTCCAGGAGATTTCCAATTTCATCATCCTGATCTTTTCTTGAGATCTTCTTACGCAGTTCCCGGAATGTATACTTCTTTCCACATGTATTACAGATAAGATCCACAAAATCGTTATCGTAACACAAAACTGCATTTGGTGAGCAGTTACATGTGAACTGCTTGAATTTTACAGAATAGATGTATGCGTAATCAAGAATAACGATACTCTGATCATCTCGAAATCCCCAATTGACATAGTTCTTTGAAGATACACCAACGTCACCAATCAGGAACTGATTGCCAATATGAGACAAAATCTCTTTCATCTTTTGTGTGTTCTTCCAGAAGTCATCTAGTGTAAAGCATTCAACATATTCAAAGATTGCCATAAAACCATCTTCAAATGTTTCATAACACTTGATGACATATGGCTGTAATGCAATAGAGTAGATGTATTCACGTTTATTGTCAATCTTTCCATCTGCATCACATGCAATCTTAATAATATAAGAATCTGTCATGAATGCATATCGGTTGGTACCACCACCAATTGGCGTATAATGAATTTTCCAACTATCGAGTTTCTCTCGATACATCTGAATCTTCTGATTATTTGAAATGGAGTAAGTCCTCTGGATTTTCTCCAATTCAACACACTGATCTGCTGTAAATACTTCAAGAAGAAGTGATCGATAAGTTTTCTCTTCCGGATAAAATCTGGATGCATTTGTTTCAATATCTTCATCTGTAATTTTTCGATATCCGAAATCTTCTTCAAAATCTGCAAATGCATCTTCTGAGATTTCGTCTGGTTTTCCAATCGGAGTTTTTGCAACTTTTTCTTCTTCTCTTATTGCATTTGCTGGATTTGTGAATTTCTCATAATCAGAAAAATCAAATGGGGATTCTTCCGGGCATAACTCATCTTTCATATCATCCAACTGAATGGCATCCATGTAACTCTTCGCTAATTCAGAATGAATATCCATTCCCATTACTTATCACCTCCATTTTCCCAGATCATATTTTGCATACGCTTTTCATAGGATTTCATGTCCTTATCATCACTACCTATAGCGTCAAGCAACAATCCTTCAAATTGCTTTTCCATTTTTTTCGCTTTCTTTCCTTTTGGTTTCTTATTCTTTTTCTTCTTCTTATTGACACCATCACCACCTAGATCAATGGATTCAATACCACCGTTTAAACCCTCAAGATTTGTTTTCTTCTGCTTAGCATTCAGATCCTCTAGCATCTTCTTCAAAGAATCAATCTTCTTAGACTGGAGCTTCCTCTTCCTGTTCATCTCTTTCGCTCTCTGTTTATTTCCATACAGATTTCTGAGATTGTAACCACTCTGCTCAAGAATAGCCTTAAAATCAAGCTCTTCTTTTGCACTCTGGGTGACCATATTGCTACCATACTTAACGAGGTTATGTTCTTTCTCCCACTGATCCAGTTCAAACAGATATCTTTCAACTGCTTCTTCGTCCATAAGGGATCCTGTAAACTCTGGGCGTTCATCTCCATTGCGCTTGCTAGCTTCTTCTTTGAACTCTTTGATCCATTGGAGATCTTCTTCTTCAAGCTGCCACAAATATGTCTTGTCTCGGTTCTTTTTTCCATTGTACATCTCTTTGAGCACTTTGGAAAATCCAGGATATTGCTTTACCAGATGCTTTCGCATCTTATCAGTTTCAATTGTTGCATATCCTTCACCAATAGATCCGTCATAGAAACTTCTAACTGGTGGTTGATAATTGTCTACAAATTCTTTGAATTGTTGGTATTCCTCTGGTGTCAAGTCATCTTTGATAGATTCTACATCTTCTGGCTCAAAGCCATCGTCATCTGTTGATTTACAACGAGATGTCTGTTGTGATCGGATCAATTCATCAATGTCTTTGTTTGGGTCAAGAACAAACTCCATCACATAATCCCAGTTTAAGGATTTCTTTCCTTTACCAACATACTTTGGAATTGTAAGACCTCTAATGGTTATCTTTCCATTCAGTACAGATGTGATGAATGTGTCTCTACTCATCAAATGATCAGTTTCTGCTTCATCTGCAGTATCATTGATGATTTCAAAAACGAGTCTACATGCTTCCACATACTTATCAAGACGACGTATCTTCTTTGCATAATTGCGCTTTAAACGGAAGAACTTAGAATACTGCTCACGCTGTTTCTCTCGTTCTTCCTTTGTCATATGATAGTCATCTTCAAAATCCTGGACAACGACTCTTGAATACCTTTGTCGTAATTCATCCAGTTCTTCTGGCGGAATGTAGACCTCTCTGATTTTACGCTTTGATATGCTGGTTATGGCATCAGGTACGCCTTTCCCATCACTCGCGGCTTCTTTTTTCAACTGACGTTCAATATAATCTTGATTTTGGTCAGCATCCAAAATAATTCCAGCCATTTTTGTTACTCCTTTCTCTCAAACATTATTTAGATAATATATAACTCAATCATGTTTTAAATCTGCGTTGGAATCAGAATGAAATTATAGATTCCAACAGATCAATAAAGTTCGTAGTAGAAATTAAGCGAGAAGCAAGAGTGTTTATTTTTCACTCTTGCTTCTCCTTTTATGCAGGTTTCTTCCTTTCAACTGCGTTTTTGACATCTTCCTTATCTTCTACCTTTACAGGCATCTGGAATCCGTCTACATCAATGTAAGTAAACCTCTCTTTTAAAATATCAAACGAATGAGAATTCAATTCTTTTGTCTGTTCAATAGCTCTTTCCACTTTTGCTCTGATATTTGCATTTTCTTTCATATCAAGTTCTTCTGCAAACATATCCAAGAATGTACGGAAATCCCCGTATATCATATACAATGGAATTACCAGTTTATCGGAATTGTGCACTACTTCATGAAGTGTCTTGCTAAGTGGAATAAGTCCTACCTGATTCATATAATGAATCTCAGTCACCTGCTCTGCAAGCAACATACAGTTTACTTCATCTCCTGTTCGTATTGCTCTATCTAAAACGAGCTTGCTGATATCGTATAATGTAAGAGGTGCATGATGTACCTCAATACGAATCTTTTTATTATTTGCCTTCGAGATATTATTAAAGAAAGCACATGCATCCATACCAACGTTTGCACGTAAATAAGCAATGTAATCTCCATACTCCATGGAAGATCGTACTAATGCTTCAGTATGTTTTACAATTCCCTCTTTCTCGGTATCTGTTGTATAAGATTCTGTGAATTCAAATTCTCCAGGATTCTCCATCACAACAACTTCGATATTCTCTTTCTCTTCAGGCACTGCTTTTAAACTCATAGTATCACCTCACCTTTCTATGTCTATGCATATTAATGAAGTGTAATAAGAGTGATTCGAGATTTACCTTATGACATGCCAGATTTTAATGCACATTTCCATTCATCTTCTGAGATTTCATCTTCTCTGTAATACTTACTGGTTACCACAAAATCATCTCGATAGGTGTGATGATACAACAGCATGTATGTTCGAAACATGTCATATTGGAAATTTGTATCGTAGAATCCATCTGGTGAATTTCCAAACCCTTCAATCCGGAAATTGATATACTTGTCATATCGAAGTGTAAGTAATGCTTCCATGACCTTTTCTGAGAAGTAATCAATTGGAAAGAATCCTTTGACAAAGTTTAATACTTGATTGGTGTCTGTAAGTTCTGCCAGATACTCCATCTCGTTTTCCGTTACAATGCAACGAATGTAATATGGTTCAGCTTCTCCATTTGGATTACTAATAACCGTCTGCAATGTGTAATTACTGAGGATTCTGTTTCTATGAGTATTTAAAAAATGCTCAGCTGTAAGACTGTCCTCATTTGTCACACGCTCAATGAAACAATCCATGTTTCTAGTTTCTTTAAATTTCTTTGCATATTTCTTTTCCTGTGTGCATGCATACAATGGATATGCATTAGGAATATCTTCTATCGGAACGGTTTTCTCGTTCTTTGGTTTCTTATAAAACCTCCATACTTTCATTTTTTATTTCCTCCAAAATCAAATAATTCACCTGCGTATTCTAATAATACATATAATTCATTTACCATGATGAATGAGTTCTCCATATCAAATGAATCTCCATAATAAAGAAGATTAAGATATTGAATCAACCCAATAATACCAGAGTTATAAAGTGCAGCTTTAAACTCATTCGTTGCACATTTTACAGCAATGGATACAACTTTCAGATTCTCTTCTGGTATTTCGGATGTAATATAATCATCGTAATATTCTAACAGTCCACTGATTCGTGTTATCTCCATATCACTTAATATCATCGGAAAAGTTTCTACACCATTTGGTGATAATCCTTCACAACCTTTTAGCATACAAGTAGGTGATTCTACATTGTATTCTTTGATCATAAATGATCGATGACATCCTTGAAAGGATTCGAAATCCTTTTTCGTCATTTTTCGTTTCTTTACGAGGAATCGACCTTTCTTATGATATTTAAAGAACCCTTTCAGTTTTTCTTTATCTTCTGTATATCCATACAGATAAACATCATAATCATTATTTGGATCAACATCATTAAGTGACCTTAAATCCTCTCCAAGATCATCTTCATTTTGAAATGGACCTTTCACATAGATCATGTAAACTTTAACTATCTGCGGCATTTTTAATCACCTCAAATAAACCGGAATTGCTGAATATTCCCTGATACAGACATATCATAATACCAATAATATTTTCCCATGCATAATAACAGCTATAAGATGCAAGTTCTGACATTACAGAATCTGTTTTAATGTACTCATTGGGCGACTCAAGGACACTGTCAGCATAATCCATGTCAATAAGTAACGTTTTGATATCATCTCGGAAGATATTGATATCTGGGACTTTTGGTATTGATGTAAGGAAATCATTAATTGCTTCCTTGTAATTGTCTACACAATACCAAGACTCTGATGATGTAAGGGCAATCTTAAGATGTAACTGATCCTTGAATTGTAGAGTCCCCTGATGAAATGGGTATTCTACATCTACCATAGAGATTCTTGCAAATGAAGATGCCCGATCATCAAACTCTGAATAGTCATCTTCCGTCATCTCTTTTATCAATTTCTTAAATACAGTCATATTCCGGATCTTTTCAAATTCTTTTGCAAGTTTCTTCTTTGTTGTATATCCATACAAATAGGTGTCTGAAATATCAGACAATTGTACATAGGGTGAGTCAATGAGAGATCGTTGTTTCATTGACTCAATAATAGATTTATCTGCAAGATAATACATATAAACTTTCAATTCCTTATTCACTTCCCTTCATTAAATCACCATAATACTTGTAGAATATCACAAGCATATCTGGTGTAAATTCATGAAACTCTTTTGTTTGTTCTGATGTCTTATCATAATCAAGATATCGTAGTGCTTTCTTTGTATCTCGATTAAATATATTCAGTGGAAGAGAAGCATACATATGAACATAAACCAAGGTTGCTTGGTTTCCAATAAACTCGATATTCATCTTCTCGTTTAATGTAATTGGAATTATTAGCGTCTCTCCACTGATCTTAAACTTATAATTGATAAGTAATCCACCCGGACTATCATGATTTAATTCATTCAATGTAATATTATCACAAGATATTTTCTTTACAAAGAATTTCTCATTATTCCGAGTTTTACAAAATTTCTTGATTACACCTTTATCATTGGAGTACGCATATGGTTCACGTTGTCCTAATAAATAAAAGAAGGTGTAATCACTTCTTTTTCTTTCCATGTTTCATCTTCTTCCTTACTTTCTTGGATACCTTTTTGATGGACTCATCACGACTAGTATCATAGAAAATTTTACTTAAGATAGCACCAATTAATGATTGCATTGGTCCTTCTCCTCTCATTGGATCTACTACCACTATTATTTCCTCCTTTTAAATATAAATATAGTATTTTCGTATTACTAGGAAGATATTATATAAGTAAATTTCGGTTAAAGAACCGATTAGGAAATATAACATCCTAATCGGTTCTTAATGGATAGCAGTTCGTATTGTAGTTAATTTGAGAGAAAGGAGGATCTACTATCCAACCTGATTTACTCTACTAAAATGATTCGATATTGCTATCATCTTGAGTATTACAAGTTTTGTTACAAGGGTGATAAAAAGTAAGAAGGAAGTTTTTTACTTCCTTCTTACCCACGAGATATGATATCTTAACCCTCAGCGTCTTCTTTGTCTTCACTACGCTCGGTATCGACACGCTGTAAGTCTTTCAGATATCCATCAGCTGCAATTGCATTTCCGGTAACGGAGTTGTTCTTCCATGTATTCACAATAAAGATGACACATGTAAGTACATCACTTACAACCCTGTATACTTCTGTCTCACTGGCTTTGATCGGATTTACACCGATACCAGTAAGAATCAGGTTAATGATTGCAATGATCATCAGAATATATCTGGTGTATGTTGCAGCACTGATGTTCTTCCAGTCAATACTCTTTAAGATAGCAATGATCTTATTCTTCATGATAATTACCTCACTTTCTATATCGACTTATTTATATGTCTAAATAATTATCCCTGTTTTCACACATAATTAAAGTATGAGAAAAAGGAGGACTCTAAAAATGCCAATGGGAAATTGCGGTATTAATGAGCAAAACATGGAGGAAAAGTTAAAGGACTTTCCAAATCAACACTGTCCGAGTTGTGATAACTTCTCGGAAGAAGATGGTACATACTTATGTGATTATATAATCGAAAAAGCAAAAAAGAATGGAGGTAACTAGAATGTCAGAAAAAACTAAGTCGGAAGAGCAACTTCTTGTAGATTATGAGAAAGTGTGTGATACATACCCGGTACATGCATGTTCGCATAAAAGACGATTTACGATAACATTTAACGTAAATTGTATAAACAAAACAGTCTTTGGTATTGATATCACATCAAAGTCTGAATGTGACAGCGCAATAGATGCAGTTAGGCTTCTGGAAGGGACAACTAATATCGAGGTTATATCATTTCACTCACCAACTGATATTAGTAATTATTACAGTTTGGTTATGTATTGTAATAAGAAAGACCAGTTTAATATAGCAAACATATTCGCTTGTGCCCTTAGGTTAAACATGTTAACAATAACACGATATGAGTATTAGGAGGATATAAAAAATGGATATTACGGAAGTAAGCACCAAAAATTTGGATAACCTTGAATCACTTATCCACTTTGAGCACGACCATAAAGGGATGATTAATGGTCGTGATATGATTATTGCAGACAGTGAGATTATCATTGAAGCAATTGTGACATTGCCAGAGTTATTTGCAATCAAGACGATTGCAACAAATTTCTCAATATCTAAGTCTTTTGATAAGACGGATGATGCTATTAATTATGGTTTATCAATATATACTGATGATAAGAGATATGAAGAAAGAATCAAATCCATGGTAGCATCTATTCGTTCAGCAAAAAAAGATGTGGAAAATTCTTTACTTACAACATTCATGCCAATTGGAACCTTATGTTATACAGTTCGATGCTCTTTTGTTGGCGGAGATATTAGGATACTGATGGCAACCGGAAGTTATTATGAACTTATTGGAGAAGAATACAATGTAGATGAATGCATTGATAAAATTCCTGAGTTCTTTTACAAGGCTGTGTACAAAGAGATGTTTGCTCGGATATCATTTTATTATGATACAATCAATTCAATACTCATGAGGAATCGATATAAAATTTATGGAGATGATAATCTGAATTATCACGTCCTTAGAGTAACAAGTGATTTTGGAGCATCTGAAGTAACCTTCTTAAATACCGGGGTTGATGAAATTGAATCTTCTGTCAAGGAATTTGTGGACGAGGCAAAAGAGTTGAGGTTTAATGGCTTAACAATCGGTAATGTATATGCAGCTATTACGTGCAAAGCATCCCTATTTGTATATTACATGCTTAAGATCCATGGAATTAAAGTGATTGATGAGGAGCCAATAAAGACATTTCTGGTAAAAGACATAAAAGACTATGAGATACCTGATTGGTCAAAGTATTTTCCAGGTACAAAAGATACAATGGATCTACTGGCTGAATTTGATCGGGGTGATGAGACAAATATTGTACGCATGATGGGATTAACTCCAGCAGGTGCAATGATCAATTTCACAGTAAAAGTGAATTTATCAACTCAGGAAGATGATGATATTTTAAAAGAGTTGCCTGATCATACAGATATGCTTGAGTGTATGATGTCACTGCTTCGTGATACAATGAAGGAAGCACTCTAAAAAAAGAAATTTATTTTTATTATGAGTGATAGTATATTTTAGGTGGATCCGATTATTCCACCTAGCTCATGTCGTATACATGAGCTGTGATTTCTGTCGTGTATCATAATAATCTGGTCCCAAGCCTGCAAGGAATTGTGAGGCTTGGGACCATTTTACAAAAAAAGACGGTATACATAAAATTTGTATACCGTCTTCCTTTTTTTCTTACTGACGTACTGCACTCGTCAGTACGTCTTTTACAATGTCAATTGCAAAGTGTAATACACATGCACCAATTGCAATACCAAGAGCTGGAACCTCTTTCTTTCCAGCTTCTTTGACATCATCAACAGTTATCTCTTTTTCTTCTTTTTCTTTTCTCATTTTTAAATCCTCCTAATCAAATGCTAATAATGACGATGTTTCTGGAATCTCATCTTCATTAACTTCTTCAAATGTATCCTCCATAATACGTCCAAGTGTATTATAGAAAATAAAATGTGGGTCTCCATAATGTCCATAAAGATCGATACAATATTGACATTCATCACACGGATATGCAGGTCTTCTTGTGCATTTCTCTGGATCATTCCAGAAATATACACAATCATCTCGGTCCTGTTGACTCATGAAGAAACCATTCATAAAATCAGATTCATTCAAACCAGCAGTAACTCGTTGATCATAGATCCTGAGGATTCTCTTCCCAGGCTTAATATTAAACAGGTCATTTATGAATCCAATACAATTTGCTCTCTCTCTAACGAAAGTAAATGTAATTGCGGAATCACCAGATATTTTAAAGATATCTGCATATGGAAGTTTCTTAGCTTTATCACCATATAGGTGCTCATCTTTGACGAATACATATATATGGTCATATACACCAGAAGCACTGGCATTCCTTATAAGACTAAGAATACGAAATACATTCTCAGTATATTCATATTCAGATGTCTTGATCAAGTACATTTGTCGGTTGAGCAATGTGTCAAAAACTTTGTTATTGAAATCCTTCTTGCACTGCTCAAATGAGCAATTGTTGAAGTCCAGGTTCATAACGTTCTCAGATGTTATGAATTGGTGGAGAATGTCCGTCATAATCTTGGACATTCCTTCTTTTCTGTTCCATGCCATATCTTTCAGATACGGGTTTTTAATATCAACTTTTACACCATAATTTGTGTAAAAGTTTTCTTTGTGTTTATGAAGATGCACGACATCCTCATTTAATCTACCAATGACATGATCACCATCAATACTGTTTTTTAGCATAGTTTCATATCTCATGCCTTATACCTCCTCCATGTCCATATCTACAATATGCGTATTTTTCATCATATGACGTACTTTACTTTCACGTCGTTTGATAATTACGCCTATGTAATACCGTGAAAAAGATAATAACCCAATAGATATCACTAACCATACAATCTCCCAAACCGGCGGTATCATAGATACCTCGTAAGACGATATGGCTAAGCATGCGAGAATGGTTGATACTAAAGAAACCTTTGTTAACACCTCACATAATTTTAGTTTGTTCTTCATTTTTTATTTCCTCCTTGTAGTTTTTTATTTTTTATCTTGAAGTAGAGTTAGAATTGCTTTATTTCTTTCTACTCACCTATATATTATATAAGTAAAAACCCTGGAAATTCAAATCATGAATATATAAATAAACAATAGTGTAAGGTTATATACTGTATTATGACCTTCTTCATGAAACCGTTTAATGGCGCGGATAAACGGTTGCTTGAGGTTGCTCTCTGATAAATCTTTCAGCGGCATTTTTTATTCTCTTTTTGGCGAGGGGAGGAACGGAAACTCCCCTCACACCTGTGAAAAGATAACGCGCAAATACATTACGAATAAAAGCGAGATGTACATTATTACTTGTACATCTCTCATTATATTATGTCATTAATAAAGGAAGGTATGTTTTTATACATACCTTCCTTTATTTTGTCTATCTGACAGGCAGTAGCCCCAAGCCTAACAATTTCTTGCCAAGCTTGGGACCACGTGATTGTGATTATGTTTCAATGCATTACAACTTCTAATCAGACGAATGATGCATTACATCCATCTAAAATATGGTAGTGTTCATATTAGAAAATAATTGATGAGATTTACCAGGTATCATAAAAGGAATTTCCGAATAGACGGAATTCTCCGGTTTACTACATTGAATTTATATTTGATACCACTACTACTGGTGTCCATATCACTAACATCAACAGATAATGCATCTCTAATTGTAATATAATCATTGTAATCACTAATTGATCTTGTATTCCATACAACTGATGAGATAGTTGGAAATCCTGTGATCGTTGTATTTGAGTTCCTTGATATGATGTCAAACACCTCATAGCCAGATCCTATTACTGGAGGGTTCTGTAGATATGTCGTCATACCTGGCTTCAAAACATCTACACATACTTCTGTGATATAGATAGAATCTGCATACATCATTCCTTCTTTGAAAATCCGATACCCTCCAATTAACCAAATATGCTTGTGAAATCCTTTTGCAAGTTCTAATGCTTCTCGTAATGATCGTACAAGAATCACTTCAATTGCAACATCAATTTCACGTAAGGTTTTACTTATGACGATATTGATTCTTCCTGAAAGTGGCTCTTTAAGTGACTCATAGGTATTTCTACCCATAATAACCACACCATTCATCGTAAGCTTCTTGAAGTGGTTAAGATCTTCTGGTATATTCCACGGAATCTTTCCATCAACTCCGATAATTCCGTTGTGTGAGACAGCTGCGATTAATGATATTTCTCGATTTATCATCTTATACCACCACTTCCCCGAATGACACATTCCCCATGTAAGTATAGTTCTCAACATGACATTGATCTGCACGATAGGACATCATGTCTCTATCTTTAGAATCAATGACGAATTCAGGTTTGGCAATCGTATAACAGATAGATGCAGCTCTCTGAATTAAAATCTCAGGTTCTGGGATATCTTCTCCTGAGAAATCATCTTTTCTTTCATATAATGCATTTGCAAGTTCGAATGCCTTACTTTCACCGAAATTACACATTGCTGTTAAAATATCATAGTAAGCTAACTGCAGTTCTACGCCTTTCATCTGTCTATCATAGATGTGTGCATCTGCAATTACATGTGTAAGAATACCAGGTTCTACACCAAGATCATATGCAAACATACACATCAGTTCTGCATACTGTGTGGTATTAAACGGAACTCCATATGGAAAATCTCCACTTCTCTGGTCTAATACCAGATTTAATCTTCCACCATCTAAGTTCCAGTTGCATGTATGTACACATGGTACAAGATTCATGCCGGATAACTGACTTGGATTCCAGATTGTTGTTGTACACTGTCTACCATTCGGGAATTCTTTTAAATAATTGCGAACGAATTCTCTCTGGTTTGGATAGGATCTGTAAGTAGATGGATCTCTATTGATGGAGTCTGTATAGATACAAACTGGCTGTGCAATCTGATATCCATAACTCTTTCCAATAGATCCGTTCTTATCTGCCCATGAATCCCAGATTTTTGCTGGAAAATCATGAATATTATTACTCATATCTTTCCAGATCCATTCAATTTCTCTTTGTGCTGTTTTTGCAGCAACTTTCTTTGATCTTAAAATAGGAAATTCTTCTCCTACATCAACCTGAATGACTGCACCAGGAAGTCTCTTTGTAGCAACACCTGTTCTTTCATTGACTCCATCAGAATATCCTCTTTCATAGATCTTCTTGAGAATATTCATGTACTGAATTTCGTAACTACTAAGATGTGGTGCAATTAATTGTCCATTATTACTCATAGATAGTAATCCTCCTTTTAAAATAGATTGATCAAGTTATCTACTTGTGAAAAGGGGATTTTAATTCTATTTATATAGATAAAATAGATCAGACATAAAATAGACAAAAAATAGATGAATAGATGATAATTACACATTTCATCTATTCATTTTTACAATTCGTAAAAATACGGTAGTTCGCAATCCTATTGTCGGGGGAGGGAATAATCCGTTACTCCCCCCCCGACACCCCCGCCTACGAAATTCCATAGGAATTTCAACCGCTCTTTTTTTCTCACTCTTTTTGGTTCTGGGTTTATTAATATCGGACGGTAGGGTTATTTTATTATCAAGGGATTTCTTTTTTGTTTTGGTTTATTTA
>ERZ1034687.1-NODE-1-length-195089-cov-59.484798_pt1 | contig 195089 bp, 158 predicted proteins | sample MGYA00520704_ERZ1034687 | MGnify/ENA primary metagenome ERZ1034687 (study PRJEB33766, sample SAMN09781762) | gut metagenome | biome: gut microbiome | host: Homo sapiens | place: Madagascar | study: EMG produced TPA metagenomics assembly of the PRJNA485056 data set... | reverse complement strand
AAAGCCTCGCGTCATCCTCGGTTTATGGTCAGGACAGGGGCACCTGAGTAGTTACATTATTTGTATATTTAGCAGAAAAATTTTGTATATTTAGCAGAGTATCTATTATTAGTTGATTATTAATGTTATACGCTCTAAACGGTAGAAAAGTGACCGTATGGATTCTGATTAGATACGAAAAGGTGAAGATTTAACGTATTTAACTTTCAATCACATCAGGAATCACGAAATAAGGGTTGGGAGGAGCGTTTTAAACCGACCCCATAATGTGGTGAATAGAAGTTATATGACGAATTTATGAAGGGGTACGGTTGAAACGACTACCTTAAAGAATATGATTGCCAATCATCCCTTTTTATTCTATAAGAACCAATAGAAATGTAGCCTATCATACTGTTTTATCACATTTTTATACTTCTTAAACGCAGTTTTTCCATTGGTTATGCTGTATTTCGAAATAAAAAAGTTATCTTTACGGTGTAAAATGTGATACTAATATCAAAAATAGTACTCTAATATGATATTTGAACGTAAGAAATATTTGGATGAACTTATCGCAGGACGTGGGAATGGACTTGTGAAGATTATAACAGGTGTTAGACGATGTGGAAAGTCTTTCCTGCTGTTTGACATCTGGCATAACTGGCTGTTGGAACATGGGGTGACTGATAGTCACATCATTGAGATACAACTTGATGATTTCCGAAACAGGCGGTTGAGGAAGCCTGATACCTTGCTCGACTATATAGATTCAAAGGTTGTGGATGATGGCAAACCTTATTATATAGTCTTGGACGAGGTACAACTTGTAGAAGAATTTGTGGAGGTTATTCTTAGCTTGACACACATGCGGAATGTAGATGTGTATGTGTCAGGCTCAAACTCTCGCTTCCTGTCAAGTGATGTTGTGACTGAGTTCCGAGGCAGAGGTGACGAGATACGCATCTGGCCTCTCACCTTTGACGAATACTTTAGTGGTATTGGTGGAGATATACGCAAAGCTTGGTTGGATTACTATACTTTTGGAGGACTGCCACAGGTGGCTTTGCTTGAAACGGAAGAAAAGAAAACAGACTATTTGCGTGGTCTGTATGAAACTACCTATCTGCGTGACGTAATTGAGCGCAACCATCTGCGTAATCCTGAAGGAATGAAGGAATTGGTGCGTGTAATAGCCTCGGGCATTGGTTCGTCAACCAATCCAACGAGAATAGCCAATACCTTTCAATCTGCACAAGGGGTAACCATAAAAAGAGACACTATAAAACAATACATTGACTATCTGAAAGACTCTTTCTTGATAGAAGAAGCCTTACGCTATGATGTGAAAGGCAGAAAATATATTGGTACCGAGACGAAATACTACTTCGCAGACATCGGTATTCGTGCAGCCATTCTCAACTATCGACAGCAAGAGGAAACGCACATTATGGAAAACATTATCTATAATGAGCTTCGCAGTCGTGGATATAATGTGGACGTAGGATTGGTTGAACTTGGTGGCAAGGATGAGAACGGTAAGTTTGTCAGAAAACAGTTGGAGGTAGACTTTGTGGTGAACCGCCCTCCATACAGAGTGTATATCCAGTCGGCTTTTCACATGCCTACGCCAGAAAAGGAACAGCAAGAGCGACGTCCTTTATTGTCAATCAATGACCACTTCCGTAAGATTGTCATTGTAGGTGATGATATCCACCGCAAGGAAGACGAACTCGGAGTATTGACTGTCGGACTCTTGGATTTCTTGACAGACAAGAAAATACTTGAACAGGGTTAAACGCAATCGGATAAGAACAGATTCTTTTAAGGACGAAGAACTTATACTTCATATAATAATACGCAAAAAGCATTGGGGGCAGCGTGCACTTCCGATGCTTTTTGCGTTTATATAGTTACTTGTTTATTGCCATGTCAGCCATGAGCCAGTCGCTATCAGGGCGAGTGATGAGTCGAGCGTTGTTGTATGCCATCTGCAACGTGTAGATAGTACGACCTTCATAGTTGTTTACTCCCTCTTCGGGCTTGTAAACATGATTACAAACCAATGCCACATCAATTCTTTTCTTGTCCTCGAGTGCCAATGGTAGGAGTAATTGTAGTTTTTTTGCGGTAGGATAGTAAACTGGAATAGCAGTCTTGTAGTTCCATGCTACACGTGCCAGAGCCACAGTTACAGCATTGCGAAAACGAGTAGTAACAAACTGTTTCCAATCATCGTCAGCATATATGGCATCAGCCATGCTGCGATAGTACTCTTCGCGCTTCTGCTTAGGCAGTGCTGAAGGATCATCTACAAATGGGAAACTGTCTGCATATCCTTTCTTGATGAAACCTATGGGCAGTCGTGATATGTTATCTTTCAAAAAATGCTCCCAGTCTAGAGTCGGTTCTGTAGCTCGAGTATCGTAAAGAAGTTCGCGAGGATCATTGAAGTACGATGCTCGCTCTGGGCGATAAGGAAAGCTAGACATAATCTTCTGCTGAGAAGAGTTGGCTGTATTGAAGCCCATAAATACCCAAGGCTGTTTGATTGTGGGTGTACGACCATCGTTGCGCATGAAATAGGCATAGATGGGATCATAGATATTGTCTACAAGTCCAGTATTCCAAACTGCATACAGCTGATTTTCGCGAATTTTGAGTCGTGGTTGTCTGTTATTCTTAGCAGCCGCCTCTTTCTCCAATTTGTCTTCATATTGAAGACGCTGAAAGGTAAACGAGAGATAATTCTTCAAGGTAGGTCGATTTTGTTTGTCTGCATCGTCATAATACCATCGTTCCTCAAGGGCAAGGTTTACTGCCAGAGAGTTGACTGCAGCATCCCATCCCCTCAATCCTGGCATATCCTTAGGTCGTGGAAAGTATGAAAGGCTATTTTGCATAACGTTTGTGCATGTTTCTGGCAAATTCGCATTAAATTTATGCAAATATTGATAAAAGTTGCACTAATTTCGTGCAATAGTCCTATATTTGTCATAGGACAAGTTATGCGATGGAACAACTTTACGAATATTTCACAAGAAAGTTGAAGGAGACTTCAACTGATTTTCTCCGCTATAAGTATCCCTTCATCAAATGGGACGTGAAAGCGTTCGGCCTTGTGGGGCCACGTGGTGTGGGAAAATCCACAATGTTGCTGCAACATATAAAACTGCATCATAGCGTAGATGACACGTTGTACGTTTCGGCGGACCATTTGTACTTTTCGGAGCATAAGCTTGTGGATCTGGCCGACAGGTTTGTGAAAATGGGCGGACGGCACCTGTTTATTGACGAGATTCACAAATATGAAGGGTGGTCACGTGAACTGAAGCAAATTATTGATAGCTACAGCGATCTTCAGGTTGTGATCTCTGGTTCGTCAATCCTTGACATCTATAAAGGAATGTCTGACTTGAGCAGACGCGTTCCGATCTATAATATGCAGGGGTTGTCGTTCCGGGAATATCTTAAACTTTTCCACGATATTGACACACCGATATATTCAATGGATGAGGTGCTCAGGAACAAGGCGGAGATCCCAGGAGTCGCGCATCCGCTGCCGTTGTTCCGGAGTTATCTTCATAATGGGTATTATCCTTTCGGGAGAGATCCGGAGTTTGATCTTGAGATGCTTCAGGTCATAAACCAGACTATGGAAGTGGATATCCCTCAATACCTTCAAACTAATGTTTCCATCGGCAGGAAACTCAAGTCCTTGCTGATGGTGGTGGCTCGGAGCGTTCCGTTCAAACCGGTGATGACCAAACTTGCTGAGGTGACAGGTATAAGCCGTAACGATGTCTCGGATTATCTCATATACATAGAGCAGGCCGGAATGATTTCACAGTTGAGGGACAGGACAGGAGGGATAAGAGGACTTGGAAAAGTCGAGAAACTATACCTTGACAACCCGAACCTTATATACGTTCTGGAACCGGACAAGGCCGATGTCGGCAACATACGAGAGACGTTCTTTATGAATCAGACCAGGGTCACAAACGACGTGATCAGTTCCAAAATCTCTGATTTCGAGATAGATGGTCGTACCTTCGAGATTGGTGGAAAGAATAAGGGCAACAAACAGATAGAGAATGCCGGCAAGGGGTATGTCGTGAAAGATGACATAGAGACCGGATATGCTAATGTCATCCCTATCTGGGCTTTCGGTCTTCTATATTGACCCACTGTTGCGGAATGGGAAAATTATCCATAAATTGTGATGTTGATTTAGATTTATGAATATGAAAAAGTGTTTGATCGCTCTGGTTTTACTAATGTCTGTGGCTGCCTCGGCCAAGGATTTCAATGATGTTCCTTCCGCTTGGAAATGGGTGGGAAAGAACGAGGTTGCGTTGACTTACGATTACTCTTTCACGGGGGCTAAAGACTTCTCTGTCAATGCGGTGACGGGAAAGGTTACTGAGGGGATAAGCTATCCTGCGAAGTTCACGGATTTCCCGTTCAGGCCGGACGGGGCTGTCAACCTGACATATTCACCGGACTCCACGAAGATGGCGTTTACGAGGGACAACAACCTTTGGGTTGTGGACATCGCGACGAAGGGGGAGACCCAGATGACGTTCGACGGGTCGGACGTGATTCTGAACGGCTACTCTTCTTGGGTGTATTACGAGGAGATTCTGGGCAGACCTACCCATTATTGCGCGTTCTGGTGGTCGCCGGACTCCAAGAAGATAGGATTCTATCGTTTTGACAATTCGGAGGTTCCGGTATTTCCGATATATTCACCGTTCGCTGAGGACGCTGACCGCTCGGGGATGGGGCTGGCATATTCACAGAACGCCGGGGCTGCGGTGGCTTTGCCGAACGTGTCCCCGACTGGAGGCTCGGTCCGTATGACGCGCTACCCTAAGTGCGGCGACAACAATCCTAAGGTGCGGATCGGGATCGTGAATATTCAGAGTGGCGCAACCGCTTGGGCGGACTTCGACGAGAATGACGACCAGTATTTCGGGACTCCGTTTTGGGGGGCCGACAGCGAGGCCTTTTATATACAGAGAGAGCCGAGGACGCAGAACACGCTCGACCTTTTCGCAGTGTCGCCGGTGGACGGTTCGAAGAAGCACATCTACCACGAGACCTACAAGACGTGGCTGGACTGGATTGACGGGATGCTGTTCGGACGGGATGGAATATATATGGTCCGTTCGTTTGAAACTAATTGGCAGCAAATATATTACCTCTCTTATGACGGTGCTGTTTTGAAGCGTCTGACCGACGGGGAGAACTGGCGGATGTCGCTTGTGGACGTTAAGGAAGGCAAGGCTGTCAAAGGGTTTGACGGCGGTTCTTCGGAGGTGCTTTTCGTCGCCGAGCGTGACTCCCGTGTGCGTAGCGGGCTATATTCAGTATGCAAAGGAGTTATCAGGAATATTTCGGATCCTTCGATGAATGTCGCTTCCGTCAAGGTTTCTCCGGACCAGAGGTACGCCGTTGCCTTGGCCAGCAATTCCAGGACACCATCGCAGGTCTGGATCTATGATTTGAGGAAAGTCGCGAAGTCATTCAAGGTGGCGGATATGGCCGGTGAGGATTTTGATGCCTCGAATTACGCTCTCCCAGAGCATATTACGATGACGACCAAGGACGGGCTTGTGCTTCCGGCGATGATTGTCTATCCTAAGGATTTTGACGCTACCAAGAAATATCCGGTTCACGTGGACATCTACGGTGGCCCGGATTCTCCTCAGGTGAATGACAGGTTCCGCAGCCCGGCATATTACCAATGGTACGCGGAAAACGGAATCATCGAGGTGGTGGCTGACTGCCGCGCTTCGGGGCATAACGGCCGCAAAGGTCTGGATCAGATTTACAGGCGCTTGGATGAGCGTGAGGTGCAGGATTTCGTGGAGTGGGCTGAATATCTCAAGTCGCTTTCGTACGTGCAAGGCGACAAGATCGGCGTTGAGGGCTTCTCTTTTGGTGGCACGATGACGGCTCTTCTGGTGATGAATCATCCGGACGCTTTCCATTACGGAATCGCCGGCGGAGGAGTCTATGACTGGGCGCTTTACGACACTCACTACACGGAAAGGTTTATGGACACTCCGGCCAATAACCCGGAGGGGTACGCTTCGACCAAGGTTGTCGCCAGCGCGGCCAACTATCCTGTCACGGAGAAGAACTACGACGGGTCGGTGATGCTCAAACTCACGCACGGGACGGGGGACGATAACGTGCATTTCCAGAACACGTTGCTATTGGTGGACGCTCTTCAGAAGGCTGGCAAGAAGTTTGAATTGATGATCTATCCGGATGGGATGCACGGGTACCGTGGCTATCAGGGGAAACATTTTTCTGAGGCCAACAGGGCGTTCTGGCTCAAGTACTTGAAAGAGGAGTAGGGACGTTGGGGCACTGAGCCTGTCGAAGTGACATTCCGAACGAAGTAATACCCATAATATGAAGAGAAATATTCAAAGAATAGCATTATCCATCGCCTTGGCGGCGGCCGCATTTCCCTTCTGCGCCGCCCAGGAGGTGACCCGCAGCGCCCAAATCCCAGGCCTAAGGCCCTACAAAGTGGATTTGGAATATATGCCCCGCGCCGAGAAAGACTCAGTGCGTATGGTCGCCGAACTTTGGAAAGGCTATGTCGAGTCGTTCACTTCCTCTTCGGTGGACGAGGCCCGCCGGCGTTCCTTCTGGGTGGACGGATCACCTGACTACCTTCAGGAATTCGATGACGGCAACCTCCTCTACGCCTCTTTCCGCGAGAACAGGATTCTTGACATCCGGAAACTCGGCGGCGGCACCTACGAATTGATCGCGGCCACGTTCAGCAAACTTCCGGGCGAGGAATATGACAACTGGGTGGAAGCTGTCCTCCGCGTCTGTGTCAAGGCTGTGGCATCAGGCAATGGTGGTAAAAACAATCCTTTCCGGCTGTGTAACTGGCTAGACGCGGAATTCCCGTCTTTGACGAAAACCATATTCAAGGGCATTGAATATTATTGCGTTCCAGGTTGCGGAGTGCCTAAAAAGGCCGCCTCCGGATTGGCTACATTTGTCACAAGGTTCATCAATGAATATGCTCCTGAGTTTCAAGGCCCTTTGCGTTATGTGGTGGCTCCGTCTGTGGATCAGTGCGAGCGTCTGTCAGGAATCTTGTTCAACGCATATTCCAATCCTTTGATGAGTTCCGCATCTGGAAAAAACTCTGACAGAGCGTTCTACGGCCGGACTTTTGGTTCGGACATCGTCCTCTCGAACTATTGGGATGACAGGCACGATGTGGCCCTTCTGCTCATCAAATCCTCTTGGCCAAAGGCCCTGCTGATGGTTCAGGAAGGCGTCGCCGCTTATTATGGCGGTTATATGGACCTTTCATATTCAGACATCAAGGCCTCGCTCCGCCGCTATCTTGCATCCAAGAAGGACCTGGACCTTTCAAATGATGACAATTTCTATGACCTTTCGATTCCGGTCTCTGGAGAGGACGGTGTGACTGCCGCGGTTGTTCCTTTGGAAGGTATTATTGGTGCGGCCATTGTGGAATATACCATTGTCCAGCAAGGCCGTTCCAAGGTCAAGAATCTCCTTGGATGCCAAAACTATTCCGACATATTCAAAGTCCTTGGCATCCCTTCCGCCGACATCAACGACTTCATCCGCGGGATACTTTAGTTCTAACAGGCTCAGTGACCGGACGGCTCCGTGACAATCAGGTAGTTGTCTTCGTTATAGGGTGTTTCGATACGGACTCCGAAGATGTGCGCGTCATCGCCTGACTTGACTTTCAGGCGGGTGCGGAGTTCATCGCTGGACATCGGGATGTTCTTAGCGGAAACTTCTGAATGCGGGTAGCGCTTTCCGACATCCTTCATCGAAGACTTGTTGAGAGGAAGGATCTCCTTTACATAAAAGACTTTGCCGAAATCTTTAAGCGGTGCCGTACGTTGCTCTGATTCGCTGTCGGACAGCGGCTCACTGATTGTGTAAAGATGCGTGAACCGAGCCAGCTTGACAAGCCCGAACCTTTCGCAGATGGCGTTGGACACCCCCGCCTTTGTCAGCGATTTTCCCGGCTCGAAGATAATCCTTGCGAAGGTCGAATCCGGATAACCGGCTTTAGCCTTGGTGATTTCTTCTGGCTTGAATGTCAGCGTCTTGCCATCTTCCCGACAGGTCAATGAATATCCTTCATTCCATTCCCCGTCCAACAGAATCAGCAGCTCCTTGCATTCTCCGCCGCTGGCCACCACGTGAACCTCACGCACCCACTGCCCGTTCCACCCTTTCCCGGAAGCCTTTTCAAGATATTCCTCATAAGTCCTGTCCAGCCTCTCAACAGCCATCGTGATGTCAGCCATAGGGGAGAGTTTAAGGAGTACGAACCTGCTGATTCCGAACAGTTCCGGCAGAATCTTCAGCACATCAGGCGAGCAATCTTCCAACAGAAACACCTTCTTCCCGGCGGAGTCCCTTCTCGCGGGATCAAGGAATATGACATCCGGTCTGAAGTCTCCGAAGATGTCCTTGAGCGAGTCTGATGTCGCCTCCGAATTTTTTATGAATATATTCGTGACTCCCAGTGCCTTGAAATTGTGTCTTGCTGCCGCAGCAAGCGCCGGATTCATCTCATTGTAAAGCACTTCCTCCGCCACTTCGCTGAACGCCCACGAGTCCACTCCCAGTCCTCCCGTCAGGTCGGCGATTCTGCCGGTCTTTCTGGTTCCGATGGTCACTTCGGCAGGCTCAGTGACCATTTTATTTTCGGTCGCTGAGCCTGTGGTTCGACAAGGGTCACCAACCATCGAAGCGACTGTCCCAACATATTCATTGAAGATTCTTTGAACAATCGAAGCCTTGTACCGCGCCGTGTCCGATGAGCTGCACTGCTCCGCGCAAAGCGATGAAGGATAGACCAGCCCCGTGCGCGCCACCCATTCCGGCAGTTTCTTCCGCAGCCTCCTCCGCCCTTCAATTGTGTTGACGGCCAATGATTTCGCATCCAACCCCGCCAGCTCCGCATCCTCAGGCACAGGCCACTCCTTGCACGCCATCACCAGCCGCACCGTGTCCGCGTTCCCGTTCTCAACTATGAATTTCTCGAAACTGTCCATATCTGACGCAAAAATAGACAAATATTGCCAAATAATTTGAGTAAATTTGTAATCAGTATGGTTTGATGGTCAGGCCGTACGGCAACAAGACAAGATAATAAAACGAGAATATTATGGCACAGGATTACAACGAGAACGCCAGGAAATGGCTGGAAGGGGATTTCGATCAGGAAACCAAGATGAAGGTGATCGAGCTGCGGAACAATGATCCGGCGGGGTTCGAGGACGCATTCTACAAGACTTTGGAGTTTGGCACCGGTGGCCTCAGGGGCATTATGGGAGTCGGAACCAACAGGATGAACAAATATACCGTCGGAATGGCCACGCAGGGACTGGCCAACTATATTCTTAAGAAAGTTTCCGGGGATGACATCCGCGTCTGCATTTCCTACGACAGCCGCAACAACTCCAAGCTGTTCGCCAAGATCGCCGCTGACATATTCAGCGCCAACGGATTGCACGTGTTCATATTCGAAAATCTGCGTCCTACGCCGGAATTGAGCTACTCCATCCGCAAGATGGGTGCGGTTGCCGGAGTGATGGTCACAGCCTCGCATAATCCTAAGGAATATAACGGGTATAAGGTTTATTGGTCTGACGGTGCGCAGATCACCGCGCCGGTGGATCAGGAGATCATCAATGAGGTCAACAGGATCACCGACCCCTCTCAGGTGATGTTCGAGAAGAAAGAGCATTGCGGAGAGGTTGAGCTGATGGGCAAGGAGATGGATGACGCTTACCTTTCTGACATCATTTCACTGACCCTCAGCCCTGAGGCTCGTGAGAAGCATAAGGACTTGAAGATCGTTTACACTCCGCTTCACGGAGCAGGAGTCCGCATTGTGCCAGAGGCTCTGAAACGCCTTGGTTTCGAGAATGTTATCCACGTGCCTGATCAGGACATTAGTGACGGGGACTTCCCGACAGTTGTATCCCCGAATCCGGAGGAGCCTGCCGCTATGAAGATGGCTCTGGAAATGGCCGACAAAAAGGGGGCTGACATCGTGATGGCCTCCGACCCTGACGCTGACCGCCTTGGAATCGCTGTTCGTGACAACGAAGGCAAGATGGTTCAGCTGAACGGCAACCAGACAGGATCCATCCTGACATATTACATCCTCACCCGCTGGAAGGAACTCGGCAAGCTGGATTCCACGAAGTACATCGCCAAGACCATCGTGACGACTGAGCTGATCGCCGAGATCGGCCGTAGTTTCGGAGTGAAGTGCTACGATGTGCTGACCGGTTTCAAGTACATCGAGGAAATCGTGCGTGAGAACGAGGGCAAGGGCGAGTTCATCTGCGGCGGTGAGGAAAGCTACGGCTTCAATGTCGGTGAGTTCGTGCGCGACAAGGACGCTCCGGTAGCCTGCATAATGGTCGCCGAGTGCGCCGCCTGGGCCGCCGATCAGGGACTGACCCTCTACCAGCTGCTCCAGAGGATTTATTCTGAATATGGCTACCGCAAGGAATCGCTTGTCTCTTTGGTGCGCAAGGGTAAGACCGGCGCTGAGGAGATCCAGAAGATCATGGCAGACTTGAGGCAGAACCCTCCGGCAGAGATTGTCGGCTCGAAGGTCATCAAGGTCATCGACTACAACGAGCCGGAGAAGACCGGACTTCAGAAGTCGAACGTACTCCAGTTCTTCAACGAGGCCGGCGACATCGTCTCTGTCCGTCCTTCCGGAACCGAGCCGAAGATCAAGTTCTACTTCGGAGCCAAGGGGCCGGACGCTGATGCAAAACTTAAGGCTCTTGAGGCTCAGTTCATCGGTTAGGCGACTTTTTTGGCGATAGGCCAGCCCGGTCACTGAGCGTGCCAGAATGAGACCTTGAAAAGTCGTGGCACCTATTGTCTTGATAATGATGTAAATAGATGTTTACCTATAGTGGAAATGAATCATAGGTGATAACGTAAAGATTTTATGCTCAATAATTTATCTGCCACGGGAAAATTCACAATCCGTGATGCCCAGCCGTCAGACGGCGAGTTCATCGCAAGAAATGTCCTTGCGGCGATGGGGTATGAGGTTTTCAATGTGGATGCCGACTCTGCGATCGAGTTCGGCTCCACATCTTTGAATGTCCAGGGTGCCGTCAAGCTCGTCGGAGAGATTTGCGCCAGACCCGACACGTTATATTCATACGCCAGAACGAGGATCGCATGCGTGGAAGGCAATGCAGTGGGATCGCTGACGGCATATTCAGGAGATGACTATCAGTCGCTGCGCGAGCTGACGTGGGGACTCCTGAACGCTGCTTTTGAGAATATTGCCGCAGAAGATTCAACTTCTGATTCTGCCGATGGTTCAGGCAGGTTGACTGATCGGGCGGAATTATCTTCAAATGCCGTTGATAGCACTGAAACACAAGCGATTGGCAAGCAGTTTTCTGACGAAAATTCCTCCGATGCTCTTTCAATGGAGCCGGAGTGTCTGCCCGGCGAGTTCTATCTCGACAGTATGGCTGTACTCCCCGAGTTCCGCCGGATGGCCTTTGAATATGCCGGCGCGACCGACCGCATAGGCCACCTGCTGATGCTCGACGGCATTGAGGAAGGCCGCAGGAAAGGCTTTCCACGCATCAGCCTGATTGTTGACAAGTCCAAGCCCCGCCTCTTCACCTACTATTCCGCCCTTGGCTTCCGCCCCGACGGAGAGATCCTCTTTTTCGGCCATCTTTATGACCGGATGATCAAGGACCTGGACTGAGAAATGAATGGTGGTTGGCAATTGTTGATTGCCGGAGGGGGAAATCCTATTGATTGATTGGAGGGGTGGAGTCCTATTGATTGATTATGAGGAAATTGTGGAATCCTGCCCTCTCAAATTAGAGGGTAGGATTTTGTAATTAGCTTATAATGAGATATTTGGCAATCGCATCTTAGGTACGGGAACAAAAAGCGGGAAGCCCTAATCAGAACTTCCCGCTTTCGGAGCCACTCATCAGGCTCGAACTGACGACCTGCGCGTTACGAATGCGCTGCTCTACCGACTGAGCTAAAGTGGCTTGCTGCATTTCTCATGGAAATGGACTGCAAAGATAAGTAAAATTTTTTAACTTTGCACTATGTATTCAGACATTATCATCATCGGAGGCGGGGCGGCTGGGCTTATGGCCGCTTACGGTGCCGTCAAGGCGCTTCCGCTCGGCAGTTCAGCGCGTGTCACGGTTTTGGAGAAGATGCCACGTCCGGGCAGGAAGATCCTGTTTACGGGAAAGGGACGGTGCAACTTCACGAACCTCAAGGACTGGAACGAATTCTCACAGCATATACGCACGAATCCTAATTTCGTGAAACCGGCGTTCTACAACTTCACACCGGAGAACACTATCGATTTCCTTGAGAGAAACGGGCTTGAGACCGTTGTCGAGAGAGGTGACCGTGCGTTCCCATATTCACACAGAGCCTCGGATGTACTTGACACCATCGTTGAGGTTGTGCTGCGCCACGGAGTGACGCTGCTGACTGATAGGGAGGTGACGGACATTCTGCCGGGATTCTCGATCCGATGCGCTGATGGCGAGACATTTGAATGCTCGAAACTGATCATCGCGACCGGGGGGCTTTCCTATCCGGGAACCGGCTCGACAGGTGACGGCTACAAATGGGCGAAGTTCTTCGGGCATAATGTCACTCCGTGCTTTCCGTCGTTGACCGCCCTTGTTCCAAAGGGTTACAAGATCATCGACAGGCCGGAGACGGACTTGAAGGGACATATTCATAGAGAGACTCCGATGACTGGAAGCGGCGAGGCTCTGAAAGGGGCGAAGCTGAAGAATGTCAACCTTACCGTGACTTTTGACGGCTCGAAGTCCGAGTCTGAGTTCGGCGATGTGGACTTCACTGATGGCGGAATCGAGGGACCGATCGGGTTTCAGGTCAGCCGTAAGTGTGTGAAGGCCTTGATGAACGGCGGCAAGGTGGCGTTCTCGCTTGACCTGAAGCCGGGCGTGTCGTTGGATGAGTTGACCGGGCGCATCAAGACCCTTTGGCAAGAGATCAAGAATGATCCCCGGACCCGCCAATGGAAGGATGGCCGTGGCCTGAACGGCAAGGAAATGTACCGGATCCTGCTCGGCAAGCTGATGCCGTGGGAACTTATCCCGGGTTTCCAGGCTTGGAATCCGGACATAATGAAGATTGATCTTAAGAAGTCTGAATATGCGGACGGACGTTCCGACAGGCTCAGCGCCCGGTCGGCCAGCTACCGCTCGCAAAGCTGGTCAAAAGGACCTAATCATCGCTTCAGCCGCCAGCCGAGGCGTTACTACGACATCGATCTTGACCTTTTGGCCAAAACATTGAAAGACTGGAAGTTTGAGATCATCGGATTCGTGGGCTACGAACGTTGCGTCATCACGGCCGGAGGAATATCCACGGACGAGGTGGTGCCGAAGACGATGGAATCCCACGTCAAACCAGGCCTCTACCTTTGCGGCGAGGTTCTCGATATGGACTGCGACACCGGCGGCTACAATCTCCAGTGCGCCTTCTCCACCGGCTACCTTGCCGGCGAGTCAGCGGCCAAGTCTCTGAATATTCCAGGACAGTATTAGGCTAATAAACCCCGGAGCCGAGCATCTCGTCATCGGCTGAGTACCAGGCGGCGAACTGGCCGTTGGAAATGCCGCGTTGCGGGATGTCGAAGAGGATGAATATGCCGTTCGGCCTCTTGATCAGGAACGCGTCCTGAAGTGGTTGGCGGTAACGGATGCGGACCCGGTAGCGGCGGATTTCGCCGTCTGCCATCGCAAGGTCTGTCCTGATCCAATGAATATCTTGGGACGCGATCCGTAAACAACTGCGTGACAACCCCTTGTGGGTGTGCCCCTCGCCGACGTATATGATGTTTCGCGGAACATCCGTGGCAATCACAAAGATGGAGTCCTTATGTCCTCCGATGTTGAGACCTTTGCGTTGCCCGATCGTGTAGAACTGCGCCCCGTCGTGCCGTCCGACAATCTTTCCGAACGGATTCTCCTTGTATCGTGTCTTCTTGATGTGCTTTTTCCCAGCCCGGTAGGTCTCCGTCTCGAACTTGATGTCATCGTACCGTATCGGTTCTGACAACCTCATCAGTTCCTCATCGCTTAACCTGGCGATTTTTTCCACATCGAAGTCATTCCGGTGCGATAACCCTCCGGTTGGAGTGGATGTGGTTCCGCACCCGTGGCCGCCCGTGGCCTCGTGAACGGGTGGCTCGCCGCAGGCGAGACGGGATGGAGCGCGTAGCGCGGAAGGTGCGGGGCTACTTTCACTCCAATCGGCCTTTCCTGTAGATTTGGCCACTTCGACAGGCTCAGTGGCCGGACTGTTACTGTCAGTGACCCGGCGGTTGTTGAACGACTTCCCGCCGGAATCCTCGGAGGTATATTCAGTGATCATCATTGGCTCGCCTGGAGTCTTGAGGAGCGAGGCGAGGGTGTCGTGGATGAACCGATATTGCTCGCTTTGAGCGTAGTAGGCATCGAAAACCTCCACCACATCGCCCTTGGCCGGCTTGAGTTTCTGCTGAAGGAATGTCGGGAGATCCACCTTCCCGACGAAGCATATTCCCTGGGAATCTTTCTTGTCGGCGGAAGGAAGATCCGCCAGATGAGCTATCTGGCGCACCTCAGGCTTGGTAAGGTGGCCGATAGGGAAGAGCGCCTTGCCGAGCTGCTCCTGCGTGAGCTGGCAGAGGAAGTAGCTCTGGTCCTTGTTCGGGTCCACGCCTTCTAGAATCCTCCATTGAGGCACCCCCTCAATCACAACCTGCTTCCCGTCAGCGTCCAACAGTGGAGCCCGGCGGCAATAATGCCCTGTCGCGACCATATCCGCACCCAGCTTCCGGGCGGCCTTGAGGAAAGCGTCGAACTTGATCTCGCGGTTGCAGAGAACATCCGGGTTTGGGGTGCGGCCGGCGGAATATTCATTGAACATATAGTCCACCACCCGCTGGCGGTACTCCTTGGAAAGGTCCACGAAGTAGAAAGGGATGCCGATCTTGCGGGCGACCAATTCCGCCACGAAACGGTCCTCCTCCCATTCACAGTCGCCGTGCAGCGTCGCGTCCGCGTCGTGCCAGTTCTGCATAAACATAGCGAACACGTCATACCCCTGCTGCTTCAACAGCAGAGCGGCGACACTGGAGTCAACACCTCCCGAAAGACCAACGCAGATTTTCATAACTTACTTCTTCTCTCGCTTATAGGCGATTACGTCCTATTAAATGTATCTTACGTTCCAAGTGACTGCCCACTGAAAATCACTTTACGTTACCCCAACCCTAAATTCCTTCCCTCGGGGAAGGGACTTGCTTTCACCGCAGGCGGTGAGGAGGCTTCGTGCGATAAGGACCTACAAATTTACTCAAATGCTTGAATATGCACAATTTTTGCTAACTTTGAAAACTTGTGTATAAAGACCACTGAATATGAAGACAGTAAAACTGGACATCAACTATACTGAATATTCCTCCATCGATGAGATGGAACCTCTAGACATCGAACTCGTGAAGGCTGCCATCGAGGCGCAGAAGGGTTCCTACGCCCCATATTCCACATTCAATGTCGGTGCCGCGCTTCGGCTGGAAGACGGAACGATAGTGAAAGGGGCCAATCAGGAGAACGCCGCCTATCCTTCCGGACTTTGCGCCGAGAGGACAGCAATGTTCGCCGCCAGCGCCAACAATCCGGGCAAGGCTATGCTTTCCCTCGCCATTGTAGGAGGCTTCAACGGCACACTGAGCGACACCCCTTGCTCACCCTGCGGTGCCTGCCGTCAGGTGATGGCCGAGTACCAGACTTTGGCCGGCCGTCCGATGAGCATAATAATGTATGGAACGAAAAAAACGTGGAAATTTGACAAAGTTGACGACATACTGCCGTTCATTTTTGACAGTTTCAACGAAAAGTAGTATATTTGCAGTCAGGGAAAGTCGTACACGACCAGCTCCCTCTGAATTCCCCCAGGGTCGGAAGGCAGCAAGGGTAGGAGGTCGTAGCGGTGCGATGTACTAAGCTTTCCCTTTTTTCTATTTTATATAATACAGTCAAAGCGAAAGTACCAATAAAAGCAATCCCATTTTGAATGTAATATGACACTTAATTGTCTTGCCAATGATTGGAAGAAAGACAAATACCGTTATTCTCTTGAGTTATCCAAGTCGAAAACGCCCCAAAATACCATCTTGGTCGTAGGGGTTAATCCTGGAGGTCAAACAGACCCCGAAGAACAATATTTTGGTTCGACCATTCGCCGTGTGTGCAAACTCGTAATTAACAATGGAGAAGGTAACACGACATATGATAGCGTATTGTTCGTAAATCTGACTCCTGTAATCGCAAAAGCCCCCATCTAGTTTGAAGGATACAGCTAGTATAGAGCATCTTCCTAAGGACAATATTAATAATTGGTAGACATATAAAAAGGGACTGTTGACTTACTTTCATAATTGGTAGTTATAGCCTGTTGAATATCTTCTTCCATATCGAACCAACGTCCGGACGACTGCGGGCAGAAACAAACTCACTGAGGTAACTGTGTTTGTTAATGTTAAGATTTTACAAAATGCTTTCAGCCACACAACGTACCTATGCCCACAGATGCCGGACCGGACTGAAAAATCAAGGTCAAAGGCACAAGATTTTCACGACAATGAGCCTTCTATATGCTTATAAAAGGCTTTGGGCTGAATGAGTTTCGTAAATTCGCAACGAAATCGACAAGAGGAAACATTCCTGATCAGCGTCGGGTGTAGAAAGCTATTGCGTTGAAGTGTTATTAAGTCACAATTGCTTAAGCATAAACACTATAAGGCAAAAGTTGGTCAACTCCGATAGAGAGCATCGCTATAAGCGTCCATCATATCTTCGACTGTCCAACGACGGTATTTATTTGGAAGGCAGCGGAACATAAAAAACGCGATATTCATTTAATTTTTTCATCACTACGCAAAAAGGTTGCGTACTTCGCGTATAATTTTGCATCCGCAATCCGAAAGGAATCGCATCGATGTACTGAGCTGACGGGCTCATCGTCATAAGACTTTTCACGCCGCGGTTTAGCAGCTTCATTACCTGCCAAGGTCAAAATGCCTGCTTACTACAATCAATGGTTACTGCTGGTTCGAGTCCAGCCCGCGGCACAACTTTATGAGGACCAAGGATGGCTTACTTCCTGATTCTTTCATCTTAATTCCATAGCGGAATTAAGAGACTTCATCAGCTATTCAATTTCCTCATATTAATATTAGATCCGGTAGCCCTGCTACCAACAAGGTCAAAGAGAAGCTTACTTCTATGGCATCAGACACTTATTGCCTGGCTAACAACCAGGAGGACAGCTTCTCAATTACCTTTTTAATTTATTATGGCTATGAATAAGACCTTGACAAAAGTCGCTTTGCGCTATCATGCGGTGTTCCTCGACATCAACCGCGAGGACATCAACAAGAATTCCGAGGCTACAATTCCAGTGATGGCGTTCGTGGCGCGATTGAAGGAGAACGGTTTCAGTGTGAGCGAGGAACTGCTCCACGCACTTAACGCGGTTTCCGCGGATACGCTCGCGGAAATCACCGAGTGCATCAATGATGTGATGGGAGTCAATCTGAACTGGGCCTCTCTTGTCAAGGGGTGGGACGTACCCACAGGAGAATCTCGCGCGGATCACCTTCTCACCTGGATCACAAATATTTTTGGAGGGAAAGCGGCAGGATTCAAGGGAACAACCCTGAAATGTGGCCACTTTATACCAAACGGAACATTCCCGTTAGAGCGTTACAATGGCTGTCCATTCTGCGGGACACCGTTCGAGACAGCGGACTTTGTTTATAAAGGTCAGGGCAGCAAGTTGAAAGAACTCAGGCTGTTTACAGATGCTGACATTAGAAATGTCTTTGCCTCCCTTCTGTCTTCCGCAACCCCGTTGGATGCGACGCAGAGCGATTCCCTGAAGTCGCTTCTGGGCCAGTACCCTCTACCTACAGACGCAAACATTTCAATGAAGGAAACCGCTATGCTTGTCACCAAGACTTTGGTGGAGCAGGGAAAAGCGGATGAGGCTTCCGCGTTTCTGAAGACCCCTGCTGACATCCTTCGTTATCTTTGGTATGAGAAGACCGGACATATTCAGATCATCGAGCCGAAGACCCTTGTAGCCCACGCCCGAAAGATGTACTATCATATGTGGGGACCGCTTGACAAGGGTAAGGACGCAGCCAAGGATATGAAGCTGAAACTGATGCTTAAATATGATCGCAAGGCCTGTCTCCGCGTAGCCAAATGGATGAACGCCATTCCAATGACAGCAGTGCATGCGGCTGAGAATATGAATCCGAAACGCGGTATGTGGGTACGTATGATCCGTGCCCTCCGTCTGGGTGAATACTCCCGCAAGGAGGGTATGGAACATCTTGCCGACATCCTTGACGTATTCTACAAGCAGGAATATTCCACTTGGCAGGGTCGTGTTGACAAGGCGCGTTCCGAGAATGACGCCAACAAGACTCTTGAATTACTCAAGGAGCGACCTGGCTTATTTGCCCGTTGCCTGTTTGCCACTATGCTTAGGTTTGGCAGCGACAAGGCATTGGCCGCTTTCAACGAAGTGGCAGACAGACTTCCGGCGCGACTGCTGCTGTCATTAGGCAATGCCGCCGAGACATATTTTGATGTTAAGGGAGCGCGTGTCGCACACCCGATCACTGGTGTTACCCACCGTATCGAGGCCAACAAGCTGCTTACCCTATACGATGAAGAGGCCAGAAAAGAGATGATCAAGGGTGTCAATGAAATCTACAAGTCCTCTATGGAACGTCGTTTCGCCTCAAAGAAAACCGAGGCGAAGTCCATATTCATTGATCCGGCCCTTTACAGAATACCAGTAAGCGTCGGCGACCGTACGTCAACCGTTCAGGACACCTCCTGCGCCTTGATGGGCACTCGCTTTCCTGTAGAGGGAGAAACCGTACGCTTGTTCCTTCAGTGGGGGAAAGGTTTGCATTCCCAGCCCCTCGATATGGATTTGAGCTGCCGGATAGCTTTGCCGGATGGGAAGACCGACTACTGCTACTTCGGAAACCTGACTTGCCCTGGAGCAAAGCACTCCGGTGATATTCGTGAGATTCCGGAAATGGTCGGCACCGCTGAATATATAGAACTTTCTCTCCCGGAATTAGAGGCGGAAGGCGCTAAGTATGTGACTTTCACTTGCAATGCCTACTCTTGCGGTTCACTAACACCCAACCTCGTCGTTGGCTGGATGGATTCTGCGTATCCAATGAAAATCTCTAAGAGAAAAGGTGTGGCGTATGATCCTTCGTGTGTCCAGCACTTGGTCCGCATCAGCGAAGGAAATTTGTCCAAGGGACTGGTGTTCGGCGTTCTTGATGTCGCGAAGCGTGAAATCGTCTGGCTTGAGATGGCGTTCACATCCCAGATTATCCACAACGCTGACAGCGAATCGATTGAAGCGATCCTGCATCGACTGGAAGAGAAGATCTCGATCGGTGAGCTTCTTGATCTGAAAGCCAAAGGACAGAACCTGAGACGGGTTGAGTCCGCCGATGAGGCTGATGAAATCTACACTTATGAATGGGCGTTGAATCCGGCTGAGGTAAGCGAGCTGCTTAACGGGTAGAAAAAATGGAATATAGCCACCAATATATTCTTTACTCAGTATTGGGAAAATTTCCGTAATTTCGTGCTTGATATGGAAAAGTACGAAAGCGCTATTTTTGAAGGGCTGAACGCTGAGCAGAAGAAGGCGGTCGGCAGTGTGGACGGACCGGTGCTGATTGTGGCTGGTGCGGGATCTGGTAAGACAAGGGTGTTGACGAGCAGGATCGCCTACATTCTGGAGAGGGGGTGCGATCCGGCACGGATTATGGCCCTGACCTTCACGAAGAAGGCCGCCACGGAGATGAAGGAAAGGATCGCCGTGATGGTCGGAGATCGGAAGGCCAGAAGGCTCTTTATGGGAACCTTCCACTCCATATTCATAAGATTTCTAAGGGAATATGCCGCCTTGCTCGGCTACCCTCCCACTTTCACCATCTACGACACCAGCGATTCGGTGAGCGGCATAAAGGCCTGCATAAAGGAGCTTGGGCTGGACGAAAAGGTTTACAAGCCGAAGGATGTGCTGTCAAGAATATCAATGGCCAAGAACAACCTCATCACAGCCACCGCCTACCGGAACAACCAGCAGGCGATCATCAACGACACGCACGCCCGGAAGCCAAGAATATGCGACATCTACTCCCGCTACGCCGAGAAGTGCAAGAACTCGGGGGTGATGGACTTCGATGACATATTACTGAATATGAATATATTGCTTCGGGATTTTCCCGAGGCCAAGGAGGCGATCGCGTCCCGGTTCGACTACTATCTTGTGGATGAGTACCAGGACACGAACTTCGCCCAGTATCTGATCCTGAAGAAGTTGACGAAGAAGCACCGCAACCTCTGCGTTGTGGGTGACGACTCGCAGTCCATCTACGCTTTCCGAGGAGCGAAGATCGAGAATATTCTTAATTTCAAGAAAGATTACCCAGAGTGCCAGATATTCCGCCTGGAGAGGAATTACCGCTCGACGGCGAACATCGTGAACGCCGCCAACTCATTGATAGCCAAGAACGAGAACAGGATTCCAAAAACCTGTGTCGCCGTTGGTGAGGAGGGCGAGAAGATCCGCCTTCTGAAGAGCTGGTCCGAGCAGGACGAGGCAATCACCATCGCCTCGGAGATTGTGGAAAGGATGCAGTCCGACCACGCCAAGTACCAGGATTTCGCGATCCTTTACAGAACCAATTCCCAGTCAAGAGCCTTGGAGGAGGCTTTGAGGAAGAGAAACCTGCCGTATATGATCTACTCCGGCAACTCGTTCTTCGACAGGGCCGAGGTCAAGGATATGATGGCGTACCTGAAGCTGGTCGTGAATGTCAACGATGACGAGTCGTTCAAGAGGATTGTGAACACTCCGGCAAGAGGAATCGGTGACACATCGCTCAACGCATTGGCAGCTATGGCGTTCGACCTGAAATGCTCGCTGTTCAAGGCGGCATGTTCAGAGAAGTTCGCGGACTACGGTCTCAAGCCGGCGGCCGTGGCGAAGATACGCTCTTTCTGTGAGATGATCAACGGGTTCGCCGCCAAAGAGGCCACCACCAACGCTGACGAGTTGGCTCTCGGGATTTCCAACGCCTGCGGGCTGTACGCATTCTTTAAGAACGACCCGTCGATCGAGGCTCAGTCAAGGGCTTCCAATGTCGAGGAACTCATCAACAGCGTCACCCATTTCATTGAGGAGCAGAGGGAAAGCTATTTCCGCGACCTTCTGGCGGAAGGTGAGGCCGAGGATGATTCCGAGGTTGAATATCCTGTTTTCACTTTGGGGGCGTTCCTGGAGAATATTTCCCTGCTGTCCAACGTGGATGTCGAGGACGAGGAGGACACGAACAACAAGATAGCCCTGATGACCGTGCACTCAGCGAAAGGTCTGGAGTTTCCGTACGTTTTCGTGGCCGGTTTGGAGGAGAACATATTCCCGTCTGGCGGGATGCTTATTTCTCCCGCCGAGATAGAGGAGGAGCGTCGTCTGTTCTATGTGGCCATCACAAGGGCGAAGAAGGCCGTCTGCCTTTCGTTCGCCAACACCAGGATGCGCAACGGCAAGCACGAGTCCAATTCCCCGAGCCGTTTCATCAAGGAGATCGACACCAAATACATCGCCAACCCTCTTAGGAACGATAATTTCTCGGATGATGATTCTCTGGATTTCGAGGATTTCGGTGGGTTCGGCTCACGAGGATTCGGTTCCAGGAATGGCTCCGGAAGCGGCTCCGGGCGTTTTCCGGGTGGTTCATACGGTTCCGGACGCTCTTCTGGTGCTTATGGCAACGGTTCCTCTGGCCGGTTCGGAGGTGGAAACCGTCCCGCAAACAAGTACGGAATGGGCGGCGGCAATTCCTACGGTTCTTCCGGCAGCGTCAGGTACGAGCGTAAGCCAGCCTCCGCTCCAAGGCTGTCCGACACCGCCTCCAAGATCGAGGCCTTGAGAAACCGTCCGCTGCCCCCTAAGATTTCCGACACCGATTTCGTTCCAGCCCCGATGACCGATTTCAAGGTCGGCCAACGGATCGAGCACAACCGCTTCGGCCAAGGCAAGATCCTTGAGATCACCGGTAACGCCCCCGACCTCAAGGCCAAGATCACATTCGACCACTACGGCGAGAAACTTCTCCTGCTCAAGTACGCCAAGATGCGTGTTTTGTAAGTTAAATCCACACATACAGTCAAGATTTTACAGAACGCAACTGCCTGACACGACAACTGCAATATGTTCAAGATGTTTTTCGGAATTGCGTGGATAATTGCTATATTTGCAAGTTGTAAAATATACGGTTGTAATTACAATCAACACTATTTATATGTCAAACATCATCGATTTGAAAAAGGGTCTGAACATTCCGATCAGCGGAGTGGCGGCCCTAGAAGCAAAGAAGACGATCGTGCCTGACACAGTTGCCATTAAACCGACGGATTTCAAGGGGTTCTCCCCGAGACTTCTCGTGAAGGAAGGTGACAAGGTTCTGGCAGGATCCCCTGTTTTGGCAGACAAACAGCACCAGGACATTCTCCTGACCTCTCCGGTGAGCGGAACGGTTCAGGGAATCGTCAGGGGAGAGAAGAGGAAACTCCTCGCTGTGCTCGTGAAGGCTGACGGCGCCAATGAGGCCGTCGATTTCGGAGCCAAGAATCCTTCCGGTCTGAAGGCCGAGGAGGTGAAGGACATCCTTCTCAAGAGCGGTCTGTGGCCATTCATCATTCAGAGGCCTTATGGAATCATCGCCGATCCGGCTTTGACACCTAAGGCTATTTTCGTGTCCGCATTCTCGACGGCTCCTCTTGCGGCTGACGCTGAGTTCGCCTTCAAGGATGAGGTCGCCGCCATCCAGGCAGGTGTGACGGCTGTGTCAAAGCTCGCCAAGGTTCACGTCTGCGTGAACAGCGATGCTTCGGCTTTCGCCAAACTCACCGACGCGACTGTCCACACGGTCAACGGAAAGAAGCATCCGGCCGGAAATGTTGGTGTGCAGATCAGCCACATCTCTCCTATAAAGAAAGGTGAGACCGTCTGGACTCTGTCCCTGCTTGCTCTCGCGGCCATCGGCAAGCTCTTCAAGACCGGCAGGATCGACCTTACCCGTAAGGTGGCCGTTACCGGACCGGTTGTCAAGGACGCTTCTTATGTCGTTACCCTTCCGGGAATGCCGATCAAGGCTCTCAAGGGATTCTATGACAATAGTGTGGAGACCCGTTTCATCAGCGGAGACGTGCTTTCCGGCGAGAATGTCGGCGAGGACGGTTACCTCGGATTCTTCGACAATCAGGTCTCTCTGATCAAGGAAGGCCGTGAAAGGGAAGTGCTCGGATGGGCGAAACCGTTCAGGTTCAATCAGTTCAGCTCTTCTATGACTTACTTCTCCTGGCTTCTGCCTAAGAAGAAGTACAATATGGACACCAACACCCACGGCGGCGTGCGCGCGTTCGTGGTTTCGGATGTATATTCAAAGGTTCTCCCTATGGATCTGTTCCCTGTCTATCTGATCAAGGCCTGCCTTGCCGGCGACATCGAGAAGATGGAGCAGTTCGGAATCTATGAGGTTCTTCCAGAGGACTTCGCCCTTTGCGAGTTCGTGGATCCTTCAAAGAACGACATCCAGGCTATCATCGCCAAGGGAATCGACCTCATGATCAAGGAAATGGCTTAAAGGATTATCGCTATGGAAGAAAACACAGTAAAACCAGGCCTTTTTGAAAAAGGCGGTAAGTTGGGGTGGCTGCATTCTACCTGGGATGCCTTTGACACCTTCCTCCGCGTCCCTGCGACCGTGACAGCCAAAGGCGCTCACGTCAGGGATGCCGTTGACATCAAGAGAATCATGATCATCGTCGTGCTGGCCGTGGTTCCCGCCGCTCTGTTCGGTATGTGGAATGTCGGCTACCAGCACAATCTCGCAGTCGGAGACCTTCCGGGATTCTGGAACCAGTTCTTCTGGGGACTTCTGAAGGTTCTCCCTCTCTACCTTGTCTCCTACATCGTAGGTCTCGGCATCGAGTTCGCCTCGGCCCAGATCAAGGGCGAGGAGGTGAATGAGGGGTACCTCGTTTCCGGTATGCTCATTCCGCTCATCGTCCCTGTGGACGTTCCGCTCTGGATGCTTGCCATCGCGGTGGCCTTCGCGGTCATATTCGGTAAGGAAGTTTTCGGCGGTACGGGAATGAACTTCCTGAACCCGGCTCTCCTCTGCCGCGCCTTCCTGTTCTTCTCCTACCCGAGCGCAATGTCGGGATCAGAGGTCTGGGTAGCGCCACGCTGCGGAGCCGACGCCATCTCCGGCGCCACACCTCTTTCCTACATGTCTGACGGACAGGGCGCTCTTGAGGCGATCAACAACGCCGGCTACAGCTTCTGGAATATGTTCTCCGGAATCATCCCTGGCTCTGTCGGCGAGACTTCCGTGATCGCTATCCTCATCGGTGCCGTCATCCTCATCTGGACAGGTGTCGCAAGCTGGAAGATCATGGTTTCATCCGTGGCTGGCGCCCTTCTCGTAGGCTGGCTCGGCAATGTCGGTGGAGTGACTGACGTTCCTGCTTACTATCAGCTTGTTATGGGTGGTTTCGCTTTCGGTACTGTCTTCATGGCCACCGACCCTGTCACCTCAGCCCAGACAGAGACCGGCAAGTGGATCTACGGATTCCTCATCGGCGCTCTCTGCGTGGTAGTCAGACTCTTCAACCCAGGCTACGCCGAGGGTATGATGCTGGCCATCCTCCTTATGAACACCTTCGCACCGCTGATCGACCACTATGTGACATCAGCCGCTACGGGCAGAAGAGCAAAAAAGGTTACAATCGCTTAATTTTCAAGGAATATGAATACTAACGGTAACGCATACACAGTAATCTACACGACAGTTGTCGTGGCCCTTGTCGCAGCGATTCTCGCCTTTGTGGCTATGACGCTCAAACCAAAGCAGGACGCCAACATCAAGGCCGAGACCATCAGCCAGATGCTGACTGCCGCACAGTTCTACACAAAGGACGAGTGCAGCGCTATGGGTAACGACAAGGTTCTGGAAGCATATTCACAGAACATCAAGGAGGCCTACACCATCAACCTGAAAGGCGAGAAGGTCCGTGACCTCAATACAGAGGTCAAGAGCATCGAGCTTCAGGATGGTCTCAAGGCTCAGAACAAGAACATCAAGGACGGAAAGGGTGCGGATCTTCCTGTCTATGTCTTCGGCAAGGACGGCAAGACCGTGACTGTCATTCCTGTCTTCGGAGCTGGTCTTTGGGGAGCCATCTGGGGCTATATCGCTCTGGATGAGGATCTTCAGACCATCGTTGGCGCTTATTTCGACCACGATAGCGAGACCCCTGGCCTCGGTGCGAAGATCAAGGACGATCCTGACTTCAGAGCTGAGTTCATCGGCAAGAAGGTCAATCTGGTCTCAGAGCCAGCGTTCGGAATCGTAAAGACAGGCACGGTCGCTGAATCTGAATATTCAGTTGATGCCATCACTGGCGCCACGATGACCTGCAAGGGACTCGGTGAGGCTATGGCTGTGTGGTTCAAGGCCTACACTCCGTTCCTTTCTTCCGCCGCTCCAGCCAGACAGTGCTGCTCCGGTGACGGTCTGGAGTGCGAAGGCTCCAAGTCTTGCTGCTCCGGCGACGGTCATTGTGACGGTGCCGCCGAGTGTGACGGCCATTGCCAAGACTCTACTGTAACAGAATAAAATGGAGGAAGTAATATGAATAAAGAACTCAAAGAAACGATTCTTAACCCGATCTTCAAGGGCAACCCTATCACTGTCCTTGTGCTGGGTATCTGCTCCTCCCTCGCTGTAACTGTCGAGCTCAAGGGAGCGTTCGTCATGGCTCTTTCCGTGATCGCGGTGACAGGACTCTCCAGTCTTGTCCTCTCGATTCTGAGAAACACAATCCCTAACCGCGTGCGTATCATCGTGCAGCTGGTTGTGGTGGCCATGATGGTTATTCTTGTCGATCAGTTCCTCAAGGCCTATGCCTACGGGATCGACAAGCAACTGTCAGTCTACATCGGTCTGATCATCACCAACTGTATCGTCATGGGACGTATCGAGGCGTTCGCCCTTGGCAACAAGCCGCTTCCGTCCCTTCTTGACGGACTCGCCAACGGTGTGGGCTACGGCCTCATCCTCGTTGTGGTGGCTTTCTTCCGTGAACTCTTCGGCTCTGGCACCCTGCTCGGATTCAGAATCATCCCTGAAAGCTTCTATGCGGCAGGTTATGTCAACAACGGTCTCGTGATCCTCCCTCCGATGGCGCTGATTCTCATCGGCTGCATCATCTGGATCCAGAGAAGCATTCAGAAGGACCTTCAGGAAAAATAACGACAAAGACAAGTACTGATTATGGAATATTTAAGCTTATTCGTAAAGTCAATATTCGTTGACAATATGATTTTCGCGTACTTCCTCGGTATGTGCTCATACCTGGCGGTATCGAAAAATGTGAAGACAGCTTCCGGTCTTGGTGTCGCTGTTATTTTCGTCCTTCTTGTGACATTGCCGATCAACTATCTTCTGAACAAGTACGTCCTGGCGCCTGACGCATTGATAAAAGGTGTGGATCTGAGTTTCCTCAGCTTCATCATATTCATCGCCGTCATCGCCGCGTTCACGCAGCTTGTCGAGATGATCGTGGAGAAATTCGCTCCGACCTTGTATTCGTCATTGGGTATCTTCCTGCCTTTGATCGCCGTGAACTGCGCCATCCTTGGTGGCTCGCTCTTCATGCAGAACAAGGAATTCGTGAATGTCGGTGAGGCTTCGGTTTACGCTCTTGGTTCCGGCATCGGCTGGTTCCTCGCCATCGTGACCCTCGCCGCGATCAGGGAGAAGATGTCCTACTCGAAGGTTCCTGCCGGACTCAGAGGCATCGGTATCACATTCATCACCGTTGGTCTGATGGCTATGGCCTTTATGACCTTTATGGGATTGACAATCTAATTAGGAGGCAGAGAATATGTTTTCAACAGTAATTTCAGCTATCATCACAATTGTGGTTGTGACCGTGGTTCTGGTCGCTCTGCTTCTGTATGTGAAGATCAAACTTACTCCGGACGGCACTGTCAAGATCGACATCAACGACGGAAAGAAGGTTCTTGACGTTCCTCAGGGAAGCGACCTTCTGCACACTCTCGCCGACCAGAAGATTTTCCTTCCTTCCGCTTGCGGTGGAAAGGCGAACTGCGGTCAGTGCAAGGTTCAGGTGCTTGAAGGCGGCGGAACCATCCTTCCTACCGAGACCGGCTTCTTCAGCCGCAAGCAGATCAAGGACGGCTACAGGCTCGGTTGCCAGGTAAAGGTAAAGGAGAACATCAAGATCCAGGTTCCTGAGTCAACGCTCAGCGTTCAGAAACTTGAGTGCGAGGTCATCTCCAACAAGAACGTGGCAACCTTCATCAAGGAGTTCACGGTTAAACTTCCTGAGGGAGTTCATCTTGACTTCAAGTCCGGTGAGTACATCCAGATCGACATCCCTGCCTACGACCTTGATTTCTCGACGATTGATGTCGATGACATCTACAAGGCCGACTGGGAGAAGTACGGTTTCTTCGGCATCAAGACGAAGAACGAGGTGCCTACGATCAGGGCTTACTCTATGGCCTCTTACCCTGCGGAGGGCGACATCATCAAACTGAACGTCCGTATCGCCACTCCTCCGTTTGACAGGAGCCAGCCTAAGGGCGTTTTCAAGATGCTGCCTGTTCCTCCGGGAGTCGGTTCATCCTATGTCTTCACCCGCAAGCCGGGCGACAAGGTTTGGATCTCCGGTCCGTTCGGTGAGTTCCTTCTTCCTAAGAACGATCCTGATTCTCAGGAATATATCTTCGTGGGTGGTGGCGCCGGTATGGCTCCTTTGAGAAGCCATATCATGCACCTGTTTAAGACTCTCAAAACAAAGCGTGAGGTACACTTCTTCTATGGAGCGCGCAGCCTTGTCGAGGCATTCTACCTTGAGGACTACGCCGAGATTGAGAAGGAGTTCCCTAACTTCCACTTCCATCTGGCCCTTGACCGTCCTGATCCGGCAGCTGACGCAGCTGGAGTCAAGTACACGGCAGGTTTCGTTCACAATGTGATGTACGAGACCTATCTCAAGGACCACGACACTCCGGAGGACATCAAGTACTTTATGTGCGGACCTCCTATGATGGTCGCTTCCGTCAACAAACTGCTTGACAGCCTTGGAGTGCAGCCTGAGAGCATTCTGTACGATAACTTCTCGTAATCGAGACGTGATATTTATTGAGGACTGGCCCGCTTGGACCAGTCTTTTTTTGTACATTTGCGGTATGATTGACAAGAAAGTACAGATGATGGATGCGGGAATGGTGCTGTTCACGAGCGAGAAGCCGTTCGGGACGGTGCTGGGGGGCATCAAAGCGGAGTTGACGAAACTTGGTAAGGTCAAAAGGGCCAACGAGATATCACCGGATGAACTTCCTGACACGACGGGAGAGTGTGACCTTTTTGTGGACTGGTCAACGCCTCTGCGTTGGCGGGCCATTTCCTGCCGGCTGGAGGATGCCGGTCTTGTGGGAACAAATGCTGACGGTGAAGAGACCAGACGCTATGCGCTTTGTGTCAAGGAAGGAAACAAGAACCGGAAAGGGAAGATTCTTGTGACGCTGCTGCTTGCTGTGATATTCATTGCCTTGGGAATATTCAGCATCGACGGGGTTGCTGGAATATTCACGGTTCTTTTTGGTAGTGTTTTTGTCGTTGCCATTGTTATTCTTGCTTTGCGGCCAAGTGCCAAGGCTCAAAAAGTGGTGAGAGATCTTCTTGAGGTCGTGCGTGAGGCGAAGTGATTTTCACCTCTGATCCGTGGCTTTTTGACGCTCAGAAAGGCAATTTTTGGCGAATTTTGCCAAGATAAACAAAAACAGCATAAAAAATCGTTTCAGATAGTTGTTTTGTTTAAAAGAATTTGTATATTTGACGTGAAGTTTTTCATAGTTTAAGTTTAGGTTAAGTAGCGGGGTGAACGCAGTGAATGCGCTTGCCCCGTGAATTTTCTATAAAAAACAGATATTTACGTTTTTTATAGAAAACATTTTTTGTTTCTTTTCATTATTTACGTTTAGTCACCATACTTTTGCAGACGGCCCGCAACGGTGCGGACTGTTAAATTTTTACAACTATGAAGAGTTCTCTCAGAATCCTTTCCAGGACAGCGTCGGTCGGAATGATGGCATTGGCCGCCGTTATGTTTTCGTGCAACAAGATTCCTTCCGAAACCGCCCAAGGCACGTTGAGTTGGAATTTCTCGCAAAGAATGCTCACCAGGGCGACTGTTGATCTGCCTGACACCGACGCATTCATTCTTACAGTGAAAAATTCGGCCGGAGATGTACTCTATGAAGGAGCGTATGGCGATTCCCCGGAGTCAATGCTTGTTAATCCAGGTAGTTATACCGTCAAGGCCGTGTCAAGGGTTTTCGAGAAACCAGAGTTTTCCGCTCCGCAGTTCGGAGACGAACAGGTTGTCGTGGTCCAGTCGGGGACAAGCACTAAAGCCCGCCTTAACTGTACGCAACTCAATTCCGGCCTTAGGATGAGGCTGGATTCCGAATTCGGCGCGACATACCCGAATGGTTCCGTGACCGTATCGTCAGCGGAGGGAAACCTCAAGTACTCTCAGACAGAAAACCGCATAGGTTATTTCAAGGCCGGAAACGTCTCCATTTCTCTGGATGACGGCACTACCTCAAAGATTCTGCTGACACGCTATCTTGAGGCGTGTGAGGTTCTGACATTGGGCATATCCTGCCCTGCCATCAAGCCTCCAAAGCCTGATGCCGGTAATGGCATTTCCATTACAGTGGACACAAGCCGGGTCTGGAGCAGTTATGACTACGAGATCGGTTCCGGCCAAGGTGCGGATCCGGGTACTACCGTGTCCACGGCGTACAGTGTGGCGCAGGCTAAGGAGCACATCGGAGAGAAAAGTGTCTGGGTTTGCGGCTACATTGTGGGTGGTGATCTGTCATCGGCAAAGGAAGGAATTTCTTTCACACCACCGTTCACCTCCATGACATGTTTGGCGATAGCTTCTCGTTCATCAGTCACGTCAAAAAGTTCGTGCATGTCTGTCAAATTGCCGAAAGGTGACATACGTACCGAAGTCAATCTGGCTGACAACCCTGGACTCATAGGACGGAAAATCTATCTAAAGGGAGACTTGATCGCGGCTTATTTTGGCATTCCTGGCATTGAGAATATTACTGAATATGTTCTGAAGTAACTGTTAACCAAATAATTATCTTTTATGAAAATCAAACTGAACAGGATGGCGTCCGCCATCGTGCTGGCGCTGCTTTGTCCATTGGCTGGACATTCGCAAAGCAAGACAGAGCCAAGAGCCTGGGAGTTCGGCATTGGCGGGGCTGCAATGAACGTCACGAGAACGACCGTGTCAAACTTTCATCAGACCTCAGGTGGAGATTATATCTTCAACCTTGATGAGAAGATGCTGTATGGCGGAGTCGAACTCTACTCGGCTGTCGAACTGAAGAAATGGCTGTATGCCGATCTGCAGGGTACCTTAGGATTTGCAAAATACTATGAATCCGAAAGCCAACGGCAGGGATATTCATTGATGGTCAGTCCGGGAATACAGTTCCGCCCGTTTGTAAGAAGCGGCTGGATCCAACCATATCTCAGGTTAGGTGTCAACTATTACCACAAAAATTTTCCGACTTCCTATTTCGGACAGTTCAAGGGAGATGTCACAAAGGAGGCCTTATGGCGGGCTGAGGATGCTTGGAATAAAGGATATACCTTTGATTCAGACACATTTTTCCCTTTGTCCGCCGGCATCGGTGTGATCGGCTGGATGAGCGATAGGGTGGGAGTGCATATTCAAGGGCAGTACAATCACTCGCTTGGTACCGACGGCATCAATTTCGCCCAAGCCTCCGCCGGAATAGTGCTGAGGTTGGGAGGACAGGACAAGAACAAGTCTGTGGCGGACCGTTACATTTCTAAGCATCTCGATGAATATGCGGGACTCTATCCTCAAAATGTCATTGAGAGGGAAGTTGTCCGTGAGGTCCCGGTCGAGGTTATCCGCGAGGTCATCAAGGAAATTCCTTCAGAGAAGACTTTGGCTGAAATGATGGACAATGTGAACTTTGATTTCGACAAAGCCACGATCACGGCTGATTCCCAGTTTACTCTGGATGAGATAGCTAACACTTTGGCGCAATTTCCGGATACACGTTTCCTTGTCGCCGGCTATACTGACGCCAAGGGAACTGTGGAATACAATGAGGAACTTTCACGTGCCCGTGCCAAGGCGGTCTATGAAGCGCTTCTGCTGAGAGGAATACCGACGTCCAGGCTTTGTTACAGAGGCTTTGGCAAGCGAGTGGCTCTTGTCCCGGAATCGGCTTCGGACGAACAGCGAAGAGGAGACCGTAAGGTCGTTATTGAAAGGGTGACGTCAGAATCACTGTGGAATTATCTTAACCAACAATAAATCATATTCATTTATGAAAAATCATTTTAGATCATTGATCATGGCGCTCATTGGGGTGTCGATGTTGGCTTCCTGCAATTCACTGGAGGTGACCATGCCGGTCGGACCACGTGGAGAACAAGGAATCCAGGGTGTTGCCGGTAAAGACGGATTGTCGGCTTATGAACTATGGGTCAAGGCGGTACAGGAAAAGCAGATTGACTATACCGGCTCTGTTGACATTAGTCATTTTTTCCTTTATCTTAAAGGCAAGGATGGCGTTGACGGTAAGGACGGCAAAGATGGCAAGGATGGTGCCGATGGTGTTGACGGCGCGAACGGCAAATCCGCCTACGAACTTTGGAAGGAATATGTCGCTACCGGAATCGATGATCCTCACAATCCTGGAAGTCAATGGGATAAAACCAAGACATCGATGGTGGATTTCTATAGGTTCCTTACGGGAAACGATGGCGCGGATGGACTTATCCCATATATCAAGGATGGAAACTGGTGGATTGGAGATCATGACACCGGAATCAAAGCCAAAGGTGACAAGGGCGACAAAGGTGATACCGGAGATAAAGGTGATAAGGGTGATAAAGGAGATACTGGAGCCAAAGGAGATAAGGGTGATAAAGGAGACAAAGGCGATAAAGGTGATAAGGGCGATAAGGGCGATACCGGTGTTTCCGGCAAAAATGGAGTTGACGGCCAGAGCGCGTACGAAATGTGGAAAAGATACGTTCAAGAAACGATTGCCGCCGGAGGCAAAGTGGTTGATCCGAACGGAAATGAAATCACATTGGACGATCTTTCCATTCAGAAATTCTTCCAATATTTGACTGGCAAGGATGGCGCGGACGGTAAGGACGGCAAAGATGGAGCCGATGGTCTGAACGGCAAGAATGGCCTGACACCGGAGATCGATCCAAAGACCGGCGAATGGATCATCGTTAATAAGGAAACCCGTGACACTATTTTTACTCACATTGCTGCCAAAGGTCGCGATGGCAAAGATGGCGTTGATGGAAAGGATGGCGCCGATGGCAAGGACGGTAAAGATGGCATCGATGGTAAGGATGGTGCTGACGGCAGGGATGGTGATACGCCTTATGTCGGATCTAACGGAAATTGGTGGATAGGCAGTGTTGACACTGGTGTCAAGGCCCAGGGACCAAAAGGTGACACAGGTGCCGATGGTAAGGATGGAGTAAACGGCAAGGACGGTAAAGACGGCGTTGATGGAAAGAATGGCGCGGATGGCAAGGATGGTAAAGACGGTGTTGACGGAAAGGATGGCGCTGACGGCAAGGACGGTAAAGACGGTGTTGACGGAAAAGATGGTGCCGATGGCAAGGACGGTAAAGACGGAGCCGATGGTTCGGCAGGTAAGTCTGCCTATGAACTTTGGGTGACAGATGTTCAGTCTCCATCTGGATTGGAGGATCCTAAGAATCCAGGGACAAAGTGGGATCCTTCCAAGACGTCCATAGCTGATTTCTATGAATATCTAAGCGGAGCCTCTGGCGCTAATGGCAAGGATGGCACTGACGGTCGCGACGGTATCGACGGTAAGGACGGCAGTGATGGTAAGGACGGCGCTGACGGAAAAGACGGTACCGATGGCAAGGACGGCAGTGACGGTGCTAATGGAAAATCCGCATACGATTTATGGAAGGAGCTGGTACTCAGTGAAGAAGGACTGGATAATCCGGGCAACGGAGTGTACGATATTGATATGTACCCTAAGTGGCCGAGAACAGCGGTATCCATCTATGACTTTTTCAAGTACCTGAGAGGCAGCGATGGTGAGTCCGGCACCATGATGTCGGTTGTCGACACTCTTTATGTGGAGGAGGTTGACTGGAGCAAGTACAATGTCGCTCCTGTAAGGTCTTTGGCGAAAGTCAATTCGACGGGAGAGAAGAAAGACACGACCTATGAATATGTAAATCCATATTCTGGTGGCTGCGCCTTGATAGTCTCTGGCCCGGGACCTGTTGCGATACCAAATTGCAAGGTGGAGTTCAAGGATCAGACTGGAAATTCCTTCAGCAAGACATCCGACAGCCGGGGGTACATATATCTGACTCGGAATGAATTGCCGGATTGGCGCTCAGGATCTCCGTCAATGTCAGATCTGTCCGCCAGAACCAAACCGACAAGTTTCTCATTCGGGGGCAAGACAATCACGGATGCCGGAAAAATCGCTGCGACATGTGGCGTGCCGTACAAGGTTGACGTTAGTGTCAGAATGACAGGCTCCTCTTGGGAGAAGACTACGGTGACCGCTGATTATGAGATTACAAGAATTGTGGAAGGTCAGTCCGAGAAGGAATGGGGAGGGGTGAAATTCCCTGAATCCAAAGACGGAGCCGGCTATTTTATGTATAGAAGTTTGGGTGATATCAACAGATTCCGCAAGGTTGAGTTTGCCAGGATCGGTATTTCTCCGAACGATTTCATTTATGGAGACCATTTCATGAAAATAGACAACACCGGGGTGAAGAACTCCTGGAAAAGATCGTTGGGAACTGTTGAAAGCACAGTGACGGAAGCGCTGACCTATGGTGATGGCGGGTCTCCTCTTGTCGTGGATGTAAATTACATGCCTACAAAGAAAGGTTATGGAGAGTTAATCTACTATCGCGAACCATCGCCTGACTATGGCTTGCAGGCCAAGTCTTCCACGAAAACCATAATACCTGAATATTGCAGTGTCGGTGACCTGAATATAGAAGGCTTAAAAGGCGGAACGGATGACGAACAGTTCACGAGTTATAACGGGAAACTTGTCCTTTCCGATGACGGAACGACGAAAGTTCCTGTCAACATGACCAATTACGAGCTTATACTTGGCCAAACATCATTCACGTTCGCGTTCGATTACTCGACTTTTGGCCATGTCTATCTGCGTGACGGCTATTATGATGCCTCTACAGATACCTTCCGGTTCAAGAGATACGGCACGTTGTTGAGTTATCTTGAGGACCTCAAACAGACCAAGGATGTTGAATATGTGACTGTGTTTTCCAACTCAGGCCAACTGGGCGGGGTGAACATCAACAATAATGTCCCTATTTGTTTCTCGGTAAAGAACGGTGTCATCCAGAAAGCCAAGAAGGAACCTTTCACTATAAGAAATGTCTATGACAAGTTTTCCATAACAATAGGAACCTTCTTATTCGATGATGTGTATTACGGTGAGGTCAAAGGCAGGTTTGTCTATGATGAATCTAACCCTTATGTGGCTTCCTGTGAATTGGGCGACAAGAAATATGTGTTCCAAGCCATCAAGGATGCGGTAAGCGCTCCACTTCCATAGTCCCTCACCGGATTGTGACGGATGAATATAACAACAGGGCGGCTCGTCAAGACCGCCCTGTCTTCTGAATGTCCGTTCATTGAATCTGAATTACTTCAGGTAGTCGTCAAAATAGTTTGTGACCTTGTCCATGAGATGAATCCTCCACTTGCCGAAGACGTTATGCTCGGAGCATGGATAAGGGAAATAGTCTAACTGGACATTGTTCTCGACACATTTCTGCACGAAACTGAGGCTGTGTTCCCAGACAACGGTGTTGTCGATGGCTCCCTGGCAGATGAGCAGTTTGCCCTTGAGGCCGTCAACCTTGCCGATGAGACTTGTCTGCGCGAATCCGTCAGGATTTGTGGCCTCGGTCTCCATGTAGCGTTCTCCGTACATGATCTCGTACCATTTCCAGTCGATTACCGGACCTCCGGCCACTCCAACCTTGAATGTCTCCGGATAGTTGGTCATCAGGGAGATGGTCATGAAACCGCCATAACTCCAGCCATGGACTCCGATTCTGTCAGAATCGACGAACGGAAGGGACTTCAGCATGTTTATGCCCACCATCTGATCGGCCATCTCGTTCTGTCCGCAATGGCGGTGGATGGCTTTCTCATATTCAGCGCCACGGTTCTGGGTGCCCCGGTTATCCTGGACATAGACGATATAGCCTTTCTGTGCCATGAGCATCTCCCACATCCGTACCTGGCCGAGCCATGTGTTCTGGACCATTTGTGAGTGAGGGCCTCCATAGACGTAGAGGACAACAGGGTATTTCTTTGCCGGGTCGAAATCTGTCGGCAGAAAGAGTCTGTACCAGTTGTCGTACTTGCCGTCCGCGCTCTTGACCGTGCCGAAAAGCACTTCTCCGGTCTTGTATGCTTTGAGAGGATCCTCAGCTGTGATGAGATTGCGGATCAGCTTTCCGTTGCTGGTCATTATGTTTGTGACGCGCGGCACATTGAAGCTGCTGTAGTTGTCGATGTACTTGGAGCAGTCTTCGTTGAGGCTGATTGTGTGCCAGCCTTCCTCGGTCGTCAATCTGATTGGTTTGCCGAATTTGGCTTTCGTTACGATGTCCTCAGGGATTCTTGACCGGGACATCTTGACCTCGATCTTGAACAGGTGGTTTTCGACCGGCGAGATCTCCGCTGAAGTATAGTAAACGAACCGCCCGTCGTTGGCAAGGTACTCCACGTCAGCGTCCGTCACGGTCAACCTCCTGACTGTTCCCAGTGTGTCGCACAAGTAAAGGTTGTGGTACCCGTTCCTGTTGTTTGTCCTGTAGATGAATGAATATGTTCCCTTGAAGAACCGTACTGGATCCAGCGGCTCGACATAGCGAGAATCATCTTCGGTGAGGATCGTGCGCGCGAACGTCCCGTCAGAAGCCCTGTACATGTTCAGTTTCAGATGTTTCTGCGTACGGTCAAGAACCTGGATGAGTACATTCTTGCTGTCTGGTGACCAACTGATGTTCGTAAGGTACTGGTCGCGGCCATATTCATTGACATCACACCACACTGTCCTGCCGCTTTCCACATCGTAGATTCCGAGCCTGACATTCTCGCTGTCCATCCCGTTCATCGGGTATTTGATGTTATTGAGCGTGCCGGTGCGTGTAGTGATGTCCAGAAGAGGAAAGTCTGAGACCAGGGAGTCATCCTTCCTGTAGAAAGCCAGTCTGGAACCGTCAGGTGACCAGAAGATTCCGTTTTCTATCCCGAACTCGTTGCGGCTGACAAACTGGCCGTAGGTGATGTCTGGACTCTCGCTCTCAGCGATGCTGACAGGAGCCTTGTCGAAGATGTACAGGCTCTTGCCTACTGTGTAGGCGTATGTTCCGACACTGCTGCGCGTGACGTTCCCGGCATCCTTCGGAAATCCTTCAGGCAGCCGTGTGGCGGAATATTCGGAGACCTCTCCTGTCGATAGATTCTCCTGCATCCACTTGCCGTCCTTGTAGGTTATGAAGGTGTCACTGTCTTTCCATGACGCGGCGACGCTCGCCGGACGGACATTTCTGCCGAGCACGGCCTCCTCCATGGTGATTTGTTTCCCGTCAGGGTTCGCCGGATGTGTGGTGACGACTCCGGTCTGGGCGTTGAGTGCGAGAGGTGTCGCCAACGCGATGATTGTAAGTGCTCTTCTCATTATTCGTTTGCTGGTGTTGAGGTTGAGATTATCCTGTCCACAACGTATTTCTGCATTCCGCGCCATGGAAGGGTTCCGAGATATTCCTTGTAATGAAGTTCAACGGATTTGCCGCTGTACCTCATAAGCTCGTTGGCCACTTCCTCGTCCTCGACGGAGAAATCGAATATATAGGATTCGACCGCGGCTCCGCCGGTGTTCCTGTTCGAGCCGCGGAACCCGGCCTGGATCAATTTGCCTTCGTAGGTTTTCCAGACATAGCCCTTGTAGATGAACTGGTTGAGCTCACCTGCCTTCACACCGTCTCCGAAGACGAAATAGAACCTGAAATAGATGAATCCCGCCAGGGCAAGGGCGAGAATGATTCCTGCCCAAGTGAATATTTTGCCTTTTGTCGTCATAACCTATTATTTTACCTCGTTTCCGGTCAGTTCCCATCCGGTGATGGTGGAGACGTAAGGGATCATCGCGTGAGCCTTTTTGAGATGACCCGCATAGTTTGGATGCCCGTCGGCTCCCATGTCGGAGTCATTGTTATGGACGGATTTGGTAAGAGCCATTATGTGGACATTCTTGAGTCCGCAGCTGTCGAGAGCCTTGCGGATGTAGTCGAACATCAGAAGATCGTTTTTCGGGGCGACGCAGAGGATAGGGTAGTCCTCGCCATAGTTGTCCTTGATCTCTTTCAGCAGCGTGATGTAGTTCTTGACGAACAGCCTTTCAGCAGGCTGCATTCCTGTCGAGAAATCATTGGTGCCAAGGTATATGACTGTTATTCCCGGCTTTAGCGGAAAGGATTTGGCGTCCCACTTCACATCCTTTACCAAGTCGTAAGTCTGGAGGTATCTGTCCGGCATGAAATAGCCTTTGACATTGCCGTTGTAGTTGCGGGATATTCCCATACCGGAGTGCGCCACGACAATCTGATCCGCGTCAAAGTATCTTGCCATCGCACATGCGTAGGTGAGGTTCTGGTTCTCGGTCTCAGGCTTGAAGCGCTCTTTGTTCGAGCTTTCCGTACCGTAGCCGCAAGTGTAGGAGTCGCCGATATATTCAATGATTCTTTCCTTGGGAGCGTCGGCCTGAAGGAACTCTCCGTCAGTGATGAACTCGCTGATGGTCGTGGTGCCTTGTTCGCCTTCGGTGCGCTTCTGAAGGATCACCTGATGAGGTGCCTTGGCGGCCTTACGATCCTTGCCGAAGCGGGCTTTGAGTTCTTCCTGAGTGAATATCACGATGGTCGTGTCTGATCCATGCACCGCGATCACCTTGTCCGGAGTTGTCGCCATGGAGCCGTCGAGCCACACGTTGTAGTAGTTCTTTTTTGTGTCAGAAACTTTGAAACTCAATGAATTGCCCTGAAACCGCACTTTGGCGTACACCCCAGTCCAGTCAAACGACACATTCCCGTCCTTCACTTCGGTCCTGCCGATGTAAGTGATTCTTGAATCAGAGGCCTTTATGGCCGTCTCTGTCGCCTTGGGAGCGGCTGACATGGAGGCGGCTCCGAAAAGGGCCACCGCAAGAAGAGTTATCTTTTTCATCTTCATCTGTTGTTGGTTTAACGACACAAATTTAATGAATATCAACGATTCGGCAAACGAATTTATGGGGCGGCAAGCACAATTCAGGCTCGGTGATGATGAAAAAAGGAACCGTTCCTTCGAGCGATTCCTTTTTAATCATTAGGCACCGTTTCCGGCACCCTTGTACTGGGTAGGAGAATCGAACTCCTATTGCAAGATTGAGAATCTTGAGTACTAACCGTTATACGAACCCAGCGTTCTTTGGTTTTGGGAATGCAAAGGTAGACAAAAATCTTGAACTTCCAAAATTTTATGTGGAAAATTACGAAAATTATGAATATTTCCGTGAATATGGTGGATTCGGGGAATATTCCGGCAAAACGCCGGCGAGTCTGAGACTATATATAAGAAAAGGCCACGGAACTCTCCGCAGCCTTTGTCTATCGTTTCCGTGGCAGAAATTACTTCTGACGGTTCTTGTATCTCTGGTAGAATTTGTCGACGCGTCCGGCGGTGTCAACGAGCTTGACTTTACCGGTGTAGAATGGGTGAGAGGTGTTGGAGATCTCGACCTTTACAACCGGATACTCAACTCCGTCAACAACGAGAGTCTCTTTTGTCTCCGCGCATGAACGGGTTACGAACACGGTGTCGTTCGACATATCCTTGAAAGCTACAAGGCGGTAGGTTTCGGGATGAAGTCCTTTTTTCATTTCTTTATTGCTTTAAAAGTTGTTTTACTTCTTGTAAACAGTCTGCAAAGTTAACCCTTTTTTGAAGATTTACAAGCATATTCCATGTAAATCTTGTCATGTTGAGGGATTTTTCCTAAGGAAAAAGTCCGACTTTTCCATTCTGTGCGTACGACTATGGTTTTAGATGACACGTTGAAAAACTACTTCTCGTCAGCTGCTGGTGCGAGTGCTGACCATACGACGGCGCTGAGGGCTCCGCCGCAGAGGGGGGCTACGATGAATACCCAGAGATCCTTGAGGGCCTGGCCGCCGGCGAAGAGAGCCGGTCCGATGGAACGGGCAGGGTTGATGTGGCAGCCGGAGATGCCTCCGATGGTGTAGGCCATAGCCACTACAGAGAGACCGAAGGCGACAGCCGTGCCGACCACTCCGGCGGCGGTGTTGCAGCCGAGGAACATTGCCGTTCCGCAGCCAAGAAGTGTCAGAACCATTGTTCCGATGCACTCGGCGATGTACTTTCTCATAATATCAATAATTAAAAGTTCGCGTTTTGTCTCGCTAAATTACAAAATAATCATTGGATGTCGGTGTTTTTTCCTAAATTTACAAATGATAAGAAAACGTTTTTGATTAGAAATCATAATCAGGACGGACTATAAAAACAGTTGATTGTTATGGAAACGCATGTTGTGATTATGGCTGGAGGCATCGGCAGCAGACTTTGGCCGGTCAGCACTCCCGGGATGCCAAAGCAGTTCATTGATCTGCTTGGAATAGGCAAGACGATGATTCAGTTGACAGTTGACAGGTTCCGGCCTGTCTGTGACCTGAAGAATTTCTGGGTCGTCACGTCAGCGGATTATGTGGGAATAGTGAAGGAGCAGCTTCCGGAGATCCCGGCCGGGCATATTCTTGCGGAGCCTGAGCCACGCAACACCGCTCCGTGTATAGCGTATGCCTGTTGGAAGATCTCTTCCGTCAGCCCGGACGCGAACATCGTCGTCACACCGGCTGACGCTCTGATATTAAATGAACAAAAATTTTCGAATATAATCCGCAAGGCGTTGAATTTCACCGCCGAAGGCAATCGGATTGTGACCATCGGCATCGAACCGACACGTCCGGAGACAGGCTACGGGTACATATTCGCGGAAGAGAAACGTCCTGAGGAGGTCGTCAAGGTGCGGGAGTTCAAGGAAAAGCCTGACCTTGTCACCGCCAAGGAATATCTTGCCGCAGGCACATACTTTTGGAACGCCGGGATATTCGTCTGGAGTGCCGGAACCATTGTCGCCCAGATGCGTGCCCACGCTCCGCGGATCGCTGAAGTCATGGACCGGATAGCCGCGTCGTTCGGGACTTGTACGGAGGATGAGACCGTCAAGGAATTGTTTCCGACCTGTGAGAAGATCTCCATTGACTACGCCGTGATGGAGAAGTCCGATGAGATTTATGTCGTTGAGGGAGATCTGGGATGGTCTGACCTTGGCAGTTACAGTTCCGTGAAGGAGCATATTCCTTCGCCTGATGATGATCCTGTGCCGGATGGTTGCATCGCTGATTCCACTAGTAATGGGAACAAGGCTGTAGGTAAGGATGTGCGACTCTTTGACTGCGATGGCTGCATCGTTCACGCTGAGGATGCAGGAACGGTGATTGTCAAAGGGTTGGAGGGCTACATCGTGGCTGTCAAAGGCGGCAATGTGCTCGTCTGCCCGCTCGCCGATGAACAAAGGGTCAAGGAGTACTCAAGTAAGAGGTAAGGTTACTATAAGTATATGAGGTACGTCTTTATCGTTCAGGGAGAGGGTAGGGGGCACCTGACCCAGGCCATCTCTATGGAAAGGCTTCTGCGTGAGAACGGGCATGAGGTCGCCGCAGTGCTGGTGGGCAAGAGCCCGGCCCGCAGACTGCCGGCTTTCTTCGCGCGGACAATCCAGGCTCCGGTCGAGATGTTCGAAAGCTTCAATTTCGTGCCGTCGGCCTCGAACCGCAAGGCAAGTTCCTTGAAGACAGGCTTGTACAATGTCTTGCACATCGCAGGATTTGTGCCGTCCATCCGGTTCATATCCCGTCGGCTGAAGGATTTGAGACCGGATGTGGTGGTCAATTTCTATGACATTCTCGGGACTCTCGGCTATCGCTTCAGCCGCCTGAAGTCACCGATGATATGTCTCGGGCACCAATTCCTTTTCCTGCACAAAGACTTCAAATTCCCTTCTTCCGGATATTCAGGCCACTATGCGCTGAACTTTTTCACGAATATGGTGGCGTGGGGCGCGGCTAAGGTTCTTGCGCTCAGTTTCAGGCCGATGCGTGATGACCCTAAGCGTAAGATCAAGGTTGTCCCGCCGCTCCTGCGCCCGGAAGTGCTCAGTCTCCGCAGGGCTGACGGCACGGATGACCCGGCTGTGCGTGACGGCGGGTATATTCACGGATATATGCTGAACGCCGGATTCTCGCAGGATGTTCTGGAGTGGCATTCCGCCCATCCGGATGTTCCGCTACGCTTTTTCTGGGACAGGGCGGACGAGGCTCCCGTGAAGGTCGTTGACGAGACGTTGTCTTTTTATTATCTGAATGACGAGGAGTTTCTGCGTCAGATGGCAGGTTGCCACGCGTATGCCTCCACGGCCGGTTTCGAGTCTGTCTGTGAGGCTATGTATTTAGGAAAGCCTTTGCTGATGGTGCCGTCGCACGTTGAACAGAAGTGCAACGCGTACGATGCCACTGAAGGGTATAGGATGGATTGCGGAGCCGTTGATGGAGTTAAGGAGAACGGGTCGGTTCCGCGTCCGGCAGTGACCTCGGACAGCTTTGATCTGGACTTGTTGCTGCACTTCGCTGATAATGAGTTTGTAGCGGACAAATCCTTTCCTCAATGGGCTCGGTTGGCGGATTCGGTGTTTTTGAAGGAACTGACTTTTTTGTAAAATTTTCGCAAAAATATTTGGATAATTCATCCGAATGCCCTACCTTTGCAATCCCAATCAGGAAGACCACTTCTTGAAAAGGTTGGAAAGATTCGTTAGCTCAGTTGGTAGAGCACAACACTTTTAATGTTGGGGTCTCGGGTTCGAGCCCCGAACGGATCACAAAAGGAGCAGCGCTTCTTTCCAGAGCAAAAGGCTTAGGCCGCTCAAAACATAATGCTTTGCTAGCTCAGTTGGTAGAGCAACTGACTCTTAATCAGTGGGTCTAGGGTTCGAGTCCCTAGCAGAGCACGAAAAGGCTTCGGACATTGTCTGAAGCCTTTTTCGTTATCCATGGAGGGAGGATTAAACTAAAAGATATGGACATATTCGAGAAATACGAGAGTGACCTGGTCGATAGGCTTGTGGAACTGAGTACGGCCAGAGGACTGCTGGACGGAATGCTTCTGAGCACTCCTGACATCACGGCCAGATGGGAACCGATAGCCTTGGAATATTCCGGTGACGCTGTCAGGGAGTTCAACGGTTATCCCGAGGTGGTGCTGGCCTGGACCGCCTACATCGGAATGGCCGTCGCCTGCTGGTGGGACAAGGATTGGATCCGGTACAAAGACCAAGGATATTCATCACTGGTCGGCTCCAGAGGATTCGATGACCTGGACGAGCACGTGACCAGGGATATTCTTAAACATCCTTTGAATTCGAAGGAAGCCGCCGGGATAGCGAAGAACCTCGCCTTTTTGGCCGGGGAGGCATATTCATTTATGATGAGGCAGGGAGTCGAGCCGCAGAGCGTTGAGGCGTTCAATGCCTTCCGACACACGCTTTCCGCTATGTACCGTGTCGGCGCGGCACTGGAACTCAAGGCCTTGCGTTACAAGATGGAGAAGATTTAGAGTGTTATGGCGAAGACATTGCATAGTTTGAAGGATCTGAAAGGGCTGATCCCTAAGGATGAGCCGGTCAGGCCTGCTGTCAAGGCAAAGCATAGTGAGAAGCCCGCTGAGCCGGTCAAGGTCAATTCTGACCCGAAGGTCGGGGACATGGTGGTGCTGATGGAGTCCGATGAGCACGGTAAGATCCAGAGAATCGACAAGAAGACGTACTATGTGAGACTGGACGATGGAATGGTTGTCAGCCTTGGCAAATGGGATTTCGCCGTGACGGACGAGAAGGAGGAGGAAAGGCTGCGCAACTCGATATTCGCAAGGCGCAGTCCCGCCGCTTCCGATGAGCAGCCTAAGTCCCGCTACACAGATTATGGTGAGATCATTGTTGACCTTCATCTTGAGGCGTTGGCTGGCAGCCGTTCCGTGCAGCCGGGACAAGCCCTTCAGTTCCAGATGGATGCCTTCAAGACCGAGATCAAGAAATGTCTGCCTCACCGTGGGATGAGGGTCCGTTTCATCACGGGCGTCGGAGACTATGTCCTTACCAACGCCATCCGCAAGGAACTGGACGAGGTCTATGCCTTGCGCTGCACCTACACAGTCGGCACTCCGGGAGTCACAGTGGTCACCGTACGCTGACACAATGCGTTTTTTTACTTTATCTAAAATCAATGAATATGTCAACCAAGCACCTCATCCTTTCAATCACCATCATTTTGGCTTCCATGCCTCTTTATGCCCAGAATAAAGACTGGGCTGGATTCGGAAAATACTCCGATGCCAACTCGAACGTCACGGTCAAGCCGAAAGCTGTTTTGTTCGGCGATTCGATCACAGAGGGATGGGTTCGCCAGGATCCGGATTTCTTTGCCGAAAACAATCTCATCGGCCGCGGAATCAGCGGCCAGACAACTTCACAGATTCTGGTGAGAATGAGGCAGGATGTAGTGAACCTTCATCCGAAATATGTCGTTATCCTGTGCGGAATCAATGACATAGCACTGAATGACGGTCATGCCGTTGATGTTGAGGCTGCTGTCGGGAGCATCAAGTCGATGTGTGAGATCGCCCGTGCCAACAAGATCAAGCCGATTTTGTGCTCGCTGCTGCCGTCATATAACATCCGCTGGAGGCCGACAGTGACTGATTGCTATGACAAAGTGCTTCAGTTCAATGATTTACTAAAAGCTTACGCCAAAGAGCAGCATTTAAGATATGTTGATTACTTCACCCTTTTGGCTGGCAAGGACGGCAAGATCCTTCCGGCATATTCAAAGGATACTGTTCATCCTAATCTGGAGGGCTACAAACTAATGGAGGATTACCTTCTCGGTTTCCTTAAATAGATATTTGGCTTTAGGTGATTTGTCCATCTCTTCAATATCGTAAATATTCAGAATCAAGAGGTTAAAGGGTGCTCTTTGTCCATACGGGATAGGGGAGACGAATGTGGTTTCCGTGTATATTTGCAATCGCTTTCCAAGGATAGGTTGGTAGTGGATATGAGAATATCCATATAAGGCGGCATTGTAATATTCATAAAAAATCTTTTGTATGAGAAAATTGGTTTTACTGGGAGTGATTCTGCATTTTGCGATCGGGGCGGGGCATCTGGCCTGCCTGTTTTGCCTTGAGGCAGTGTTCAACATCTATGGGATAAACGGGATGATGGGTGAGATTGCCGCACATGGAGCCGGGCTGCCGTATTTGATCACGGTCTGCATCGCCATTGCGTTTTTTATCGCCGGAAGCTACGGGCTGTCGGTTCTTGGACTCGTCCATCGGATGCCACTCCAGAAGATCGCGGTCATCACTATGTTGGTTGTCTTCTTCGGGAGAACGATCTGGGGAATAACGATGCTGGTAGAGAATTTTTCATGGCTTGAGATGTCATCAACCGGTGTCGCCGCTCTTCTTGGAATATGCTACATTCCTTGTTTGAGAATTATCACGGGAAGAAAACGCAAAAGCGGCCTGACAGAGGCATTCATCGGTTAATAAGTGAAGATCAATTTAGACTGAATATCATGAAATTGAAAATTGTACGTGGCATCCAATTGTTTTGGGGATATTTTATCGCCTTTGGTGCGGTCATGGGTTTCGGGATGATGATATACGATCCGAGCGGGGTGACTTTCCAGATGGATCCGTTGCTCCCTATGCTGAGGGAAGCGTTCCCTTTCCTCTCGTTCATGTTCGGCAACTTCGTCAGCTCCGCGTTCGCACTGCTGATCGTCAACGGAATCACCAACATGATTTCCATCTATCTTATCCATAGCAAGAGTAAGTATGACGCCCTGAGTGGTCTGATGTGCGGGGGCATTTTGATGCTGTGGATTATTGTGGAGTACTATATCTGGGGATTCAGCGGGCTCTCTGTGGCCTATGGCATCTTCGCGGTGTGCCAAATCGCCAATGCTGTCATATTCATTCATACACGTGTTTTATAAAGTTTTCAGCATTAACACTTTATAAAACATTGCCAGTCAGAATAGGAGATCACCGTTTTATAACTAATTGAAAGCCAAAGGATGACAGCCCACTGCTTTATAATCAGCGCTTTATGGAATTTTGCCCGACTCCCGCTTCCGGCCATTGAGGTTTAAAAGGGAGGTTCAAGCGGCTTTCAGTTCACCTTGTTCGCATTTGTACTCCAGAGGGCGCTATTATGCCAAAGGAAATGTAAGAAGTGGGCTACAGGTGCCGGGAAACGGTTTCGGCGAAGTCCTGTACCTTGACAGTCTCGGGAACGGACTCGGAGAAGGTCTTGAGGCAGAGAGGGCAAGCCGTGACTATGGTCTGAGGATTGTTGGCCAGGAGGTTAGCTACCGAGGACTCGGTGATCTTGGCACGGTCACGTGTATCGAGAGTGAGACTGCCCAGACTGCCTCCGCAGCAGATGCTTTCGTCGCCTTCCTTGGCGGCTTTCACCAGTGTGCCGGCTTGGGCCAAAACCTCACGAGGCTCTTTGTAAACGCCACAGCCACGGCCAAGCTCGCACGGATCGTGATAGACTATTCGTTCATCACCCGTGGTTAAATTCAATTTTCCATCATCGGCCAGACGCTTGATAAACTGCGTGTAATGAAGCACTTCTATGCCATCGAGAGCATATTCATCCTTAAAAATCTTGTAGCATATCGGGCAGGAGAGGACCAGGGTGCGGCAGCCGGAGCCGAGGATCATCTTCCGGTTGGCGGAGATGGTCTCGTAGGCGGCGTTTGTCTTGCCGGCGAGCATCAGAGGGCGGCCGCAGCATATTCCTCCGTCCCGGTCGGCGAAGATGTAGTTCACTCCGGCGGACTTGAAGACTTTTTCCACGGATTTGATGATCCTTGGGGTGAGATGGGTCATGCAGCCGGCGAAATACATCACTTTCCAGTCTTCGGATGTTTTTTGAATATTTGTGGTCACTTCGACAGGTTCAGTGAGCGAAGGGGATGGATCAGTGAGCGAGGCATGAGCGGTCGCTGTTCTTGTCGAAGCGACTGAGCCGGCAGTAATTGAGCAAGCATTGGCAGCCACACAAGTAGAAACAGATGAACTATTCGAGCCAAGCGAACCTTCCATAAGGTACGAATAGTCATACGGCAGCGAATTGTTCACCGTAGCCCTTTGCGCGCGGCGGAGCGCCGGAGCGTCAACCCCCACCGGACAAAGCGCATGGCACTTGTCGCACATCAGGCACTTGTCAGCTATCGCATTGATCTTCTTCTCGTTATGCCGGCGCAAAAAGCGAATGAAATAGACCGATGAATATTTCAGATTCTTCTTCTGCACGTTCATCGGACAGGCGTCCAGACACAAGCCGCAGCTGGAGCATGCATAGATCTCCGCCTCCGCTACACCTTTGCGAGGATGTCGTGGCTGAATCCCGGCGTTGCGCAGCAAGATCCACAGGACTTCGGTCAGGATGTGCATATACCGGCTGAACGGCATCGCGGCGAAAAACAGCCCCAAGCATATTGAATATGCCCACCACACCGGCATGAAGAATAGTTTGTCACCGAATATCCAGTGCCACAGGTGGTTGACCGGAACCGTCAGGAAACTTCCGCCACTGAGATCCGCCGTAAAGCTCTCGGCCAGAAGCCTCAACGGGAAGATCATCCAAAGGCTATACAGAGCCACACGGTCGGCCAGCGACGGCTTCGTGGTGTGGCGCATTCCCAACACGATGGATCTGAATCTTTTGAATATGGCCATTCCGACTCCGGTGAGAACGTAGAGCAGGAAAAAGTCCATCAAGAAAAAGAAGAACCAGCCCCGGAGCGTCACGTGACCGGGATTGATCCAGACAAAGAAGCGATAGAAAATCGGGTAGAAAAGCCCTCCGTCCGTCCAGGCAAGATGCTTCGGCACGAACAATGCCACTTCAATGTGTCCAAGCACAATCAGCATGAACCATCCAAAGGCGATGGAGGAGTGCATGTAGCCGAGCAACGGCTTGCGTTTCCAGATCTTCGTGTGGAAAAGGCAGTCGCAAAACAGGTCCTTGATGTTTTTCAGTGCGATCTTCGGCGTGATCAATGATTTCCAGAAACGTCTGCGGTCGTCTGCAGGAATCTTGGCCAGAAGCCTTATCAGTCCGACAGTCAGCCAGATAAGCATAAAGCTGATGCCGACCACGAACGGAATCACGAAGTTGCTGTAGCCCGACGGAATCCTGTCGATGACCTCGGGAGCCGCCTGAAGGGGCAATGAATATGATAGAGGGTTCATTTCGTACTGAAAATTTTGTTACCTAAGAGATAGCCCTTTCCCCGCCATTGTCACAGCATTCCGAACAAGTTCTACTGTTCTCCGTCCGCACGTAAGGGCAGGAACTATAAATAACTAAAATTGAGAATTAATAACTATTTATTGCCATACACCTTAGTTATTGACAGGATGAGATGTCGTGTGTTGATGCCACGGGGGCAGACCATCGAACACTTTCCGCAAAGCTGGCAGGACTTCAGAAGGCCGAGAGCCTTGTCTGGATGGCCGTTGTGTAGTTCCTCGATGGCGGCACGAAGACTCGTCTGAACAAACTGCCCGGCGGTACAGACAGCTGTGCAGCTTCCACAGGCCATACACTTGCGCACGTCCGGCTCAAGCGCGGCCAACTCTTCGAACTTTTCCCTGTCGAACAGGTCAAGATTGATTCTGGAACTTGGAACCAGACCGAAACCGAAATCTACCATCTCTCGCGAACCAAAGTCTTGTAATTCTTAGCATTCGGGAATATGTCGGACAGGTACCTGTCAATCTCGACGACAGCTCCACGGGCATCTGCCAGAGTCTCCGGCAGGGTCTTCGGTCCGGTTGCTGCCCCGGCAAGAAACAGCCCAGGAAGCTGGCTTTTTTGTCCGGCCAGAATCCCGTCACGGACCGCGAAGAATCCGTCCTCCTCAACCGGCATCTCCAGCAGCTCTCCTACCCTCTTTCCTGAAGCGGAAGGCCTCATCCCGGCCATCAACACGAGAAGATCGAGGGTGACTTTCAGCGGCTTGCCCGCCACAGTGTCCTCGGCCTTCACGAGAAGACTGCCGTCCACATTCTCGGAAACCTCGGCGACACGTCCACGAATGAAGCGCACACCATATTCCTTCTGGGCGCCGAGGTAAAGATCCTCGTAGTGGCGGCCGAACATTCGCAGGTCCATATAGAAGCAATAGATCTGAGCGTCCGGAAAAGCCTGTTTCATCTCGCAGGCCTGCTTCACGGCCGTGGCGCAGCAGACTTTCGAGCAGGAACGGCAGCCTGACTTCTCGTCACGTGAGCCGACACAATGCACGAAACCGATCTTCTTCGGGTTGTCGATCCGCACATCAGAACCTGAGGCGAACCACGCCTCCAGATCAGCGTTTGTGATCACGTGGTCATAGATTCCGTAACCATACTCCTCTTTCTTCTCGGCCTTGAACAGGTCGAAGCCGCTGGCCACCAGCACGGCGTCAGCCAATACTGTGATGCCGTTGGAGAGGATCACGTTATATGACTTGTCCAACCTGTTGATAGACTGTACCTCGGTGTCAGTGAAGCACTTGACACCGTCCATCTTTCCGAGCAGCCCGTCAAGGGCGGCCGATGCCGAGGCACCGTCCGGAAACAACCTGTCCCACGAGGCCAGATGTCCGCCCAGCATCGAAGTCCGTTCAATAAGGATGACATTATAGCCGAGCCTCTGGAGTCCGGAAGCCGCCTCAAGGCCCGCAGGGCCACCACCTATTATAAGTATATTATTTTTCATAACTTCATCTATCAATTCACGTTACCCATCCCTCCCCAAGGACTTACCTTCGCCACAAAGTGGCTCAAACGGTATGCTTTGGAATATTCATAAAATTATTTCAGGCAAGTGCAGCAGGCCGGGCGGCCGATGTCCTTGCCGTTCTTGCCGAGGAACTTGCGGGAAGGGTCATATTCAATGCCCATCTTGTCCAGAAGCGGCTCGACGCTGACTTGGTGGGTCTGGAGTCCGAGATCCCAAGGGTCGTAGCCAAGGACAAGTCCAGCCACCTCCTCGTAGGTGAAGACCGGGATTCCGTGACCCTCCTCCCCGTAGGTCTTGCCGGTTGACTCGGCGATCACATATTGCCATCTATCAAGGAAATACGGGCATCCTGGGCAGTTGGTGATGATCATATCCGGGTGGAATGGCTCCATACTCTCGAACTTCTTGTGGGTGTTGGACAAGGAATATCCACGGTTGCCTTTGACGAGATATTGCCGGAATCCGAAGCCGCAGCAGTGTCGCCTCTCCGGGTAGTCCACGATCTCGCCGCCCCACGCCTCGATCATACCGACGAGGACATAAGGATATTCAGCGCCCCCGACTCCCTTTGAAGGGAACATCTTCGAATAGTGGCAGCCGATGTGCTCCACCACCCGGAGCGGGCGGCCGGTGTGAATATTCACGAGCTTGTGTTTCGCCTGGGCCGCGATGAGGTTGCGGTACTTGTAGATGAGGTCGCTGGCGTGCACGAGGAATTTCGGCTTGGAGAACTCCAGACCGCAGGTCTTCCAAAGGTTCTCGCGCACCTTCGCCTCCAGTTCGGGGAACTCGCGCCACGTCTCCATCGTCTCGCAGTAGAGGCCGAAGGAGGTTATGCAGGAGCAGACGTAGTTTTCATAGCCGTGCTTCGTCATAAGGGCGAACTGGCGCGCGATGATTGTCATCACGGTCTCCTGAGGGATCGTGTCCGAGTGGTAGGCGATGCCGCCGCAAGTCGTGTGATGCTCTGTCTCGAATATGTCCTTGCCCAGTTCCTGCCTTGTTATCCTTAGGAAAGTCGCTTCCGAAGCGGGGAAGAAACTCTGTCTGATGCAGCTGCGGACGTAGAAATAGTGATCGTCCGGAATCTCTTTCTGGTAGTCTGACCAGATTTTCTGTTTGCCTTCGTAGATCATTGAGGGCTATTGGTTTAAGTGTTTCGGATCGCTGTCCGTGTAGATTTTCGCTATGAACTCGTCCTCGGTGAGGCCCATCTCGGCGGCCTTCTTCGAGCCGGCGGCCCGAACCTTCTCCATCCTTTCGGTGGCACCGGTCTCGTCGAAGATCCTCTTGAGCTGGTCAAGATCCTCCTGCGGGATGCGGCGCATAGCTCCCGGCCCTTCGCCGTCAAGATTGCCGCCGAGCCTCTCGAACACATCGTCCAAGTGCTTCTCCTCCCATTCCCAGACCTTTCCGGCCTCTGGATGTCCGGCGTAGTCGAAACGGCGCGGATAGACGCAGTAGCCATAGTCCAGGATGTTGGCGCACAAGTCTTTTGTCAGGAGATATTGCTGACGGCCTTTCTCCGATTCGATGAAATAGCCCAGATCTATGGACAGGCTCCGCAAGGCCATAATAATGAGTCCCGGAGCGTTCTTCCGAGGACATCTCGTCACGCAGCTCATACACTCTCCGCAGTACCAGATCGTGTCGCTTTTCAGCAGCTTCTCGATCTCTTCCTCGTCCTTGCTCTGGACAATGTCCACGATTCTTCGCGGGTCATAGCGGTAGAACTCCGCCGCCGGGCAGATGGCCGTGCAGGTGCCGCAGTTGATGCAGGCGTTAAGCCCTTCCTTCAAGCGGTAGTCCTTCATCAGGAGGTCATACAGTCGTCCCATCGCCTTTCTTTTTAGTCGGATATTTCTTCGCCAAAGCCTCCAGATCAGACTTCGGATTCATATTCTTTTCCATCCTCGCCAGCGTCTTGACGAAGGACTCCAGATCCTCCCGAGGAATGTCCCCAACGATCGTGGCGACCGACTCAAGCGAGAGTTCCGTAACCTTGTCTTTGATTTTCCGGGAATATGGGGTGACCTCGATGAGGTTCTGCCTTCTATCCTTAGGGTTGCTCACACGCCGGACAAGTTTCCTGTTCTCCAGTCCGTCAATAAGTTTGACTATGGAGTTCTTGTCCCTCATCGTGATGTCGGCGATCTGCTGTTGGGTCAGCACACCCTCGTCCCAAAGCGTGTCCATCACCAGAAACTGCTCCGGCGTCAGGTTGAACCCGCCCTTCTGGAACACCTCCGACATACACTGCTTCACGCTGTTGTGCGCGATGTTAAGAAACATCAGTATCTGCTTTTCCAGTACCATATCTTATAGTAAGACCTTTTACTCTTTTTGCAAAGGTAATACAAAAAGATGATTCGGCAACAAGTTCAGTGAATATTATGATGTCGGAAGATCGTCTTCTACCTGAACTTCTTGTCCTCTTCGAGCATTCCGAGGTAGGAGTTGTAGCGTTCGGCTGAGATGAGGCCGTCTTCAACGGCTTGTTTTACGGCGCAGCCGGGCTCGTGGGTATGGGTGCAGGGAGCGAAACGGCAGTCACGGGAGAACTTGAGCATCTCGGGGAAGTAAAGGGCGATCTCCTCTTTTTCAAGATGGACAAGGCCGAAGCCTCTAAGGCCCGGGGAATCAATGATAAAACCTCCGGAACTTAACGGGTACATCTCGTACAGGGATGTTGTGTGGCGGCCCTGAAGATGGGCTAACGAAATGTTGCCGACCTTCGGGTTGAGAGACGGATCCAAGGCCTTGATTATGGACGATTTCCCTACTCCAGACTCTCCGGAGAAAAGGCAGATATGGCCATCCTCCGGTGAACCTATCGCCGCCTTCAACTCATTAATGCCCTCACCTGTCAGTGCGGATGTCTCGATGACCGGATAGCCGGCGCTCTCATAGATGCGATGAAAATCAGCGAGCTGCTCGGGAAATTCTTTTCTGAATATGTCAACCTTGTTCAGAACTATGGTGGCGGGGATGCCATACACCTCGCAGGTCACCAGAAGCCTGTCCAAAAACGGAAGCTTGATCTCCGGAAAGAACAGGGTCACGACTATGAAAGCGCGGTCCAGATTGGCGGCGATCACGTGCGACTGTCTGGAAAGGTTGGTCGAGCGGCGTATCACGTAGTTCTTGCGGTCAAGCACCTCGACGATCGAGGCCGGATGCGTGGCGGAGGGTTCTTCTGAATATTCATAAGTCACCCTGTCGCCGACGGCCACGGGGTTGGTCGCATCGCTGCCTTTCAGACGCACCTTACCTTTGAGCACCGCTGGAAAAGGCTGCCAATCCGGCAACCTCGAAAGCAGGAAATGGCTTCCCGCGTTTTTGACAACTGTCGCTTGTCCTTTCATATTCAGCGGCAAAGATAGTGAAAAATCCCGTGGCAGACAACTTCTTGAATATCAGGCAACAAAGCAATGTCGTGGTTGTGGTTTTGGCACTATGAAATATACTAATGCGTTTATTACCAATGAATTAAATGCCACGTCATCTTCCAAGATGCTCACACATCGGTCGCTTAGACAGGCTCAGCGACCATCGTAATGCGGTCGCTGAGCCTGCCGAAGCGACTTTATAAATCAGCTATTCGTGCGTGGCGAAGCGCTGCTGTGCGAGGGCCTCGTACTTGGTGCCGGGGCGGCCGTAGTTGGCGTAAGGGTAGATGGAGATGCCACCACGTGGAGTGAAGAGGCCGGTGACCTCTATGTACTTGGGATCCATCAACTTGATGAGGTCCTTCATTATCTTGTTGACGCAGTCCTCGTGGAAATCACCGTGGTTGCGGAAGCTGAACAGATACAGTTTCAAGCTCTTGCTCTCAACCATCCTGATGTCAGGAATATAACTGATCCTGATCTCCGCGAAGTCCGGCTGCCCCGTGATCGGACACAGGCTCGTGAACTCCGGGCAGTTGAACCTCACCCAGTAGTCGTTGTCTTGATGCTTGTTGACGAATGTCTCCAGAACCTCCGGAGCGTAGTCACTTTTATATTCAGTCTTCTTGCCGAGGGACTGCAACCCCTCCAATTCTCTTCCTTCTGCCATAAATGAATATTTACCCAGACTCACCCTACCTTGCTCCTTGAATATTACAGAAGAATATCCAAGGAGCGGGCAGCGAGACTATATTTCATTAACTTTAAACGGATTATACGATATGTTGTTGTCGTAGGTGTCGATTCCTTCATATGCCTTGACCTTCCTGACCACCCAAGAGGTTACAGGCAGGATGATGATCTCGTAAAGGGTTTTCGCCACAACCTGCGTGAACATCAGATTGATTACCGCTCCGAAAGGTAGCATTCCGCCGAACGCGATCGGGAAGAAGATCAGGGAATCCGTAGCCTCTCCTCCGATGGTGGAGATGATGGCTCTCCAGCCGAAGCCCTTGCCTTTTGTCGCCACCTTCATCTTTGACATAGTCCAGGCGTTGACCGTCGAGCCGGCGATGAACGCCAGAAGCGAGCCGATCATCGACCTCGGAACCAGGCCGAACAGGGAGTTGAAGCTCTCCGCGGCGGCGTAACTGTCCTCGAACATCGGCTTAGGCAGCTTCGTGACGATGAACGATGCGATCGACACAAATAGGCACATCGCGAAGCCGATCCAGATTGTCAGGCGGGCTTTCTTGTAGCCGTAAACCTCTGTAAGGCAATCGTTAAGGATGTATGAAATCGGAAACAGAAGCACTGCGCCGGTGAGTTGGACAGGAAGCGGACCGACCTGCCAGAGCCGTGGAATGAAGATGTTGGAAACAACCAGACAAACGCAGAATGTCACTGACATCCAAACGTAGGTAACAGACAGCGTCTCACGCTGTTGATTAACAGAATTTGACATTTTACTTCTTGTTTTTAACGTGGTTTCAAGAACACAGGACCTTCCCTTTGTCAGAGGGCCGGACCCTTTTGCGGGTGCAAAGATAGCAATGAAAAACAAAAAGACAAAATAGATAAACTAAATAAAATTCTTATCTTTACAACCCTAAAATAACGAACAATGCTTAATCAGGAAACCATTGACGCTGCTGTCAAGAATCTTTTCAGGGGAATCAAGTTCACGGAGGAGCCTTCGGGGCTTTACGATCCGCTCAGGTATATGATCTCGATCGGGGGAAAACGGATCCGTCCGACGCTATGTTTGATCGCATATTCATTGTACAAGGATGAACTGACTCCGGAGATTCTGGAGCCGGCGGCGGGAATCGAGGTATTCCACAGCTTCACGCTCATCCACGACGACATTATGGACCGCTCGCCGCTGCGCAGGGGGGTGGACACGGTCTGGAAAAAGTGGGGCTCCGACACGGCTATCCTTTCCGGCGACGTGATGTGCATCGACAGCTACGCCCGCATCGCAAAGGCACCGCACGCGGTCGTCACCGATGTAATGGAGCTATTCTCAAAAACCTCGGCGGAGGTGTGCGAAGGGCAGCAGTACGATATGGACTTCGAGCGTCTGCAGACCGTCCCGATGAAAGATTATATGAATATGATCGGCCTCAAGACGAGCGTGCTCATTGCCTGTGCGGCCAAGATGGGAGCCATCATAGCGGGTGCTCCGGAAAAGGATCTCGACTGCCTCTACGACTATGGCTACAACCTCGGGCTGGCTTTCCAGGTGGCTGACGACTATCTGGACGCCTACGGTGACGTGAAGGTCTTCGGAAAACCTATCGGTGGGGACATCCTCAACGAGAAGAAGAGCTGGCTGACCGTCAGGGCTTTTGAGAAGGCTGACGAAAAGGTCAAGGCGGAGCTTCTGGAGGCCATGTCCATGAAGGCGGAGACTGACGGAGAGAAAGCCTCCAAAATCGGCAGGGTAAAAGACATCTACAACACCCTTGAAGTCGGAGAGGACGCCAGGAAAGCAATCGTTGAACTCACCGAAAAGGCACTCGGATGCGTCTCAAACATCTGCGATGGAGAACGTCTCGGCATTCTCAAGGATTTCGCCGACCGTCTTGTCGGACGTACCAAATAATTGAATCCATTCTTAGGGAAGGTCAAGGCTCAGGGACCACAAGCTCAGTGACTGGGGAGAAGTGTAAAGTTTTTTTACAGTGAGTGTAAAGAAATTTTACACTTCTTAAATTTATGTATTTGGGCAAAATATTGATTTGCTGTTAATTATATCTTTTGGCATAAAAGTGGTTTGTCAATTTTCCGTGTTCTGGGGTAAAAGACCCGAAGAGAAACGGAAATATTAAAAGTATAAGTTATATGAGCATATTCAGAAAAAGAAAATTGGGGACGCCGCTTTCGGGGGTGCTGAACATTCTTGGGATGACGGTGGCGTTCGCGGCGCTGTACATCATTCTGGTGCAGGTGCATCACGACCTGACCTATAATAAAGAGGTCAAGGATGCGGACCGGATCTACTGCGTCTCGCTGCCGGACTGGTACACTGAAGGAAAGTATATGGTCTGGCTGAACAGGCCAGCGTTCGAGCGGATGATCTCCTCCATTCCGGAGATTGAGGCGGGAGGCACGGGCTATCTGTTCGGGCAGCCGATAGAGACCATTGTCGGGGACGGCAAGAATCCTGCGCTTTCTGATCCAAGTGTCTCCATCAGGATGTCTTCAATGAACAAAGGCACGCTGGATGTCTTCGGATTCGAACTCACCGAGGGCTCGTGGGATAACTATGTGGGGGTCTGGGACTATGCCTTCAGCGAGTCCGCCGCGAGGAAGTACGGAGTGGGAGTCGGTGGTCATGTGATGATAAGAAACTGGCAGTCGGGAACTTATCACGACGCCAACATCGTCGCCATCTACAAGGACATGCCGATGAACTCCGACTTGTCCGATTTCGAGGCCATCTGCCCGATCGGAGACCAAGCCATTGACAGCTGGAGCGAGTGGAGTTATCCTTACTTCTTCAAGGCAAAGGAAGGCGTTTCAAAAGATGAACTGGAGGCCGCTGCCCGCAAGGTTATGGAGGACATCATCGGAAGCGACTCCGATGCCAGCGATGAGAGCAGGGCTGAAGCCATCAAACGGACCAGAGTCCACCTTATCCCTTTGACGGAGACCTACTTCGACCAGACGATCGCCAACACTGACGGAGCCAGAGGCAACAAAACGACGACTTACACCCTGCTTGCCATCGCGCTGCTGGTCATCATCATCGCGTTCATCAATTTCGTGAACTTCTTTTTCGCCCTTGTTCCGGTGCGTGTGCATTCGGTCAACACCAGAAAGGTTCTCGGAGCGTCAAGGGCAAGCCTTGTTATGGATTGCGTGATGGAGGCTGTCTCGCTGATAGCCATCTCATTGGCTCTGGCCGCCGCTGTCGTGGCGCTGTTCCAGACCTCCACGGCGGCGAACCTCATCACCTGCTCAACGGCGTTCGGAACGAATATGTCCGTGGGTATATTCACAATCATTCTGGGACTTTCCTTCGCTGTCGTGGCGAGTCTTTATCCTGCTTTCTACATCACTTCCTTCTCGCCGGCGCTTGCCCTCAAGGGATCGTTCGCGTCAAGCGCCAAGGGGCGTGTGTTCAGGTACTTGCTTGTGGGCTTGCAGTTCTTGATCTCCATCTCGCTGATCATCTGCGCCACGTTCGTGGGACTTCAGCGAAAGTACATGCTCAGCCACGACATGGGCTTTGACCGTGAGGAACTCATCACGGCCAACGTGAACCGTACTGTCGCGAAGTCCGCCGAGGCTCTGAGCTCCAAATTGAGGGAAGATCCTCAGATCAAGGACATTACCTGGGCCGATGGAGACCTTGTACAGCCGAGCCGTATGGGCTGGGGCAGAATGTACAAGGGCGAACAGATCAGCTTCCAGTGCTATCCTGTCGCCTGGAACTTTCTGCAGTTTATGGGCATTCCGGTTGTCGAGGGCCGGGACTTCGCCCAGTCCGACGAGCAGAGCGAGAACGGCGTGTTCATATTCAATGAGGCAGCGAAGAACAAGTTCGGCTTCACCTTGAATGAAAAAGTGCCGGGACACATGGATGAAGGTGACGCCGAGGTCGTCGGTTTCTGCCGTGATTTCAATTTCACCTCATTGAAGAACGATGTGTCTCCTTTGGCTCTGTACATCTTCGGAAAACATCCTTGGAGACCGCTTTCGACGCTTCTTGTGCGCACCGGGAAGAATGCTGACATCCCTGCCATTATGAAGAAAATCGCCACAACGGTTTCCGAGATTGACCCGACCGTCAATCCGGATGACGTTGATGTCCAGCTCTTTGACAAGAAACTTCAGGGGCAGTACCAGACCGAGGCCAACTTCTCACGCCTCATCACCCTCTTCACCCTGCTGGCGATCATCATCTCGCTGATGGGAGTCTTCGGGCTCGTGATGTTCGAGACCGAGTACCGCCGCAAGGAGATCGGTGTAAGGCGTGTGAACGGCGCCACGATAGGTGAGATCCTGAAGATGTTCAACGTGGAGTTCGCGAGGATCGTGCTGATCTGCTTCATCATAGCGATGCCGCTGACCTGGTGGATTGTGAACCGGTATCTGTCCGGATTCGCCTACAGGGTGCCGATCTACATCTGGGTGTTCGCCGCCGCCCTTGTCGCTGTCCTCGCGATCACAGCTCTGGTCGTCACGGGACGATGCTACCGGGCCGCCACCGAGAACCCGAGCGTCACCCTGAAGAAGGAATAGTCTAAGGCTGCGTACGGGCCGGATGACCTTCGTCAAAAATAAATGTTGAAAAATCAATCTGTTAGTGAGACTTTTTTCAATGAATATGAGAGAACGGCTCGCTATTTGCGGGTCGTTCCCTTTTGTGAACCTACGGGAATATGTCCGGTTTGCGATCAGACATATTCACAGATTTTAACCACATGATTTATGAAACGTTTATCGATTCTTACCGCCATCATTCTGGCCGCAGCGGCCTTGATGGCATCGTTCCAGAACTGCTATGCCTGCACAGGCATCACCCTCAAAGCCAAGGACGGAAGCACCGTGGTGGCGCGCACGATCGAGTGGGCCGCCTCGGACAATGACTGCCGCTGGGTTGTAGTGCCACGCGGCCACACCTGGAAATCCTTCATCCCCGGCGGCGGAACCGGCCGCAGCTTCACTTCAAAATACGGCTACGTCGGCGTGGCTGTGGTCCAGGACGAGCTGATGATGGAGGGCATGAACGAGAAAGGACTCTCCGCCGGCCTTTTCTATTTCCCGGACTATGGAAGGTATGAGGAATATTCAGAAGCTAATTATGAGACGAATATCTCTGATTTCCAACTGGTTTCCTATATCCTTGGACGTTGCGCCACAGTCGATGAGGTCAAGGCCGAGATCGCTAAGGTGCATATTCACGGATTTGATCCTCGCTCTTCGACCGTGCATTGGAGGTTCGCCGAGCCCTCCGGCCGCCAGATCGTGCTGGAGATCATTGACGGGAAGTGCGTTTTCTATGAGAACACCCTCGGCGTGCTGACCAACTCGCCTTCGTTCGACTGGCAGCTCACCAATCTCAACAACTATGTCAACCTCCTTCCTGGACGCACCGAGCCTCACACGCTTGGGAATATGTCCCTGTCTTCTTTCGGTGGAGGAAGCGCGATGCTTGGTCTGCCAGGGGATTTCACGCCGCCTTCAAGGTTTGTCCGCGCGGCTTTCTTCCAGAACACCGCACCGCAGAAGCCGAATGCCGAGGGATCCGTCTTCACGGCCTTTCATATTCTTGGATCGATGGAGATTCCGATCGGGGCGCAGTTCGCGCAGGGCCAGGAGCCGGCTGACATTCCGAGCGCCACCCAGTGCACTTGTGTCACTGACATGTCAGGTCTGCGCTTCTACTACCGCTCGATGTACGACGGAGGGATCAGATGCATTGATCTTAAGGAGATTGACTTTAAGAAAGTGGGTTTGAGGTCCGAGCCGCTCATTCCTGCCAGGAAGGAATATGTCCATTACATCAAATTTTAATAATTTAAATTGCGAATATGCCGTTTCGGGCACGCTTTTCGCATTTGACATATTCGTTTGTTGATTTTAAAAATTCAAAATATTATGATTTCAGAGAAACTTGTTAAGGCTTTCAACGATCAGATCGTCGCTGAGCTTTGGTCTTCGAATCTTTATCTTCAGATGGCCTTCTACCTCAAGAAGGAAGGATGGAACGGTTCAGCCAACTGGATGTTCAAGCAGGCTGACGAGGAGAAGGAGCACGCCCTCAAACTTGCTGACTATGCCATCAAGCGTGGCGGTGAGGTCAAGGTCGGAATGATCGATGTCGTTCCTGACGGATGGGGATCGCTCCTGGATGTCTTTCAGAATGTCTACGAGCATGAGTGCCATGTCTCAGGTCTCGTCAATGACCTTGTTGATCTGGCTTCCGCCGAGAGGGACAAGGCGACACAGGACTTCCTTTGGGGATTTGTCCGTGAGCAGGTCGAGGAGGAGGATTCCGCTCTTGAGATCGTGGAGAGGCTCAAGAAGGCCGGCGAGGCCGGAGCGTTCTTCGTTGACGCCGAACTTGCGAAGAGATAGTGCTTTTTACGATGAAAACTTCATGAAGGGGTTGGCCGGGGATTCCGGCCAACCTCTTTTTCACACCACCTCGGTTGTCATGTAGCTTCGGCTGACTCCGGTCACTTCGGCTGGCTCGGTGACTTTGACTGAGTCGGTAACTGGATTTGGTTGGAATCTCGTTGGTCGCTGAACTTGTCGAAGCGCCTGCGAGAGATTGGTCGCTGATCCTGTCGAAGCGCCTGTCCTGCGAAGAGTAGTCTGTTATAAAAGTCTGTTATAAATTTTGCTTTTTTGGGCTTTATTAGATAACTTTGCGAACTCGTAAAATGTTACAATAACGAAATAAATAATATTTATGTCACGTTTTCTTGATCCTCCGAAGGAGGGCAAACGTTTGTCCGAGGACAAGGTGGACAAAACCTACAAGGCAATGCGCACCAAGGTCTTTCTGGGTGCGTTTTTCGGCTATGCCGCTTACTATCTGGTACGTAAGAACCTCTCTCTCGCCGCTCCTGACATGATCCATGACGGGATTATAGACGCTGGCAAGGCCGGACTTGCGATGTCCGCGGTCTCCATCGCCTATGCCTTTTCAAAATTTATCATGGGCAGTGTCTCCGACAGGTCTGACGCGAGGAAGTTCCTCTGTGTGGGTTTGGTGCTATCTGCCCTCACGATGATTCTCACAGGCGTGATTCCGTTTGGGGCGAACACGGCTGTCAACACCGCCATCATATTCACACTCATGCTGGTTGTCGGTTGGCTGAGTGGTTTCGGCTGGCCACCTTGCGGCAGAATTATGGCGCATTGGTTCAGCCAGAACGAACGAAGCTTCAAGATGAGCGTGTGGAATGTATCGCACACCATCGGCAGCTTCTCGCTTGGTTTCCTCGCCATCGCTGGTGTGATGCTTTTCGACGCTTTCGGTGTGGCGCAGAGCTGGAGGGGAGACTTCATATTCCCGGCTGTCGTGGCTCTTCTTATCGCTGTCTTCTGTTGGTGGGCCATCCGTGACACGCCTGAGTCCTGCGGCCTTCCGTCTGTTCAGGACTGGAGGAAGGACTGGTCTGGAATCAAGTCCAAAGGCTCAGCTGACGAGAAGCTTCCGTTCAAGACCTTGTTCGTGGACTATGTGTTCAAGAACAAGCTCCTGTGGATCGTGGCCATCTCCAACGTGGCCGTTTATATGGTCCGTTACGGCATCGGTGACTGGGCTCCGACTTATCTTCAGGAAAAGGCCATCATGACAGCAGCCGAGAGCAAGATCGCTTTCTCCGTGCACAACATCGTCGGTGCCGTCGGCACACTTGCCTGCGGCTGGGCCACGTCCAAGATATTCAAAGGCCGCTGCGCTCCGATGAACGTGATCTGCATGTTCTTCTGCCTGCTCGGTGTCCAGCTCTATTGGATGGTAGGCTCGGGCATAATCGCCGCTTCTCCTGCCTTGCAGAAGACATTGATCTACATCGCTTTGTGTCTGATAGGCTTCTTCATCTACGGCCCTGTGGCCCTCACCGGAGTGCAGGCCCTGAACCTTGTGCCTAAGAACGCCGCCGGAACCGCCGCCGGTTTCGTGGGTCTGTTCGGCTACCTTCTTGGTGACGCCGTCTGCTCCAAGATCCTTGTGGGCGGCATCGCTGTCGGCAGCTCATGGGACACCGCCATGCTCTCTGTCGCAGTAGGCGCCCTCATCGGAGTCTTCCTCTGCGCGCTGCTGATCAGAAGCGAGAGGAATCTGGCGAAATCCAACGCTTAGGGTTTTGCTAAACTTGATGTTTAACAAAGTAATCCTTTAAAAGATTACCAACTTGTTCTTACTAAACTCAAATAATCATATTCAGAAATGAGAAAAAACTTCTGTTTCAAATCATTGGTTTTCATCGTACTGGCTCTGACTGGCCTTATGGTGTTTGTTCGGTGCGAAAAGTCCGGCGGCGGTGATGACGGCACTGTTGATGTCTCTGAGGTGCTCTTCTCGCTGCCTTCGCAGATTGAAGCTGAACCGGCCGGATTGGTAAAATTTCGTGTTCTTCAGGAGAAGGCGCCGCTTCAGACCGACGAGTTTCTGTTCGGCACTCTTGTCTGCAAGATTGAGAGCGTCTCCGCCAAGGAGTTCAATGTCAGGCTGCCACTCAATCTCACGAACGGAAAGTACGAGGTCCTGATCCGCAGGGGACAGAAGAAAAAGTCCTTCGGCGAGACGAACCTGACGATCAAGTCCGGCTTCACTCCCGACAAGGGGACTACCGTCTGGGGAAGGATCCTATGTGACGGTTCCGGCGTTCCTGGAGTTGTTGTCACCGATGGAGTCTTGGTTACCAAGACAAATGACGAGGGGATATACCAACTTAAATCCGCCAAGAAATGGGGCTATGTATCCATCTCTGTGCCAAGCGGCTACGAGGTGCCGTCAAAGGGAGTTCTTCCGATGTTTTACTCCTTGCTGACGGAGAAGGCTACCGTGGTTGAGCAGAAGAATTTCTCTTTGGTGAAAGTCGAGGGTCAGGACAAGTACAAGATGTTCTTCTTCGGGGACATGCATCTTGCCAACCGCACCGGTGACCTGTCTCAGTTCAGGGTGTTCACCCGCGATCTGACCAAATACATGAACGCTCACTCTGGTGAGAAGATGTACGCAATGACGTTGGGAGACATGACATGGGACATTTACTGGTACGTCAATGATTTCAGTTTCAAGGAGTACCTGGAGGAAATCAACCAGGACATAAAGAGTCTTCAGATTTTCCACACCATGGGAAACCACGACAACGACTACAAGGCTTTCAGACCTGACGCAGACTTCAAGGCCGCGTCTGAATATGTCAGGAACGTGGCTCCGACCTACTATTCGTTCAACATCGGCAAGATCCACTATGTGGTTCTGGACGACATTGACTGCTCGAACTACGACGGCACGGAGAGCCGGAAATATTCAAGGAATCTGACAACAGGTCTGCTTGAGTGGCTTGCACGTGACTTGAGGTATGTGGACAAGTCCACGCCGTTGATCCTCACGACCCACGCCCAGATTTTCAGTCCTGAAGCCGGTGATGACTACAAAGTCGTGACATCCAACGCCGACAGGCTGTTTGACATCCTGAAGGGCTACAAGGTGCATCTTGTCTCTGGTCACACGCATGTGATCTATAACGTGACCCCGGAGGAGTCCGGCAAGCACGGCGCCACGGATTTCAGCGAGCACAACTCGGGCGCGATCTGCGCTTCGTGGTGGTGGTCGGGCAACCTGACTCCGGGTGTCTATGTAGGAACTGACGGATCACCCGCTGGCTACGGCATCTGGGACATCGACGGGACCGACATCAAGTGGAAATTCAAGGCGACCGCCTGGGACGAGGACTATCAGTTCAGAACCTACGATCTCAACCAAGTCTATTTCACTTATGAGAAAGATGTGCCTAAGATGCCTACCGACAACGTGGAGTTGACTGACAAGGGTTTCGGGAAATACGTCAAGGCGTACCCGGAGAACTCAGACAATGAGGTTCTCATCAACATCTGGAACTGGAATTCCAAATGGACTTTGAGCGTGACGGACGAGAACGGCAAGGAACTCACTTGGGAGAGGACCTCGGCCTATGATCCGCTCCACATAGCGGCTCTCTCCGCCAAGAGGTACAACAAAACCGGATTGAAATCCCGCCCAAACTTCACAACAGAATTGTGGCATCATTTCTTCAAGGTGACGGCGCCGGATGCGGACATTGACCTGACAATCACTGTCACGGATGAGTTCGGCAATGTCTACACCGAGAAGATGGAGCGTCCGAAGGCTTTCAAAGTCGAGGATTTCAAGAAATAATCAAACATCAAGTTTAACACATACAAAAACCAATTTTCATCTTTATGAGAGTTATCAAATCACTTGCTGTCTCTTTGGCGCTGATGCTGGGCTGTCTCACGGCCGCCTTCGCGCAGAACCAGAGAGAGGTGTCGGGAAAAGTTCTCGACGCCGCCCAGCAGCCTCTTGTCGGGGTCGCGGTCATCGTTGACGGAACGAGCAACGGAACCATGACCTCCGAAAACGGTACTTTCTCATTGATGGTGCCAGCCGGGAATGTCACCCTTGAGGTGTCCTCCCTTGGCTATGCCACAAAGAAAGTGTCTGTCCCCGCTTCACAGGCATCTGTCACTATCGTCCTGGAGGAAGATAACATGATGCTGAACGAGACGGTTGTTGTCGGTTATGGGACACAGAAGAAAGTGAACCTTACCGGAGCCATATCAGTCGTCGGAGACAAGGAACTCAAGGACCGTTCGTCACACAACCTTGTGACAATGCTTCAGGGGTCTGTTCCGGGACTCAACATCACGACCCAGTCCGGTAATCCGGGCAGTACCGGAAAACTGAACATCCGCGGTTTCACTTCGGTCAACGAAGCCAGCCCTATCGTCCTTATCGACGGAGCCTTGGGCGACCTTGAGGATGTCAATCCGAATGATGTCGAGAGCATCTCCGTAATCAAGGATGCCGCCGCGGCGGCTGTCTACGGAGCCCGCGCCGCCTACGGTGTGATCCTCGTGACCACCAAGAAAGGTGACTCCGACGACGGCAAGGCCAAGATCCGTTACAGCGGACGTTTCGGTTGGGAGGAGCCTACAACCTCCACCGACTACGAGGACAGAGGCTACTGGTCGGTCTACACTCTTGACCTTTTCTGGAAGACACAGGCCGCCGGCACTCCTTACACTGGCTACACCCAGCACGACATGATGGAAATGCTTGCGCGTGTCAATGACAAGACCGAGAACCCTGACCGCCCGTGGGTCATCAAGGACATCCGCGGTGGCAAGGAACAGTGGGTCTACTACTGCAACACCGACTGGTACCACGAGATGTTCAGGGATGAGCATCCTGTCCAGCAGCACAGCATCTCGGTCAGTGGCGGAAGCAAGAACATCAAGTACTTCCTCTCAGGTGGTTACGACCGCCAGACCGGTATCATGAAGGCCACCGAGCCAGATGTGTTCCAGAAGTACAACATGCGCGCGAAGATCGACGCAAAGCTGAACAAGATCATGAGTCTGTCCAACAATATGTCATTCTATAGCTCCGACTATTCATGGATCGGAGTGGGTGACATTCAGGATGTGTTCAGGAATCTTCGTCACACCCCTGCGTCCTTCCCGCTTTTCAACCCTGACGGAACGGGACTTTACAACAACCCGCTTATCATCGGTGGTAACTACAACGTCGCCAACGGTCGTCAGATTGTCTTCGCGATGGGCAAGCACAAGAACTACGACAAGAAGTTCAACTTCGCCAACACCACGGAGCTTGTGATCCGTCCGGTCAAGCAGTTCAACCTCACAGCCAACTTCACCTACAGAAGGGTGAACCGCAACGGGATGGGCAGGACGGTGAACATTCCTTACGGCATCCGTCCGGGAGTCTTCGGAGCCTACACCACAGGAGCGGGCCTTAATGAGTTGGAGGAAAGGACGAGAAGATATGACTATTACACCGGCAACATCTTCGGAACTTATGAAGATTCCTTCAACAACGCCCACAATGTCAAGGTGATGTTCGGTTTCAATGCCGAAACTTACCATTACAAGAACGTGACCGCCAAGGGACAGAATATTTCCGATGAACTCCTGAATGACTTCAATCTGATTGTCCCGGATCCTTCTACCGGCGCCAAGATAACCAATTTGGAAGGCGGGCAGAGTGAGTATGCCCTCGCCGGTTTCTTTGGTCGTGTCAACTATGACTACAAAGGCAAGTACCTTGTCGAGGCATCCGGACGCTACGATGGATCATCCCGTTTCGCCAAGGGGCATCGCTGGGGACTGTTCCCTTCAGTGTCCGCTGGTTGGCGTATTTCTGAGGAGCCGTTCTTCGCCCCGGCCAAGAATCTTGTGAACAACCTCAAGCTCCGCGCTTCTTTCGGCTCGCTGGGTAATCAGAATGTCAAAGACTACATGTTCATGAGGACCATCTCCATCGATGATTTCAAGGCGTTCACATTCGGTGAGGGTTCCACGAACGCCCAGTATGCCGGAATCTCCGCCCCTAACTCATCTTCCCTCACTTGGGAGACCACTTATCAGTACAACCTTGGTCTTGACGCGTCGATGCTGAACGGAAGGCTTGACTTTACCGCAGAGGCCTACATCCGTGACACAAAGAACATGCTCATTCAGGGCAACGCCCTTCCAAGTGTCTATGGCGCTGACGCCCCTAAAGAGAACTCCGCGGATTTGAGGACGAAGGGTTACGAGATCTCCCTCGGATGGAGGGACAGCTTCGAGCTTCTCGGGAAGCCGTTCAACTACAGCATACGCGCTTCAGTGAGCGATTACACCTCCCACATCACAAGGTATGCCAACAATCCTGACAAACGACTCACTGACTACTATGTTGGCCAGAGGATCGGTGACATCTGGGGCTTTGTTGTGGACGGCCTGTTCGCTACCGATGAGGAAGCCAAGGACTATCAGGCAAACGTCTGCGACGCCCTCACTTATGTCGGCACCAACCGTATGCAGGGCGGATTCCTTGCCGGTGACCTCAGGTATGTCGATCTCGACAACAAACAGGAAGGAGAAGGCGGAATCAACAAGATCACCCTTGGCGACAACACCGCCGACAGCCCTGGCGACCGCAAGATTCTCGGCAACTCGCTTCCGAGCCTCCAGTACGGTATCAACCTTGGATTTGACTGGATGGGATTCGACTTTTCGACATTCCTTCAGGGTGTGGGCAACCACTACTGGTATCCTTCCGGCATGAACATAGCATTCTGGGGATCATATTCCTACGCCTACTACACGGCCTTCATGCCACGGGACTTCATCAAGACCGTCTGGTCCGAAGAGAACCCTGACACCTATTTCCCAAGGCCGCGTGTCTATTCATCGACCGGTGGAGAGCTCGCGCCGCCTAACAGCAGGTACATACAGAACGTTAGGTATCTCAGGCTGAAGAACCTTACGGTAGGCTACACCCTTCCGCAGAAGTGGACAAAGGCGATCTGCCTTGACAAGGTGCGTTTCTACTTCTCCGGCGAGAACCTGGCCTACTGGTCTCCGATCAAGAAGTACACCAAGTATCTGGATCCGGAGTCTGCGTATCGTCGTGTCACCAAAAAGAGTACTGACGGTCTGTATACGAACTCCGACGCCAAGGACGCTGTCGCCTATCCGTGGCAGAAGACCATCATGTTCGGCATCGACATAACATTCTAATGATGGAGGACAGTGAAAATGAAAAGATATTTATTACCTATTTTGACAATCGTCCTTGGAGTCACCTCATGTGACAGCTTTTTGGATAAGTACCCTAAGGACAGGCTTGTTCCGGAGACATATTTCCGTAACGAGGAGGATTTGAAGTTGTTCTCCAACTCTTTCTATGACAACCTTCTGGATAAAACTCCTTACGACGAACAGTCAGACCTTGTGTTCCAGAAAGGAACGATTTCGGATGAACTTCTTGGCGGCACGGCCCGCGAGGTTCCAACAACGGCTTCCAAAGGAGGTTGGTCTTGGGGACAGCTCCGCAAGATCAACACCATGCTCGGCCACATGGACCAGTGTTCCGATCCGGACGCTGTCAAGAAATACACAGGTCTCGCTAAGTTCTTCCGCGCTAAGTTCTATTTCGAGAAGGTGAAGAGGTTCGGTGACGTTCCTTGGTACGACAAGGAACTCGGCTCGACTGACTCCACTCTCTTCAATCCGAGGGACTCAAGAGAACTCATCATGTCCCACATGATCGAGGACATCGACGAGGCGATTGAATCTCTCCCTTCAGAGGTCAGTGTCTATCGTGTGAACAAATGGGCCGCCTGCATGCTCAAGGCTCAGTTCTGCCTTTACGAAGGGACATTCAGAAAGTACCATGGTCTTTCATTCCAGGGTGGACGCTCCGCCGATGACTATCTTAAGTTGGCCTACGAGGCTGCCCAAAAGGTGATGGACTCTGGAAAATATTCATTGGCCGCGAACTACCATGACCTTTTCATGGAGGTTGACGCCGACAAGAATGAGTACATCCTCGCCATAAAGATGGAGCAGTCCATCGGATGTACCCACAACGCCACAGGCTATGTGCTCATGAACACAGGCGGCAACCCAGGCTTCTCCAAGAAGTTCGTGGATAGCTTCCTCATGAAAGATGGCTCGCGCTTCACCGACAAGGAGGGCTGGGAGACCATGCAGTTCGTGGATGAGATGAAGGATCGTGATCCTCGTCTTGGCATGATCATGAGGCTTCCGAGCCACGTCCGCACAAATTCCAAAAAGACCGTCTATGGCCCGGATCTGACAATGACCTCGACCGGCTACCAGCTTGAGAAGTTCGTCATGAGTCCGGAGTACGAGACTGCGGAACGCGCCGACATGTCATTCAACGACATGCCTGTGTACCGTCTCGCGGAGGCCTATCTCATCTATGCGGAGGCCAAGGCCGAGCTGAATATCCTTACCCAGGAGGATGTGGACAAGTCCATCAACAAACTTCGTGACAGGGTTGGAATGCCACATCTTCATCTTGCCGGTCTGACTGTGGATCCTTACCTTATTTCCGAGAAATACGGCTATCAGAACATCGCAAGGCTCAATCCCGCCAATCTCGCCCAGATTCTGGAGGTTCGTCGCGAGAGGACGATCGAACTCGTTCTGGAGGCGAGCCGTTGGGATGACATCGTAAGGTGGAAGGAAGGCCTTTGCTTCCCTCAACCTCTCTACGGAACATATTTCCCTGGTGTCGGCCCTTACGACCTTACGGGTGACGGCAATCCGGACATCTATCTTTATGACACTCAGAATGTTGGCAGCAAGATAGAGAAAGAGTACAAAACGAAATACGGAGAAAAGTTCGTCTTCCTCCAGATCCAGGAGATCGAGATAGACGGGAACTATGTGCCGTACTCGAACGGTATCGTGCTGAGCGAGGGTCACAAGGGCTATGTTGACATGTACCGCACCAAGACTCGCACGTTCGATGAGAACCGCGACTATCTGTACCCTATTCCAAGAGGCGACAGGGATCTTAACAAGAACCTTGCGCAGAATCCTGGATGGGATGACGGCCTGAGTTCCTCCGACGGGGACACCGATAATGGAATGAATTAATCCATTGAAACAAACGAAGATATTATGAAAATAGTTAAGAATATAATAAGATTCTGCGCCGCGGCTCTTGCCGTCCTCCCGATTTTCGGATGCTCCGAGGAGGAATATGTCAAGCCGAGCGCCCTTCTTTCGGAGTCAAGCCTGACTTTCGAGGCAATTGGAGCGGAGCCGCAGTCCCTGACCATTGCCTCTGATGAAGCGTGGTTCATCGATGTGGACGCCGACTGGATCACAGTCGATCCGACATCCGGAACCAACACTGTAGATGTGACCGTGAGCGTCACCGACAACGTCGCCAACGGAGCGATGGCCGCCCCTCGCGAGGGTACCCTAACCATCGCCAACAACCGCGGCTACTCAATCCGCACCGTCATCTACCAGAAAGGTGACAATTACCTCGGAGTGGAGGAGATGCCTATCTCGAAAATATTCACCCTCGATGATGGTTTGTTCGCAAAAGTGGCTGAGGCCCAAGTTGTCGCTCTGACATCCGATGGGTTCGTGGCGACTGACGAGAGCGCCTCGATCTATGTCTCCTACAAGGGGGAGATCGCCATAGGTGACAAGGTTTCACTCGCCGGCGAGAAGGTCACTCTTTATGGCAACGCCGCCCTTGAGGCCGGTGGTGTCACAGTCAAGTCCAACGCTGAGGTCACCCGTCCTGAACCGGTGGATCTGCTTTCCAATCTCGATCCTTCCAAGGCTAACGTTGTCACTTATGTCACCGTCGAGGCAGGACTTCTTGGCCACGAGCTTAAGTTTGAGCAGTCTCTTCCGGTTGCGATAAAACTTCTCGACCCAAGAGCCGGTGTGGTTGACATTGAGTCTGTGAATATGCACAACATCTCGGTCAAGGCCTACGTCCTCGGACTTTCCGATGGAGAGTTGACCCTTGCCGTGACCGATGTGCAGGATAACGGAATCAACGATAGCCTCAATGCCTATTTCTACGATGATTTCTCCTGGATGAAATCATACATCGACGCTTCAGGCGTCAGGGTTGATGACTCAGTTGGTGACAACAATTCCGGTGGAGAGGCTCCGAACCTGAGGAGCAACGACGCTCTGTCGGGACTTCTTAAAGCCTTGACCGATAAGGGCTACGAGGATCTGAATCCGAATAGCAAGGTCATCTATGCTCAGAAATATTACTGGAAGTTCGGCAAGACAAGCACCGCTACTGTTAACAATAACAACGGTATGATCCTCCCTAAGCAGGACTTCAAGGGAGACGAGTTGATCAATGTCGATCTTGATTTTGACTGGGCGGCTCATATGACCGGCTCCGGCAACATTGACAAGGTTCAGATTGTGGTCGAACTCACCGGCAAGGGATTCTTCGACAACGGCACGCAGATCAGTGATCCGTTCGTGACCACGCAGGAGAAGGGACATCTTGAGTGGCAGCACGCTACTGTGACCGCCAAGGGAGTCAATAACACGACACGCTTTATCATCCGTCCTGCCGAGTATGCATCCGTAACTCCTGACCAGCAGCGTTGGCATCTTGACAACATCAAGATCGCTGATTCCGACATTCCATATTCGGATCCTGTCTATGCCAAGGTCATTGTTTCCGATGATGTCATCACATTTGAGGGAACTCCGGACAAGCCTTACGAATTGAAGATCGAGTCTGACAATCCTTGGACTTTGACCAAGGGCTCTGACGCTGATTGGCTGTCCCTTGATGTCATAGAAGGTCCGGCAGGTGAGGAAACCACGGTCAAGATCACTTGCGAGCCAAGCACAAGCTCCAAGCTCCGCCACGCCGTAATCACTTTGGCTTCAGCTGACACCAGAAAGAACATCCACGTCGTTCAGTCCGCCGCCGGCGGAGAGCTTGATCCGCTGATCAGCATCTCTACAGGCAACACTGTCGAGGTTCTTGGCCAGGGCGCCGAGTTCACGGCAAAGATCCAGTCTAACGTTGAGTTCGAGACCGAGATCAACGGCTCTTGGATCACAGAGGTCTCCACTCCTGCCACAAAGGCTGTCGTCGAGACTGTATCCAAGACCTTCAAGGCCGAGCCTAACCTCACAGGAACTGACAGAACCGGAACCATCCGCTTCTTCAAGGACAACATCGAGTCTGTCCTCACTGTAAAGCAGGCCAAGTTCGAGCCTAGCATCACGGTGACATATCCAGGAGTCAACACCATCGCCGGAATAGGTGAGACGAGAAAGCTCAACATTGTGTCCAATGTTCCTTTCACCGTCACCGCTCCGTCATGGGTGAAGCTTCCTGCGATGAACATTCCTGCCGCCGGAACCTATCCTGTTGACGTGACCTTCGAGGCCAATTCAGGCACCGCAAGAACAGGCCAGGTTGTGTTCAAGAACGCCGAGTACAACTACACTTACACTGTTGACGTGGCTCAGGCAGCCGCCGGTGTCTGCTTCTTCGATGATTTCGGATGGTTGACTCCACTTATTGATACATACACAGCGGCTGGAGGTAAAGTCGGTGACACGATCGGAAACAAAAAAGATGACAGCGCGATCAACATCTATGGCGACGCTGTGAAAGCCTTCACTCTGCCTGCGTTCGCCAATGCCGGCTACGAGGACATGAATCCTTCCCTTGAACTGATCTATCTCCAGGACAAGTACCTCAAGTTCAACAAGACAGGAGGCAAGAACACTTCCATCAGACTTCCTAAGCTTCCTCTTACATCCGCTACGGACGTGACTGTGGAGTTTGACCATGCCGCCATGGTGCAGGGAAGCGGTAAGGTGGACGATTCAGGAGTCGTTGTTGTGATCGAGGGTGACGGCCAGTTCGAGAACGGCACCAAGTACAGCGATGTGCTTAAGGTTGACCAGCCTACCGGCACTTACAGCTGGACACACTCTTCGGCGAAGATCAAGGGCGCCACGGCCAACACGAGACTTGTCGTTGTGATGTACCGTGTGCTTGTCAAGGACGACAGCGGCAACTACACCGGATCTTACAACTACAAGGTAAGCGGTGCGGGACGTATCTTCATCGACAACATCAACATCCACAAGTAATAGTGCGATAACTCTATAATGAAGGAGGCCGACCCAAAAGGGTCGGTTTCTTTCATTATATAGTATGGCACAGAGTTGTCGAAAGGCTCATCCAGAGTTCCGCTTCGCTCCATCCACCCTTCGGAACTCCGTTCCTTCGGGAGCCTCTCACGAGGCTGTGGCCGGTCACGCTCTGTCAGAGCCACCTGACCCTATACAACGATTCCTAATGGTGACTTCTCAGTGACAAGTACCATGCTTTGAGCCTGTTTATGCATTGACTCGGTTTTATAGGCGACATACTTCCTGAGGTTATGCGCTAATGATACCAACCCCCATTCCACTTTTGTCTTTCTCCTTGAGTTCAAATGGAACCTCTTGGAGCCATGGTTGAACTTTATATTTCCAAAGCAGGCTTCGGGTTCTGTCGGTCTGTTGCCGCGATGCATCAGCCTGCGCTGACTTGTGAGCAATGTTTTTGCGGAGCTCTTGTATGAGTTTACCCTGTGATTGACCTCAATCGTTCTTCTGTCGGATCTGCCGCCACCGCAATCTCAGCTCAGCCGGAAAGAGGATGGCGCGGGAGGTTTAAGCGCCTCTCGGAACGGAGCGGCAGGACCTCACGGCGAAGGAGGCGGTGGAGGGTGGCGCCACCTTCGGGACCGGTCGCACAACGACTGAGGAGATCCGGTTTCTTAAGCACTTGATCCCGTTTGGGGAACAAATAGCCCACGACACCGCGCATGACACCACGCATGACACCACCAATGAGATCGCCGTCCATGCACATTATTACCTAAACAGAATCACATAACGACATACAGTCTTATCTCAGCCCTGCTTGTCACGCACACACCAAGAAGTCCAAAACGCTGATACTCATTACATAGCGTTTCCAGGCGCACGAAGAGATTCACACCTAGGAGTCGGAACCTTGCCCACAACGGCCTGAAATGCCAACCGCCTCTTTCAGGTGTGCAAATCCGTTCACCCCTAGAAACGTAAAGTGCTGATGTTCTTCATATAAGGTTTCTAGGTGTGAGAAGCCATTCACACTTGAGAGTTGAAAGGTAGATGAGCAGGTGGGAAGGTAGGAGAAGATATGTGGATAGATAGGTGGATAGATGGATGGTAGCGACTTATTTGTGGACACAACGTGCATGTGGAACGAGTACGATAGGGAAGGACAAATGTGGTGAAATCGGCGAGCACGCCACCATGCCCCTGAACCGCTTGCAGGGGACATTACGGTGTTCGCCAACTGCAAGCGAAGAGCCATGCTGTGATATTCAGGGAATTGCGATGGAACCTTCTTAGGATAAGGGTATCCCGCAACCAACAGCCGGTAGACAACCTGGCTAGGATTCAACTTCAGGCTCTACATACGCTAAACCTGGCTCCATCCAAGTTTGACACATACTTGTACACCTGATCAACTAAATCCCTCCCACGACTTTGTCGTGGGCACTCTTCCGTTCACAAGGCCATGGGTGCCTATGGCTTTCCGAATGGCACCCTCCTGAACTTCTTGGTATGCAAACAAAGAAGCTGACCTTTTGAGTCAGCCTCTTTCAGATTTTAACGATTGTCAATGCCTCGCTCCTGGTTCACCCAGATGAGCCGGGAAGTGTCGTAGCCTCGTCTGGAGGCTTCGGAAAGGACCATGTCAACGGCTTTTTGAGGAATCTGTGGGGATCGGGACAGAATCCAAAGGTACTTGTCGCTTGAGCTGCCGACGAGGGCGAGGCAATAGTCATCGTCAATCATAAGGACACGGTAGTCAGAGTAGAAGAACAGGAAGAAGGAGACACGGAGCAGAGCCGGGTTGTTGACCGGATCAGGTTGCTTGGCCTTGCCGATGGCTGTCTTTGACCGGCTGTCCTTCCATCCGGTGTTGGTGACACTGATCTTGCCGTCATCCCTGAGGACATATTCAGCGGCGGCGTGCGAGATCCCTCTTTCGAACGGGTGGTCGAATCTGGCGATCTCGTACCATGTGCCAAGGTAGCGTTTGAGGTCAAAGGAGGTTACGGGAGATTTGTCGACCTTTTCCGCGCGAAGGCATAATGACAAAGCTGTAGCGAAGAAGACAGCCGCAGTTAATTTTAGGAAACATTGCATGATAACAGGTGTTTTATGTGGTTGTAATTATGATGTGAATCAATTACTTACAAAAACAGTGCCTGCAATCGGACAACGCTCCTACCGCCTCTCCACGGTTGTCAGGCAGTAAGGACCGGAATGGATGACTGTGCCGGACTTGAAGATCTCTTGCAGGAGAGGTTCGCTTTCTAGTCTTGATCTGCGTGTGAGGATGGAGGAAAAGCTACAAATCAAGGCTGTCCGGATTCAGAAGAAAGTCGAATAAGCCTACCCTCAAGATTCCGTCATAATCGTGGTATGAGGTAATACGGTCTTTCACTACGATGATTTTCTTGAATGAATCAGGAATATTTATCAGAGATTTCTTCTCTTGCCTGACTTTGTCATCATCTTCCATTCGGAGCGCGGATTGTATGTAATACCTCTTGCTTCCTTGATTGGCGACAAAATCAACTTCAAGTCGCTTGCGCTCTTGCTTTCCATCAGCGTTCCGCTCCATGATTTCAACCATCCCGACATCAACATTATAACCACGGTATTTCAATTCATTATAGAGAACGTTCTCCATTATGTGCGTTTCTTCTATCTGTCTAAAACCAAGAATGCTGTTCCGCAATCCTATATCCGTGAAGTAGTACTTGGTCTCTGTGCCTATATATTTGCGGCCCTTTACATCGTAGCGCAAAGCCTCTGTTATCAGAAATGACTCGTTGAAATAACGAATATGTCGTGCCACTGTTTCGCTGGACACGTGTTTCTTTTCAACGCTTTCGAATGTTTTGGATATTCGTCTAGGATTGCATGGAGAACCCATTGATGAGGCCAATGTCCGAAGCAATTCTGTGATTCCCTCGCCGCTTTTTAACTTGTTCCTCTCAACTATGTCCTTGATATATACCGTTTCAACAAGGTTTGACAGGTAGGTGATTTTTTGTTGTTTGGTCTTGAAAGACAAAATTTGTGGCAGCCCGCCGAACTCGATATACTCGCTCCATGCTTCATCTTTATCACCATCAAATGTACTTATATATTCTGAAAAAGTCAATGGCTGCATACGGATTTCTTGTGAGCGACCTCTGAATTCAGTCACAATGTCGGTGGAAAGGAATCTTGAGTTGCTTCCAGTCACAAAAATATCAAATACTTCATTGTGCATCAGGCTGATGAGAACTTCCACGAATCTGTCCATAAGTTGCACTTCATCAAGCAGAAGATAGTGTGTCTTATTATCGGAAATTCTACTGCGGACCATCTTCAAGAATTCTTTTGGCTCACGCAGTTCCTCTATTTCCATATCGTCAAAAGAGAGATATATGATGTGGCCATCATCCACGCCATTGTCTTTAAGCCATTGCCCGAATATGTCCCTGAGCAGCACTGATTTACCGCAGCGTCTGATACCTGTGATGGTTTTTACCAGACCATTGCCCATACTGTCGATAAGTTGTTGCAGATATTGAGTCCTTTGCACCATGGTGTCTGATTTTTCTGTAACTTGTTACAAATTTTTCAGGTGCAAAATTAGCGATTTGTTTGTGAACGACAATGCTGCATCTTAAAAAAGTGTAAAATGTTACGGATTTATCGGATGGTCACCGTCGTGAGGCAGTAAGGTCCGGAATGAATTACGGCGGTGCCGGACTTGAAGATCTCTTGTAGGAGCGGTTCGCTTTCTAGCCTTGATCTGCGTGTGACAATGGTCAAATGCCTTGCCTCGGAGCCACTTGCGGAAGCTTCGCCGATGTCCTCGGCCAGCTTGTCGCAATCCTTGCCGTAGTCAGTGATCTGACGGCCGATGTAGGTGTCGATGTTCTTGGGTCTGTGGAGGAAGACTGTGGCGACCTGCGTGCCTTCAGGGACTTTAGCGCAGATGGAACCGTAGCCGATGTAAGGGTTAACGTCCCGGATAATCGCCGATGCGGAGAAAACAGCGAGCAGCAGACCTGCTCCTAGCAGGAAAGACGGAATATTCCAGCATTTCCGCTTGACAAGAAACCATAGCCCGATGCAGTTCGCAATCGTCAGGAGGATGATTCCGTTGATGACAGGGATTTCCCGGGCGAAGGAATATTCATTCAACAGTTCATTCACCGCTGGGACGCTGACCGCTCCGAGAAGGATCAGCAGAGCGCCCGCGCCGACGATGATGAACAGGACGTTGAAGATTCCGACGGCCCAAGGCATCCAGCGGCGCTCGCCGGTTCTGCCAAGCAGGACGGGAAGCAGATAGACGATGAACGGGAAGACCGGAACAAGGTAGATCGGCAGTTTGGAACTGAAGCACGACAGCATCACGATTGTCGAGACTATCGCGCAAAGGAGCAGAATCTCCAGATCGGAACGCTTGGAGGACGGAGTATGTGAGGAATCCGAGGTTCCGGCGGCTTTGTCCGATGGCAGATGGCGCGCCGGAATCAGCGACACCACGAGCGAACCTATCAGCAGAAGGCAGTACGGAGCGAGGCACCACCAGATGGACACAAGGTAGAACCAGAACGGTTTGGCGTGCGTGAAGGCGTTGACCGCGCGTCCCATCGTCTGTTTGAACAGAAGGTTGTCGATGTACTCGGCGCCGCCTTCGAACCACACGCAAGTGAGCCAAATCGCGGCGAGACCGGCGATGATGCCCCAGGTTTTGAGTCCAAGATACTTACGGAATCCTTTCCAGTCCCGTTTCACGGCGAGGAACACGGCTATCGCCAACGGAGGCATCAGCAGACCGACCGGCCCTTTGGTGAACAGCGCTAAGAAAATCCACACGGGAAGCATCACGGGGTCGGATTTCCGCGCGCCTTCTCCGCTGTACATCCGGTAGAAAGTGGCTATGGCCAGCGTGATGAAAAGGCACATCAGCATATCCATCCTCAGCACGACCATCGTTCCGAGGAACATCACGCAGGTCAGAATGGTCTGTGTCGTTAACTGGACTCTTGGAAAGAAAGCGCTTGAGGCCCCTAATGGAGGTACATGTCGTTTGGCCGCAGAGTCTGATGCTGAAGGAACGAGCCCTATTTTTGAGGTTGTCGAGTAATCAGTCTTGCTGATCATATTATTCAAGCGCTCCCGGAATACTGAACCCGGGAGCGCATTTTAGTAACTTCTATTATGATTAACGGTGGTGGCTCTGTGGCACTTTGATGAGGTGGGTGGTGTTGTAGCCACGGTGCTTGTCCTCGGCGACGTATTGCGGCACAGAATATACCAACATAGCCACCCCCAGCTTTCGGAGGTTAGCCATGATAATGTCTCTTACTGACCACTTATGCTCAAGTATCCATTACTGAATTGCCTCAATCTGCTCCTTGGAAAGTTTGGTGTACAGCTTGATCTGCTCAATCGGCATTCCACTGGTAAGCAGAGCCTTGGCCACGTCTAGTCTGCCTTCAATCATTCCTTCAGCCTTTCCTTCGGCCTTCCCTTCAGCCTTCCCTTCAGCTTTTCCCTTGGCCATCCCCTCGGCCTTTCCTTTGGCCAAACCCTCAGCCATTCCTTTAGCCATACCTTTAGCCATACCTTCAGCCATACCTTTAGCCGTCCCGTCAGCAATCCCCTTTGCCTCTCCGTCGGCGTATCCTTTCTCGAAGCCCTTGCGCTCGGCGAATTCCCGCTGCGCCAGAATGTCCCACTCGTTCATCTTGTCAATTTCGTATTTAAGTTTCTTATCCTTGTCGAACGCCGCGATCTCGCACGCCTCGGCGAGCCGTCTGGAAATTCCTCCGGCCTCCTCGATCCATTCGGGGACCCTTTGGAAGCCATCACTGTTCCTGAATATGTAGAACAGCCTGTCGAACTCCGTCACGCACTCCTCCAGCGTCTTGGTGAACAGCGTCATCTCCACAAAGATAATACTAATTGTCTGATTCGCAACCATTCCGGTGCGTCTTTCTGTGAACTGCCAGTACGAGATGAAGTGGTCGGTGTCCCAGAGGGACTCGTCGTCGTGCTTCAGGTTATAGTTCAGGAACGACACCACATAGACCGGACGTAGTCCCTTGTATCGTTCCCCGTCCGACAGTTCAAGATGGTAGAGCCCCGACGCGTAATAGACACACCTTTCGAAGAAGTTGTCCTCCTCGGCGGCCTGCATCTCCACAACAAAAGTTCTGCCTGATTTGTCACGGCAGACCAGATCCAGCACTGTCTTTTTCCCATAGGGTACATCCCGCCGCTGCTCGCGGTCGGAATATTCGGTGATGTCATCGATTCTGGCCTCTGAGGGTAGGATCATGTTCAGCACCCCGATTAGGATGTCCTTGTTGTTCCTGTCCGCGAAGACGGCCTTGAAGCCCACGTCGCTCCTCAGGTTCACGAACGGAGCGAGTTCCTGTTTCTTTTCATTGAAATACATACGGTTCAAAATTTAAATAAATATTTGAACCGCAATAATATGCACAATAAACGTAAAAAACGAAAAGAAACCTATAAGAAATATAAAAAACAGAAATTTATTCGTTAATACCACTAAAGAAACCACTTCGTCACGGCTGGCAAATAACATTTCACATAAACCAAGGATTCTGAGTTGTTTTGTATGATTGCCCGACTTCCATGATTCAATTGGTCACTTCGATATGCTCAGTGACCGGAATCGGCCGACAGCCTGTTTGCGGCACCATCGTCCCGTCGCCTGTTTGTAGAGCCATCGTCCCGTCGCCGATTCGCAGAACAATTGGCCTGTTGTTGATCTTGCCGGATCATAGGCCGGTAGCTGGCTTACCGAACCATAGGTCCGTAGCTGACTTGCTGAACCATAGGTCGCTGAACTTGTCGAAGTGCCGAAGCAACTGGGCTACTTCTTGCTTATAGTCGTCAGGCAGTAAGGCCCGGAGTAAAGGACGGTGCCATTGCTGAAGAGTTTCTGTAATTCAGGGATTGTTTCCAGTCTTGACGTGCGTGTGATGATTGTCAGAGGCTTGTCGGAGGCGGAGACCGCTTCCACAAGGCGTTCCGGCTCCTTGCCGTAGTCGGTGATCTGACGGCCGATGTAGGCATCGATGTTCTCTGGTCTGTGCAGGAAGACCGTGGCGACATCGGTACCTTCGGGAACCTTCGAGCAGATGGAGCCGTAGCCGATGTACGGATTGATGTCCTTGACGACCGCCGAAGCGGAGAACACCGCGAGGAAAAGACCTGCACCCAAAAGGAGTGCGGGAATATTCCAGACTTTCCGTTTGAGCAGGAACCATATTCCCAGAATATTCGCCAAAGTCAGAAGAATTATGCCGTTGATTATCGGGGCTTCGAGGGCGAAAGGATATTCAGTCAAAAGGTCATTGAGAGCCGGGATTTTGACAGCCCCGAAAAGAACCGGCAATGCGGCCAAACCAATGACTGTGAATATGATCGAGAATATTCCTACACCCCATCGCATCCATCCTCTCTCCCCGATGCGGTCAAGCACGATAGGAAACAGATAGAAGCAGAACGGGAAGACCGGCACGAGGTAGATCGGCAGCTTGGAACTGAAGGAGGACAGCATCGCGACTGTGGAGATGATCGTGCAGAGGAAAAGAATCTCTAAGTCGGAACGGCCCTGTTTTGGGCAATTCGACGCATCTGATGTGTCAGAAATACCGACTTTTGACTGTGCTTGGCCGGAAGTCTCTTCAACACATGTATTCCGAACCGGCAGCAGCGAGGCGACAAACGTCCCGACCAACAGCAGGCTGTACGGTGCCAGACACCAGATAATAGCCACGAGATAGAACCAGAACGGTTTGGCATGGGTGAAGGCGTTGACGGCGCGGCCTACTGTCTGCTTGAAAAGGAGGTTGTTGATGTACTCCAGGCCGCCTTCCAGCCAGACACAGGTGAGCCAGACGGCGGAGAGGGCGGCGATGATGCCCCAGGTCTTGAGACCCAGGTACTTGCGGAATCCTTTCCAATCCCGCTTGACCGCAAGGAACACCGCTATCGCCAGCGGCGGCATCAGTAGGCCTACGGGTCCCTTGGTGAAAAGGGCAAGGAAGATCCATAGCGGTAGCGTCAGCGAGTCCTGGCGCCGGGAGCCTTCGCCGGTGTACATCCTGTAGAAGGTCCAGAGAGCCAGCACGATGAACATACACATCAGCATATCCATCCTCAGCACGATCATAGTCCCGAGGAACATAACGCAGGTCAGCGTCATTCCGGCCAGAGCCATTCTGTCCATCGCTGACTTGCCTTTCATCACCCACTTGTCCATTATCCCCGTGATGACGAACGCCGGGATCAACGAGAACATCGACAACGCAAGGCAGCTGTGATGCCCGAACAACAGTCTGCACAGCATCACTATCCAGAAATAAAGCGGTGGTTTGTCAGCGTAGGCCAGTCCGTGGTTGTAGAATGCGAATATATGCCCGTCCGCAAGGGCCTCGTTCGCTATGCTGAGATACCTCAACTCGTTGGACGGCGTGAAATCCCTTGTCAGCATCACCGGGAAAAGGCAGATGAAGGTGAAGGCGAAGACCGTCATCATAGGATGGCGGGTGAATATGTTGCCCTTCCCTGGCTGTAGAGTGTTATTTTTCATCTGAAGATTCTTTTTTGCCTGATCCCAGGATCAGATTCCTTGCGTAAACGACAAAACCGAACATCTGCCCGAGGATCAGCACAGGATCGAGTCTTATGATTCCGTAGATGATGATCATTCCGGAACCTACTATGCTGATGATCCAGAATCCCCTCGGAAGCACGGATGTATGCCAGTGGTGTGAGAAGGCAAACTGATAGACGAACCGCAGCGTGAACATCAATTGACCGGTTGAGCCGAACACCACAAGCCACACCGGAATGTCGCTGTTGCGGAAGAAGTTCTGTGAATATCCCCGGGCGTCCTTGAACAGAAGCAAGGCGGCTACAAACGGAAGAGCTGCCAGCAGAACTCTTGTGAGGATCTTCATACGGTCCCATATCCCGTTGGCATTCAGGTTCCAAAGATAGATGAAGTAGGCGATGAACTGTCCGAGGATGATGGAGAAATCATTCCTCAAGACTCCGTAGATGAACATCAGGCACGCTCCGATCACGCTGAAGATCCAGTAGGACACCGGGGAGACCGATTCATGAGCCATCTCGGATTTCAGCCATTGGAGCGCTGTCCTCAATCCGAAGAATGTCTGGGCGGAGAAACCCAAGGTGAAGGTAAGCCAGACGGGGATGTTGTCAAACATATTCCGGAAGATTAATTTCGCTCATCGTTGACATTGTTCTTCCCCACGGAGTAGTTGATGTACCGTGGCTTCATCCACCTGTAGGCGAAGCAGTCCGCGAAAGGTCCCCAGAGCCTGTTCCAGAGATGAAACTTGGATGTGCCTGCCGTGCGTGGGAAATGCCTTACCGGAACCTGTCCGAAACTGCCGCCATCCTGGAGCAGGATAAGCGCCGGCAGGAACCTGTGCATTCCCTTGAACATCGGGATCTTCTTGGCCGCGTCCGTGCGGATGATCTTGAGGGGGCAACCGGTGTCCTTCGCCCCGTCGTGAGTCATCATATTCCTGAATCCGTTGGCGATTTTGGACTGGATCCGCTTGAACGCCGTGTCTTTGCGGTTCGCCCTGTAGCCAGTCATCAAGGTGTGTTCCTTCATTCCGTCCAGCAGCAGGTTGAAATCCTCCGGTGTGGTCTGAAGGTCAGCGTCCATATAGCCGACATATTCAGAGAAGGCATAGTCGAATCCGGCTTTTATCGCGGCGCTGAGTCCGGCGTTCTTTGAGAAGCTGATGTAGAAGATGTCTTTGTTGCGGGAGCAGACCTCCTGGATCAGTTTGAGGCTGCCATCTTTAGAACCATCGTCCACGAACAGCGCGCAGGTCTTGACCTTGCTGACAGGAATGAACTCGGTCAGAGCCTTTTCCAGATTGTGGATATTGTCCTCCTCGTTGAAGACAGGCACCACAATGGTTAGAGCATATTCAGACGTCCTGTTCATATTTGAATATTAACTTGATTTCTTGTAACTGATGATCGCCCAGCTTCCGAACGCGGCCGCGAAGCCGCACAAAGCGAGGAACTGAGGAATCATATCCACTAATTTACTACCTTTCAGGTAAACAAGACGCATCACCTCAATGAAATATTTAAGAGGATTGACGATTGTTATCGCTTGCGCCCAGTCCGGCATACTGCTGACCGGAGTGAACATTCCTCCCATCAGGAAGAAGATCATAATGAAGAAGAATCCCACGAACATCGCCTGCTGGACGGTCGAGGCGTAGTTCGAGATCACGAGTCCCAACCCGGACACCACAAGAATATATACTCCGGTGAAAAGCATAAGTGTCCAGATGCTGCCGGCCGGGGCTATTCCATAGATGACTTTGGCGAGCAGCAGACTTAAACCCATTATCACGATGCCGATGATCCAGAGCGGGATCAGCTTTGCCAGAATGAATTGGAACTTGCCTACCGGGGTGACGTTGATCTGCTCGATGGTGCCGCTTTCCTTCTCGCCCACGATGTTGAGGGCCGGGAAGAAGCCGCAGATGATTGTCAGAAGCATCACCATCAGCGCCGGCACCATAAACACCTTATAATCAAGCGACGGGTTGAACTTGTAGAGCGGGCTCACCGAGAATGAAGGAATATCCTGCCCTGCGGAAGTGACCTTCACCTTCTCTGAATATTCCCGCAGAGCCGTTGATCCTGAGATCATTGACACCATATAGGACGAACCGAGCGTGCCTTTGGTGCCGTTCACGGAGTTCGCGGCGATCTGGACCTGCGTGCCTTGGCCGTTCACAAGATCCTTCTCGAAGTTCTGAGGGACCACGAATATCATGTCCGCCTCGTCGGAATCGACCTTGCGCAACGCGTCAGGGTAGGAGTCCGATGTGCCGGAGATGTTGAAATAGGCCGATCCTCCAATCTCTGCCACAAGCCTTTGCGACAGCGGACTATGGTCGTTGTCAACCACATCCACACGAACGTTCTTGATCTCCAGGTTCGCCGCCCAAGGGAAGACCAGCATCGCCATCAGCGGCAGCGCCACCAGCATCCTCGGGATGATCTTGTTCCGAGCCAGCTGCTTGAACTCTTTTTCTATGAGGAACGATAACATATTCTTAAGCTAATCTTGTCTTGAAATTCTTGACACTCAATGCTATGAGTATGACTGTGATGAGGGACAGCACTCCGATTTCCGGTAGCGTGTAACTGAGTGGCGTGCCTTGGATCATTATCATCTTGATCGACTGGATGTACCAGCGCGCCGGGACGATCGTGGAGATCCATTGCAGGATGCGTGGCATACTCTCAATCGGGAATATCAGTCCGGACAGCAGCATCGTCGGCATCATCAGACCCATTCCGGAGGCTATCATCGCCGCCATCTGGGTCTCGACCATAGTCGAGATCAGAAGCCCCAGGCACAGTGTGCAGATCAGGAACAGGATCGAGACCAGAGCCAGCGAGAACAGGCTTCCGGCGATCGGTACTCCCATCACGAACACTGCGCAGACAATGATCAGCACCAGATCGAAGATTGACAGCACCAGATACGGAATCGCCTTGGCGATGATGATCATCATCGGGCTTATCGGGGAGGTGAGCAGCACTTCCATCGAGCCGGTTTCCTTTTCCCGGACAATCGCTACGGCTGTCATCATCGCGCAGATCAGCATCAGAATCAAGCCCATAACTCCAGGCACGAAATTATAGGCGCTCTTGCCCTGAGGGTTATAGAGCATTCTGATGACCGGGGTGATCGCCGCTCCTGCCATTCCGCTTTTCTCGGCGATCTCCTGCTGGCAGGTGGCCAGGATGTTGGCGGCGTAGGCCGTGATCATCGAGGCCTGGTTCGGATCCGTCCCGTCGGCGATCAGCTGCACGGACGCGCCCCCATTGAGTATCTCATTCGAGAAATTGTCGCTGAAGACCATCACAAGGCTGGTCTTGCCTTCTCTGAATATGTCGTTGATCCGGTCGATGTCTGTGATCCTTTCGCTGACGTTGAAATATTCACTGGCATTCATCCGTTCGATGATGCGTGTCGTGAGTTCGTCATTTACAGGGTCGAACACGGCCACGGAGGCGTTGCGCACCTCGGTGGTGATGGCGAATCCGAACAGCAGAAGCTGCGCGATCGGCATCCCGACTATGATGAGCAGAGTCCACCTGTCTCTAAGGATATGTCGGAACTCCTTCTGTATGAACGCTGATAATGATTTCATCTTACTCTCCGTTTCTTTTGGCTTCTCTTGCAAGACGGCGGAACACCTCGTCCATACTCTCCGCTCCAACACTCTGCTTCAACGCGGCAGGGGAGTCCAAAGCCTTGATCTGACCGTCCACCATAATCGAGACGCGGTCGCAATATTCAGCCTCATCCATATAATGAGTGGTCACGAATATGGTGATTCCGTCATCGGCCGCCTTGTAGATGAGTTCCCAGAACTGCCTTCTGGCCACCGGATCGACTCCTCCCGTCGGTTCGTCCAGAAAGACGATTCCCGGCCTGTGGAAGATCGAGACCGAGAACGACAGTTTTTGTTTCCAACCAAGTGGAAGTTCCTTGACCATCGTGTTCTTTTCGGAACTGAAATTCAGCTCATTAAGGAGTACGTCAGTCTTCTCCGCGATCTCCTTGCGGCTCATTCCGTAGATTCCTCCGAACAGCACCAGATTCTCCTTCACGGTCATATCCTCGTAGAGGGAGAACTTCTGGCTCATATACCCGATGTGCTTCTTGACCATCTCCGGCTGCCGTGCGATGTCGTAACCTGCCACGGTTCCGGTCCCGGATGTCGGCTTGCTCAGGCCGCAGAGCATCCTCATCGCCGTGGTCTTTCCGGCTCCGTTCGCTCCGAGGAATCCGAACACCTCGCCGTGATGCACATCGAAAGAGATGTGGTCCACGGCTGTGAACGTCCCGAAACGCTTTGTCAAGTTCTCTGTATGAATTACTTCCGTCATCATATTCTCATAAAGCAATCTTCCACGGACGGTCGGATCGCATTTATTTCCACATTATTGTGTTTCCTGTCCTGCAGGAACTTCCTGAGGTCGTCCTCGCTGAATCCATCCCCCGTGGAAAGGTGCACGGATTCTCCGAACGAGAAGGCCCTGATCGTTCCTGAATATGCCCGCAGGTCTCCCAGCAGGGCGTGCATCCTGTCAGATCGGACTGAATATAGCCTGTCCGGGAACTCCGCTATGATGCCGGCCGGACTGTTGACTGTCAGGAACTTCCCGTTCCTTATGAGGGCTATCCTGTCGCATCTTCCGGCCTCGTCCATATACGGGGTCGAGACCAGAATCGTGATCCCGTCGTTCTTCAGCCTTCCGAGCATATCCCAGAACTCCTTTCTGGAGACAGGATCCACACCGGTCGTCGGCTCGTCCAGAAACAGGACCTTCGGCTTGTGGATCAGTGCGCAGCAAAGGGCCAGCTTCTGCTTCATTCCACCGGACAGTTTTCCGGCCATCCTTGCCTTGAACGGCTCGATCTGCTTGTAGATGTCCTCTATCAGGTGGTAGTTCTCATCTATCGTCGTGCCGAACAGCGTTGCGAAGAACGTCAGGTTCTCTTCAACCGTAAGGTCTTGGTACAGAGAGAACTTTCCTGGCATATAACCGATGATCTTCCTGATCTCGCGGTAATCCTTCACGGTGTCGAGTCCTTCGACCTGAGCCGATCCGCTGTCCGGTACCAGCAGGGAGGTCAGCAGGCGGAACAGCGTGGATTTCCCGGCTCCGTCCGGGCCGATGATCCCGAATGTCTCACCGTGCCGGACATCGAGCGAGACCCCGCCCAATGCCTTGACCTTGCCGTAGGACTTCACAAGCTCTTCGGCCAGTACCGCTGATTCTGTCAATGAACCGTTCATCATCAGAATTTGACTTCTCCGTACATTCCAAGTTTAATCAGACCGTCATTTTTCACGGCGATCTTCACGGCATAGACAAGATTAGCCCTCTCGTCCCGTGTCTGGATGGTCTTCGGAGTGAATTCTGCCTTGTCTGAAATCCAGACTAGCGTGCCAGCATATTCCTTCCTGCCGGATGTGCCTTGGTCGGCGAAGACCTTTACTGACTGACCGAGCTTGAGTCCGGTCAACTGGTCGGCGGTGATGTAGGCGCGGAGTCTGATGTTGTCCAGATCAGCAACCTTGAACAGTGCCCGTCCCTGCACGGCGAGTTCCCCTGCTTCTGAATATTTTGCCAGGATGGTTCCGCTTACCGGACTGGTTATGACGCATTTGCGTATTTTGTCCTCAAGCTGCATAACTTGCGCCTCAAGGGCGTCGGCCTGTCCAGAGACATTGCTGTTGGTGTTCTGAAGGCTTTCCTTCTGGGCGGCCAGTTGGCGTTCGAGGATGTCAAGCTGGGCCTGGATGTCCTCAACCTGCTTGCGGTTCGACGCTCCGGCCTGTTCCAGTTTCGTGAACCTGTCCAGTTCCTGTCTCTGTTTGGCGATCTGGCTTTCCAGGGCGGCTATCTGTCTGGAAATGTTCAGTCTGCCGCTCCCGACGGCCCTGCGGCTGGCCTCCAGCTGGATTTTGCTGAGGTAAAGCTGCACGGTGTCGATGCACCCGACAACGGCTCCGGCCTCAAGCCTGTCTCCTTCCTGAAGATCCAGACTCATTATCTTTCCGTTTCCCTCGGCCGAAACCGTCACCTCCGTTGATTCAAAAACTCCTGAGGCGTCGTAAACCTTGTTGCCTTTCCCGCAGGCGGTCATCGCCAGCGCAAGGACCAGCAATGATGAATATGTAAGTGTCTTTTTCATTTATCTATCTGTTTTGTTTTCAGCTGCTGGATCCTGATAGCGTCCGGATCGGTTGCCCTGCCGCTCATCTGGCCGCTCACCGGCAGGGCGAGGCAGATGAGCGTGGCCGCTGTAATCAGGATTTTGTTCATTCTCATTTTATCATTATCGAATCAAGGATGAACCCCACATTGCTCCGCCTGCGTTCGTCAAGGTATCGGTTGATGTCAGCCTCCGGCATGATCTGACCGAGGACCGGAAGGAAGAGAAACGAGGCGACGTTGATGGAGACGATGTTCACAATCAGATCCATAAGCTTGATTTCCCTGACATTACCTGCCTTCACCTCCTTCTCCAGCATGTCATTGACGCATTGGATGTAGCCCGTGACCTTCGGAAGCACAATCTCCATGATCTTGGTCAGGTTCTCCTTGTTGTGGATCAGCTCGTCGATCATGAACCAGACAAACCTGTCGTTCTTACGCATCAGGTCGAACTGGTTCATTACAAAATGACTTATGACTTCCTTGAAACTGATCTCTTTGTCATGCACTCCCTCGAGAATGCTGACGATCAGTTTTGCCTTCTCGTCGAAGATCATCTGGAAGAGTTTCCCCTTGGATCGGTAGTAGTAGTGCAGCATGGAATGGCTTACTCCGGCCCTTGCCGCGATGGACATCATCTTGGCGTTGCCGTAGCCCTTCTCCATAAACTCCTCTTCCGCCGCCTTGAGGATTTTCGCGGCCGTGTCTAAAGTCTCCTCTGCCATATTCGTTGTTCCATTATATTCATTTCACCGTTTGACTTGAATCGCTCCCGGAACTTCGCCAACCGCATTTCCACTATTTGTCATCATTTTCAGGAATATATTCCTCCGTGAGCAGTATCTTCACCGCCCCGATGACCACAAACGCTGTTATTGCAAATCTCATAATTCTTTGATGATTAGTATGTTTTATGTTTTATGACTATTAGTGATGCGCTAACTTTCGCATCTATGTTCGTAACTTATTAACATAGCAAAGTTTAACAATATTCTACTATAACCTCGATTTGAAATTAGTTTGTACTGAAGGTTTATGACAGCCCCTCAACTACTCATTTGAAATAAGGATTTTTCAGAACTTACTTAAGTAACCTTCAAAAAATAACCTGCATCATCTTAAGGAATCTTTTCGGTATATATCTCTTTTCTCATCAGTCATGTGCCACCGGCACACTCCTTCTTCAAAAAAAGATCTATCCTCGAAAATCTTCTCTTAATCTGAAGCAACTTATTATTTCATGTTCCTTATTTGATAATTATTAACGCATCAGTACTATTTTATGACAATTTTGCCGATCAAGTATTCATTTAGACATTAGAAGATATTTTGGATTGTTTGAAATGTTCTTTGAGGTGAAAAAATCTTCATTTTCTTCCCGTTTCTTCAGTCAGACAACACCGCTATCTTCCTTGGGAAGAAGCGGTCGAAACTGAAGTTTTTCACTCTCAACCCTTCAAACAAACAATTCAAAACAGCTTCTTAATGTTGGACAAAGGTGTCCGACAAATTTGTTCGACAAAATTGTCGGACACAAAGATATCGATAAAATCATAATCCGCAAAAATTTATTGGCAATGTCGCCCAAAGTGGTTAACTTTATTTTGAATTTAACAAATAACTTTAAGTGTTATGCAACTTATCAAAACTGTTTCGTGCCTGCTTGCAGGCGCGCTCGCATTGACTTTTGTGTCATGCGAAAAGGAAGACAAGACGATTTCGGTCGAGAAGATTGCCTTCAATGAAACTTCTTTGACACTTTCTGTGGGGCAGACTCTCACGCCGGAGTTGACAATCACTCCGGATGATGCTACGGACAAGACTTACATCCTGGCTTCGAGCGATGAGGCTGTTGTGACTGTCTCCGGCTCGGAAATCAAGGCCGTGGCCGCAGGTGACGCAGTCATCACGGCGACCGTGCAGGGAGGAACACTGACATCGGAGTGCAGCGTGACCGTTGTGCCGGAAGGCTACCCTACAGAGTTCACAGCCTTCAACTCAGCCAAGGGCTTCTTCTACGGAGACTATTACATGGCCGGAACCGACAACTCCTGGACTTACTTCACCTCGGGCAGCGTTGTGTTTGCGGACGGTGCCTTCTCCGGCAAGGGAACGGCACTTTTCCTTGAATTGAACGCTCCCAAATCTGGAGACAAGTCCGTCACGGCCGGCTCGTATTCCGTTGATGAATCTGGAGAAATGCCTGAATATACTTTTGCCAAAGGAGAGGATTTCGGCACAGAAGGCCTTCAGGGGACATTTGTCTATGATAGCGAGGTTGAAGGAAACTATCTGGTTGTCAGCGAAGGAGCGGTTTCAGTCAAGACAGTAAACAGTGAATATGTTGTCTCCGCTTATGTCAAAGCCGGCGGCAAGGCATACTCTTTCACATATTCAGGCTCTGTCCCTGTCGAGGATTATTCCAAGGATTATGCAAACTATAAGGTTGTCGAGATGAAGAACCTTTCACACGGCACTCTTGACTACTACGGAACAAAGATCTACGGCAAGACCGGCACAGACTATTCAGGTTGGACCATCTATCTTGGAGACAAGACCATGGACTTTGAGAGCTATGAAGGAACGGGTGAGATGCTGATGCTTGACCTCAACACGGCATCCAGCTACACCACGGCCATACCATCCGGTACATACAAGGTGATGTATGCTGCTGACAACGCTCATTTCCAGCCGTTCACGGTGGTTCCTGGGTTCACCGAAGGCTCTGCTACCTTGGGAACATGGTACGCACTTGACTGGGAGCCGGTCTATGCCGCCAATGTCGGTCTGGTGAGGATCACAAATGAGAATGACAAGATCTACACGATTGACTTCAAGTTTCGTGACGACAACAACGAGACTTTCTTCCAGGGTTCCTACAAAGGAGAACTTACCTACGGCGACTACAGCGAGTAGTAGCTTCGGAATGAATATAAAGGCCTGACAGTCATTAATGAACTGCCAGGCCTTGCGATCTCCATGCCATTGGTCCCGCCGCCGATCTCCAGGTTCCTGCTGACCACGTGCTCTCCATTGCCGGTCCTGCCGTAGGTGTACTCCACGGCCTCTGACACCCCGTCGCGGAAGTCCGCCGAGCCCGTCACCGATGGCCCCGGGGCGGAATCCGACACGGACACGAGCCTGCAGCCGTCGTATGTCATTGACAAATTGTCCACGATGCCCTTGCACGAGGAGGTGATGTCGCCCTCGCGGGACAAAGATAATAAATTTCCCATATTGTACTGACTGTAAATCGCGCCGGAACATCTTCCACACTTGGAAAACCATCTTGCTGACGGACAACGATTTAGCGTTCTATGTGTGAATGTTTTCGCACACTTAAGAGTCCGCGACCCCATTGTCGAGGGCGCGCCGTCGGTTGCCCAAAGCGAATTTGTCGAATTTGTCGAATTTGTCGGTTTTTTTTGCGGGGTTGAGAATTTATCCCTACCTTTGAATCGCCATGGCATCTTGTCAGGGGCGACTAATCCCTGAATTTCCAGTCTGTGGCATCCAAATGGAGCTCACGTCCGCCAAGATTCGCGCTCCATTTTTTTGTGCATAGAAGATAAGATCTACATAGTCACAAAAAATTATAAATGAACCCACTTGAAAAAGTGTCATTTGCCACTTTTTACCCCTTACAGAAGTATCTTCGAGGCACAAGTTTTTCAAAACACGACTATTTCAAGTGGGCTCAACCTTAAAAAATCTGTTGGCTCAGCCAGTTTTGAACTGAGCCAACCTCAGGTTACAAATATATCCCAATCCATGTTGGTTTTCCAAGTTATTTTTTTTAGGATTACTAAGAAGCTGTTTTGAATTGTTTGTTTGAAGGTTAAGAGCAAACTCTTCTCCTGCTGCTCACCTCAAAGAACATTTCAAGCAACTCAAAACAGCTTCTAAATAATGTTTATTCCTTTACGCAGCGCACGCTGAGGCCTTGCGAGCGCGCGTCCTTATTCACTTTGAAGGTTCTCTTGCTCTTCATGATTGCCATATACTGTCCGTAAACTACCTGACTTGTGGAAGTCGCTGACTTGACGGAAGCGGTTCCGAACCAGACCCCGGCGTATGGATTGGCCTCTGGGTAGTCAAGACCACCCGATGCATACACCCTGGTGCCTGTGCAAGGGAACCACTGGTCTTTGTCAATCGCTCCGTGGTTCGTTGGATCCCACGTCATTTCCGTGAACTTCATCCAAGCGTACGGGGTGTTGCCGTCTGCGTCGCTGACCGGAACCTTGTAGCCGACAGGACACGGGTCGTAGATTGTCTTTTTCATGGAGACACCTCCCCAGTAATCATCGTCAGAGACATCAACCCAGTCTTTGGTGATGTAGTCACAATCATATTCAGGATTGCCGCTCTCATCGACATTGCCGTTGGTTTTGTAGGTCATGGCAAAGAAGGTGGCCGGCTGCTGAATCGACTTCTCGATGGTTCCGTGGAATTCAGCGAGATCCTTTATCTTGGATATGGCCTTGCCGTCGATGTCGTAAAGTGTTTTCTCACCGTCTTCCACATAGCTGTAGTCGTCATTGATAATAGTGAAAGCATTGGCTCCAGGGAACGGATCCTTGCGGCCCCATTGGTAAAGCATCCCGAAGTTGTCGAACGAGCCTCTGTTCATGTCGGTGGCTCCAATATTCCTGTCCATGAATGTCCACTGTGTTCCGGAAGCGTTTGCTTCGGTGGTGAAGAGAGTCTTCTCAGGATCATAGTCGCAGATCCAAAGGTGCCAGCTCCACAGGATGGTTCCGGCTTCATCGCAGACCGCTACGAGGGCGTTGCCTTTGCTTTCAGCGATCTCGGCATAGGCTGTCTTGGTCTCTGGATTGAGGAAAAGGGATTTCACAAGTCCCTTGGCGTCCTGCCATACGAGTTTTACAGAGGCCGCCGAGCCTGTCAGTTCCGTCGCGGAGTTTCCTTTGTGCGCCACATCGAACGAGGCGACGCTTCCTGGCTTGACGATGTAGCAGTTGGCGGTGCCGTTCTCCGAAAGATTCACCGCGGCCGCCGAGATTTCTTCTGGAACGTAGATTGGTTTTTGAGGTCCGTTGTCTTTCTCACATCCTGTAAAGGAGACGCTTGCCGCACACAGCAATGCCGCGAGCAGGCTTTTCTTGTAGTTGGTCATAAAATAATTTGTTAAGTACGTTTATATTTCTATCGTGAAGATAGGAATATTATTTCGTTCTTTCCGCATTATTTTACTATAAAATCGGTTTTATCCGATGTTTGAAGCATTCTTTGAATATTTATTCTCTGCGGCGGTCTTTCCACAACCTTTACAGTAGTCTTTTCACGACCTTGAAGAACTTGTAAGGCATATATCGGAATGGCAGGTCCAGCCAGGTCGGAGTTGTGACGACCGCGCGATAGTGAGTGAATGCGTCGAAACTACGTTTGTGGTGATAACTGCCGAGTCCGGAGTTGCCGACTCCGCCGAACGGAATGTTCTCGTTGGCGATGTGCATTATCGTGTCGTTTATGCAGGCTCCGCCTGAGGACGTGTGACGCAGGACGTAATCTCCGCGGCTTCCGAAATAGTACAGAGCCAGAGGCTTTTCCCTTGACGTGACGAATGAGATCACCTCATCGATCTCCTTGAATGTCTGCACGGGGAAGATCGGACCGAAGATCTCCTCGCGCATCACCGGAGCGTCCGGCGAGACTCCGTCCAGAACCGTCGGCTCGAAATACCTGTCGCCACGGTCCGTGTGCCCTCCGAAAGCGATCTGTCCGTCTTTCAGGTAACCTTCCAGCCTCTCGAACGCCTTGTCGTTGACAATCCGGACGAAATGCCCGGTCGTGCTTGCATCGGCTCCCAGCAGTTCCTTGAAGCTGATTTCCAGTTCTTTAAGGAACTCATCTTTGATCTCTTCGTGTATCATAAGATAGTCCGGCGCGATGCACGTCTGCCCGGCGTTGAGGCTCTTGCCCCAAGCTATGCGCTTCGCCGCCACCTTGATGTCGGCGTCCTTGTCCACGATGCACGGACTCTTACCTCCGAGTTCCAGCACGACCGGCGTAAGGTTCTTCGCCGCCGCTCCCATCACGATTCTGCCAAGTGCCGGGCTTCCGGTGAAGAATATGAGATCCCAGCGTTCCTCCAGCAGAGCTGAGTTTACCTCACGGTTTCCTTGGACGACAGCGACATATTCATCGCTGAATGTGTCCTCGATCATCCGCTGGGTTACCCTGGAGACGTTCGGGACGTAAGGGGACGGCTTCAAAACCGCCGTGCAGCCGGAGGAAATGGCTCCAACAAGCGGAGTCAGAAGCAGCTGCACGGGATAGTTCCACGGCGAGATGATCAGCGCGGTGCCAAGCGGCTCGCTGATGATCCTGCTTCGTGACGGGAACATCTTCAGCGGAGTCGCCTTCCTTTGCGGCCTGCTCCATTTCCGTATGTTATGAATATGGCTGCGAATCTCCCCGAGAAGTATGCTGACCTCTGTCAGGTAAGCCTCCTCGTAGGACTTGTGCAGATCCGTCCACAGTGCCTCGCACAGTGGTTTCTCCCATTTGCGCACCGCAGCCTCGAACGCTCTGAGCCGCTCCAGCCGCCATTTCACGTCAAGGGTCGCCCCGCTTCTGAAGAAGCGCTCCTGCCGCTCCCTGATCTCCTTTATCCTCTCAATCGAAGTATTTTCCAAAATTATGACGCTTTATGAATATTCCGTCTCAAAGTTAGTGATTTACTCTTGATATTCAGAGCCTCATTCCCATTTTCCTGAATATTCCTTCGTCCGGTGAAATGATCCATCACGCTGTAAACCCCGAAGCATTTTCCGAATATGAAGTCGAAGACCGCGATCGGTAATATTCCTTGCCAGAACCGGATGAAGTGGTAAGGGAACGGGATGCCTTTGAAACTTTTGCCTTTTTCGATGGCTTTGATGACTTTGGCGGCGACTTTCTCCGGCTTCAGGATCGGGAATATCTTGGACTGCACGCCGTCAAACATTCCCGTGTCGATGAAGTACGGCGCCACGGACATAACCTTGACCTTGCTTCCCGCAAGTTTAAGCTCTATCCTCATTGACTCCGTCCAGCCGATCACCGCCCATTTGCTGGCGCAATAGACTGACATCTTAGGCACTCCCAGCATTCCGGCCGCTGACGCTATCGTGCAGATGCAGCCGCTGTTCCTTTTGATCATATCCGGGAGAACCTGAAGCGCGACCAGCATAGGAGCCGTGGCGTTCACGTCCATCGTAAGGTTGATGTCCTGCACTGTCTGCCTGTCGAACGTCCTGTTGCCTCTGACAATTCCGGCGCAGTTGATCAGCATATCCACATCCCCGACCTCGCTGATGACTCTTGAATATGTCTCCGCCACGATGTCCGCGTCTGCGCAGTTAACCTGATAGGAATGGATTCTGTTCTTGTGGCCAACCATAGTTGCTCTGGTGTCAGCGTTTGGCTTCTTGGTGTCACTTCCCAAGATTCCGGCCAATTCAATTTCCGTCCTTCTGATATTGTCCGGATTTACATCCCAGATCACTAAATGAGCCACCTCTTTTTCCAGACAGATGCGTCCCATAATCTTGCCTATCCCTGAAGCGCCTCCAGTGATGAGCACTGTTTTTCCTTTTAAGTTCATATTATATACTACTAACTAACCACACAAATGTAAATTCTTTCAACCAATAAACAATGAAATTCGTCCTTTTGAAAAGTATTTGGGGCTTGACATCGTAATATTTCCACTTTATGACTACCTTTGCCGTATGGATGCATTGAACAAAGAGATGCTGCGTTTGGCTCTGCCGAGCATTCTCGCCAACCTGACCGTTCCGTTGGTCGGGATGGTGGACATCGCGGTGGCCGGCCATCTGGACACCTCCGCGGCGGCTCTGATCGGTGGAATCTCGGTCGGGTCCCTGATGTTCGACCTGCTTTACTGGAACTTCGGATTCCTGCGCGCCGGTACAGGCGGAATGACGGCCCAGGCTTTCGGGCGGCAGGACTGGGACGATTGCGTCGGCAACCTTACAAGGGGAGTCGGCCTTGCGTTCATCATAGCCTTCGCCCTGCTCCTGATCCAATGGCCCTTCCAGAAACTGATCTTCCTCTTCGTCGGCTGCTCCGAAGAAGTCCGTTCGCTTGCCCTTGAATATTTCTATATCCGCATCTGGGCGGCTCCTGCGACCCTCAGCCTGATGGCTTTCCGCGGTTGGTTCATCGGGATGCAGGACACGTTCAGTTCGATGTTGACCGATGTGATAGTCAACGTTGGCAATATCCTCTTCAGCATCCTTCTGACCTTCGGAATCCCAGGAACAGCCTTTAATGGCCTTGGCTTCAAAGGAATAGCCTTGGGAACAGTCGTGGCGCAATATTCAGGACTCCTTTTCGCCTCAGGACGTGTCGCTCTGAAATTCAGGAATATAACAGGAGGTGTCTCGGTGCTGGATCTCAAGGCCGCTTTCAATGGCGACAAGGTCCGGAGATTCTTCTCCGTCAACCGTGACCTTTTCATCCGCTCGGTCTGCCTGATAATAGTCTATCTGGCATTCACAGCCATCTCCGCCCGTTTCGGAGACGTTCTGCTGGCCTCCTGCTCCATTATGCTGAAGCTTCTGCTGGTATTCTCCTATTTCACAGACGGTTTCGCTTTCGCAGGCGAGGCTCTCACCGGAAAGTTTGTCGGTGTCCGTTGGCCTCAGATGGTCCGGCGGACCGTGGACTACACATTTGGCTGGAGTATGGGAATCGGAATCATATTCGTTTTCATCTATGCCGTCTTCGGAATGTCGATGGTCCGTCTTCTGACATCCGACGGCATCGTGGTCGAGGCAACCCGCGCCTTTATGCCGTGGCTCGTCCTCTTCCCTTTGGTAAGTTGCCCCGCCTTCACCTGGGACGGCATCTACACCGGAGCCACCGCCACCAAGGCGATGCGTGACTCCAACATCGGCTGCGTCTTCGCCTTCTTCGCTGTCTGGCTCCTTGGAATGTTCCTCTTAAGGCCCCAAGGAACCGCCGCCGCCCACCTCCTCTTCGCCGCCTACTACGCCCACGTCATCTTCCGCTCCCTCTACCAGACCTTCTGTTATCGTAAAGCCATCCTCGCCCCTATCCTGTAGTCTGGCTGCACCCTTTGGAGACGAAAAGAGGAGAATACGTTGAGGCTGACCCAAAAGGTCAGCCCCCTTCATGCATTTCAACCCCCAGTCACTCCGTGACAGCCCCTGAGGGGCATGGGGAAAGGATTCCCCAACCCACTTCGGTCGCTTTGCTCCGAGTCTTGTGGCTTTTGAGTCAGCCTTATCAAAAAAGACCGGAAGTGTTGCATGATAATGGATCCAGCGCAGGCCTGATGTTCATAATCCCGTAAAGGATTAGCGTTTCCTGAAATATTTCCCGACAACGGGGAGGGAGGAGAGGGGGAAGTCGCGCTTGATGATCACGGCGCAGAAGGCGAGGATCAGGACGGTGTTGATTCCGATGGCGGGCCAGGTGGAGAGATGAACGTTGGCGCAGGACATACATACATACAGGATCACGGCCAGGCAAACGTACAGGGCGATGTCCTTGAGCGGGTAGTTGATCGGGTACTTTTTCTGACCGACTATGTAGGACAGGACCATCGCGGCTCCGTAGCCGGCGAAACCGGCCCAGGCGCAGGCCATATAACTGAACTTAGGGATGAACATAATATTCACTCCGAACAGCACGAGGCATCCGATTCCGGAGAACAACGCACCCCAAAGTGTCTGGTCTGTAAGCTTGTACCAGAACGAAAGGTTGAAATAGATTCCCATCATGATCTCAGCGGCCATCACGATCGGCACGACCTTGAGGCCCTCCCAATAGCTTGGACCGATGATGTATTTCAGGATATTCATATACCCTATGACGCAAAGGAACGCAAGGAGGGTGAATATGATGAAGTACTTCATCGCCTTGGCGTACATCTCCTTGCTGTTCTTGTCCGCCGCGCTGCCGAACACGAACGGCTCGTAAGCATAGCGGAAAGCCTGGGTGATCATCGCCATTATCATCGCGATCTTGATGCTGGCCCCGTAGATGCCAAGAGGCACGGACGAGCCTTCCCCATAGATGAACGGGAATATGATCTGCGAACCGCTCTGGTTGAGGATTCCGGCGATTCCAAGCACAAGGATCGGCCAGCTGTAGCCAAGCATCCTTTTCAGTAGTCTGCCGTCGAATCCGAACTTGAATCCGCGCAGTTCCTTCCAGAAGAAAAGGGTGATGAACGCTGTGCAGAACAGATTGATATAGAACACATAACCCACATCAAGCCCGCCATCGTAAATCCCGAACGGATTCGCTTCCAGTTTCGGAAGGATCACAAAATAAGCGAGATTCAGGAATATATTCAATCCGATGAAGAGTAGTTTCAACGCGGCGAACTTCAGAGGACGCTTCTTGAGCCTGAGGTACGAGAACGGAATGCACTGGAAGGCGTCGATCGCCACCGTGGCGGTCATAGCCCAGACGTAGGACGGATGCCCGGCATAGCCAAGGGCGGATGAGATCGGCTTTATGAAAAGCACCACGAGTCCGGCGAACAGCACCGAAGTCGTCAGCACCGAGGTCAGGATCGTGGAATATACCTTGTCCGGATTCTCGCCTTCCTTGTTGGAGAATCTGAAGAATGTGGTCTCCATCCCATAGGTCAGGATCACCAGCAGCAGAGCCGTGTAGGCGTACAGGTTCGTCACCACACCATAGTCACCGCTTGACGAGGCGATGACGTGTGTGTAAAGCGGGACGAGAAGGTAGTTGAGGAACCTTCCTATTATGCTGCTGAGGCCGTAGATCGCGGTGTCCTTGGCCAATGACTTCAGATTCGCCATTCTATGTTAATTTCAATATTACTCTTTCCGGTCACTGAGCTTGTTACTCCGAGCACCGAGCTTGTTACTCCGGTCACCGAGCTTGTCGAAGTGGCGGGAAGAGTTGCTTCGACAGGCTCAGCAACCAATGAAATCACCTGATTCCGTACTTCTTGAGAATCTTCATGATAGGCTTCCTGATGGACTCGGCCCAAAGGGTGTAGCCATAATCTGACGGATGCGTTCCGTCCACAGAGGTCTCGTGGTTTGGAGCCGTCGCGCAGGTTGCGGTCACGAAATAGACATCCGGATATTTCTTCACCGCTATATTCATAAGACTGTCAACCACTTCCATTCTGCGTCCCTCGCCCTTGTCGCTGCTCGTGTTGAAGTTGCGGCTCTCCCTGTAGATGGTCTTCTGGAAGATCATCGGGACTCCCGGATGAGCGGCCTGAACCTTCTCGATGAACGGGAACAGCCTCTCCTTGATCTGCTCCGGAGTCGGGTTGGAGAACGAGTCGAACACGAATGCGTCCACGTCGGCGGCGCAAAGCACGTCCGCGAAATATGGCTGGAGCTTGCAGTTGCCGCTGCATCCGAGGCTCAGGAACTGGAGTCCGGTCATTCTGGAAAGCTGATCCGGGTAGGACATCCCGGCTCTGGAAGTGCTGATTCCGTGCGTGAAGCTGGATCCGAATATTCCGATCCTGTGACGGAAAGGATTATCGATGGCCTCGATGACAGCACCTTCGTTGACACCGATCTGGATGGACTTCTCCTCGCTCAGGATAGGCAGGTACATAAGGCACTCGTGCATAGAACCGTCCAGATTGCCGATAAGCACGACGTTGTCGTCCGGTTTCTGGTCAGATGTCACCTTCGAGGCTGCCCAGAGCCACTTTCCGTCTTTCTTTATGTAAAGGTCATAGCCTCTTGCGGCGAGTCCTCCGGTGTTGGTCGGGAACCCTCTGTCAAGGTATTTGGTCTTGACCGTTATGGTCTTGGAATCCGTCCTGAACGCCACGGAAAGACCGGCCGACATCCTGACCTGCTTGTTCTCTCCGGCCGTGAACCCCTTGAACTTAACGGTGTCCACCCTGTGGTAAGGGTTAGGCGTGTCGGTCATAAGTTTGCCGACCATAGTCAGGTCGGACGCCTCGGTGAAATTGTACTTCACCGGATTTTTCTGCGCGGACATCGTCACTGCCGCGAGCGACAACATCAAGATTGCGATTGTTTTTCTCATATTGTTTTGATATTTGAGCCCACTTGAAATAGTGCCTTTTGCCACTTTTTACCCCTTACAGAAGTATCTGCGAGGCACATGTTTTTCAAAAAACGACTTTGTCAAGTGGACTCATATTTATTAATTTACTATATCATCTAAGGGGTGGTGGCTTTCGATGCCATAGCCTTGGATATTCGCAAGAACAAAATTAGAACTTTTTTCGGTTTTAGTAAGCGTTAAGTAATCATTTTCGCAGAGCGGAGCGGAGTGGTGGTGTGTCGTGGCATTTAACTGTATGATAGTGAGAAGAATAATGGTTTTCGTGGTCGCAAAAGTCGCACCACGAAAATGGCTATTTCTTTGATAATTAGGTTGTTGTCTGCCACGCAAAAAATGGCTATCTTTGCAAGGTTGAATGGCTGTCCTGATTTGCCTGGAATGTTTTTCTGAAACGAAAGATGTTCAACTATCGACAGGCGGATCAAGATGGCTCCTGAATATTTATGAGTCTATATTCATTCTATAGGATATCGAAGCCTTCGGAGGAGAAGATAGCTTCAGAAAAGGTAGAAGGGGAGTACAAGCGTCTGCGGGGGCTCACTTTCTGGGGTGTGACAGGGGCTTACGCTCTCTATTACGTCTGCCGGATGGCGATGAGCGTGGTGAAGCAGCCGTTGATTGATGAAGGAATATTCACGGCCGCGCAGCTTGGTATCATCGGCTCGGCATTCTATTTCGTCTATGCTTTCGGCAAGTTCACCAACGGATTCATCGCTGATTATTGCAACGTGCGCCGTTTTATGGCGACCGGGCTTCTGATTTCCACCGTTGTCAATCTGCTGATGGGTGTGCTTGGTTTGCTCCAAGGGTGGACGGGGACTTCCACGATGCTGCTGTTCATCGTGTTCGCCGTCATCTGGGGAGTCAACGGTTTCTGCCAGTCGATGGGGGCACCTCCGGGAGTAATCAGCCTTTCGCGCTGGTTTCCACTTGACCGCCGAGGCACATATTACAGCATATTCAGCGCCACGCCATATCTGGGTAAGTCTCTATCGGTCTTTGTTTTAGGACTCGTTGTCGGGTGGATCGGCTGGGAGTGCGGATTCATCTTCTCCGCTGTGGCGGGAGTCATCGGCTCGGTGATGATCCTTCTGATGGTCTCGGACACTCCGGAAAGCCGTAGCCTTCCTTCCGTTCAGAAACTGGCCGGCGAGAAACCTCAGAAGGCTGACTCGATGCCAATCAAGGAACTTCAGAAAAAGGTTGTCCGGCATCCGGGAATATGGATAATCGCCCTTTCGAGCGCATTCGTGTACATCACACAGCACGCCGTCAGCGAGTGGGGGGTGCTGTTCCTTCAGAAGGGCAAAGGCTTTTCGCTGGCAGGGGCCACTCAGATCATAGCGTTCTCCGAGGCTTTCGGAATAGCCGGTACCGTGCTTGCCGGGTGGCTTTCGGACAAAGTATTCAAAGGGAACCGCTTCATTCCCGTGCTGATTTCCGGGCTGCTTTGCCTGCTGTCGCTCGGGGCCTTCCTTTTCACCGGCGGAGGATATTCATTGAATATCATCTACGTGTCGGTATTTAGCCTGGCGATTGGTGTGGTCTATTGCACGGTAGCCGGCTTGATGGCTCTTGACATTGTGCCGCGCAAGGCCACCGGGGCGGCTCTTGGAATGGTCGGTCTGGCCAGCTATGCCGCCGCCGGAATCCAGAACATCGTCAGCGGTATAATGATAGACGGGAACGATTTCAATTTCGCCCCCGTCTCCGTCTTCTGGATTGCCGCCTGCCTCCTCAGTTTCCTGATCCCGGTTCTTTCCTGGAAATCTCTACGTCGGCGGTAGGGTAGATCAGATTTTAACCACGTGCCAGTGCGGCCCGAAGCGCTCGAACGAGGCGCGGTCAAGCATCTCACGGTCGTCCGGGTGGGCGATGCTGATGAGGAGCTTGGCGCGCTCCTGAAGTGACTTGCCGTACAGATCCACGGCTCCATATTCAGTGATTATCCAGTGAGCGTCGGCGCGCGGGGTGACCACTCCGGCACCAGGGTTCAGGAACGGGACGATCTTCGCCTTGCCCTTGTTCGTGCGGGAAGCGAAGGCCGTCATCGACACTCCGCCCTCGGACATAGACGCACCCTTCACAAAATCCAGCTGGCCGCCGGTTCCGGAGAATATCCTCGTTCCGATCGAGTCTGCGCAGATCTGGCCTGTCAGGTCCACCTCGGTGGCTGAATTGATGGCCATCATATTCGGATTCTGGCAGATCACCCACGGATCGTTGACGTACTTGATGTCCTTCATCAGCACATCCGGATTGTGGTCGATGAATGAATATACCTCCTGAGAGCCCAGAAGGAAGGAAGCGACGATCTTGCCCTTGTCGATCTTCTTGTTCGCTCCGTTCACGACACCTTTCTTTATAAGGCGCAGGATCCCGTCCGCGAACATCTCTGTGTGCACACCAAGATTTTTGTGGTCAGCAAGTTGCGCGGCCAGAGCGTTCGGCAGGGCGCCGATTCCCATTTGGATGCAGGCTCCGTCCGGCACCAGTTCCGCGCAATTCTTTCCAATCAGCACCTCAGTCGGTGTCGGCTCGGCAAAATCCTTGGAAACCAGCGGAGTGTCATCCTTGACAAGGTAGTCGAAAGTGTCAATCGGCACGAGGTCTCCGTAGGCGAACGGCACGTGCGGATTCACGACAGCGATCTTCACACGGGCTGTCTCGATGGCCGCCAGCGAGCAATCCACCGAAGTCCCCAGTGACACCATTCCGTTCTCGTCCGGAGTGGACACCTGCACCAAAGCGGCTCCCAACTTGATGGCACCGCAGCGGTAAAGCTTTTGAGACTCACCCAGATGCACCGGCAGATAGTCCGCGTACCCGGAATTCACGTTCGGGCGCACGTTCGGCCCTACGAAGAACCCCTGCTCAAAAAAGATCCCTGAATATTTCGGATCTGAATATGGAGCCGGCCCTTCGGTGTGGAAGTGGTGGAAATGCAGGTCCTCGACCTCTCCGGCCTCAGCCCTGCGCACAAGCGCGTCAACAAGAATATGCGGCACGCTCGCCACGCTGCTCAAATGAATATGATCGCCCGACTTTATGGCCTTGACCGCCTCGTCGGCTGAAACGTAATGAATCTCTTTCATTGTTATTAATATGTTTGCGGCGGCAAAGATAGTGCTTTTGAGAGTATATTCAAATTCCTGGTACGATAGCCACTTCCGTGGTCTGTCCGTTTCGGGTGTGGAAAGGGTGGTTTTTCACCCGGTAGTGTTGATTTTTCCGGTTACGGGTGAGAAAGACGGTGTTTTGCACCCGAAGCACTGAAGCGCTGTAGGAAACGCTGTGTGCATATTCAAAGATTTTAGTAATTTTGCAGGATATGATTAATAAGGAAAAGAAATTAAAGGCGTTCGAGCGGGCGTTGGACGTGATGGACAGGCTGCGGGCCGAATGTCCGTGGAACCACGCACAGACCATCGACACCCTCCGGCCTATGACGGTCGAGGAAGTCTATGAGCTCAGTGACGCCGTGATGAAGAAGGATGACGCCGCGCTTGAGAAAGAGCTCGGGGACGTGTTCCTTCACGTGATATTCTACGCCAAGATCGCCGAGGAGGAAGGCCGCTACGACATCGCCGATGTGATGGACAAACTGTGTGAGAAGATGATCTACCGCCATCCCCACGTGTTCTCCACGACCAAAGTGGCCGACGCCGAGCAGGTCTCCGAGAACTGGGAGATGCTCAAGGCTAAGGAAAAAGGAGGCAACAAGCGTATCCTTTCCGGGATTCCGGACGCGATGCCTCCGATCCTGAAGGCGTTCTCGATGCAGGACAAGGCCCGCGGAGTCGGTTTCGACTGGGAGGAGAAGAGCCAGGTCTGGGACAAGGTCAAGGAGGAGCAGATGGAACTTCAGGCCGAGATGGACGCAATGGATTCCGCCACTACTGAGGAGGAGAGAAAAGCCGCCACAGACAGGGCCGAGGAGGAACTCGGGGACTTTATGTTCGCCACCATCAACGCCGCGAGGCTTTACGGCCTCAATCCCGACACGGCCCTTAACCGTGCCTGCGACAAGTTCCGCCGCCGCTTCACCTACCTGGAAGAGAACACGATCCGCAAGGGCAAGGATCTTCATCAGATGACTCTCGCCGAGATGGACGAGATCTGGGACGAAGGGAAGGCTAAAGGACTGTAGATCTAAGCTTGCTTGAAGATATTCAGGCGGTCAAGAGGTCTTGGCGACTTGTTTTGAGCAAATAATGTTACTCTCCAAATTAAACTTTGGATGCTCATATTTGTCCAAAACAAGACTATTTCTTAAATTTGTGGATGTCTTCCTGAGAAGGAAGTGTTGAAGAATGGATACTTATGCCTGATTATAAAGTAGTTGAGGTTGTGAGCAGAAGGGATCTGATGAAATTCATCAAGTTCCCTGACAAGTTGTACAAAGACTGTCCTCAGTATGTTCCCGCTCTTCACAGCGACCAGATCAAATCTTTGACCAAAGTCTCCACCCTTTCTTATTGCAAGAGAAAAATGTGGATGGTCATGGATGGCAAGACTGTTGTCGGACGTATTTGCGGAATGATTAACCCTCGTTATAACGCGCTCTATGACAAGAAGAGAGCCCGCTTCGGATGGTTTGACACGATCGATGACTTCGAGGTGGCCAAACTTCTTCTCGGCACCGCCGAGGCGTGGGCCAAGGAGAACGGAATGAACGAGATCCATGGACCTCTGTACTACAACACCCTTGGTAAACAGGGCATGCTGGTCGAGGGCTACGAGAACATCCCGCCGTTCAACTGTCTGTACAACTATCCGTACTACAATGACTTCGTCACAGCCCTTGGCTATGTGAAGGAATGCGACTGGGTGCAGTACAAGATCGCCGCGGACCAGCCTCTTCAGGAGAAGATCACGAGGATCGCGGGACTTCTGAAGCAGAGGTACAACCTGCACGAGGGGAGTCTGAACAAACTCAAGAAGGACAAGAAGATGGTCAGATACTTCTTCGATGTCTATAACGAGAGTTTCGCGAAGTCCGTCTATAACTTCATCCCTTTCACCAAGGAGGAGATTGACGAGGAGGCGAGCGAGGTCTTGAAGTTTGTCTCGGACAAGACTAGCAGCATAATATTCGATGACAATGAGGAACTTGTTGGATTCGGAATCACTTTCCCGACGATCTCGCCGGCTCTTCAGAAGGCGAAAGGCCATCTGTTTCCGTTCGGCTGGTTCCATCTGCTGAAGGCGATGTACAAGTACGACACTGTCGATCTGATGATCAACGGGGCCGTGCCGAAGTGGCAGAACACTGGGGTCTCTTCGATCTACCATTGCACAATGTCGGAGAAATACCGCAAGGCTGGCACGAAATGGGCGATCTCTAACCCGCAGATCGAGTCCAACGGCGCGGTCAACGTCTGGGGCAAGTACGAGCACGAGCTGTTTATGCGCCGCCGCTGCTACCTCAAGTCGATTTAGGAATATACCCGTTCGGTTGCTGAGCTTGTCGAAGCACCGATGGAGAATGATAATAAGGTCACTTCGACATGCTCAGTGACCACGGTCAGGAAACCGGAATTGAAGAAAATTAACCATTGAATATGGCAGAGAATACATTAGTGGACAAGATCCTGGCTCTCCAGGACAAATACGAGTCGCTTCAGAAGCAGCTTGCTGATCCTGAGGTGATCGCTGATATGAAGAAATACGTCCAGCTCAACAAGGACTATAAGGAGCTGGAGCCTATCATCAAGGCCGGTCTTGAGTACAAGAAGATGGTCGATGAGCTGGCAGAGGCCAAGGACATCATGATCAACGAGAAGGACGAGGACCTTCGCGACATGGCGAAGGCTGAGATCGCCGAGATCGAGCCGAAGATCCCAGAGATGGAGGAGAAGATCAAGATTCTCCTCATTCCTGCCGATCCGGATGACAGCAAGAACGCCATCATAGAGATCCGTGGCGGCACTGGTGGTGACGAGGCCGCCATCTTCGCCGGTGACCTTTTCAGGATGTACTCGAAGTACGCCGAGAAACGCGGCTGGAAGCTGGAGGTTAACGATGAGACTCCAGGCACGGCCGGAGGCTACAAGCAGATAGTCTTCAAGCTTTCTTCCAACGATGAGGGTGTCTATGGAATCATGAAATATGAGTCCGGAGTACACCGCGTTCAAAGAGTCCCTCAGACCGAGACTCAGGGCAGAATCCAGACCTCAGCCGCTTCCGTGGCCGTTTTCCCGGAGGCCGGAGAGTTCGATGTTGATCTCCGTTGGGATGACATTCGCCTTGACCTGTTCTGTTCCTCTGGTCCTGGTGGCCAGGGAGTCAACACGACATATTCAGCCGTGCGTCTGACCCACCTTCCGACAGGTCTGGTCGTGCAGTGCCAGGAGGAGCGCTCCCAGCTCAAGAACAAGGACCGCGCCTTCGAGGAGCTCCGTACCCGTCTCTACAACCTTGAGCATCAGAAGTATCTCGACGAGATCGGCGCGAAGCGCAAGACCATGGTCTCCACAGGTGACCGTTCCGCCAAAATCCGTACATACAACTACCCTCAGGGCCGTGTGACCGACCACCGTATCAACTGGTCGATGTACAACCTCCCTGTCTTTATGGACGGTGACATCCAGGAATGCATCAACCAGCTACAGATCGCAGAGAACGCCGAGCGTCTGAAAGAGGCCGGCGAATAGTGCCGTGGCACTTAAGTGCTTTATAATCAAGAATAAAAGCAAACTCGTGGTTCTGATTTCAGTACCACGAGTTTGCTTATTGTATTGATAATAAGATTGTTGTCTGCCATGTTGGTAAAAAGCCGATTGCCGGGTAGGCAGACCCGGTAATCTACTTCACGATTCCGTTGTACTGCTCACAGACATTGTGGTAACTCTCAAGGTTGCCGATGTCATAGCGGTGGCCCGGCATCTCCATGGCGTGCACGGGAACCTGTGTGGCCAGCCATGCGATGTAGCTGCCCGGGGCGTCTGTGCCGCAACCTGCCGAGATTCCAGAAGGGATCAAACGCGCGTCCTTGCGGGTGTAGAAATAGAACGGGGGACAGCACCAATGCGAGCGAGGCTCTGACGGCTTCTCCTCCATGCTGAGTATCAAATCCTCATCGTTCACTTCCACGACACCGCATTTGCGAAGGCGCTGCTCCGATGGCTCGAAGAAGCGCATGATGCAGGATGTACCCTTAGCGCTGGCATATTCAATGAATCTCACAAGACTGAAATCCAGAACATTGTCTCCTGCGATGACGAGCATGTCATCATCGAGCCCCAGAGAGTCGATCGCGAACTGGATGTCACGCACGGCCCCCAGACGTGTCTCGTTCGTGGAGGTTCCGTCATCCACCACAGTGATCTTGTCGTCAGGACATCCGGCGGCCCATTCGGCGAAATGTCCGGCGAACTTATGGTTGGAGATGACGACATATTCATCAACCGCTCCGGAAGTCTTGATGTCATCGATCAGCCAGTCCAGAATGGCTTTGTCCCGGACTTTAAGCAGCGGTTTCGGAAAATTCTCCGTCAGCGGGTAGAGCCTCGTGGCATAACCCGCGGCAAGTATCAGGCATTTCATATCTTCACACCGTCAGCGCTGTGGCAGATGCATGCGGAGTAGTGTCCCTTAAGTTCCGGGAATGCCGCAAGATACTCTGTCTCGACTTTTTTGAATATGTCTTCCCGGAACGCCGGGTCGATGATCGCCATGCAGCATCCCTTGAATCCGGCTCCGCTGAAACGTCCGCCGTAGATGCCTTCGGTCTGGGTCATGATTTCGTAGATCTTCTTGAGTTCCGGCGAGCCTGTCTCCCATTTCTCGATGGAAGACTTGCCGCTCTCGAAGCTGAGGCGGCCGAATTCCTCAAGATTCCCGCTTCTCCAGGCCTCGGCTCCGCGCTGCACACGGTCATATTCCCCGTACCAGTGCTCGGCACGTCTGCGCCAAGTTTCCGGCAGACGGTCCGCGAACCTGTGGAACACCTCGACCGGAACGTCACGCAGGTTGGTCTCCCCGAACTTGCCGTATTCCATTCCGGCGTAGGCTTTTAGGGCGTAGGCCGCACTGCGGCATTCGTCCACACGCATGTTGAACTTGCTGCCGGCAAGGGTGCGCTCGACACCGCTGAAAAAAATCGCGATCTCGTAAGGCTTCATGGCCGTGGATGTCGGGATGAGCTCGTAGCTGTCATCCTTGGTGTCAAGGTAGAGAAGATGATCCTTCTTTGAATAGACCTCGCAGCTTTGGTCGAGCTTCCCGCAGGACACTCCCACGTAGTCGTTCTCCGCGGCCATCTCTGTGCTGATCAGCTCAGCGTCAGAGAGGTGGATGCCGTTGACCGTGCACAGAGCCTTCAGGAAAGCTATCGTGACGGCTGCCGATGAGGAAAGTCCTCCGATTGGAAGCGATCCCTCGATCACTCCGCTGAGACCGACACGGAGCGGGTACTTGGCTCCAAGTTTGAGTGTCGCCCCGCGCAGATAGTCGGCCCAGTCGCCCTGCTTTGGCTCCGGGACGGAACTGACGTGCCACTGCGCCCGTTTCGGGAACTGGAGCGACGAGAACTCGATAACTCCGTTCTGCTTTGGGGAGTAGGCGATGTGGATTCCCTTGTCAATGGCCAGACCGGTCACCTTGCCGAGCTGGTGGTCGGAGTGTGCGCCCAGAGGGCAGACACGATACGGACAGAACGAGAGCCCTTCCGGCTCCCGTCTGTACGTTTCCCTGAATTTCTGTTCACAAGTCATGGCTCTACAGTCTGGCTTGAAGAGCCTTTCCCTGCTCCTCGTAGCCGGGTTTGCCAAGGAGAGCGAACATGTTCTTCTTGTAAGCTTCCACACCTGGCTGGTTGAACGGATTGACACCGAGGACATAGGCGCTGACTCCGCAGGCATATTCAAAGAAATAGAACAGGCCGCCGAGGTTGAATGCGTTGATTTTCTCGATTGATACTTCCAACTGAGGCACGCCGCCGTCGATGTGTGCGAGCTTTGTTCCGAGCTGTGCCATGGCGTTGCAGTGTTCCACGTGCTGACCTGCAAGGTAGTTGAGCTGGTCGAGGTTCTGCTCGTCGCTTCCGATGATAACCTCGCGGTTGCTCTTTTCGATGTTCACGACTGTCTCGAACACAACCCTGTCACCGTCCTGGATGAACTGTCCCATAGAATGGAGGTCGGTGGTGAAGTTCACTGAAGCCGGGAATATTCCCTTGAGATCCTTGCCCTCGGACTCGCCGTAAAGCTGCTTCCACCACTCTCCAAGGTACTGGAACTTAGGATTGTAAGCCACCAGAATCTCGACTTTCTTTCCAAGTTTAGAATATAGGAGGTTCCTCATCGCGGCGTACTGCACGGCTGGGTTCTCCTCACCTCTGACAGCAAGAGCCTTCTCCATCTCGGCGGCTCCGGCAAGCATCTCACGTACATCGAATCCGGCGAGAACGATAGGCAGGAGTCCGACAGGAGTGAGAACTGAGAAACGGCCTCCGACATTGTCCGGAACGACGAATGTCTTGTAGCCTTCCTGTGTGGAAAGGGTCTTGAGGGCTCCCTTGTGGGCATCGGTGATGGCGACTATCCTTTCGGACGCGTCAGTGTAGTTCTTCTCGATGTGTTCCTTCACGATTCTGAAGGCTACAGCCGGCTCGGTGGTGGTGCCGGACTTGGAGATCACGACTGTGGCTACATTCCTCTCGGCCACGAGATCCATGAGCTCGGCGAGATATTCCTCGGAAAGGTTGTTTCCGGCGAATACAACTTCAGGAGCTTCCTTCGCTCCGCTGAGCTGCTTGGCGAAATTGTGTGACAGAGCCTCGATGGCGCAGCGGGCTCCAAGGTAGGAACCTCCGATGCCGATCACAACGACCAGGTTCACTCCCTTTGCCTTCCAGTTGTCGCGTACGGCCTCGCACTCGGCGATAAGCGCTTCCGGTGTCTCGGACGGCAGACGCTTCCAGCCGAGGAAGTCATTTCCCGCTCCTGATTCATTGGCAAGCACATCGAATGCCTCAAGGGCTTTGCCGACATATTCCTTGTAATCCTCGTCCTTGACGAAGGAGGCGCATCCTCCCAAATTGACTTTGATCATATTACTTCTTAATTAAGGTTTACTAACATGACTGCAAAAATAACCATTTTCCGATAAAACACCGAAAGTTATCTTTAGTAAATGAATATGCTGCAGTCTCATTGCCTGGCAGCGGTTCAGATCATCATGCTTGAGCGGATTTCCGCGGCGAGATCCGAGCCTTTCAGGCGTTCCACTATCGCAAGAGCCTCGATTTCCTCGAAACCATCAGCTAAGAATATGTAGGTTCCTTTCATGGTGTAAATGTTAATTTGTTTTTAATCAATTATTTGTGAGATTCTGCCCTCCTGATTGACCGGGAGGGATTCTGCAATTAGTTATCAGTTAGTTCCTTAAGTTCATGCATGTGTCAAAAAAAGCCGGCCACTTCGACAAACTCTGTGACCGGCCCCTTGTTGAGATATCAGGACTCGAACCTGAACTGGCAGAACCAAAATCTGTAGTGCTACCATTACACCATACCTCAATTCCATTCACAAATGGTATTCATTTTCTTCTGAATCTGCAAACCTTATGGCTTAAGAAGCTGTTTTGAATTGTTTGAAATGTTCTTTGAGGTGAAAAATCTTCATTTTCTTCCCGCTTCTTCAGTCAGATAGCACCGCTATCTTCCTTGGAAGAAGCGGTCGAAACTGAAGTTTTTCACTCTCAAACCTTCAAACAAACAATTCAAAACAGCTTCTAAACATTCTTTTATTTATGAATATGCAAATGACGGTTGCGGAGTATAATAACAGCGGCAGAGGAGGAATGTGATAGCCTTACACGCCTTGGATTGCTGTGTCTCCTTGGTTCTTTGGAGACTGGCGCGTAAAGGCTTTTTTGTCAAGGCACTCCATCTGCCGCTGTATTCTAAGCTAAGTGATTTCTGGATAGGATTTCTTTTCTGTGACTTGCATAGGCAGCGGTCCCTTATCGTAAACCGGTCTATGCAAGTCGTGCTTCATTGGATTAAAAACAGCATGAAAAAATCGCCACTTCCGTGTCGTAAAGCACGACGCAAATGTAGCGACAATGTGCAGAACCTCCTAAAAGCTTGGTGTTACCTTTTGTTCCTCTGGCGAGAGTCTGCCTTTAAAAGTGTTCCTTTAACGTGAATCAAATGTTCCTTTGGCGAGAGGTCTGTCTGTGGCGCGCTGATAGTCAATGGATTCTTTAAGGCTCCAATTTGACTCCCTGTGTGAGAGCATGATCGATCTCTCCGACACTTTTCTTCACCTTGTAATATGCTGTTCTGGACACGAACCCGGATTCGATGGCTATCTCCTCTTGCTTGGCGTGCGGGTGCGCCTCTTTGTAGAGACGGGCATATTCAAGCCTGAACATGTTGACGAGGTTATAGTAGCCGATCGAGGAAATGAATTTGCTTGCCTTGTTCATCTTGCCGCTGCCAAGGTCAAGCAAGACCTCGGTCTTGAGAAGATGCGGCTCCCTGAAACGCCGGAGAATCACGGTCAGGACCTCGTCTTTGATCACGTCCATCGGAGTTCCGTCATCTTCAGGAGGGATGTCGGAAGACTCATTTTCGGAAGTGTCGATTTCCTGGATCTCGCGTTGCTTGCGGTCCTCTAACTTTTCCATCTCGTCGTCGATCGCGGACGGACGCAGGACCCGTTGAGGGTGAAGTATTAGTCCGAGAAAATAAATCATCCAGCAGGACGTGACGATGTCAACGGCGAACTTGCCCCATCTGCTTCCGGTAATGAAGATCGTCCACATAATGAGAATCCACAGCAGGGGAGCGTAGAGTATCTTGGCCGCGGACTTGTAGGGAAAATCCTCTCCCTGAATATTCCCGAGTGGCTTATTTCTTCAGAAGTTCGTCGATGTGTTCGGCGTAGTCCAATGAGGTGTCAAGATAAAAAACAATCTCAGGCACGATGCGGAGCTGCTTTGCGACCTGGTGGCCGAGCTCTCCGCGCAGAGCCTTGACATTGTCGTTCAGAAGTTTCATCACTTCCTCAGCCTTGGCGGAAGGGAATATGCTGACGTAGGTCTTGGCGAGGGAGAGGTCGGGGCTGACCCTGACCTCGCTCACCGTCACCATCGCGCCTCCGAACACTGCCATACCCTTGCCGCGTATGATTTCAGCCAGATCCTTCTGGATCTCTCTGGCAACCTTGAGCTGCCTTGTGCTTGCCGGCTTCTCCATATTAGAGAACGTTGATTATGAAGTAGTTCTTCTTGCCTTTCTGTGCGAGGATGTACTTCCCGTCCACGATGTCCTTCTCGGAGACCTCGTACTCGATGTCGGCAACCTTATCCTTGTTGATGCTCACACCGTTGCCCTGAACCATCTTCCTGGCCTCTCCCTTTGATGTGAAGACCTGGGTCTTCACGGCGAGGAAATCGAGAATGTTGCAAGGAAGGTCGGCTTTCTGAATATCAAAGGTCGGCACGCCGCTGAACACGGCGAGGAACGTCTTCTCGTCCAGTTTCCTCAGCTCGTCGGATGTCGAGTTGCCGAACAGCATCTTGGACGCGGAGACTGCGTTGGCATATTCATCAGCCCCGTGGATCATTGTGGTAAGCTCCTTGGCGAGAAGCTGCTGGAGCGTCCTGCGGCCAGGATCCTGACGGTGCTCCTCGATGGCGGCGTCGATGGTCTCCTTGTCAAGAAGGGTGAATATCTTGATGTACCTTTCCGCGTCCTCGTCGCTTACGTTCAGCCAGAACTGGTAGAACTCGTAAGGGGAGGTCTTCTCCGGATCGAGCCAGATGTTGCCCTTCTCCGTCTTTCCGAACTTTGTTCCGTCGGCCTTGCGGATGAGTGGGCAGGTGAGGGCGAACGCGTCGGTCTTGCCGAGCATCCTGCGGATGAGCTCAGTGCCGGTGGTGATGTTGCCCCACTGGTCGCTTCCGCCAAGCTGGAGACGGCAGCCCTTGTTCTCGTAGAGCCAGAGATAGTCGTAGCCCTGGAGCAGCTGGTAGCTGAACTCGGTGAAGGACATTCCCTCGCGTGACTCGCTGGAAAGACGCTTCTTCACGGAGTCCTTGGCCATCATGTAGTTGACAGTGATATGCTTGCCCACGTCCCGGATGAAGTTCAGGAAAGAGTAGTTCTTCATCCAGTCGTAGTTGTTCACGAGCTCCGCCTTGTTAGGCGCGTCGGAGTCGAAGTCAAGGATCCTTGACAACTGCTTCTTGATGCCGGCGATGTTGTGCTGGAGGGTCTCCTCGTCCAGAAGGTTCCTTTCCTGGGATTTCATCGACGGGTCGCCGATCATTCCGGTCGCTCCTCCGATCAGGGCGATAGGCTTGTGTCCGCACTGCTGGAAATGCTTCAGGATCATGATGCTGACAAGGTGGCCGATGTGCAGGGAATCAGCCGTAGGGTCGATGCCGACGTAGGCGGCCTGAGGACCTTCCATAAGTTTTTCCTCAGTTCCCGGCATGATGTCCTGGATCATGCCTCTCCATTTGAGTTCCTCTACGAAATTCTTCATTGTATGTTGCGTTTTTATATTCATTTTGCGGCGTTATTTTGAGACTTGTCTCATTTTCGCGCCTGTTTTGTGCAAAGTTAGGCAAAAATAACGTAAATTTGCAGGCTGGAAACGAAATTAACAGTTTAAATATAAACGAATATGAGAAAGAAAATCGTTGCCGGAAACTGGAAGATGAACACAACTCTCCAGGAAGGCGTTGAACTTGCGAAGGCTGTGGCCGCCAAGTCTGTTGAGACTCCAGAGAATGTTGGACTTATCGTAGCCCCTCCTTTCACTCATCTCGCATCCGTTGCCGAGGCCCTCAAAGGCTCGAAGGTAGAGCTTTCAGCCCAGAACTGCGCTGATCACGAGAAGGGCGCCTACACAGGCGAGGTCGCTGTGAATATGCTTACATCCGTCGGCTGCCAGTGGACCATCCTCGGACACTCAGAGAGAAGGCAGTACTACGGCGAGACTGACGAGAAGCTCGTCGAGAAGACAAAGCTCGCTCTCGCTGCCGGTCTTGGTGTGATCCTTTGCGTTGGTGAGAACCTTGAGCAGAGAGAGGCCGGAAAGCACTTCGATGTCGTTACCGAGCAGATCAAGAACGTCCTCTACAACTTCACAGCCGAGGATATGGCCAAGATCATCGTGGCTTACGAGCCGGTTTGGGCCATCGGTACAGGCAAGACCGCTACCGCCGGGCAGGCTGAGGAGATCCACGCCTGCATCCGCAAGGTGCTTGCCGAGAAGTTCGGTGAGACCGTAGCCGAGGATACCACAATCCTCTACGGCGGAAGTTGCAAGCCATCAAACGCCAAGGAGCTCTTCGCCCAGAAGGACATCGATGGTGGTCTTATCGGTGGCGCCGCGCTAAAAGCAGACGATTTTATCGCTATTGCACAGAGCTATTAACGGATTGTTTACCAAAAAGGGGAGGCAAAGTTTCAAACTTTGCCTCCCCTTTTTGGTATCGTGAGCGTCTTCTTACTTCTTGGACTCCTCAACAGAAACCTTTCTGAATTCCTTGAGATCCTTCATGAGCTCGAGAGCGGCCTTGCGCGCGCGTGCGCCGGCGGCCTTGTTACCCTTTTCTACCTGAGCGTCAGCGTTCTCTACGAACACGTTGAGCTCTTCTTTGATTTTAGCGACAAGATTCTCCATTTTGTTCTAATTTTAGTGAATAGTTGGATTATTAATGTAATATAAATGTAATCGTCTCTAAATGTGAGCGCAAGTTATGTAAAAAAATGAAATTAACAAATTTTTCCGGTAAAAAAGGCTGGTTTTCTGACACTTTATGCCCCTTTTTCGTCTTTTTTAGGCTTGACATTTAGCATATTCATCGCCCTGTCAGGTCCAATGGTGGAAAAATTCTTGATTCCTTCGATCACTCTGTCACATATTTCCGGAACAGCCGCCTTCTCATCCGCGGTCAGTTCCCCGATCACATAGTCAACCTGGGCTCCCCGGGAGAAATTATTACCGATCCCGATTCTTATTCTGGCCCATTGGGTGGTTTCCAGCCGTGCTTGTATGTCCTTCAGTCCGTTGTGCCCTCCATCGCTTCCATTCTTGCGCATCCTGATCGTGCCGAACGGAAGGTTGAGGTCATCGCAGATCACTATGAGGTTCTCAAGCGGAAGTTTGAGTTTGTCCATCCAGTAGCGGACAGCGTTACCGCTGAGATTCATGTAGGTTGAAGGTTTCAGAAGGTAGAACTTCCGTCCTTTGAATGAAATCTCGGCCACGTCACCGTAACGTTCCGTCCTGAAAACAGTATTGGATGCCTGAGCCCAGGCATCCAACACCATAAACCCCATATTGTGTCTGGTAGAAGCGTACTCCGCGCCGATGTTTCCCAATCCTGCGACAAGGTAGTTCATGCCAGTGTCTTCTTCAGAGGTCTGCTCCGGTTTATTCAGCAGCCGGCTCAGCAGTCTCCTCAGTTGATTCAGTCTCATGCTCCTCTGCACCTTCCATCTTCTCCTCGTGGGCGAGCTGCGCTGCGATCTGACGTGTTGACTTCACGGCGCAGATGATGGTTGACTTAGGAGTTACCACGGTCACGTTCTCAAGCTTGATGTCACCGGCTACGATGCGCTTCTCGATGTCGAGTTTGGTAACGTTGATGTTGAGAGTGTCAGGAAGATCGTTCATCAGGGCGCTGATGCGTACCTCTCTGCTGACGAGAACGAACTTACCACCTCTCTGTACTCCGACTGGGTGACCGCTCACTACAACAGGAACCTTGATGACGATAGGCTTGTCCTCAGTTACCGCGAGGAAGTCAGCGTGAAGGCAGTTGTCCTTTACCGGATGGTACTGAAGCTCGTGAACGACAGCTGTGTAGGCCTTGCCGTTGTCAAGTTTGATGTCGATGATGAATGACGCCGGAGTGTGGGTGATTCCCATAAGGTCTCTTTCAGTTACTGTGAAGAGAACGTTCTCCAGACCAGGTCCGTAGAGGTTGCAAGGAACGAGACCCTGCTTGCGGATCGCTTTGATGACGGCCTTGTTGCCGACTTCACGGACTTTGCCGTTAAGCTCAAAATGCTTCATTGTTTTGTTGTTTAAAATGTGTTACTCAGTTCCGGACCGCCCGGAACCCCATTGCACCAAAAGCGCGGTACGCTTTGTAATTGCGCCGCAAAGATAGGAATATTTTGGCTACTTCACAAGCCCCGTGGCCTTATTCCAAGGTTCCTTTTTATAATAGGAGTCAAGGAGCGGGGTGCCGGCGCAAGGAAGATACATGCTGAAGCCGGAATATTCAGTGATGTCGAAAGTGGCGAGGAATTGCGGGGTGGCTTCCCTGTAGACCACGCAGCGGTCGATGGCGTCGTTGACCGCTCTCAGCTCCTCTTCGTTGGAGATGCATTTCCGGAATGTGTCCATGAGGTCGAAGAAATAGTGCCTGTCATTCCTGAAATAGCCTTGGATCAGATGTGTAGGCGCGTTGGACAATGTGTCGGAGTACTCCCGGAACAAATCCGAGCAGACCCTTGCCAGATTGTCCAGCCCGTCGGTGCGGACCAGGTTGATCGTTGCGGAACGATACACCCCGTTCTGCTTGTCGTACATTCCGAACGAATCCTTGAGGAGGCCTTCAAGGTCGGGAGTCGTCCTGTCAAGGAGAAAAGAGGTGATCTTGGTGTAGTCGAACATACCGTCGCCCAGTACCTCCGCAGGAGAAAGGCCAAGATAGTCAGCCTTGTCCTTGAGTCCGTAGGCCACTTCAACCCCGCCGGAGAAACACATGTCGAAAAGCAGGTAGTCGAGATGGTAGGGAATCGCGTCGGCGAACTCGCTGACACTCATCTCGTGGCCGTAATAACTGCCCTTTATGTAGTCCTGTCCGATCGAGCGCGTCATCCCGTAGAACGGATCGGTGTCGGGCAGATCTCCTTCCGGGACGGGAAGCCTTGGATGTCCAACGCTTTGAGCGGCGATGCCTTGCCTGGACGTGCCAACCTCTCCCTTATGGTCATTCTCGAATCTGGACGGGCTGTAATAGTAGCCGGCGGGAAGCCAGCCCGAACCGTGCGAGGAGAACACCATCCCGTACCCTTTGTTGGCGGGGAACTTTTCCTTGACGAGAGTCAGCACCGCGCTGAGGGTGGAGGGGGACGCTGCAATGGTCTCCTTGCCGAACACCTTGAGGGTGTCGGAGATCACTTTCCCTTTTGAGGTCTTGTAGATGCGTCTGAGATAGGAGTTTACGGGGGTGTGGCCGTTCTCGGCGATTCTTGAATATACCAGAAGCACGTCGCCGTACTTTCCAGGAATATGCCCCGCCGGAAGACCCTTTTGCTGGTCTTCCATATTTCTTCTCATGTAGGATCCGATGTCGTTGAACGCGCATTCGTAGAAAAGCAGGACTCTGCGGTCGGCGCTTTCCGGTTCGTCCAAGTTGTTCTTGCAGCACCCGGCGGCCGCGATCATGAAGAGTGCGGTGGCGGCTGTTCCGGCTATGATCTTTAATATATTCATAGTTAGTATTTTTCTTTTTTATGTCGCATCGGAATGTTCCGCGCGTAATAATGACAAATATACGGAAATTCCTGAATAATGGTTATATTTACGAGCCAAAAACAATTATTTTTATGAAATCAGGAATAAAGATGATTCTCACAATCGGAGCGGCTGCCGCTCTCTGCTCTTGCTCGCAAGGGGAAAAGAAGACACAAGACACTGACTTCCATTACCTTCTGGACGAGTTCGCCGACCTCAAGGTAATCCGTTTCCGGGTTCCGGGATGGGACAACCTCAGTCTCAGGCAGAAGGAATATGCCTACCATCTTTCCGAGGCCGCCAAGCTGGGCCGCGACATCACCTGGGACCAGTACTGCAAGTGGAACCTCCCGATCCGGCACGTGGTCGAGGATATTCTCAATGAATATGAAGGTGACCGTGAATGCGCTGATTTCCAGAACTTCACCGTCTATGCCAAGAGGCTTTTCTTCGCCAACGGCATCCATCACCACTATTCCGAGGACAAGTTCTTCCCGGAGTGCCCGAAGGAATATTTCCAGAGCCTTATGGAGGCTGTCGGTGACGGGGAACAGGCCACTGAGCTGCTTGAGGTGATATATTCACCGGACATCTACCCTCAGCGCCGTTCCACTTCCAAGACAGGCGACATCGTGGAGCTTTCCGCTGTGAATTTCTATGACGGCGTGACACGCGAGGAGGTTGATAAATATTACAATTCTATGATGGATCCGAACGACAAGACCCCGATCTCCTACGGCCTTAACACAAAGGTAGTCAAGGAGGACGGCAAGGTTGTCGAGAAGCCTTGGAAGGTCGGAGGAATCTACGGTCCGGCTCTGGAGAAGATCTGCGCCGAACTGGAGAAGGCCGCCGCGGTGGCCGAGACCGATCTTCAGAAAGAGGCGATAGGAAAGCTTGTGGAGTATTACAGGACAGGCGATTTGAAGACTTGGGATGATTTCAACATTGACTGGGTTCAGGACACCGTCGGCATGATCGACTTCATCAACGGATTCATCGAGGACTATGACGATCCGCTCGGACGCAAGGCCACATGGGAGGGCTATGTGAATATGAAGGATTCAGCGGCTTCCGCCCGTACGGAGGTCCTGAGCGCCAACGCGCAGTGGTTCGAGGACAATTCTCCGGTTGATCCGCGTTTCCGCAAGCCTCACGTCAAGGGCGTTTCCGCCAAGGTTGTGGACGGCATCACCCTCGCCGGAGCCACCTATCCTGCCACTCCGATCGGAATCAACCTTCCGAACGCCGACTGGATCAGACGTGACTACGGCTCGAAATCCGTGACCATCGCCAACATCACCCACGCCTACGACTACGCCGCCCAGGAGTCGCCGAAGAGCACCCTGACAGAGTTCGCCTACGACCAGGCCGAGATTGACGCTTACAAGCAGTACGGTTCCTACACTGACGAGATCCACACCGATCTTCACGAGTGCCTCGGCCACGGTTCCGGACAGCTTCTTCCAGGAGTTTCCTCCACGGCTTTGGGTGAGTACCAGTCCACCCTTGAGGAGGCCCGCGCCGACTTGTTCGGTCTTTACTATATGGCTGATCCCAAGCTGGTTGAGCTTGGCATTATGCCGAACGCCGAGGCCTACAAGCCGGCATATTCAAACTACATCAGGAATGGTCTGTTCGTGCAGTTCACACGTGTCGAGCTCGGCAAGCAGAACACTGAGGCGCATATGCAGAACCGCAAGCTGATCGCCGAGTGGTGCTACGAGAAGGGCGCCGCACGCGGAATCATCGAGAAGAAGATGCGTGACGGAAAGACTTACTTCGTGGTGAATGACTACGAGGCTCTCCGCGGTCTGTTCGCCGAGCTTCTCGCCGAGATCCAGAGAATCAAGTCCGAGGGCGACTACGCCGCCGGTAAGAATCTCGTGGAGACCTACGCGGTCAACATCGATCCGCAGCTCCACAAGGAGGTTTTGGAGAGGTATGCCGCTCTTAATCTCAAGCCTTACGGCGGATTCGTCAACCCGGACATCGTGCCTGTCGAGAAGGACGGCAAGGTCGTTGACTACAAGATCGTCTATGTGGACAACTACCTCCAGCAGCAGCTTGACTACGGCAAGAAATATCGTACACTTTAAGTGGATCTGACGGAAAGAATATTACAGGATTATTCTTCTTATTTGAAGATCGAGCGTGCGATGTCACCCAACACGGTGGCATCGTACTCTTCTGATGTGAGAGAGTTCTTCTCGGCCGTGAAGACCTCTCCTGCGGATGTGGCGACCAATGACATCCTTGACTACCTTTCATCCCGTGAGGACCTTTCGAAGCGTTCCCAGGCCCGTTTCCTGAGTTCGCTTCGATCTTTTTTTGACTGGCTTGTCATGGAAGGGGAGCGTAAGGAGAATCCATGTGATCCGATCGAGTCTCCCAAGATGGGGCGCTATCTTCCTGCTGTCTTGTCTGTTGAGGAAGTGGAAGCGATCATGGACTCGGTGGATCTTTCGTCATGGACCGGCAAGCGTGACCGGGCCATTCTGGAGGTCCTCTACGGCTGCGGCCTCCGCGTCTCCGAGGCCGTTGGTTTAAGAATATCCTGCATTTACCTTGACGAGTCCTTTGTCCGGGTCATCGGCAAGGGCAATAAGGAGCGTATAGTCCCGATGGGGGATATGGCCGCGTCCGCGGTCCGGAACTATCTGGCTGTCAGACCTGATCTGGCGTCCCCCGAGTTTGATGACACCCTGTTTCTGAACCGCTTTGGCAAATCTCTCAGCCGTGTCTCGATGTTCACAATCGTGAAGCGTCAGGCCATGCTTGCCGGCATCCACAAGGAAATCTCTCCGCACACCTTCCGCCACTCCTTCGCCACCCACCTGATAGAGAACGGCGCCGATCTCCGTGTAGTCCAGGACATGCTCGGCCACGAGGACATCACCACCACTGAGATCTACACCCACATCGACACCACCACCTGGCAGCAGTCCGTCCTCTCCCACCACCCGCGCCGTTGACTGTCCTCTCCTTTCCGACGACGCTTTGCTCCCGGAGCGTTGCCCGGGAACTCATCTTTTAGAAATAATGCTTGGCGGCAGGAGAAAAAAGGCAAATGGCAAATTTTGCACGTTACCAAAATTTGCCATTTGATTTTTCCACTGCCGTTCGTTAAGTTAACACGTACTTTTGTGGGGACTCGATATCTTTCCGACGACGCTTTGCTCCCGGAACGTTCTCGAAGAGTGCTTCGTATCCCTCTCCGGCGACGTTTTCCCATCTAAGCGTTCCCCGAGAGTGTCCAATGTCCCTCTTGGGCGACGCTTTACTCTAAAATCGTTGCCCAAGAGTGCGGGACTACGGCTTGGCGATGCGGCAACGGGCTAGTTTGGAGGCTTTGTCAGGATCGAGGATGCCGGCTTTTTGGAGGTTGGAGACGGTCCATTCGGATTTCGGAGAGTTTTCTCTGAATATGACAATGCTCCGCGCGGCTCGTTTCCCGATATATGGGTGTGCGGCGAGTTCCTTCTCAGTAAGTGTCCACAATGAATATGGCAGCGTGGCGAGAGTGTCGCACTTGATGAGATCCTTGAGGTTGTCGAACTTCTCCTGATCGAAGTGCCAGATGTCCATGAGCTGCTCCGGGTATGAATATCCTCCCAACTCCTTGCGGTAGGAGACCATCTTGCCTGCGAAGAACTTACCGATGCCTGGAAGTGACATAAATGTCACTGAATCAGCGGAGTTGATGTCAATTTTGGGAATATCGATGTATTTCTCCAGCCGTCGGAATACGGAATCCTCCACGACGTATGATTTCGCGAAATCGCTCCGGCGTCGGAACCGTCCGCCTTTTTGCCGGTAGTTGTCAATGGATTGAGCCTGCTTCTGGGTGAATCCCAGGCGCATGAGATCGTCAACGCTGACAGTGTTCGGATCGAAGCGGAAACTCTCGTACTTTCTTGGAGTGTTGTTTCTTCTGATCTGCTCGGCCAGAGGAGAGTGCTCCGAGTTCCTGCGGAATGAGTTGCTGACCGAACCGCTTCCCTTTTTGTACACCAAAGCCTTGTTTTCTGTACCAAATGCCTTTCCGGATGTGTTTGGTACACCAGAAGGCTTTTTCCTGTACGGTGATGCCGCTTCGGCAGGCCCAGCGACCGGAGAACGGTTGCCGGCCCGATCAGTCGCTGAGCCTGTGGTTTGACAGGGCTCACCAAACATCGAAGCGTCCGGAGTATGGTTGTCGGACAGGGTGGTCGCTGAGCTTGTCGAAGCGACTGGCCTTTCGTTAGCCGTTACGCCGACTGCCTGGCTGGCATTTTCGGAAGCGTAAACAAACACGGTGTCCGGCTCGTCATGATTGGCGATGATCCGTGCGACCGAGGCCTTATGGATGAACAGTGCCGCCTGGTAGCCGACAATGAGAAACAGCAGGGCCACCGCCCCGACAACGAATGAAGCGGACGGCCTCTTGCCGTCCTTGTTTGTGTTGAAGTCTTTCATGATACTCTGAAATAAATCTGGTTCAGGTCATAAGTGAATATGTTTGGCTATAAAAAAAAGTGATGCTTGGAAGCAGGGCGGACATATTCATGGGCTACACTTCCGCCTCGGCCTTTCGCCTTTTCTTTTCTGGCGGCGCACCGGCGACGACTACGACGATCTCGCCTTTGGGCTCGTGGTCCTTGTACCAGGCTGACACCTCCGAGAGTGTTCCACGTTTGTGCTCCTCGTGGATTTTGGAGATTTCCCTTGCGACGGAGCATTCGCGATCCGGTCCGAAATATTCAATGAACTGGTCAAGGGTTTTGACAAGCCTGTAAGGCGATTCGTAGAAAATCATTGTCCGTGGCTCCTCAGCAAGGGTTTTCAGCAGGGTCTGGCGACCTTTCTTCACCGGAAGGAACCCCTCGAAGCAGAATCTGTCGCAAGGCAGGCCGGAGGAGACTATCGCCGGGATGCAGGCCGTGGCTCCGGGAAGTGTCTGCACCTCAATTCCTTCCGCCGCGCATGTGCGGGCAAGAAGGAAGCCTGGATCAGAAATGCCTGGCGTACCGGCGTCGCTGATCAATGCGACATTCAATCCGCCAAGAATCCGTTCCTTGATCATCTCGGCGGTCTGGTGCTCGTTGAACTTGTGATGGGACTGGAGTTTGCCGTGAATGTCGTAGCGGTGAAGCAGGACGCTGCTCGTCCTTGTGTCTTCAGCAAGGATCAAGTCCGCGTCTTTCAACACCTGAACGGCTCTGAAAGTCATGTCGTCCAGGTTTCCGACAGGTGTCGGGACTATGTAGAGGATTCCGGGCATGGTTTTGCCGTAAGATGTTGTTTTGATATTATCTGGTCCGCCACCACTCGTGGCGGCTTCCCTTGCCGGGGTTTTACCTAAGTTTTCTGCGGACCGCCATCATCAGCCTGTAAACAGGCTCGGAGTTCAGGTCCCAGTCCGGGAAATTCGTCTGGATGTAGGATATCGCCTCATCGAGGTTGGTCATGCCATTGAAAGCGCTGATTGTGCTTTGGAAGAGGATAGGGTCCTCCCTGAACAGCACGTTGATCAGCAGAACCCTGTCGTTGAGGGATATGGCGCTGATGACATTCTTGACCTGCGAGCCAGGACGGTCGGTTCTCCATGCCTGCTTCTCCGCCATCACATCCATGACGGCGGTCTCGGCTTTCTTGCTGTCAAGGATAGCGGCATTTGGCTTCGGCGTAGGCTCCTCTGATGTCGGATTTATCGCAATCTCCGGCTCTATGTCGAGGGGCGGTTCGGAAATCGGCTCTGGGACAGCGGATGGCTCGTCGGCAGGGAAATCATCATCGAAAGGCAGGTCGTCAGGGACCGCGTTTACCGCTTGTCCGGTCGCTTCTACAGGCTCAGCGACCGGTGCCGCCAGTTCAGCAGGTTCTGTGGTCGCTTCGGCAGGCTCAGCGACCATCGGCGAGGCTGCATATTCAGCGGCGGGATCCTCTATGACAGGAGAGATGTCGATGTCTTGGATGGAAATGTCAATAGGGGTTTCGTCAAAGGCTGGCATCTGACTCCGCTCCGGCTCGTTGACAGATTTCTCCGCGGAACCGGAGATGGTTCCAAGCGCGCGGACTTCTTCCTCAAGAGCCTCAAGCTCCGCCTTCATATTGCCAATTCTTTCCAGCAGCGCGGAAAGCCTTTTTTCGTCGATGTTTCCCATAAAAATACTATCTTTGCCTGACAAACCGGAAGGGGCGGAAAACCACGCCGCGCCGCAAGGTTTGCGAGTGTTATTGATTATTTCAACAAATCTAACGAAATGTTTTCAGAAAACATAAAAAAAACCGGATGTATTGAAGTTATTTGTGGCTCAATGTTCTCCGGCAAGACAGAGGAACTGATCCGCAGGATCCGCAGAGCCAAGTTCGCCAACCTCAGGATCGAGATTTTCAAGCCGACGATCGACACAAGATATTCAGAGGATGACGTTGTCTCGCACGACTTCCACAAGATCCCTTGCCATTCCGTGAAGGATCCGAAAGAGATGCTGAACGTCGGTCCGGATGTGCAGGTCGTCGGGATTGACGAGGCCCAGTTCTATGATATGTCGCTTGTGGATGTGGCTCAGGAACTCGCCGACCGCGGAATCCGTGTGATCATCGCCGGCCTTGACACCGATTTTCTCGGAAAACCTTTCGGCCCGATGCCTTACCTCATGGCGGTTGCTGAAGAAGTAAGAAAAGTCCACGCTATCTGCGTCAGGTGCGGTAACCTTGCCAACCACTCACATAGATTATCACACAGCACAGAACTCGTGGTCCTTGGAGAGAAGGATGCCTACGAGCCTCTGTGCCGTGAATGTTACAACAAGGCGATCGCCGGGGAACGTGAGGCTTAGTCCTTCACGTTCTTCAAAGCCTCGCGTACCTTCGCCTCGATCTCGTCGCAGAGTTCCTGGTTGTCCTTGAGAAGCTGCTTGGTGGCCTCGCGTCCCTGGGCCAGTTTCTGGTCGCCGTAGCTGAACCATGAGCCGCTTTTGCCCACGATGCCATATTCAACGCCAAGGTCAAGGATCTCGCCGGCGTGGGAGATGCCCTCACCGAACACGATGTCGAACTCGGCCTTCTTGAAAGGCGGGGCCATCTTGTTCTTCACCACCTTGACTCGGGTGCGGTTGCCCAGAGCCTCCTCGCCGTCCTTGAGCTGTGTGGTCTTGCGCACGTCGATGCGGACGGAGGCGTAGAATTTCAATGCGTTACCACCTGTCGTGGTCTCCGGGTTGCCGAACATCACGCCGATTTTCTCCCTGAGCTGGTTGATGAATATGCAGCAGGTGTTCGTCTTGGCGATGTTGGCCGTCAGTTTCCTCAATGCCTGGCTCATCAGTCTTGCCTGAAGTCCGACCTTGTTGTCGCCCATCTCACCTTCGATCTCCGCCTTCGGAGTCAGGGCTGCGACAGAGTCAACCACCACGATGTCAATCGCTCCCGAACGGATCAGGTTGTCGGCGATCTCAAGCGCCTGTTCGCCGTTGTCCGGCTGTGAGATGAGCAAAGTCTCAAGGTTAACCCCCAGAGCCTTCGCGTAAGTTCTGTCGAATGCGTGCTCAGCGTCGATCATCGCCGCGATGCCGCCCTGTTTCTGTGCCTCGGCTATCGCATGGATCGCCAGAGTGGTCTTACCGCTGGATTCCGGACCGTAGATCTCCACGATCCTTCCGCGCGGATAACCTCCTATCCCGAGCGCGTGGTCAAGCGCGACGGAACCGCTCGGTATGACCTGCACGTCCCATTGTGGCTGTTCCCCCAGCTTCATGATCGTTCCTTTCCCGTAGTCTTTCTCAATCTTGTCGATCGTGGCCTGCAGCGCCTTCAGTTTGGCGGCGCCCGCGTCTGTGGCCTTAGCCTCTACCTCTTTTGCCATAATGTTAAAATAATGTTGTTTGTTGTTTTTGGGCGAAAAGATGTCGCCTTTGTGACAAAGATATAAAATTACGTCCAATCCGGCGTTATTTTTCATTAAATTTGTAGTAGGAAAATAAACTCTTGGAATATGCGTGAGCAACTGCTTGGTAAGACTCCTGTCGAATTGAAGGATATAGCTTTGAAAGTCGGTCTGCCTGCCTTTACCGGCAAGCAGATCGCTCAGTGGATGTACGGCCGGAAGGTCCGGAGCATCGATGAGATGACCAACATCTCGAAAGCCGGACGCGAAAGGCTGAAGGAGGAATATTCCCTCGGCGTGACCTTGCCTTCGACCTGCCAGGTCTCTTCGGACGGCACGAAGAAATACCTTTTCCCGGTGGGGGAGGGCAACGCCGTAGAGGCGGTGATGATCCCCGACGAGGACAGGAAGACCCTCTGTGTCTCCTCGCAGGCCGGCTGCCGGATGGGCTGCAAGTTCTGTATGACAGGACGGCAGGGATTCCATGGCAACCTCACAGTGGCGGACATCCTTTCCCAGTTCATCGCCATCGACGAGGCCGCGGAGCTGACGAACGCCGTCTTTATGGGAATGGGCGAGCCTCTGGACAACTTCGGCAATGTGATGAGGGCGATCGAGGTGCTGACCTCCGACTGGGGATTCGGCTGGAGCCCTAAGCGTGTCACCCTTTCGACCATCGGAGTCCTTCCGAACCTGAGGAAATACCTCGAATCCACCCGATGCCACCTTGCCGTCAGCCTCCACAACCCGTTCCCGGACGAAAGGGCGGAGATGATGCCGGTGCAAAAGGCGTGGCCGGTGCAGGAAGTGATCGACATGATCCGTGAATATGACTTCACAGGCCAGCGCAGAGTGAGCTTTGAATATACTATGTTCGCCGGCCTGAACGATGACAAGCGTCACGCCGACGCGCTTATCCGGCTGCTTCGCGGACTGGAGTGCAGGGTCAACCTCATCCGCTTCCACAAGATTCCGGACGCTCCGTTCGAGACGACTCCGCAGATCATTATGGAACGCTTCAGGGACAGGCTCTCAAACCACGGAATCACCTGCACGATAAGGGCTTCCAGAGGAGAGGACATTCTTGCCGCATGTGGGATGCTGGCCGGGGAACACAGTAGGAAATGAATATGGCAAATAACGTTCAATGACTATGGGAACGAGAACAAGATTGATTTTCACATCACTGGCCGTGATGGTCTCCTTGACGGCCTTGGCGGAATCCAGGTCTCAGCATTCGGTGCTGGATGACAGGAGGGAGGCCGCTGATCTGAGGGTTGAGGTAATCCGGCATAAACTGGACTCCATAAGGCGTTTCAGACATCGTCCGACCGTCGCCCTTGTGCTGAGCGGAGGCGGAGCCAAAGGGGCGGCTCATGTGGGCGTGATAAAGTATCTGGATTCAATCGGAATGCCGGTTGACATCGTGATGGGTACCAGCATGGGCGGCCTTGTGGGCGGAATCTATGCCCTTGGCTACAATGCAGAGCAGCTTGACACCCTGATCCGGAGCATAGACTGGGACCAGGCCTTGAGCGACCGTGTGCCGAGGGACTACCTGTCCTATTCCTCAATCAAATACAAGGAGAAATATGTCCTGTCCTTCCCGTTCTTTTATGACAAGGATGAGTACTTGCAGATGAAGGACGCTGACGGTCGGTACACAAGAAGGGTCGAGGACATCCACTTCGGCGCGGGGGGAGCCGACGCCACGAACATGGTCAAGGACAACCTTCTGGGGAGCCTTCCGTCCGGAATGGTCTATGGCCAGAATGTCAACAACATATTCAGCTCGCTTTCCGTCGGTTATCAGGATGTGACTGATTTCTATGACCTTCCGATTCCGTTTCTTTGCGTGGCGACCGACCTCGTGTCCGGTACCGCCAAGATATGGACCGAGGGCAAACTCAACACGGCTCTCCGTTCCACGATGTCGATTCCGGGACTCTTCTCCCCTGTCAGGGTCGGCGGCATGGTGCTGGTTGACGGCGGCATGAGGAACAACTACCCGACAGACCTTGCCAAGAAGGTCGGGGCTGACATCGTGATCGGTGTCAATCTTTCCAGTGGCTACAAGGGCTATAACGAGATCAATAATCTTGCTGACATCATCAACACCGGCATCGACATGTTGGGGCGCACCTCTTTCGAGTCCAACATAGACATCCCGGATGTCAACATCAAGCCTGACCTGCACGAGTACAATATGCTCAGTTTCGACGAACGCAGCATTGACACCATCATCAACAGGGGCTACCAGGCCGCCTTGGCCGTCGCTGACAAGCTTGACTCGCTGAAGAAGGTCGTCGGGTCTGACAGGACTGTCATAAGCAACGATCCGGCTGATGACATCAGGGTAAGGAAAGTGCTTGTGTCGGGAGTTGAGATCGCCGGAGTAAATGACAGGGAAAGTCTTTACCTGATGAACAAGATCAAGATCGGGGCTGGCTCCAGGATGGGCAATCAGGAAATCGAGGATGCCGTGGCCACAATCTTCGGCACTAACGCGTTTGACTATGTGAACTATGAACTGCTTGGAGACGAGGAACCTTATAGGCTGAGGTTCAACTGCAAGAAGGGTCCTGTCTGCCAGCTTGGTCTTGGCGGACGTTTCGACACGGAGGAGATTGTGTCGGTGCTGATCAATCTGGGCTGGGGAGTCCACAAGATCCAGGGCTCGTCACTGGATTTCACCGGCAAGGTGGGAACCAATCCGAACGCCAGCGTGACATATTCCTACATCTCGCCGAAAGGAATGTCGTTCAATGTGCTGGCTGGGGTCAGGTACACTGACAGGAACACGTTCAGCATCGGAGACAACAGGTTCAGGATCAACTTTCTGGATGTGCGGCAGGAGGTATTTCTGTCCAACATCACATGGTCCACTTTCTATCTGAAGACAGGTTTCAGGAACGACTACTACAACGTCAATTCATTGATGGCCGAGCAGTCGTTCGGAGACTACGATGTCAACCAACTGTCCAATGATTATGTGACATTCTTCATCGATGCCCGCAAGGACTCGTTCGACAACGCCTACATCCCGACAAAAGGGAAGTCTTTCGGCCTCTCCTACGATTGGGTCTTCGGTGGCGGGCCGCAGAAATTCAATAACTTCCATGCTTTGACATTGGATGCCAAACAGGTTGTGGGCGGTGACAGGTTCGCGTTTATCCCGTCTTTGAACATCCGTTACCTGCTCGGCGACGAGGTTCCGGTGCCTTTCACCAACACGATCGGCGGCAGCATGGCCGGCCGGTATCTAGACCAGCAGATCCCGTTCATCGGAATCAACAATGCCGCGGCCATGCAGAAGATTCTCGGTGTGGCCAGGGCTGACTGGCGCTGGAAGCTGTTCAAGAACAACTACCTGTCGGCGATCGCCAACTTTGCCTTGTCCTGCGACGAGATCTCCGCTTTCAAGAATTTGGACGAGGATGTGGCCGGATATCTGGGCTGTGGCCTTCAGTACACCTACAACTCGATCGTGGGACCGTTGAGCCTTAATGTGCACTGGTCAAGCTACACGCACAATGTGGGGCTGTACCTGAGCCTTGGATTTGATTTTTAGGAATATGGATGATTTCGCGAAAATGCTGGACAGGCTTCAGACCCAATGTGCGAAGAGGGAATATTGCCGCTCGGACATATTCAAAAAGGCTTTGACCGCCTTTGATGGGGATAAGGATGCCGCGGAGAGGTTGGTCGCGTCGCTTGTCGAGGATCGTTTTGTCGATGATTCGAGATATGCCGCCGCGTTCGCGAGGGAGAAGGCCCGCCTGTCGGGTTGGGGTCCTGTGAAGATCTCTTTCGCGCTCACAGCCAAAGGAATATCCAAGGCCGTGGTCTCGGAGGCTTTGAAGGAGGTTGATCCCGATGAGGCCGACAGCAGGATGGTCTCGGTGCTTGAGGCAAAGTACCGTGCGCTGAAGGGAGATCCGCAGGAGAAGTTCAAACTGATCAAATTCGGGTTGACAAGAGGCTATGAATATGAAAAGATAGCCCCCGTGGTGGATGAGATTCTGAAGAAGAATAGTTAAATTTGTGGTTTGGAAAGGCGAGGCGTGTGCCTTCGCTTATTCAGGACACGTTGGTAGTAAGTCGAACTTAATTCAATTGATATGAAAGCGATTGTTAAAACCGATTTCAACTTGCCGGGACAGGTTGGAAAGTATGTCGGTAAGGTACGTGATGTCTATGACATTGACGGAAAGTATCTCGTTATGGTTGTTACGGACAGGATCTCAGCGTTTGATGTGGTCCTGCCGGAAGGGGTTCCCTACAAGGGACAGGTGCTGAACCGCATAGCGGCCAAATTTCTGGACGCCACGGCCGACATCCTTCCGAACTGGAAGGTGGCCGTGCCGGATCCGGCTGTCACCATCGGCCACAAGTGTGAGCCTTTCAAGGTTGAGATGGTCATCCGCGGCTACCTCGCCGGACATGCCTGGAGGGAGTACAAGGCTGGAAAGAGAACGATCTGCGGTGTGGCGATGCCGGACGGGATGGTAGAGAACCAGAAGTTTCCTGAGCCGCTTGTGACCCCGACCTCTAAGGCCGCCGAGGGACACGACGAGGACATTTCCAAGGAGGAGATCATCGCCCAGGGGCTTGTCGGACGTGAGGACTACGAGAAGCTTGAGGCTTACACAAGGGCCATCTACAAGCGTGGATGTGAGATCGCCGCACAGCACGGACTGATTCTGGTGGACACCAAGTACGAGTTCGGCAAGAAGGACGGTCAGATCTATCTGATGGACGAGGTGCACACTCCGGACTCCTCACGTTATTTCTACGCCGAGGGCTACGAGGAGAGGCTCGCCAAGGGTGAGCATCAGAAGCAGCTTTCCAAGGAGTTTGTCCGTGAGTGGCTGATGGCCAACGGTTTCCAGGGACAGGAAGGACAGAAGGTTCCGGAGATGACTCCGGAGGTTGTGGCCGGGATCTCGGACCGTTACATCGAGCTTTACGAGCACATCACCGGCGACAAGTTCGAGAAGACTGAATATTCCGCCGAAGCCATCGAGGCCAATGTCAAGGCTTGCCTTGAGGGCTTGAAATAAGAAAGTCGGTCACTGAACCTGTCGAAGTGTCCGACAGCCATGCGGATTTGACACAGACAATGGACGGCCTGAAACGGATATACGCCCGCAACTGCGAGGTGCGAAGGATTGACAGGGCGGTCGCCGAACCGTTCCTTCAATCCTTTCACCGTTTGGGCTACACCAGATGCCGCCACCTCTACGGCCTGTACGTCACACGAGGCGAGGATATTCCTTTAGGCACATTGGTCGCCGTCGCCGGCTTCTCCGCTCCGAGAATATGGCGGAAAGGGGAGCGAGACATCCGTTCCTGCGAATGGGTCCGCTATGCCTCTCTGGAAGGAATCGGCGTGGACGGCGGGATGGGCAAGCTCCTGAAGGCGTTCATCGAGGATGTCAGGCCGGACGATGTGATGAGTTACGCCGACGCGTCCTGGTCAGACGGGGATGTCTATCGTAAGCTGGGATTCTCGCAGGAGGAAGACAAGGTTTTCCCGAATGGAGGCCGAAGTCTGAAGTTTAGACTGAAACTGACTGAATATGAGTAAGAACCGAACATTGTTAGGACGATTGTCAAGGCTGCTTCTGATCAAGCTGCCGTTGGCATTCTTCGTGCTGACTTTCCTGTGGGCGCTTATCCTGAGATGGTGTCCGGTCTATGTCACCCCTCTGATGATCCAAAGGACGATAGAGTACCGCGGAGACAAGAACTATCATATTCATAAGACTTGGGTGCCGTACAAGAGGATCTCTCCCGAGATGGCCCGCGCCGTGATAGCCAGTGAGGACAACCTTTTTGACAAGCACAGCGGCTTCGACTGGAAGGCGATAAAGCAGGCGCAGAAGGAATATGAAAGCGGCAAGCGCCGCCGGGGTGGAAGCACTATCTCCCAGCAGACGGCGAAGAATGTGTTCCTGCTTCCGCACAGGTCGATGGTGCGCAAAGGCTTCGAGGCTTATTTCACGGTTCTGATCGAGTTCCTTTGGAGCAAGGAAAGAATTATGGAGGTTTACCTGAATGTCGCCGAGATGGGCAAGGGAATATTCGGGGTCGAGGCTGCCGCGGAGCATCATTTCGGAACTTCCGCCGCCAAGCTGACACGCCGCCAATCCTGCCTGATCGCCGCCTGCCTTCCTAATCCGCAGAAACGTAACGCCGGCAAACCGTCCTCCTACATCAGCAGGCGCGCCTCCGACATCGCGTCCTTGGAATCCAAGATCGGCTACCCTGACTGGGTCTATCACAAATGATGGCAGTCTGTGCGTTGGGGCATTATTCTGGCCATAACTTCACGAAATCTCGTTAATTTTTTGTATCTTCGTAATTTTGAGGGCATTTGGCATGACCGTGTGGTTGTGCCGGCCTTTGTTGAATGATTTACAAATAATTATAGTTGTTATGAAGATACTAGTGACAGGCGCAGCAGGATTCATCGGCTCAAGGCTGATGGCCAGGCTTGCGGAAAGAGGTGATGAAGTTGTCGGACTGGACAACATCAATGACTATTATGATGTACGTCTTAAGTACGGAAGGCTTAAGGAGAACGGCTTCGACGGGCCTTTCGAGGGCGGTTCCGTGGCCGTGAGCGCAAAGTCCCCGAACTGCCGTTTCGTGAAAATGTCAATCTGCGACAAGGCCGCATTGGACTCACTCTTTGAGAATGAAAAATTCGACAGGGTCGTGAATCTGGCCGCCCAGGCAGGGGTGAGATATTCAATCACAAACCCTTACGTCTATCTTGAGAGCAACCTGCACGGATTCCTGAATATTCTTGAGGCATGCCGCAACTTCGGTGTGGGGCATCTGGTCTATGCCTCATCCAGCTCAATCTACGGGCTCAACGAGAAGGTGCCGTTCTCGGAGGATGACAAGGCTGACTGCCCTGTGAGCCTCTATGGGGCCACCAAGAAGGCTAACGAGCTGATGGCCCATTCATATTCAAAACTTTACGGATTCGCTTCAACCGGGCTTCGCTTTTTCACCGTCTATGGCCCGTGGGGCCGTCCGGACATGTCCCCGATGCTTTTCGCTTCGGCCATAGCCAAAGGTGAACCTATCAAGGTGTTCAACAACGGAGACATGATCCGTGATTTCACCTATGTGGATGACATCGTGGAAGGAACGATCCGTGTGATTGACCATGCCCCGAAGGCTGAGGAATGCGCCCACGGAGTCCCGGCGAAAGTGTATAACATCGGCTGTTCCCACCCTGTCAGACTGATGGATTTCATCAGCGAGATCGAGCGGGCCTACGGCAAGCCGGCTCAGAAAATATTCCTACCGATGCAGGCCGGTGATGTCTATCAGACCAACGCCGACACCACCAAGCTTGAGACAGAACTCGGCTACAAGCCAAGCACGAGCCTTCACGAAGGAATTTCTCGGTTTATGGAATGGTACAAGAGCGACCTTAATCCGCTGAAATAGGACATTGAATATATTCCTGAAGTAGATCTTTGAATATGGGTGACCGGCAGACAGGGCAGATTTCGGAGAACAGCAAGAGGATAGCCAAGAATACCCTTGCGCTGTACTTCCGCATGTTCCTGCTGATGGCGATCGGGCTCTACACTTCCAGGGTGGTTCTTAACGCATTGGGAGAGACTGACTTCGGCATATACGGAGCCGTGGGAGGAATCGTCTCTATGTGCTCACTTCTGTCCGGCTCGTTGGCCTCGGCCATAAGCCGTTTTCTGACAGTGGAGCTTGGTAAGAATGATGTTGCAAGACTACGGGAAGTCTTTTCGATGTCCATCATCGTGATCCTGCTTCTGGCCGCTGTGGTATTTGTGATCGCCGAGCCATCCGGGGTCTGGTATGTCGGAAACGTGATGAACTTGCCTCCAGAACGTGTAGAAGCTGCCAGATGGGTGTTCCAGTTCTCATTGCTTACATTCTTGGTCAACTTGTTGTCCGTGCCCTACAACGCAACTATCATCGCGCATGAGAAGATGAGCGCATACGCCTACATCAGCATTCTTGAAGGAGTCTTGAATCTTACCGTGGCTCTTCTTATAATGCACAGTACGTTTGATCGTCTGAAATATTTTTCGGTGCTGATGTTCCTTTCTGCCGTTGTTGTGAGGTTCACTTATGCTGCGTACTGCAGACGTTTTGACGAGTGCGGACACAAACTAAGATGGAACAAGAGAATATTCCGCCAGATGCTTTCCTTCGCCGGATGGAGTTTCCTCGGAAATGGAGCTTATATGCTTAACACTCAAGGTGTGAACCAGTTGCTGAATGTTTTTTTCGGAGTCTCGCTCAATGCTGCCAGGGAGGTCATGTCCAAGGTTGAGACATCAGTGAACAGGTTCGTCACGAACTTCATCACGGCGATAAATCCGCAGATAATGAAATCCTACGCTGCAGGAAACTATGAGTATATGTACCATCTGGTTTGCAGAGGGGCAAAATATTCTTACTTCCTTCTTTGGATTCTCGTTCTGCCGCTGGTGCTGGAAACCCCCGCCATCCTTCGTCTCTGGCTAAAGAATGTCCCTGAATATTCAGTTGTATTCGTCCGGTTGTCATTGGCTACCGCCTTATGCAACACGCTTGGTCACACTTTTTTAGCTGCTGTCAACGCAACAGGTAATGTTGGCCGGTATCAGACTTGGGTCACTATTGTCGGAGGTCTGGTCTTTCCTTTGTCTCTGGTGGCGTTCAAGTTGGGATGTGAGCCACAGACAGCCTTCTACATTTATTTTCTGGTGTATTTTGTCCTGATTTTTGTCCGTCTGGTTATTGTGTCCGGACATATTGGCATGCCGAAGTCTTTGTTTGTCAAGGAGGTTTTCATGAGGATAATCCCAGTCACACTGCTTTCGGCCGCTGTTCCTTCAATTTTGGTGTGCGAAATGTCTCCGTCTGTCTGGAGAGTCCTGATTGTCAGCCTTGTCAGCGTTTGCAGTGTGGCTGTGACGGTGTATTTCACAGGACTGACCGATGGAGAAAAGGCTTTTGTCATCAGAAAAATCAAGAATATCAGCAAGATAAAAGTATTGTCATGAACACACATTATACAGTCGAAAAAAACGTTCTGATTCTGATTAGTCTTCTAAAGCGGAACGGAATAAGAAAAGTCATCGCTTCCCCTGGAACCACGAACATCACGTTTGTGGCCAGTCTGCAGAGCGATCCTTTCTTCCAAATGTATTCAGCGGCGGACGAGCGCTCTGCGGCGTACATGGCCTGCGGCTTGGCGGAGGAAAGTGGAGAGCCGGTGGTGATAACCTGCACTGGAGCCACGGCGTCACGAAACTATATTCCAGGAATGACTGAAGCATATTACCGGAAACTACCTGTGCTTGCGGTCACGTCCATGGCCGGACGTTCGAAAATCGGAAATCTCAATCCACAGATAATCGATCGTTCCAGGATTCAGAAGGATGTCTCGGTTTATTCAGCCTTCCTTCCTTTTGTCCATGACTGTGAGGATGAAAGGCTATGTGTTCTGACAGTGAACAAGGCGATGATCGCGCTTCGGGCCGGCGGAGGGGGACCGGTGCATCTTGATGTGGAGACAAGAATCTCCACGGATTTCTCAGTCATGGAGTTGCCGGACGTTCCCAAAATTGATTATTATGAATATGACGACAAATTACCGACAGTCCCAGAGTGTAACGTCTGTGTCTTCATCGGATCTCATCTTCCATGGAAAGAGGATGAACAGAAGGCCTTGGAGGATTTTTGTGACAGATATGACGCGGTCGCTTTTTGTGATCTGACATCGAATTATTCAGGACGGTTCGCTGCGAGGGCGGCGGCTGTTTTCTCACAGAAGTACATCCATACTTCACTTCTCAGGCCTGACCTGCTGATTCACATCGGAGAGGTCTCGGGTGATTACTACACATGGAAATCATTGAAACCAAAAGCTGTGTGGCGCGTCAGCCGGGATGGGGAACCAAAGGATGCTTTCGGAAGTCTGACCAAGGTTTTCAATATGTCCGAGAAGTTCTTTTTCCGGAGTTATTCAGACATGAAGGCACCGTCTGCTCCATCCATGAAAATGACTGGAATAGAAAAGGAATATGAGGCAGTGCTCTCATCTGTTCCGGAACTGCCTTTCTCCAATCTTTGGGTCGCAAGGCGTCTTTCCGGCGCGCTGCCTTCCAGGGCAGTGCTTCATCTTGGCATACTCAACTCGTTAAGAAGCTGGAATTTTTTCAGACAAGATCCATCAGTAAAAGTGTTTTCCAATGTCGGCGGATTCGGAATAGACGGCGGATTGTCCTCGTTGGTGGGTTCATCTTTGGCCTCTCCTGAAATTTTGCATTTCGGTGTTTTCGGTGATCTCGCATTCTTTTATGACATGAACTCGTTAGGTAACAGACACATAGGAAAGAACATCAGAATCTTGCTGATAAACAACGGCAAAGGAACCGAATTCAGAAACTACAGCCATCCGGCTTCGATGTGGGGGGACGATGCCGACGCATACATCGCCGCCAGTGGTCATTATGGGAATAAATCTCATGAGTTGGTCTCTCATTATGCCCAGGATCTTGGCCTTGAATATCTTTCCGCATCAAATGCGGAAGAGTTCAATAGTGTTTCGGAGAGATTTGTCTCGCCTTCGTTGTCCCGTTCCATGGTGCTGGAGGTTTTCACGGACAGTGAGGACGAGAGCCGGGCTTTGGAAATGTTCGGCAATGCCGTTGGACCGGATGCAAAGGATAAGGCCAAGGATTTGATCAAGAGTGTGTTCGGGAAGGATTCCATCAACCGTATTAATAAATTGATAGGAAAATAGATTATGGGAAAGACTTTGACGAGAGCGATTGACTATATATTCAAAGGCATTCCGAAAGTGAATGTCAAGGTCGATGTTGGGATGGTGGAACCTTCTAACATATTGAAAGGGAAAAAGATCCTGATAACGGGTGGTGGAAGAGGTTTGGGTTTCGCGATAGCTAAGAAGTGTGTCGCCGAGGGAGCGGAAGTGCTCATCTGCGGGAGATCTTCACAAACCCTTGAAAAGGCAGCCTCGGAATTGGGCGATTGCCTTTATTCTGTTTTCGATGTGACAGATTACGAGCATATTCCTTCGTTTGTCCAAGAGTGTTCCCGGAAACTTGGAGGACGGATTGATGTCCTTGTCAACAATGCTGGAATATCCTTGCATGAGGGAAGCATCTACGATGTGACATTGGAAGGATTTGACGCTCAGTTCGGAACCAACCTGAAGGGACCATACTTTTTGTCGAAGGCATTTCTGAATAATTTCAAGGCTACCGGTAATTCAGGAGGAAGCATAATATTCGTGACATCTGAAAGGGGACTGTACTGCGACGACCAACCCTATGGCCTCACCAAGGCGGCGGTTTGCAGTCTTACTCAGGGACTTGCGCGCAGAGCGTTGAAGGATGGCGTTCGGGTCAATGCGGTCGCTCCCGGGGTGACGGTTTCGGACATGACTGGTGTTGACAGGAACGGAAATCTTTTTAGACCGGGAACTTCGGGCGGACGTGTGCTGCTTCCGGAAGAGATTGCCGAGACGGTCGTGTTTTTGATCTCTGACGCGTCAAGGTCAATCAATGGAGCCATTATTCCATGCAATGAGGGCAATCACATTAGATGTGACTGGTAGCTATGAGAATAGGAATCCTGACATTTCACTATGCGTGCAACTACGGGGCGATGTTGCAGACTTACGCCACGCAGGAGTTCTTGCGCTCGATGGGACATGATGTCTGTGTGGTTGACTATCGCAACAAGTCAGTAGAGGAAGGCTACGCTGCCTGGAACTTCAAGATAGACTTGCTGAAGACTTTGCCAAGAGCCTTCTCCAGGGCGATGAGGAATAGCCGGTTCAGACATTTCATGAAAGAAAGTCTGGTGTTGTCAAAAGATCCGTTTGACAGTTTTGATGTGTTGCTGTTCGGCAGCGATCAGATCTGGAATGAAATGATCACTGGCGGATTTGACAAGATATATTGGGGAGATTTTACTACCAAGGCTAGAAAAGTCGCTTGGGCTGCCAGCGCCAACGTCCTGTCTTTCTCGGACATGGAATATGCCGCGAAATGCCTGTCTGGATTTCATGCGATAAGCGTCAGGGAGGATTCTTTGAAGGAATTGGTCAGCGGTATGACATCGGTTCCGGTCAAGTGTATTCAGGATCCGACCTTGATGCTGGGCGAACGGGAATGGAAGGCATTGGCCGGCCCCGTCAAGGATGGGGGATATGTCTTGGCTTATCCGATGCTTTGTGATGAATTGGTGATAAAGACCGCCGGCGCGATCGCTGGAGCAAAAGGACTACGGCTCGTGATACTTTCCAAGAATGCATTGTACCGACCGTATAAGAATATGGTGCAATGGGCTGGACCGGAGGAGTTTGTGTCGTATTTCGCAGGAGCGTCCCATGTTGTCACATCATCATTTCACGGAACGGCTTTTTCGATCATATTCAGAAAAAAGTTCCTATCGGTCGTAGAACCTGGTACAAGGAATCTTCGTGTGGAGTCATTGCTTCGAAAGATGGGGCTTGAGAACCGGCTTTCTGACGGTTCGGACATGTATTCCATCGACTTGCCTATAGACAATGATAAGATAGGTATGGCCTTGGACGGGTTAAGGCAGGAGGCTGTTGATTTCTTGAAAGCATCAATGTCATGACAAAGAACGGCAAGATAACGGTTCTGTATGTGAACCATGAGGATAACGTTGTCGGTGGGGCTTCCTGGTCGCTCGTCAATCTCATCAGGTCGGTCAATGAGTATGTCATTCCGGTCATTCTGTTGAGGTCGGAGGGACCTGTGGCCGACTTTTTCCGATCCAAAGGCTACGAGTGCATTGTTCATTCATTCAGGCGCTTGACATACAAAGGGGGAGTCTTGAAAAGGACATTGCGTTTTCTTCCTCACCTTGTGACGAACACCTGGATCAACCACAAGTGTGTCAAGGATGTGTCCAGACTTCTTGCAGGCAGAAACGTCAGCATTGTCCACAGTAACTCGGGTGTCATCGACATCGGGCTGGCCTTGGCGGAAAAACTTGGCGCGAGGCATGTCTGGCATATTCGTGAATATTTTGACCTGGGCTTGAACGCCAGACCTTTCCGAGGATTCGGAAGGTGGAATGTGGAACTTCGCCGCTCTGATGCTGTCATTTTGATTTCCAACGGTTTGCGGGAGCATCTTGGGCTAAAGGACTGTCTGTCGGCATACTGCTTCCCTGATGCTGTGCGTTCTAAGAATGATGTCGTCCTTGATACAGAAAAAGAAAAGTATTTCCTTTTCTGTGCTGGTGAGATGGGGGCAGTGAAACGTCCGGAAACAGCCATTAGGGCATTCGGCGGATCCGGTTTGGCGGCCAAAGGGTATTCGCTGGTCTTCACGGGAAACTGTCGTGAAGAGAGAAAGGCCGGCCTGATGGAGGTGGCGAAAGAGGCCGGTGTGGAAAACAATGTCGAGTTTAGGGGCTATGTGGCTGACATCAGGTCTCTTATGTCCAAAGCTACAGCCTATCTCATGTGTTCTGAGTTCGAGGGGTTGGGGCGTGTGACCATTGAGGCGATGTTCTACGGCTGTCCGGTGATTGCCAGAAGGTCTGGAGGCACTTTGGAGATAATCACTGACAGGCGGAACGGTTTCTTTTTTGACACGGTTGAGGAATGCTCGGGACTTATGAATATGCTGGCGTCGGCTCTGCCGCTTGACGTTGTCCGCGAGGCCCAGAAAGATGCGGTGGCCCGTTATTCTGAAGAGGAATACGGCAGTGAGATAATGCGTGTATATGATGTTTTGACAAAATGATAGGCGTTATAGTTATTAATTATCACAGTGAGGAGAAGACGATAGAGTTCGTGAGGACTGAACTTGCGAAGATCCGGTCGGATTATGCTGTGGTGATTGTGGACAACGGTAGCACGGAACTAAGCAGGGACCGTCTGCTGGAGGCGTTCAAGGGGGCGGACCAGTACGTTTTCGTGGTGCCGTCCGAAGAGAATCTTGGCTTTGCCAAAGGCAATAATCTTGGGGCGGAAGTCGCTGTGAACCAGTTCAATCCTGATGTGCTTCTGTTCGCCAACAATGACATCCGGCTTGGAGAGCCGGACGTGGTGGAGAGGATGGCGGACAAACTGAGATCCTTGGAAGGGGTCGGGGCATTGGGGCCGAAGGTCGTGGGACTTGACGGCAGACTCCAGAGTCCGGAACCTTTCATCAGCTTCTGGGACAGGCATGTGGCCCTTTACTGGGGCGGGCTGTTCTCCTCGAAGTCCAAGGCATGGTGGGAGGATTATTCCCAGACCGCCGGGGAGGGCTGCCATTACAGGGTTTCGGGTTCGTTCTTCATGGTCAAGGCCGCAGACTATCGCGCTTGCGGCGGGATGGATCCCAATACCTTTCTCTATGCGGAGGAAATGATTCTGTCCGAAAGGCTTAAGAGGATAGGAAAGGGTGTTTACTACTACCCTGAAGTCTCGGTCGTTCATGAACATGGGGCGACCACGAGGAAGTACTACGACAAGGTCAGGGTGCGGGAACTCAAGTATCAGAGCGAGAAGTACTACTATAGGACCTACATCGGGACTCCGGCGTGGCAGTTTCTGGTGGCGGACCTGACATATTCATTGAAAAAATTGCTGAAGAGGTAGGTTATGAGAAAGAAGATTTACGTGTCGCCGTCGGCTAACAGGAAAAACGGCTATCCGAACCGCTACTTCGTCTTTTTGAAGGAGAATCTGGCTGAGTATTTCGATGTGCTTGACGCGGACAACGAGCCATACCTGACGCAGGGGTGGGCGTTGCTGAAACATTCGTTCAAGGCTGACATATTCCTGCTCAGTTTCGTGGAGACGATAGCTTTCCACAAACTGGCTTTCGCGCAGTACTTGATGGTACGGCTTAGTTTTTTGATAATGAGGTTGAGGCACAAAGAGATCGTATTCATATTCCATAACCCTCGTCCGCACAAGGGGGAGAATTGGATGTCGAGGTCGCTGACGAAGGTTCAGTTGCTTCAGTCGTGCCTTGTCGTCTCGCATTCCGGAGAGACCGCCGCGTTCGCGAGGGCTTTGATTTCTGAATATGGCGGCTCGCCTGACAAGGTGCGTTATGTCTGCCATCCGGTCGCAGTCGCCGGTGATGATGGTTCTGTTGTCGCCGAGGCTGATGATGGCTTTGCGCCTTCCTTGAAAACAAGACGTTCCGGCAGGTCTGATGAGATTTTGATTTGGGGAAATATCCTTCCGTACAAAGGAGTGCTGGAGTTTATTTCCAGTCCGGCCGTGAGGGTCGCCGGGCTTAATGTCCGCATAGTCGGCCGGTGCAAGGATCCAGGAATGGCAAAAGACATCGAAAAGGCTGTGGCCGAGTGCGATTCCGTCGAGTTTGTCGGCTCTTATTCCAATGGTTCTGAGTCTCTTCGCTCGAAGATTATTTTCGAGAACAGAGCCGCTGACTTTGATGAACTTGCATCTTTGGTCAGTTCCAGCAAGTTTGTGTTGTTTCCGTATCTGCCAGGCAGTGTGTCAAGTTCGGGTGTGCTGATGGACACTCTGGCAATGGGAGGAAATCCGGTAGGGCCGGCGGTAGGGGCGTTCGCTGATCTCTCCAGGGAGAATGTTTGTTTTGTCTATGGTTCTGAGGCCGAGATGATCGAGATCCTGAAGTCAGACCGGAGCGTCAATCCTGGAGTTCTCCGTGATTTCATCGCCCGCAACACATGGCACTCCTACGCCAAGTTCTTCGCGGACTTTTTTGCCGGTCGGTGAAGCTTCATCAATGTTCCCAAAAGATATTTTGGAGGTTATCTTTTGGATGAAATAATTAACCGCATGGTTGTATTTCAGTGATATTTTGGAATAATGGATTAATTTTTGATATCTTTGCCACTGTTTGAAAGTTGAACAATTAATATTCATTTTGATTATGAAGAAAGTATTTTCATTTATCCTTGCGGCATCCATGATGCTTATAGGAACCGCTGCCATCGCGCAGCCATCACTCGGCATCGGCTACCTTAACTCTACGGACAAGGCAAAGTCCGGCAGCACGACCAAGACCACTAATCTGAGCGGCTTCTATGTAGGCGGATCCTATAACATTAACCTTGCCGGTTCTTTTGGCGTGGCTCCGGGACTGTACTATGGTCTTGCTACCAAGAGTGATGCGGACAGCTATTTCGGCATCAACACTAATGTTGACGTTACAGAACACTATCTTTCCATCCCTGTGATGTTCAATGCGGGCCTTACCTTCGCAGACGGCATTGTCGGCAGGGTCTACGCCGGTCCTTCGCTGGCTTATGGTATTGCTTCCGACACCAAGGTGAAGGGATCCATCGCCGGTTTCTCAAAGGACACCAAGATCAACAACTATGGTGACGACTATCACTACGGACGTTTCGATGTCATGCTCGGCGGCGGTGTGGCAGTCGAGTTCTTCGACATGGTACGCTTCAATGTCGGCTATGACTACGGTCTCGTGAACCGTTACACCGGTGACGGCGACATAACCCGTCACAGGAGCCAGTTCAACATCGGTGTCGCCTACCTCTTCTAAAGTCAACTTTGTTTATTTGACGATAAGTGGTCAAGGATTCTTTCCTGACCACTTTTTTTGTTGAGATAGGTCGGACGGAGCGGCATTGGTTTTCTTAGCCAATTTCAAAAATCCCTGTATGTTGTTTTAGAGTGTGTTCAACATATTCATGATAGACCTTGTGTCCGGATTTACTATCCATCATTTGCAGTTGGCGGGAACGCTAGTGCGTCACGTAGTCCTCTCTGTGGCATGATAGCGTTCCTGACGAGGCATCAGAGAGTTGTGTCGGGAACACTGAATATGCCTGCAAGGCATTCAGTACAAGAATCGTGTTCCCTTCAATTGCAAAAGCTCTCTCATGTCCGAGAATGGCTTGGCTCTCGGGATTGTTTTTTTGGACATAGTCAGTTTAGGTGGTATTACGCACGGCCAGTTGAGTTGATTTCTTAACATCGTAGGTTCAAGGGAGGCTTTCAGCCATGGGATTGGCGGCCGAACACCTGAGACAGTAACTCTTTGTCAAGCAACATGACCCTTGCCAGCTGTGGAATAGAATAGGTCCGGCGGTTTCCCCATAGTTTCTGGGCCACGGCCATGCGTTCGTCCATGCTTGCTTTGCTGACGGAATCCCTGCCGAACAAAGAACGGCAAAGTTCACGTGCCTCATCCCTGAGCGCCTTGTCGGACCTGTCCTGCAGTAGACTGTTCGAGGACTCCCGATCGATCTGAGCCTCAATGTCTTTCTTTTGATGAAGGAAAGCGAGAAAAGCCCTGATTGACATGAACAACCTTTCGACTACATCCCAGTTAAGATAGGAATGCGGGATAATCATTCCGGAATCATCGTATCTCCAATCGGATGGAAGCTTGACTTTTGTATTGAACATAGCCTTGCGCTGCCTTACACTGAGGCTTCCGATACAGGTCCCATAGCTTTCGGTCACGTTGTGATCCACGAATAGGATGTCACCGGGTCCCCAGCGGTAGCGCCATGGCGCTTGAGGGAAGCCTGCCGCGATACTGTTACGATAGACGTAGATGATCTTGTTTTTCAGTTCCGTTTCCGTTTCGATCCCATCAATTGAGATGTCTATTCCTTTGGGAATATATTCCTTGCGCCCTGTCTTTTTCATCCAGGTCTCAAGCTGGCGCTTTATGAAGCGTCTCATTCTCTCGCAGTCTTCCGGCCGGCCACGGACAATCTCGTGAAAGTGTGTCCCCATGACCTGTATCATCAGTAAACTTACATCGCAGGCATGGGCTGCTATGGGGAGAAGGTTCATGCCGAAGATGCGGTCTTCCTCGGTCTCAAAAAGGTTCTTGACTGAGTGTCCGTTAGAGTAGATGTGGGCATAAAACCCTTCCAGAGGCTTGTCTATCCAGCCGTTGATGCTTTGTGTGGTCATAATGAAGTTTTTTAGTTGTTTGGGTTACTTTTTTAGCCGGGAACACCGGTTCACGACCTGCGGCAGGTCACTGTGGCAATCGAAACAAATTTATGAATATTATCACATATCTTCAAGCTTTCCATGAAAATAAGTCTCATTATCTACAATGCTGTATCAAACGTAGTAGCCAGACTGGAAGTCATCAGATTATGTCGGCCCAAAGATTTCCCGTAACCTTTTTTCATGCTCCTCAGGGCTGTCGCAAAGTGACTGTGGGTAGGAAGTTGGTGATTGAAGCGAATTAAAGAGCCCTTTTATCACCCTTCTCTTTGAAATTGGCGGGAACGCTAATGTGCCTTGCGTGGGTTTCAGCAACATGGTGTCGTTCCCGAAGAGGTGTTAGAAAGTTGTGTCGGGAACACTGAATATGCCTGCAAGCCATTTAACTGTTGACTACTGTTCCCGTCAACTTCAAAAATATGTCGTCCCATAAGGTGAAGGCTAGGGAATTGACGGGATTGCTAATAGGCAGCGGCAAAATACAGGGTTCATCAAGGTGAAAGGTTACGAGGTCACTTCATGGTGAGGTAGTGGCGGCGGAGGGGTTCGGGGAACTTCTCGATGGAGTAGCGGAGCATCGTGCGGGGCATCGAGGTGGCATATTCATCGAGAAAGAGTTCGAGGCGGCGCCGGTCGCGCTTGCCGGCTTCGCGGAGCATCCAGCCGACGGCCTTGTGCATCAGGTCGTGCTTATGGGACATCAGCTTGACAGCCAGAGAGTAAGTGTCGTTGAACTCGCCGTTCCGGATCAGAGTCAGAGTCGAGACGATGGCGATTCTCTGCTCCCACAGCAAAGTGCTGTCCGCCAATGAATATAACCGCTCCCGCTCCTGTGGGTTCTCAAGAAGATAGCCACCGACAATGGATGGAGCGGTCAGGTCGACCAGATCCCAGTTGTTGATTCCGGAGGTGTGTGAAAGATAGAACTCGAAAACCTCTTTCGGGACGGATTTCCGGCTCTGCTGCACGAGGATTATAAGCGCACATAGACGGGCTTCGTGCCAAGGAGAACCTAGCAAGGCCTCTATGTCGAACAACGATGCGAACAGATTCTTTTTCGCCACGGCCCTGACATCCGGCACGACCACACCCAGAAAACGGTCGCCTTCACCATATTCGCCGACTCCACACTTGAAGAACCGTGGCAGCACGACGCGCTTCTCCTCTGAATGAAGCGCATCCAGTTCAGCGGTCACCCTTTCAGCGAATGTTGTTGGATTCTGTTCCATTGTTGTCCTTATGAAGAAAGCTTACAGTCTGGTCCAGGTCACGGTTTCGGAGAAGCCCATCTTGGAGCCCTTTAGCGAAAGGGTCTTGGAGTCCGAGAACCAGGCTTTGAGGGAGGCGTTGATGCCTCGCACTGGGTCATAGATGTTGGCTCCACTCCAGACTTTGGCAGAAGCGTCATATTTCAAACCTTTGAATATCACGATTTTGTCACAATCGACATTCCTCAGCGACTTGTCCGGATTCTTGGCGTCCTTGCGGACAGATCCATCTTTCTCTGCCCTGTTCTGGACCCAGAAGACCTGTGCGGTGTAGGAGCCGTCGGCATTTTTGAAAACCTTGACCTTGCTTTTCTCGCCTTTATGATCGACAAGGTAATCACCGATGATGTTGTCTCCGGCCGCGTTCGGATCTTCTGCACTCGCAGATGTTTCCGTAAGGCTGGTTTCAGGTGCGGCCAAACATCCATTATAGTTTTTGATTGTCAATTCCATGCGTGAACCTGCGGCCTGAACAGGACCACAGAACGTAAACAGTGTGATGGCAGCGCAGAGCAAGCCGAAATCCTTTGACTTCATATTCATGAAAATTAATATGTTGGTATAATAATTGTCCGCTTCGTTTTTGGCGCGGCGATGGTACTGTTGCCATTTCTGTGCCGAGGGCTTGAAATCTCGACAATTTGAGTTAATTTTGCCGCGATATGAACAACGGACTTATTATTCTGGACTTTGACGGTACCCTTTGCGATACCAGAAATACCATTGTCAAGACGCTTCAGATGACGATGGAGAAACTTTGCCTGCCAGTGGCTGATGAATATGCCTGCGCGGCGACAATCGGACTTCCTTTGAGTGAAAGCTTCAAGACTATGTTCCCGTCGTTGACGGAGGGGCAGGCTCAGGAGTGCGCCGAGGCGTACAGGGACATATTCGAGGAGAACAAGAAACTGCTCGCTCCTAAGGTTTTTCCTAATGTGCCGGAAACTCTGGCGGAACTTCGCAGAAGGGGCTTCGTGTTGACAATCGCTTCTTCCCGTTCTAATCATTCGCTCATGGATTTTGTCATGACTTTCGGTTTTGACAAGGAGATCTCGCTTGTGCTTGGGGCGGATGACGTGACGAAAGCCAAGCCGGATCCGGAACCTGTCCTTCTGACTTTGAAAAAACTGGGATTCAGCGCATCCCGGACATTGGTTGTCGGCGACATGCCTTTTGACATCCTGATGGGCCGCGGGGCCGGCGCCAGGACTTGCGGTGTCACCTATGGCAACTCCACGCGCGAGGAACTGCAAGGCTCCGGTGCTGATTACGTCATTGATGATTTCGCTTCTCTTATGTATTTGGATTGGTTGTGATTTTGCTTGTGAGAGCGGCGAAAAAAGAAAAACCTGAATTTTGCACGGTGGACCAAAATTCAGGTTTTTATTTTTCGCCGCCTTTGTGCTCGAATGGTTAAGTTATTTATAACCGGACTATGCACTTTAGGCTTGTGCCTGATAACAGGTACTTTTTACTCTATGACTTGCAAATCCATAAGAGTGCACCAATAGACAGCGAAAAAATCAAACGTCAAATTTTGGTAACGTGCAAAATTTGACGTTTGCCTTTTTTTCGATGTCGCCTACACATAAAGTCGCTTTGCCTTTTCTACACTTCGTCACTTCGACAGGCTCAGTGACCACAACACATCTGAATGGTAATCCAGAGAGAGGAAACACTATTTTCCACTCGGGATGATGATCTTGTAGGTGTGGCCGGCCTTGTTGAGCAGTTTGTTGTCCCTAAGCCAGAGATTGGCCTCTTTCAGCTGGTAATAGGTCACACCGTGCTCTTCGGCGAAATCCACCAGACTGGCTATCGCCCCGCTTACAGTGACAACCTCCTTAGGAGAATAGCAAGGATATTTCTCGAAATCATTCACATTGAACCCGAAAGCGGCCGGAGTCTCGAAAAACATTTTGGCGGAAAGCACCCTGAACATATAACGAGAGGTCTCCTCGACCATCCAAAGATCAAGGGCGGATTTCTGCCTCTGGTCGGAGAGGCGGCGGGATATTCCTCCCTGCCCGGCGTTGTAGCTTGCCGCCACAGTCATCCAGTCCCCGTACTTCTCGTACGCCCTGCGAAGGTACTTGCAGGCCGCCACAGTCTCTTTCTCGATGTTGTAACGCTCGTCCACCTCGGCGTCAATGATGAGGCCATATTCCTTACCCGTCGTCTTTGTGAACTGCCAAAGACCAGCCGCGCCAGCCGATGAATATGCCTTAGGGTTGAGGTTGCTCTCGATCGCCATGAGGTACTTAAGGTCGTCCGGGATGCCGTTCTGCCGGAGTATCGGCTCGACCATCCTGAAATAGCGGTCGGACTTCTTCAGCATCAGGATCGAGTTGGAGTGCATGTAGGTGAACGAGATCAGTTCCCTGTCCATTCTTTCGTAGAGGTCGCTTCTGTCGAACCGCACCGTGTCTCCCGCGAATATGATCAGCCGAGGGACGGCTGGAGCCCTGAAATGAAGTTCTTCCTGAGGATATACCTGTGCTGTTAAGCTGAAAGCACAGCCGGCCAGAAGTGTTATGGCCACTGCCGTGCGTCTGAATATTCTTAAAGTTGATGATGTCATTGATCCGGAGTTTTTCAAACCAAGACAAATTTAGTGAAATGAATTTGATTAATGAATATGACAAAACGAAAAAGACCGGATTCCCGTTTGTTGAGTCCGGCCTTTCATATTCATTGGAAAACTCTATCTTGTCAGAACCGCCTTCTCTCCGAGGAAAGAGGCATCCTGAGTGTTCATCTGGGCTTTTGTGGTTGTTCCGAACGGCTCGAGAGTGAGGGCGTTGTAGGTTTTGGAGCCTACGCTCTGCCTCAGGTAGGATGAGCCGGTGGCGTTCTCGGTGCTGAACAGCAGGAATTGGTAGCTGTTGACAGCCGCGCTGGCGTAAGGGCTCGGGGTCATGTGGATCACACCGTCTATGAAACCAAGGGCGATGCTGTTGGCTCCCCAGTAGATGGACAGGCCGTCAGAGAAGCCGAGGGTGACATAGTTGCCTTTGTAGCGGCCCAGTTTCTGCGGCTCGATGATGATCGAATGACTTTCCAGGTCGAAGTACGCTTTCACGTCAGGAGTGAAGTCACTGGTGTTGGACAAGCCGCTGATCGTGACATCGTTGCCGCCGAGACTGTAGATGTCCACACGGAATGACTCTTCAGCGGATGAGGACGCCCCGTCAACCGTGGCCGAGGCCTTGAACGCTCCGATGAAATCCTCCACCGTCTTGCTCTGGTCGAAATCCGCGGAAGTGTAGCCCTTTGTGGAGGCAGTCTTCTGAACAAAGGATGTGTCTCCAAACTCATTGACAACGCAGACGCACAGAGTGTAGGTCGTGCCTTGTTTGAGGGTGTTGAAGACAGTCGCGAAACCTTCGTCAGAGTTCAGTTTCTGGACGAACTCCTCGTTGACCTCGTTGCCTCTTTCCCACGCGATCTCAGCCGCGCTCTGGCCAAGGTTCCTGACCATGTAGTCAAGGAAGTCCGTCCTCATGCAGAGGTACTTGAGTGACACGGCGTTGTCCGCCTGCATATCCCAGAACAGGGTCGTGTAAGGGGAGTAAAGAGTGTTGGACTCGTCACTTCTCCACTCGAACTTGTTGACCTTAGGAAGGTACTTCCCGTCAGGATCGCAAGTGAACCTCTGCATGTAGAGGATAGTGGCGGTTGACGTGGAGTCGTAGGCGAGAGCCACAGCCGTGCAGTTTCCGGAGCCGACGTTCCATAGTTCTGAACTGTCATCGTACAAGGTGAGGATAGGAGCGCTTCCCGGTGTCTTGTCCTCGGAGAGCAGCTTCTTGATCTCCTCTTGACGGGAGGAATTACCGGTGATGTCACCGCTTACCACGGTCGCCTTGTAGAACTTGGCATATTCATTCTTGTAGAAAGAGATCCTCGGAGCCTTGAAGCCGGTCTCCGTGGTCTCGATGCCGTCGAACGAGATCTCCACAACAGGTGTCTTGTCCTCGTTGCCGTCGAACGTCAGTGTCTCGTTGCCCTGGGCGAAATAGCCGGCAGAGACGTAGTAGATCAGGTAGAACGAGAACGTGCCCTTGCCGTCGTAGGTGCATGGGTAGGAGTTGTACGCGGCCTTGCTGCCGGTGTACTCCGCCATGTCGGCCACTTTGACATATTCATTGTAATTGGAGTTGTAGTAGCCTATCGACTGTGCCGGCACGGTGCAGGAGTTGTCATCGTTGAGGATGAACTTGAATGACACCCCGCTCGCCCAATCATTGACTTTGAATATGTTGGCTCCCACCGCTTTCTCCACCTCAAGCCCGGAGTCGCGCCCGGTGTAGAAGGCGTTGTAGTGGTAGGTGGCGGTCTGTGGCACCTTTGCGCCGCTCTCGTCGGTTCTGTAGTAGGTTTCCCACTCAAGGGCGTAGGAGACGCTCAGGGTAATCTTGTCCGAGAACTGGGTGACATACGCTCCGTTCCCTGCCTCCTCCTGGCGGTCGGAGATGAGAATCGTGGCGTTGAGAGAGGAACCGGCGAGAAGCCTGCCAAGGTTCACTTCAACGGGAATCTTCACGGAATAGCTTCCGTCAGGGATGGTGACGGTCTCCGGAACGGAGAAAGAGTCCTCGTTCTCGCCTTTCTTCTGGAGACCCACGGACAGTTCGCCCTTGTCGCTCGGGCGGGCCAGCTCAATCTCGATCGTGCCGGTCTCTGTTCCCTGAGGAAACTCCTTTGTCAGGGATGACTGGATGAAGTGGATCTCCTTGGCGTCCTCGGAACCAGGGCTGTAGATGGTACCGTTCTGCTCCTTGTCGCAGCCGGCCGCCAAAAGCAGCAGCGATGCCGCGAGGCATGATATTGTTTTTGAATATTTCATTGTGTCTAAATGCTATCAAGGGTTCTGATCTTCTTCGTTGATGTTAGGGTTGGCGTCGAGCTCGTCCTTAGGGATGGTCAGCACCCAATCGTAGGTGTCGGCCTTGGTGAGGTCGATGCCGTTCCTCTTCATGGCTGAGATGCATTCCTCGGCGAATCCGTCCTCGGTACGGCGGTCGATGCCTTGGCCGGTACGGCGCACATCGAAGACGCGGCCATATTCACCCCAAAGTTCCACTCGCCTCTGGATCAGGATGTTCTCGAGCAGGGAACCTGTCCATGTGGTCGTGGTCGCCCCGAGGTAGGTGCCGGAGTAGTTGTAGGCGTTGTACTTAGGGTTTCTCTTCGCCATCACCTTGTTCATCAGGTCGCGTGCCTCATCCTGGTTTCCGAGCCTGAGCGCGGCCTCGGCGGCCGTGAAGTACATCTCCTCGACCCTCATGTAGATGTAGTCTCCGAGCCAGGACTGGACATTGGAGAACGCGAACTTCTTGGAAATATAAGGGGATTCCTTGTCGGCCGGGTCCCACCATCTGAGCCGGATGTCACCTGAACCGATGTGGTTGTAGAGCTGCTTGTTGATCAGCTTGGGAGCGGACTTCGCGTAGGCTCCGTCGGCGTTGTCCATGTGGGTGAAGAATCCGGCATAGGCTCCGGACTGCTCGGAAGTCTCGATTCCGGCTCCCCACATCACGTTGCCGTAGCTGATGGAGTTCATGCCTCCCATAAGCTCGTTCTCGCCTCCGATCTCGTATGCACCTCCATCGATGACCTGGGACGCCGCCTTGTAGGCTCCTTCCCAGTCACCTTCGGCGAGACAGACGCGGGACTTGATGCCCAGCGCGACATATTCATTGATGTGGGACTTGTTGCCTTTGTTCAGGGTTGAAGCCTCACCCTTGGAGAGACGCACGATGGCAGAGTCTATGTCGGAGTCGATCCGCGCATAGACAACCTCAAGGTTCTCCCTCGGCTTGCCCTCTGTTCCGATTGAGGTCGGCTCAGTGTAAACAGGCACTCCGGGGTCGCTCCAGCGGTACTTGTCTGTCAGCGGATTGTAAGGGGCTCTTGCGAACCATGTCGCAAGGTTGAGGTAGGAGAGCGCCCTGATTGCATAAGCCTGTCCAACGACGTATGACACGTCAGCGGAGCCTCCGCCCATCGTCTCCTTGGCCGCTATGACGCTGTTGGCGTTGGCGATCCACTTGTAGTTGGCGTACCAGACATCGTAGGACCTGAACGCCGAGGATGTGTACTGGTTCTTGACATTGTAAACATGGTCGTACCAGAACCATCCGTTGCCTTGGGACTGCATGATGAGGTCGTCTCCCATTGTCTCCTGGGCGAGGTTGTAGGCGGCGATACCGAAACTCTGATGGGTGTTGCCGGTGGTTGACCATCCGGCGGTCCACATCGAACGGTAGATTCCGTTGATGGAGGTGATGGCCGTGGAAGCCTCTTTCATCAGCTCCTCTCCGGAGCCGGAATCCGTAGGGTTGAACTCAAGCATGTCGCTGTCGCAGGAAACGGACGCGATGGCGAGAGCCGCAAGAATATATAGTTTCTTTCTCATTGAATATCCTCCTAGAATTGAATGTCAATGCCTGCCACAATGGCTCTCGACGGGGTGTAGGAATATGACACACTACCTGTGAAGTTGTACTGTGGATCCATGCCGTCGAGGTGGTTGAACATGGCGATGTTGTCGGCGGTGAGGAAGAGCCTCAGGGCGCTGATCTCCATCTTTGAGAGCCAGTTCTTAGGGAACGTGTAACCAAGCGTGATGTTCTTGATCGCGAAATATGAAGCGTTGATGAGGGCGGAGTTATTCGCCGGGGCGGATCCACCGATCTCAACCATAGGGACATCCGTCACGTCACCCGGCTTCTGCCATCTGCGCAGGACGTTCTTGTGCCAGTTGTTGCCGGCGTACTGAACGTTCATTGTGCCTGAATACAGTCCGTCATAGACCTTGCCTCCGATCGACCATGTGGTCAGGAAGGATAGGTCGATGTTCTTGAATATCACGAAGCTCGATCCGAGGCTTCCGGACACGGCCGGCTCGCGGCTTCCCATGTAGTACTTGCTTAGGGACGCGAGTGAGACGTTGTCGGTCACATATTCATCACACCTGACATTGCTGACGGCCCCGGTCTCGTCCACGCCTCTCTTCCAGTAGGCGTAGTAGAGGCGCTTTCCGGTCGCCGGATCGACTCCCGCCGTCTTGGAGAGGTAGAAGGTGTAGATCGGTCTGCCGACCTCGATGACCGAGGCTCCGGCGCTGATGAAGTCCTGAGAGGAGGTGAGGCTTGTGACCTTGTTGCGGTTCAGAGAGGCCATCGCGTTGGCGTCCCACCTGAAGTTCGGCATGTCGATGATGTTGACCCTTCCGGAGAACTCGAATCCCTGGTTTCTCATCGAGCCGACGTTTGCGTCGTAGCCGGTGAATCCGGTCGAGATCGCCAGCGGGTTCTCAAGAAGCATGTCACGGGTGTGGCGGTTGTAATATTCAGCGGTGAAAGTAACCTTCCCGCCGAAGAGGGAGGCTTCGATTCCGGCGTTGAGGTTGCCGTTCTTCTCCCATGTTATCGCCTTGTTCTCAAGTTTGGAGGCGAAGGCTCCGGCCTCGCTTCCGTTGGCCCATGTGTAGTCGTACAGACCCTGCCATGCGTAGTAGGTTCCGAGGTTGTCGTTGCCCTGCACTCCGTAGGAGGCCTTGACGGTCAGGTTGCTGAGCCATGAGGAGAACTGTTCCATGAACTTTTCCTGTGACAGTCTCCAGGACGCTCCGACCGACCAGAAGTTACCCCAACGGTCAGTCCTGTAGAACCTTGAGGAACCATCGGTACGCCAGCTTGCATCGAAATAGTAGCGGTTCTTGAATCCGTAGTTCAGCCTTGTGAACCAGGATTCGATGGCGTAGTTGTTCGAGTAGCTGGAGTTGCCGGAAGTCGTGACCGCAGGATCAAGCTCGTCGATCCCGTCCATGATTCCGGTCTTCTCTCCCATCGCATAGTTGAACCTGTAGCGATAATATTCATGACCGAGGAGGACCTTGACGTCGTGGTCGGAGAACGTGCGGTCGTAGTTCAGGATCTGGTTGAAGGTGTAGCTGAGCGTGCGGGTGTTGGTCTTGCTCAGACGGCCTCCCTGGTCGGCCGCGTTGCCGTGGTACTTGTCGTTGGTGATCGTGCGCTGGTAGTCGTTGAAGTCGGTTCCCAGATTGGCTGTCAGCCTCAGACCGTATAGAAGGGCGTCCTTTTTTGTCGTGCCAAAAGTGATGTACGACCTGGCCGACAAAGTGTTGCGGTAGTAGTACGCCTTGTTGTTGTAGAGTTCGGCCCTTGAGTTGAATCCTTGGGCGGTAGGACGGTTCGCGTAGCCGTTGTCGTCCTCGTCACCATATTCATACTGAAGGTTCCCGGCCTCGTCAAGGACGTTGTTTCCCTCCATGTCCTTGAGATAGACAGGATAGACGGGAGCCATGAACTGTGCCGTGTACCAGACGTTGGAAGTGGACGAGCCGGAGAAGTTCTGGTAGTCGGCCTTTGTGTGCGAGAAGTTCGCGCTCATTCCGACCTTCATCCAGGAGTTGGCCTGGGAGTCAACGTTGACCCTGCCCGTGTAGCGGTTGAAGTCCGTGTTCTGGAGGATACCGTTCTCCTTGTAGTAGCCCATAGAGATGAGGTAGTTGATCTTCTCGGTCGCTCCGTTCACGGAGAAGATGTGCTCCGTGCGCAGTGCGGCGTTGTCGCTGATCTCGTCCATCCAGTTCTCGTTCCAAGCGGCCACGGCGTCATCCTTGACCTTGCCGGTGGCCGGGTCGATGAGGGTTGACCAAGTGTAGTTCTTGTACGGGTTGTAATATTCAGGATTCTTGAGACCTCCGATGGTTTGGCCGAGGTTCGTCGCGGCGTATGCGCTCGCACCCTCGAAATCCATTCCCGTGCTGTACCGCGCGCTGTTCCTGAGGGACTCGTAGGTCAGTTCGATGAAATCGTCCATGCCGACGAGGTCGTACCGTTTGAGGGAACGAGAGGCTACTCCGGCGCTGCCCTTGTAGCTGATGACCGAACGCTCTCCGCTGCCTTTCTTGGTTGTGATGACAATGACGCCGTTGGCTCCTCTGGCTCCGTAGAGCGCGCCGGCCGATGCGTCCTTGAGCACGGTAAGTGACTCGATGTCAGCAGGGTTGATGGCACTGAGCGAGCCATCGTAAGGAATTCCGTCCACAACGTACAGAGGTGTTGAGACTGCGTTGATGGACCCGATTCCTCGGATCATGATCGAGGCTCCCTCGCCAGGCTGTCCGCCTCCGGAGGTGACCTGGAGTCCGGCCACTGTTCCTTCGATGGATTTGGTGATGTTGCCGGTTACCCTTTTCTGAAGCTCGTCTCCTTTCACGACTGAGGCCGAGCCGGTGAAACTGCTTTTCTTGGCCGTGCCGTAGGCGACAACCATGACTTCACCGATCTCGTCATCGATCGCGTCCTCCTGAAGGACCACGTTGATGACGGTCTTTCCCGCCACGCTTATCTTCTGGGTGACATAGCCGATGCTGGAGAATGTCAGGACAGCGTCGGACGGGATTCCGGACATGGACCATGTTCCGTCCTCCGCCGTGACCGTTCCTGTCGTGGTGCCTTCGATGAAGACCCCGACTCCGATCAGCGGGAGGTTGCCGCTGTCTGTGACCGTTCCTTTCACATTGATGTTCTGAGCCTTGGCGGCTAGGACGCAGAGAAAGGCCAGCAGAGTGGCGGTGATTGTTCTCTTTATGCTATTTTTCATAATTTGTTCCGAATATGTTCATGTTGTGGATGATGGTCCAAAGGTCATCTGCCGCGGCAGGAGCCTCAAGGACAGGAATGGCTTCCACTCCGTCAAGTCTCAGTCCTACCGGGGTGGCCTCGGCGTTCACGGCGAGGTTCTCGAGGTTGACGCTTGCCCTTGTCCTCGCCGAAGTGGCGCTCTCAGCGGCCGTGGTGGTCACGGATGCGTGTCTGGTCAGTTTGTCACCGGCCTTGTTCACCACTGTGGCCATAGCCGTGTAGGAGGTCTGAGGCTCGACGTTTACAAGAAGCGCCAGACCGTCCCCGTTGATGTACTCGATGTAGGTGGCGTTCAACTCATTGCCCTTGTCCTCGATGAGCGCCGGGTAGGATGATTCCGGTATTCCGGCCAATGCGGATGTCTTCACGACGACAAGTTTGGCGGATTCTATCCCGACACCTTTCAGCACGCATGCCATCTTGGTCGAGGTCGGGCCGTATCTTTCGTTGACCAGCGCCGCGAGCGAGAACCAAGTGTAGGCCTCGTTGGTTGTCTTGGTCGTGATGGAGTTGACGGTCAGTTCCTCTTCTCCGGACGCGGATGTAGCAAGCGCGGACATGGTGTAGGACACTCCCGGATTGCCAGGGGTCACGGAATTGTAGCCGTTGGAGGAGTTCACAAGTGCCAGATAGTCAGTCCTGACCGCATAGCTGTAGGACGTGTCCCTGAGGAAGGTCTTGATGGCTTCCTTGTCGTAAGGGTCGCTGAACACCTTGTTGAAAGTGCTTGTCGGAAGAAGACGGTAGCGGATGCTCTGCACATCGGAACCCTTCCATGTCGTCCAGACTGAGTTTGTCCATCCATAACCGGTGAGTCCAAGGTATGAGTTCGTGATGAAAAAGTTCTGACTGAACCAATTGGCTCCGCCGTAGTTCGGGCCGGAGGACCAGCCGGTGGCTGTCGTGGTGATCCGTTTGGTGTAGAGACCTGTGGTGACGTTGCCATCGTAGTCCATCCCGAACGCGATGATGTCGTAGCTCATCTCCGAGGCGAGGCTGGACACTCCGATGGTGTTCGTGCCGACCTTGAGGACCGAGGCCATGGCGAGCCGGAGGCTGATGCCCTTGCTTTTAGCATATTCGATGATCGCTGTCCTGTACCTGGATATTATGGTCGCCTCGTCAAACTGCATAAGGGACGAGGACGAAACAACATCGTAGTAATATGTCGCGTCCGGGGTCGCATAGACATCGAACACAACAGCGTCCGCAAGGGTGTTTTCAGGCACGATCAGCAAGGCCGGCACGTCATCGGATGAGGTCGTGAAACTGGCCTGTGCTGTCTCGGAGGCTGTGCTGCCACTTTCAGCAGGGATGGCTTTGACTGTGAATATGTAGTCGGTTCCCTTTGCCAGATTTGAAAGCGCGACGCGGTTCTCCGTTGTCGTCCCGCTGATGTCGCCGATGGTATATTCATAACTTCCGGCGCCAGGGATGACGCTCCAGCTGATGATTGTCTTGGAGGCATAGGTGCTCCCTACAGTGATCTCAGGCTTCTCCAGCTGGCTCACGTCTGCGGTGCGGACGTGGATATAGACAGGCTCGGATGATGTCCGTGTACTGCCTTTCGCTGGTTCGGCCTGAAGACGGACAACATATTCCTTGGAAGCTTCCAATCCGTTGAATGTCACGGACAAGTCCTTGGTGGAATCCGCTTCTGCACCATCGAGGGAGTAGGTGTAGTTCTCCGCACCGTAGACTTTGCTCCAGTCCACACGGAAGCCTGACACAGTCACTTCGCTGACCTTTGCCTCGGGGGTCTTCAGGGTTTCGCTCAAAGTCTCTTCCTTTGTCTCAGAACCGCATCCGGCGAGCAGGAAGAGAACCGATGACGCAGCCGTAATGAAGGCTGACTTTATCATTCTTGAAGTCTTCATCATTTCACAGTCACGTTAATGGTCCTGACGGACTGGTTGCCGTCGGTGATCCTGATTACAGTCTTGCCTTTGGACACTCCCTTGATTGTCAGGACGCTGTCCTTAAGGCTGACTTCCACTATCCCTTGCGCCGCCACTGAATATGTCAGCACATCGGTCTTGTAGAAATATTCCGAAAGGTTCACGGTCACCTCGCCACCGCGGCTTACGGTGACATCCGGGATCATGGCCACTTTCTTCACCGCCAGCAGAAGCTGGTAGGTGTCCAGCGAGCCGGCTCCCATATTCCCGAAATAAGGTGCGTCGCAGAACGGATCGACCGGGGTGACGCTTGAAAGAAGCGCCTCCTTCAGCATCTCGTTGGTCAGGCCTTTTTTCTTCTCGGCTCCGTAGTACCAGCTGACCGCGAGGGCGCAGGCTCCGGAGACGTGCGGGCAGGCCATTGAGGTTCCGTTGATTCCCTCGTAGGCAGAGCCGCCATCCCCGGCCACGCTGGTGCTGTAGACTCCACCGTAGGTCGAGTTGAGGGAAAGATCACCGCCCGGGGCGGAAAGGCTTACCCATTTGCCGTAGTTTGTGAAATAGGACGGTGTTCCGAGCCATGAGGTGGCTGACACGCTGACCACAGCCTCGTCCGAGGCAGGGTAGCAGAGCTCGTTGGAAGCGTCGTTGCCCGCCGCGAAGATCACGATTCCGCCGGCCATAGGCCCTTCCTGCTCACCGTTCTCGTCCAGTCCCGCATACTTGATGAAATAGTGGATGGCATCGGCGAGAGCTGAGTAATTGCCTCTGGTCCAGTCATTCTTGGACAGAGCGCCAGCCGTGTAGCCCCAACTGTTCTGGCAGATCACCGCACCGTTGTCGGCGGCGTACTTGATCGCGCGCACCTGTGCTCCGAGACCGCCGCCAGAGTTGCCGGATTCGGACGCGCCGAGAGTCTCGCAGGACATGATCCTGACTCCGTCACCATTTCCAGATCCGCCGGCTATTCCGTTGACTCCCACGCCATTGTTGTTGACGGCGGCGATGGTTCCAGCGACGTGCGTCCCGTGCATGTTCTCCGCCGAGAATGTCAGCTTGCCCTTGTTGTCAGTGAAGTTGAATCCATAGACATCGTCGATGTAGCCGTTGCCGTCGTCATCGATGCCGTTGTCCGGAATCTCTCCCTTGTTCACCCACATGTTGGCGGCGAGATCCTCATGGTCGTATTTCACGCCCTGGTCCACCACGGCGACGATGACATCCGGATTTCCCGTGCAAAGCTGCCATGCGGCATAGACATCAGCGTCAGCCCCAACGACAGTGGAGTTTGCATAGACATTGCCAGTGTTGTTGTAGTGCCACTGCATCCTCTGCGAGCGGACACTCTCGTTGAAAGGGAAAGGAGTATTCCTTGCCGATGAATATGCCCTCGTGGCGACCGGTTCCTCATTTTCCGCCGCCGTTGCTTTTGAATATGCCGACACGGCCGTCGGGATGGAATATTCAATGACCTCCACCCCGTCGCATCCTGAGAGCATTTCCGCCACTTCCTTCGCTGGAACAGTCTCATCATACTTGGCTATGAACCATCTGTCCAGTCCTTCCTTTCTGGTTCGCGCCTCGAACCGTCCGCATGAAGGGAACAGGCGTTCGAAGCTGACAGAGCCGACTGTCATCAGAACCCTGTCGATCTGTGTGTTGCCGGAGGTCACGCCTCCCGCCCTTGTGATAGTCTCGTCCGCGGCTCCGGCCTTCATCTTCACGATGATCTCGCCTTGGATGGCCGCTTCCGGCGAAAAGACAACGATAGGCCCGCTGTCTTCCGACCCAGGCCCATTGTTCTCATTTCCACCGATTCCGTTGCACCCCGCCAACGTGATGAGCAGCGGAGCGATTGTCAAGAATCTGTTTTTCATTATTGATTGTTAAAAGTTTATTCCTTCACGCATCTTACCTGACCGGTATAGACTTGCGCCCTTGTCTCGTATGATGCCCAATAGCCATTGAACGCCGCCACATAGTGGGCACAGTTCTGGTTTTTGCCCGCGTCAGTGTCAAACACCTTCTCCTGGCTTGTCAGGTAGAATGTCTGTCCGCTGGCGTAGTTGTAAGGCGTTGTTCCCGGGAGCGAGTATGCTGATGGATAGATGTTGCCGGCCATCGGGTAGAAGTCCCCGGTCTGCCTCCAGACACGGCCGCAGTCTTTCTCGGCGTTCCAAAGGAAATCACTGCTGATTCCCGTCTCGTCATATTCATTGTGCCTGCCGCCTGTCTTGATGCTTTCATTGCCGACCGCGGTTCCCCACATGTTCTTTCCCGGCACCTTGTAGCCTGGAGGACACGGATCGAAAATGGTCTTCTCCTCACCCCAGAGTCCAGGTTGTACGCTGTCCTTGTCAGACGAGCTGATGTACCATGAGTAACCGCTTGAGTAGTAACTTACAAGAAATCTCATCGGATGCTCAGCCGAGAACGGAATGTTGCCGGGAGCCGAGAACATTGCCTTTGACTTGAATTTGGAGTCGATCTCCCACTCTCCGGTGCCGTCACCGACTTCTTTGTTCTGCTTGTTCCATTCCGGTTTGTTATCGCAATAGTCCTTTGCGTTCTCGTAGTCGGTGATTCCGCTGTAATCCGCATAAGGTGAACGTGAAGGGATGAACGGATCCTTTCTGCCCATCTGGTAGATCATGCCTCTGTTGTCTATGTCCATCGGAGTGTTGTTGAGCGCACCAAGGTTTCTGTCCATGATCTGCGCGATGACATTGCCTTCCGGACCTATGTGGTCATGTGTGGTGACCTCGTTGTCAGTCACCCAGATGTGCCAGCTCCATAGTACCTTGCCCTTGGCGTTCTTTACGGCGATGAGGGCGTTACCCTCGCTTCTGCCGGTCGAGAATGAGATGTAGCCCGCGCCATAAGCCGGTGTTCCATCAATGATCTCGTAGGACATCGTGCGGTCACCGTCGTTTCTGGCTTCCCAGAGCAGTTCGGCATAGGCGACATCCTTGATCCCAAGTCCTTCGCTTTCGATGTACTTGCTCTTGCCGTCCTTGCCGCCGTTGCCTTTGATGTCAGCGCGGAATTTGTAAGCGCTGTTTGTGTGAGCGATGTAGCAGTTCGCCGTGCCGGCCGCACTGAGGTCTATGGCGTCATCGGCCCTTTGGGTGATTTTCAGTGAAACCTCCTTGGACTTATCGCCTCTCACGGCTGTAACCTTTATGTCATCGGTCTTCACGGAACCGTTGTTTGCCTGAGCCTCCACAACGAGACAACTGTCCGCATCGACACTGACCGCGAACCAGTCTCCAGACTGCGCTGTGTAATTCCAGCTCGTGGCGTTGGTCGCCATTGTGACAAGAGCCTTGCCACCTTCCTTGTCAAACACGATCTTGGAATCTGAAGGCTGGAGGAAAAGCGGGGCCTCGTAGGAGTCCGGGCCGACCTTTGTGGTCTCCGTGCAGCCGGCAGCCATTCCGGCCGCCAGAATCATCGGTATGATATATTTGAGTTTCATATTCTAAAATGATTAAAGATTAATTACCCTTGCAGATGTCCGGAATCTGACCATAGTCCGTCAGTTTTGTGCATCCCCTGAAAGCGTTTTGGAGGTATGACAAGGCAACGAACCCTGATGCTTCCAGGTTCTCGTTAGTCCTGTCGTAGAGATGGTACTTGACTCCGTTCACTACCGTGTAAGGTGATTCCCCGCTCAATGAGACGCAACCGTCGAACAAATAGTTGATGTTGGTCGCGGCCTTGAAATTGTCGAATGTCCCGACAGGAATGGTCTCAAGTGCCGAACAGCCTTGGAACACGTAGGTGAGAAGCTTGACTTTTTCCGGGTTGATGAAGACGTTATCTCCGACTTCCCTAAGTGATGTGCATCCGGAGAAAATATAACTTATGTTGGCGTTGCCGAATTTACAGTTAATGACCTCCGATCCTATTTTCTCAATCCCTGTGCACCCGTTGAACGCATAGGTGTAGTTGATGATCTTCTCGTTGTTCTTGAACAGTCCGGAAGGCACCTCCTTGAGACTCGTGCAGTTCTGGAATATCTTCATCACGGTTCCGGAAGCCGCGTTGACACCGCTGAACGCGTCAGGCGCGATCGTTGCCAGCGATGAGCAGTCTGCGAACATCGAGGTCAAGGTCTTTGTCTTTGTTGTCGTGCCGAACAGACCTGCGGGCACGGCCTGAAGAGCGGTGCAGTTCTGGAAACAGCTTTGAACCGTGGTAGCATTGGTGTTTTTGGCGAACAATCTTTCAGGGATTGTCTTCAATGAGGTGCATCCGTAGAATGTCTTGTTGAATGAATCCGCACCGGTAAGTCCGTCAAAGAATCCGGCTGGAATGCTCATGAGAGCCGTACAGCCCTCAAAGGTGGACTCAAAGTTGGTTTTGCTAGTGCCGGCCCCGAAAATCTTGCCTACAGTAGCGAGCGATGTGCAGCCCTTGAACGCGGTCTTGTAGGTGGTCACCTTTTTGTTCTTCGCGAACAGACCGTCAGGGACGCTGGCCAAAGACGCGCATCCAGAAAACGCTCCCTCGAAAGAGGTGGTATTGACGATTGCCTCAAACAATCCTGCGGGTACCGACTGGATTCCGGAGTTGGAGAAAACCTCCTTGGCATTTGTAACCCCGGCAAGTTCCGCCAACGCTCCCTCCGGAATAGCCTTGAGATTCGTGCATCCGTAGAACAGACCGGAGATGTTCGTCACTTTCCCGCAACCTTTGAAAGCGTTTTCCGCAACTTTTGCCAGACTGACACAACCTTTGAACAGATTGGAGATGTTTTTGTTTGCGTCACAACCTTCAAAGAGGTTGTCTCCGATTTCTGTGATTCCTGTGCAGCCTTGGAAAACTCCAGCGAAGGATGTCACTTTGGCCAATCCCTTGAAAACTCCGGCTGGGATTGACTTAAGTGCGGTGCATCCGCTGAACGCGCTTGAGAAGGAAGTTACCGCCGCGGCGTCCTTGAACAGGTCTGACGGAATGCTCTCAAGAGAGGAGCAGCCGTTGAATATACTGTTGAGCGCTGTGATTCTTGTGAATCCGTCCAGAATTCCGGCCGGGATTTCCTTCAGCGACGAGCAGCCTTGGAAAATCATGTTCATTCCGGCACCCCTCTTGCCATAGACGACACCCTGGGCGCCAGAGTTCTTGAACAGATCCGCAGGGATGCTCTCCAGTTCAGAGCATCCGTTGAAGCATGACATGAATGAGTTCACGGATGAGCAGCCTTTGAAGACATCGGCGGGAATGCTCTTGATTTTTGTTTTGGAGAACGTTTGCTCGAAAGTCTCGCATTTTGTGTTGTTCGCGAACAGCCCTGCCGGTATCTCAACAAGCCCTGAGCCTGTGAAGGCCATACGGAATGACTCGCAGTCAGGTTGGTTTCTGAATATTCCCGCCGGAACAGAAGTCAGGCTGCTGTCGGCGTTGAATACAGCGTTGAACGTGGTTATCTTAGGGTTGTTGGCAAACAAATCCTCGCTGACGGACTGAAGCTTATGCATTCTTGAGAATGTCGAGCTGCAGTCTGTGATTTCTGGATTCTTAGAGAAGATGTTCTTGTCAACATGAGTCACTGACTTGCACATGTCGAAGGCCGATCCGACATCTGTCAATTTTGGACAGTTGTAAAGCAGATCCGCAGGGATTTCCTTAATGGAATGACAGTATATGAACATTGAGTTGATGGACTCACATTCAACAGCCTTGCTCAGAAGCCCGGATGGAATCGCTTCAAGGTGCTGGCAGTTGCTGAAAGTCTCCTCGAATGTCTTTACCTTGGTGAACGAGCCGATGACATCGGTAGGAATCCTCTTGAGACTGTCGCAGTTGTAGAAAGCGCGGTTCATCGTTTCCACCTCCAGATTTCCCCAGCAGAATACCTCGCTGATCTGTATTCTTTGGTCAGTGGTCAGTTTTGAGTATGCGTCGATTCCTGTGGCCTTGCCTTTGAACGAAGCGATGTAGTAGCCAGGATCCGTGTAGGTGTGGGCAGGGTAGTCTGACTCCACGGTCTCGGTCGTGCCGTCTCCCCAGTCAACAGTGGCGCCGGCTGTCACCCCGCTGACCGGAATCGCGGATTTGTATGGAGACTTGGTGACATTGAGTCCGATGATGAACGCCTGTGTGTCGATGCCAGGCTGGGAGACAGTGATCTCTTTTGTGTCGATGTTCTCTTTTCCGTCGCCGGTTGTGATTTTGATCTTTACAGTTCTTGAGTCAGACCCGGGATTCGCGGTAGGAATGAATTTGAGTCCGTTTTCGGTTCTCTCGATTGTAAGCCAGCCGCTTTCGTTGCCTGAGATGGAATATTCCCAATCGAAGTTCGCACTGACTTCCACCTCCTTGGCCTCACTGGAGAACGGTGTGATAGGAACAGTTGAGGCAGACGGCTCGATGAGGGCCGCCCTGTCCTGAAGCACGTCGATGGTCTCGGTGACGAGATTGTCGCCGCTTCCGGCCTTGAGTGTGAACTTCACCTCCCTGTCGGTATATTCCTCATTCTGATATGCGCTGAGGTTGATGGTGTTGCCGTCCTTGGTGACGAGCATCCATTCGCAGCCTGAGGTCTCGAATGTCCAATCCGGATCGGTTGAGGTGACTTCAAAGGATGCCGTGAGCTCACCTACGGCCGCGAGGTGGAAATTGTTCTCTGAAGCGACGATCTCCACGGTCCCGTAGGCGTTCTGTGTCGCTGAGACTGTCGCTGTCTTGTCTCCGGCCTTGATGGTCACGGTAGCCGCGAGTGTCCTGTCGATCTTTTCTGGTCGCAGGACAGGGTCAGAAGGCTGGATTCGTCATCCTTTTCGGCTTTGACGAAGTTGTCTCCACCAATCTCGTAGGTCCATTCTTTGTTGGTGTTCACGTCCAATACGACCTTTCCGCCAAGGCTTTTGAAAGCTATGCTGGCGTTGACATCATCCTTAGCTGTGAACAAGGTGTTTCTGGAGGCTATCGCCAAGGTGGCGTTGGTCTCGCTCCCGTTCTCTCCCGGGACCGGATTCTGGTAGTTGATCGTCTCCTTTGTGCAGGCGCAGAAAGAAGCGGCCAACAATACTGAATATATTATCTTCTTCATGATCTACAGTCTTAAATGGTTAATCCTGTGTTTCTTTCTCGGCTCTCACAAAGTACATTTTGCCATCGGCATAGTACACGTCGCTGAGCATGGCCATATTCGAGCCGGTACCGATTCTGACTATGAGTCCGAGCGAACCGTATGCCTCATCAAAGCCATCAAGCAGGATTGCCTGGCAATTCTCGCTCTTTCCGTCAGTGGCGGTCCCTACAGTTCCATAGATGATCCCTGTCTCGAATTTCCTTTCCATGATGTTAGGCTGGACCATATAATAATAGTAGGTCTGTTGTGATTGCACCAATGTCTTGGTCAGGCACAGTGAGCCAAGCGTCAGCACCATTCTCTTTGTCTCTTTGTCGTAGGAAGCCTCATATTCAGTGCCCTCAACGAAAAGGTTCTTGATGGAGAAGGTCTTGCCGTACTCTTTCTGCTCGATAGTGCAGTATGATCCTATTCCTGGAACATTTATCGCGTTGCCGCCATAGTACCAGCGTTCGGCGTAAAGTCCGTAGCTGCCCAGCATCTGGAAGTACGGGTTCTCCTCGCGTGAGATCTGCGAGACCTTGATCTCCTTGATTTCTGACTTCCCGCCCACAGTCGCGGTGATTGTGACCGCGGCGTCGCGATGTGCCTCGCTGTTGGCTGCCGCCGTGACGCTTACAAGATTCTCTTCTGAACTTGTTGTCAGCCATGCCGCGCTTGACTCAACCTTCCACTCGGCGTTTGTCTCCACGGAGAACTTGAAACTGTCTCCCTCGGAATCAAGCTCGACATTTTCCGGACCGTTGACTTTCAGAGTCAACACGGCTCCTGACCATGACTGGGAAACCTTGATTTCCTTCCTGTCCGTCGCCGATTCCAAGGTTACTGAAGTCTTTCTTGAGTCTCCGGTCTCATTGGCGGTGACGGTGATCGTCACCTTGCCCTCGCCGTCAGTGGCGGTGATCCAAGTGCCGTCTGACACTATCGAGTGCCACTGTGACGGACATGCCACGGAAATGGTGGCCGTGCCTCCCTCCTTCGGGAAGGCCACATTGTCTTGAGAGATGAGGAGGACATCCGCGATCTCCTCCTTCGTTGTCTCGCCGCAGGCCGAAAGGACCAGCAGCGGGATTGCGAACATTACAAGCAATCTTCTCATTGTGAAATTATTTAGATAGTGATAAATATTCTTTATTAAACGTTTTGTATGGTTTATTATGTAACTATCGCAAAGGAGCACCTGACGGATGTTAAGATATTCGATAGTCCAAGCTTCCATTTTGTAACCAGAATCTACTAACCAACAATTCAAAGTTACGTAGTATTGTTGATGAATATTCTTTTCCTTTAGATAAAAGTTTGTTAAAAAGATTGAATAGTTGTTCTAAAGGTTGAATAGCGAATGTTTATACCGATATCGTGTGAATAATTATTGCTCACAATGCGTAAGTTATCATTTGGTAAGCCAGCCTTTCGGATCCGTCAGGGAGATTGATCACTCCGCAGTAGGAGAAACCAGCCCTTTCTATGACGTGCCGCATGATCCGGTTGTCCCGGTGGGTGTCAATCCGCAGATTGCCGGAGACTGAGAGGGCATATTCAATGATCTCCCGGAAAACGCCGTGGCTTTCGGGGGAACTGGCGATGCGGTGGATCACGAAGTATGGCGCCGTGTCATCCAGCCATTTGCCGTCGATTGATGAATATGTCGGCTCGGGTGAGGGGAGGAGGGCGAAGTAGCCGACCGGTTTTCCGTCTTGCTCAATGATGTGCGCTCCGCCCATGCTGATGTCCGTGCGTACGATGCCGGCGTCAGGGTAGCCGTCTCCCCACTGGGTGCTGTTGCCGTCCGAGCGCATGATACTTTTAGCGGCGGTGAATAGCTCCATCGCCGCCGGAATATCTTTCTCGGTTGCTTTTCGGATCATTACTGCACTCCGAGCAGTTCGATCTCGAAGATCAGCGTCGAGTTGGCCGGAATCCCTGGTTGGGAGAAACTCCCGTAACCGAGTTCGGACGGGATGTAGATTTCCCATTTGTCCCCGACCCGCATCTGTTGCAGGGCGATGACCCAGCCTTCGATCAGATCCCTGAGCCTGATGGCCAGCGGGTAGCCTCCGAGGCTGGTGTCGAAGCACTTGCCGTCTATGGTCCGGCCAAGATAATGACAGCTGACCACGCTGCTTGGAGTCGGTTGCTTTCCGCCTTCAGAACCTGATTGGAGTACCTTGTAGCAGACTCCTTTAGCCAGCCGCGTCACGCCCTCCTCTTTTCCCTTCTCGGCCAACCACTCCTTGTTGGCACGGGCATATTCATTCTTGTTCATTACTGGTTGAACCTTTTGGCCTGCTCCTCGATGAGCGCCTTGTCGTTGAAGTAGTCGATCCTCATCGCCTTCTTTACCTCGTCGAGGGTCGCCGCGGCCACAGCCTCGGCATCCTCGCTGCCTTTCTTGAGAATCTCATAGACGGCGGGAATGTCTTTCTCATATTCCTTTCTCCTCGCCCTTACAGGCTCCAGCTCCTCGTTGAGGATCTTTTCAAGGAACTTCTTGACTTTCACGTCACCGAGTCCGCCTCTTCTGTAGTGATCCTTCAACTCGTCGAGGTTGGCATATTCAGGAAGATAGAGTCCGAAATGCTCGTCGCGGCAGAAAGCGTCGAGGTAGGTGAAGACGGTGTTGCCCTCCACGTGGCCAGGGTCGCTGACATTGATGTGCTGAGGGTCCGTGTACATCGACATCACTTTCTTGTGCATTTCCTCGGCGGTCTCCGAGAGGTAGATGCAGTTGCCCAGCGACTTGCTCATCTTCGCCTTTCCGTCGGTTCCCGGGAGACGGAGACATGCCGCGTTGCCCGGCAGGACAGCCTTCGGTTCCACGAGAGTCTCGCCATAGATGCGGTTGAAGCTGCGCACGATCTCGACCGCCTGCTCAAGCATAGGCTTCTGGTCCTCACCCACAGGCACATCGGTAGCCTTGAACGCCGTGATGTCCGCGGCCTGGGAGATCGGGTAGCAGAAGAAGCCCACAGGAAGCCCGCTTCCGAACGCCTGCTCCTCGCCGTCTTGGCTGAAGCCGCGCATCTGGATCTCCGCCTTGACGGTCGGGTTGCGCTGGAGCCGCGCCACCGTGACAAGGTTCATATAGTAGAATGTCAGCTCGGTGAGCTCAGGAATCATGCTCTGGATGAATATTGTCACTTTGTCAGGGTCGAGGCCGACTGACAGGTAGTCGAGCGCCACCTCGATGATGTTCTGACGAACCTTCTCCGGGTTGTCGAAATTGTCGGTAAGCGCCTGCGCGTCAGCGATGAAGACAAACATCTTCTTGTAGTCGCCGGCATTCTGGATGGCCACCCTGTTCCTCAGGGAGCCGACGTAGTGGCCAATGTGGAGGCGTCCGGTCGGACGGTCGCCTGTCAGTATTATCTTGTTTGACATACCGTTGTGTTTTTTAGTTCGTTATCGTCATATTACCTGGACCATCATATTCCCGAACCGCTCTATTTGTTGAGCCATCATATTCATTGATAGGTAATTCCGTGGTTTACCTGATCAGGTTCAGGAATTCGTTCCTTGTCCTCGCCGAGCTGAGGAAGACTCCGGAGAACGCCGATGTGGTGGTGATGGCATTCGCCTTCTGCACGCCGCGGATGGACATGCATGTGTGCATCGCCTCGATGACCACAGCCACCCCAAGAGGATGCAGAGCGTTGTCGATGCAGTCCCTGATCTGGACCGTCAGCCTCTCCTGCACCTGAAGCCTGCGCGCGAAAGTCTCCACGACGCGGGCTATCTTGCTCAGCCCCGTGATCTTGCCGTTGGGAATGTACGCCACGTGGCACTTCCCCAGAAACGGCATCATGTGGTGCTCGCAGGTGGAGTAAAGCTCGATGTCCTTCACCAGGACCATCTGGCGGTACTCCTCATCGAATATGGCGGACTGGATGATCTTCCCCCCGTCCTGTGAATATCCCTGCGTGAGGAACTGAAGCGCCTTGGCGACCCTCTCCGGGGTCTTCACAAGCCCCTCTCTGTCAGGATCCTCACCTAACAGACGAAGGATTTCCTTGACGTGGACAGCGATCTCCGCGGTTGTCTTTTCCTCGTATATTTCCTTTTTCTCGTATGACATATTCCTAAGCTCTTCTTTTGGTACGGTTGTTGAGACAACTTCCAAGCCTACAAAATTAGGCAAAAAATACTTATTGTTATGATTTTTTGCATATCTTTGGGGCAAATAGAGCCGCTTTTTGCGACATTTTGATTTATATTAATGATTATTAACAATTTAATTGTTCGAGAATATGTATTGGACACTTGAACTTGCCAGTAGCCTGGACGACGCTCCATGGCCAGCATCAAAGGAAGAACTTATCGACTATGCCAACCGTTCCGGCGCCCCCGAGGAGGTCATCGAGAATCTCACCGAACTTGAGGACGACGGCGAAGTCTACGAATCCATCGAAGACATCTGGCCCGATTACCCCACCAAGGACGATTTCTTTTTTAACGAAGAAGAGTATTAGTCTTGATTTCTGAAATATCTGATTGATTTTCAATCTTTTGTTAATATGGCAGTAGCTGACTTTCGCGGTCGGCTACTGTCGTTTTGTGCCGTTTTAAGGTATGTCACGGGGTAATTAGTTGTCTTATTTTTGAGCGGGAGCTATTCCTCCAATGCTAGGAAGAAGAGTACTCGATCACGTTCCTTTCAAGCTGCTCGCGGACGGTCGTGTTGATTGTGTCCGGCAGGAACTCGGCATAGACCTTCTCGGTGACAAGGCTTGACGAATGGCCCATCAGGTGGCTTATCGTGTGCGCGTCCATCCCGTTCTTCAAGGCCTGTACGGCGAATGTGTGTCTGGCCACGTGTATCGTCAGGTTGAATTTTAACCCCATCTTTATCCCGACGCTTCTGAGCGACTGCTGGATGTTCCTGTTCTTTGTCAATCTTGCGTTGTTCAGCTTGACGATGTCCGACAGGTCGAATCCCTCGTCGAGCAGGTTGAACACGAAACGGCTGTTGCCGCCGGTCTTCCGCCACCTGAGCAGGATCTCTATGGCCTTGTCCACGAGCGGCAGGGATATCGAGCGCTTTGTCTTGTAGACGTTCTTGGTAAGTGTCCTGTTCCCGAAGTCTATGTGCCGCCATTCCAGCGTCAGCAGGTCTGAATATCTCAGACCGCATACGTAGTACGAGAACAGGAACATGTCCATTATCTTTCTTGTCGCCTCGTTCCTTGTCCTGTCATAGACATCGAGCAGGTCGCGGAACTGGGTGTCCGTCAGGTAGCGCACCTTCTCCTCTTCGGTCTTGCCGCTGTAGGACCGCGTCTTTTTCTCTATGTAGTTCGTGGAGATCGACGTGGCCAGCCCCTTTTCCATCAGGCCGTTGTCGGCGGCGTATTTGACGGCCTTGTACAGCGGGACCAGGGCCTTGTTGATCCCCTCGTTGCTTGTGTTCCCGAGCGTGTCCTTCCTGTACAGGATGTAGTTGTTGAACATATCGACGCTGAGGTCTCTAATGTACAATGTCCCGATCCCAATCCTGTCTTCCAGGAACTTCCCGAACTTCTTTATGTTCAGGTCGGCGTTGTAGTAGGTCGAGTATCCCAGCCTTCCGAGGTCGTACTGCTGCCTGTTGTAGGTGGCGGCGTATTCGATGAAGTCCACCTTTCCGGTCTTCTTCGGGTCCGGCGCGTATTCCCCGTTAAGGATGTCCGAGACTATTTTGGGCGTGAGCCGTTCCTCGCACGCCAGGATCTGCGAGTCGGTTTTCGAGCGGAACACGTCGATCTGAGCCGACAGCCTTTTGTAATTCGGACTTGATCTTCTCACCTGCCTGGTGTCGGCATCCCAGTCAGCCGCCGGAAGTTTTATCCCGGTGCTGTGCTCGACATATTTGCCGCACACGAAGTATCTGATGTAGAGGATTGATTCCCGTCCCTTCGTCTTGTTCTTTATGAAGAAGGTGGATTTCGGTATCGTTGATGTCTGTCTGCCCATATTAATAATCGTTAAGAAATAACCTGCCGCCTGCTGAATTGTCGTTTAACTGAATAGATAAGGTTCGTTGTGTGTGTTCCTCAGGAAAGCCTGGATGTCCGACATTGAGTAGAAGTACTTGTCGCCGATCTTTGAATATCCGAGATACCCGCCGTCCCTGTACTTTTTCAGGGTGGCGTTGTTGACCCGGAGAAGCTCAAGCATCTCCTTGTTGGTGTAGAGTATTTTCCCGCCTTCGTCCTTGAATGTGTCGTTCATGGTGATTCACGTTGTCTTTGTATATTATATGCGGAATCACACGATTTCATTCAGTTTGGCGATCCTTAAAATTATAGACTTCTTTTTCCGCTTGCTTAGCAGAGCGGTGACGACGCCGTCCCGTTCCTGTTTATGTAGTCAAACACCGCCTTGTTGATGTCGAAGTCCACCTTGCAGGTCTCGTCTTCGGGAAGGTAGATAGCGTCGTGGATGCGGAACGGATGAAGGCCTATATTCCTCAGCCTGTCGCATATCGGGTTCATTATGTCGCTCTCGACCTTGTTGGCGACGCTCTTTATCGAGACGCCCGGAAACCTGTCGTGCCAGTCCAGCAGCCCTTGCAGAATGTGTGGATAGTTATGCTTGAAGAAGTCAAGCACGATGTGCCTGCCCCTTTCCGCGTCGAACAGGAACTGCCCCTCGTCCTTTATTGAGAAGAACGGCTGCATCACGGGCTTGATGTCATCCCTGCCGAATCCGTCGGCGCATTGGGCTATCTCGGCGTGCAGGTCTTTCTTCTGCGTCAGGTCTATGAACCGCAGAAGTTCCTGCTCAGGGATGTCAACGCCGTTTCTTCTGAATATCACCGGCAGCATCGTGAAATGAGCGCAATGGATGTCCGAGACCTCGACTATCCTGTGTCCCCCGTAGGTGATGTGCTTTCTGACCGGCTTCCTGAGGTTCGCGAGACGTGAATACAGCTTGCCGTCATCCTTGAAAGCCGGGACCGTGTTGACACTTGCGAGGTGCTGGAGGTCGGACATTGTTAAGCAGTCGTCAAGGGCTTCGATCCCGTATTTGAGGCCGGCGTAATACCCTAATTTTTGACGCGCTGAAATATTCTGCGTAATGTGCTTGATACCAAATAATTCGGACAGTTCGCTTACTCCTATATGTTCAATATTCTCCTTCTTATCCTCTTTCTCTTCCCTAATATTATCTAATAACCTTATGATTAGTTCTTCTATTCCTTTAGAGTCTTTTTCTTCCCTTGTACCGCTTCCCTTGATGTCTTTGATATGCCGCGTTATTATTCTCGCGTTCTTGATCCTGCCGCAATGAATGTCTTTGACAAGCTCCTTTATTTTGGACACCGTCACAAGTTCGTCACAGGACACCGCCATTATCGATTCCCGCTTGCCTGTTTGCTCCTTTCCGCCGTAGTGTTTCCTAATATGCTCAATCTGCGATTTGAGCGCGTCGATGTTATCTTTGCCGAACTCTAAGATGACCGGATATGTCTTGCCTGACGGAAACAGGTCTTTGCCGAGAATCATTCCGGTACGGTACCGCATCGGCATCTCGGTCTTGATCCTGTTCAGCGTCACGGTCTCAGCCCCTCGTTGTATCTTTTCCTCGTATTTCTCGATGACGGCGTCTTTATAGTCAATGCAGCCGCTGGCTTTCAGCGCGTCCCGGTATCTGGCGTAGTTCCTGGCGCCGGCGATCTTCTTGAATATGTCGCTGTGTACCGGGACGAAGCCAGTCGTCCCCGCCGCCAGTCCGTATAGCCTTATCGTCGCGAACGTCCTGAGCATTCCTTTGACCGCCCTGCCGTCGTTGAATCCGCCCCTGCCGACGGATTCTATCCTCTCGTACTCGGCGTCGGTGAGATAGACAGTCACCTTGTCCCGCCCGAAGTCGATGTCCGATGTGTTCTTCCGCTTTCCTTTCATAGCCTGAAAATATTATAGGTATTTGTACAGTTTCCTTATCGTCCCGACCGATGTGCCCGTTATCGCGCTGATGTTCCGCAATGATATTCCCTTTTTCAGCAGGCCCAGCTCTTTTGTGTACTGGGTCCTCATCCGCTCGTCGCTTTTCCTGTAGGTACCGGGCCGCCCCATCTTTATCCCCTCGGCCCTGCATTTGGCGATGTACCTGTCACGGCCCGACGCCATCCGCTCCATGATAGTAAGGCGTTCCATCTGCGCCACCTCCAGAAGTATGGTGCATATCATGCTCGCTATCGGGTTGGGTTTCCCGTCGGCGCCGAGCGTCTCCAGGTTGTAGTTCTTGATGTACAGGCAGACCCCGTTGTCGTTCAGGAGCCGGATCACCTTCAGCGCCTCGAGCGTGTTCTTGCCGAGCCTGCTTATCTCCAGCACGCAGACCCTGTCGATCCTGTTCTCACGGATATAGTCCAGCATCTCTGTTAGCTCGCTTCTCTCCTCGATTTTCTTCGCTCCCGAGACCTTGGCGGTGAATATCCTTCTGACGTTCCACCCCATTTTTGAGCAGAAGTCGGACAGCTCGTCCACCTGCCTGGAATAGTCCTGGCCGGCGGTTGATACCCTGCATAAAAGAACGACGTCCATAATCGTTCCTTGTTTTTCCGAAGATAGTGATAATCCGTGATTTATGGAAATTTTCGCGCCTCTTTATATCTTATTTTAAGGCGGAACTTGGCGGCCGGCGACGTGTCTTATTGTCCGCTGTGTGGAATGAAACAGATTCTGACCGTGGTGATGAATATAATGGACTGAATATTATTCTGTTGTTGCATTTGATACGGCATCTGATGGATGTTTTTTCTGACACTTTTTTGAGAATATTCGGTAATCTTCTGGCTTTTCCACCGGATTTCCATGAATATGTTTTGGGATAGTTTGAGTTTATTCGTAAATTTGGCGCGTCACAGCGATGTGGCGCACATATCAGATGAAAGTGAAAAGCTTTTGTCCTTGGGCTGAAATCCGGAAAATTTCAATGGGCAAGGAAAAGAGCGGCTTTCATACTTGTATCGTATGGTCGTGCGGGTTCTCCGCACTCCATGATACGAGTGTGGAGTTGTCGATTTGCTCAAGGTTATTCCGGAACCCCAGCTCAGATTGACGGAACGCTCCACACTTTTGTCGTGTTTATAGGTATGGCTTTGATATTTGGTGGTGGAATATGACCGCGAAAGGTCACTGAGCTTGTCGAAGTGTACCGTTCGGTCGAGAGCTTGTTGAACCGACAGGACCGTTCAGACCGCGGAACAATCGGTCACTGAGCCCGCCGAAGTGACGTAAGACAATATTGATAACACGATTCCATAACAGGAACCAATAATGATTTATAAAAACCAAAACACAATGAGAAAAGGGATTCTGCTGATTTTCACGATGCTGGCGACCCTGATAGGTTGCGGCCAGTACGACGATTCGGAACTGAAGTCCGACATCAACGACCTGAAGTCCCGGATGGCGGCTTTGGAGAAGCAATGCAAGAACATGAACGAGAACCTGACATCGCTCCAGGCGATTGTGGACGCGATCCGGAAACAGGACGGCGTTGTCAGCGTCACTGAACTTCCCGAAGGCAAAGGCTACTCGGTACTGTTTACTTCCGGCAAGGTGATCTACCTTTATAACGGCACCGACGGTACAGGCTCTTCTACCCCGAAGATCAGCGTTCGTCAGGACACAGACGGAATATATTACTGGACAGTGGATGGCGAATGGCTGATGGTTGACGGCAAAAAGGTCCGGGCGTCAGCGACTGACGGAAAAGATGCGGTGACACCGCAATTCAAGATAGAGGATGGTTTCTGGTTCGTTTCCTATGACGGTGGAAATTCATGGACGAAACTTGCTAAAGCGACTGGCGATGACGGCAAGGACGGTGATGGATTTTTCAAGAGCGTCACCGTCGAGAACGGCTATATGGTTCTTGTCATTAATGATTCTGAACAGACGACATTGAGAATCCCGGTTGCCGGGACTTCCGCGGTGACAAGCATCAAATATGTGCCTGACAATCTGGACGGTGTGGTCAAGGTGAGATATTCAAAGAACGGCGACAAATATGTGCCGGAGGATATCCCCGTCAATTTTGAGATTCTGCCGCGAAGCGCCGTGGAATACCTTGTTAAGAATTGGAAAAACACCATTGTCGCCAAGGCTGTTTATGTGGCATCGACGAGGGCGGAGATCGGAGATTTTGTCACGATGAATATAAAGGATATTGTTTTTGGCAAGGATAATATTCTGACCGTGTCAGTTGACGCTTCGGCTCTTGACAGCCAGTTCTTTGCGTCCAACACACCGATGATGGCTAGTCTGCGTCTCACGGTGAAAGTGAATGGTGATGAGGAACTGTCTTCCGACTATGTCCCGATTGCCCCGTTGTCATCAAATGACAATGTCATTGAATATCTTACTGAATATGACAGGACAATGGATGACGGATCTTTCAGCATCGGCATCTATGATTCGCCGATTGAGTATGACAATCATTATGTCGGCAGTTGTGGACGGATAACGTTCGAGAGCGTTCCCAACTACAAATTACCCTTCAGATGCGAATTCAATAACATAAAACTTGAGGCTTTGAAGTTCGCCACGCCTATTGAACTGAGCCGTTTATCATTCAGTGGTTGTAGACATCTGACCAATGTTGACCTTTCTAATATTGACACACATAAGGTCACAGATATGAGTTATATGTTTGCTGCCTGCAACAGTCTTATAGGCTTGGACTTGTCTAACTTCAATACTGAAAAAGTGGTGGATATGAGTGGAATGTTTTCAGGCTGTTCTGGCCTTAATAATTTGGATTTATCTGCATTTGACACGAGGAACGTCACGAATATGCTATATATGTTCAATGGCTGCCAATCTCTCGCGAGTCTGGACTTGTCATCGTTTGACACGAGGAACGTCACGAATATGCTATATATGTTCAATGGCTGCCAATCTCTCGCGAGTCTGGACTTGTCATCGTTTGACACGAAGAGTGTCACGGATATGAGCAATATGTTCTCTTGGTGTAATAGTCTTACCAGTCTGGATTTGTCTAACTTAGATACAGGGGCAGTCACAAATATGAACAATATGTTCTCTGGGTGTAAAAGCCTTACTAGTCTGGACTTGTCTTCATTAAACACGAAAAGTGTCACGGATATGAGCTTTATGTTCAGTGGCTGCCAATCCCTTGCCAGTATGGATTTGTCTAACTTCGATACAGGGACAGTCACAAATATGAGCGCTATGTTCTATGGGTGTAAAAGCCTTTCCAGCGTAGACTTGTCTAACCTTAATGTAGGAAATGTTTGGGACATGAGGGAAATGTTTGGTCGGTGTACAAATTTGGAGAGTGTAAATCTGTCCAACCTCCATGCAAATGAATTAGATACTTATCAAATGTTCTATGGTTGTACGAATTTGGTAAAAGTCAATCTTTCTAACCTGAAAGCTCGCTCCTTGGAGGCTATGTTCTATGGTTGTACAAGCCTTGCATCTATAGACTTGTCTGAAATCGATACAGAAAAATTGCAGACTATGAGTGGAATATTTATGAACTGTACAAGTCTTACAAGTGTAAATCTGTCCAATCTTGATTTAAGTAATGTCTCATTGTATAATATGTTCATGGGGTGCACAAGTCTCGAGACAGTGGATCTCTCTAATTCATCTATTAGCCGTCAGTATCAGTCTATGTTTAATGGATGCTCAAACCTCAAGAAAATCATAATGCGTGGATGCGACAAGGAGACAATTGAGGCAATCAGGCGGGTTAAACCGGAATCAGCTGAGATTGTTACAAAGTAGTGCTTTCCACTGATATTAGATGTTGTGTAATTAGTTGAATATTATTATGAAAAAATATTTAATATTGATTTCCACAGTGCTGGCGACCCTTATCAGTTGCGGCCAGTACGACGATTCGGAGCTGAAATCCGACATCAACGACCTGAAGTCCCGCATGGCGGCTTTGGAACAGCAATGCAAGAACATGAACGAGAACCTGACATCGCTCCAGGCGATTGTGGACGCGATCCAGAAGCAGGACGGCATCGTCAGCGTAACTGAACTTCCCGAAGGCAAAGGTTACTCTGTACTGTTCACTTCCGGCAAGGTGATCTACCTATATAACGGAACTAATGGTACAGGCTCTTCTACCCCGAAGATAAGTGTCAGGCAGGATTCTGACGGAATCTATTATTGGACAGTGGACGGCGAATGGCTGATTGTTGACGGCAAAAAGGTCCGGGCTTCAGCGACTGACGGAAAGGATGCCGTGACACCGCAGTTAAAGATTGAAAACGGATTCTGGCACGTTTCCTATGACGGTGGTACATCGTGGTTGAAGTTGGGTAAAGCGACTGGCGGTGACGGCAAGGACAGTGATGGATTCTTCAAGAGCATAACAGTCGAGAACGGCTATGCAATCTTTGTAATGAATGATTCTGCTCATACAACAATAAAGATTCCGATGTCAAAAAGCGTTGCCGTGTCAAGCATTAGGTATGTTCCGAAATCTTTGGATGGCATCGAAAAGGTTATGTTCTCAAAAAGCGGTGACAATTATATTCCGGAAGATCTGGCAGTGAGGTTTGAAGTTTTGCCACGAAGTGCGGCGGAGTATATTGTGAAGAACTGGAAAAATATTTTGGAAGCCAAAATCGTATACGTATCCTCAACAAGAGCTGAGGCTGGCGATTTTTCCACAATGGAGATCAAAAGTGTCGAATATGATAAGGACAACATCCTTGCTATTACAATAGACACAAAGTCAATAGATGAAAACTTTTTCCTTTCCAAAGGTACGGTCAGGGCAAATTTGCGATTGTCTTTGAAATTGGGTGACAGCGAGTTTTCTTCTGACTATATCCCGGTCATCCCGTTCCCTAAAAGCAGCATAATCGAATATTCTACAGTTGATGGAACAAAAACAAGTGCGCAAATTTATATCGAGCGTAGTGGTATGATGGAGAATATTCCATACAATACCTATTATTTTAATAATTTGGGTCGAATTGTATTTGATGATAGGGATTCGTTAAGTTGTGTATTCTATGCTAATATGATTAAGTCTTTGAAATTCGTCACTCCAATCAAAGTGCGTTATTTGAAATTTGGAAATTCAGGAAGTTTGAGTTCTGCTTTAACAGATATAGATGTTTCCAATGTTGATACTAAGAATGTCATAGATATGAACGGAATGTTCCGGAACTGCCAATCTCTCACCCGCCTGGACCTGTCTTCGTTTGACACGAAGAATGTCACGTATATGGCGTTTATGTTCTATGGCTGTAATTCTCTTACCGGTTTGGACCTGTCTTCGTTTGACACGAAGAATGTCACGTATATGCTGTCTATGTTCCGGAACTGCCAATCTCTCACCAGTCTAGATCTGTCTTCATTTGACACGAAGAATGTCACGAATATGTACTGTATGTTCCAGAACTGCCAATCTCTCACCAGTCTAGATCTGTCTTCATTTGACACGAAGAAGGTCACGGATATGTACTGTATGTTCTATGACTGTAATTCTCTCACCAGCTTGAACTTGTCAAATTTCAGCATTAGCGAGAATTGTTCGGTGTCAGGTATGTTTCACAACTGCACGAATCTTAAAGAGATAATCATGCGTGGCTGTGACAAGACAACTATCGAGATGATCAGTAAGGAGAAGCCGGAGGGGGCGGTGATCATCACCGACTGATTTGACGAGAGGAGAAAATATGATATTAACGTATTACAAACAAATAGTTTAACTCAAAATTACAATTATGGTTACATGCGAAAGAATCGCTGGTGTCGGCAGCAAGTGCAAAGGGCTGGATTGTACGACGACACCGTGCTCGGGGCTGAATTGTGCGAACCTGACCAAGGTCAATCAGACCTGCCAGGGCGTTACAAGCACTGGTGTCAACTGCCTTAACGGGACGGGAATCATTGTGCCTGATGCTCTTGATATACTTATCAAGACATTGAACTCCAATGGAATGTCGTTGGAAAATCACATGGTTGAGAACTCTCTGTTCATCTGTCCGGACAAAGTGAAGGAACAGATGGATGATCTGAAGAATCTGTTGGGCAATCTGGGCAAGTCGAACAGCTATATAAAGAAGGGTAATTCTAAGTTGCCCGTGCGATATTCCGCATCGTTGAAGAAGACTAAGAATATATTTGTTGACTACTATGATGTTTACGGTAATCCTTTGGTTGTCCACGATTGCAGGCAGGGGTATGCGATGACTTCGAAGAATGATGTGTTCACCAAGATTACAGACAAGAGTTCAAGTGTGGCAGTCGTTTATGATTATAAGGGTATTACAATAGTGATCGATCCGAACAATAATAATTTTGTCCATACGGCAATCTCTAAATATACGGGTGTCAAAATTGGTCGTGGCGAGTCCAATACCATCAGGAATTACATAGTCTCCCACATTTGGGCGAAGACTTATGATCCATTCTATTTCTCAAGTCTGTGGAATGTGGTGATAATACCAAACCACTGTAATTTCCTTATGGACAAACCGGGGGCGAGTAGCATTCACAAATCGTCTGCAACCCGTATGACCGCTCATTCTGTTCAGAATCTGTTTAGGGCGATCTGCTACCTGTTGTACGATCCGAACAACTACCTTACGTCTATTGAGAATATTCTCAAACGTGACAAACGTGACAAACGTGACAATCCTGAGATTCAGATTCCACGTGTCGAGATTCCTGAAAGTGCCGATCTCCAAAAGGCCCAGGCCTACATCGACAACGGCCTGATATTCATTTAACCATAATTGATGAATATGTTGAAAGCGCCTGGCGAGGAAAACAATCCCGCCAGGCGCTTTGTCGATGAAAGTGCGGAGCCGCCGACCCGCCCAAGGACAATGATATTCCGGACCCCCGTCTCAGATTAACCGGGAGGCCCCGCACTTTCGCATTATGAATAGTCTTATCGCCTGTTTTTTCTTGTACAGTTTCAGGGGCAGCCTGTTTCGCCGCAATATCTTCTTTCTGGTGTCATCATCAAGATTTTCCATCATCAGGTCCGACAGCACACCGCCGAACATCAAACCGTTGATGTATGAGGCTTCATACCAGAAATGGGCTTTCCGATAATTTTTCTTACACCCCTTTCCGTGTGCGTATCTGAACCCCAGATCGCACATTTTGTCGGCCTTGTCTGGGTCTCCGCTTCTGGCCTCATTGCGGCATTCATAAAATTTCGCCCTTGATTCGGGCAGCAACATCGGTTCCAGGAAATAGGCTATTTCCCGTATGTACTTGTTGCCACTTCTGCCGATGGTCCTGATGACAAGATATTTGAATTCCATCCTGATTATGTCCACAACAGTGTCGATGCACCAAAGGAATCCGAATGCCGTCCATATCGCCGCCGCAAGAATGACCCACCGGAACCAGGAGTCAAACATCGCCGCCCTTACCTCGAACGGTTTGATGGAGACAAGCCCCACCGTCACCAGCAACGGACTGAAACCGATGACACTTTTTAGAAAAAGTTCTTTGTATTCATCCATAACGCTCTGTTTTCTCGTCTGCAAAGTTAGTCCTTGCTGTAAGACAAAACTTGACACACAGAAAAAATATCTGTCTGTCATACTTTGTCAGATATTATGACTTAACTTTGCCGGAGAAAAAAATCAAGACATTATGTTGGCTGAAAAGATAAAAGACCGGATCAGGCTTCTGGAGATCGTCGATTCGTTCGGCGAGACCGGGGCAAGTTTCGAGCGGATCGGAAAGGAATGGTGGCGAAGCACGAAAGGCGGGGATCTCGACCTGCGGACGTTCCACAGGTACAGGCGGGACATCGAGGATATCTTCGGTGTCATAATAGAATGCAGGAGAGCCGGCAGCTCATCGACATATTACATCTCGAATAAAGGCGCGTGTCCTGACGACCGGCTCCGCCTGACCTGCATCAATGCCTTCCTGATGGGGAATATGCTGACGGACGACCGCTTCCCGAAGGACCGTGTGTTCATCAGCGCCAGCTACAACAATGAATATGCGAGGGTGGTCGCGAGGGCCATATCCCTGAGCAGAGTCATATTCGTGAAACACAAACACCTTTACCAGAAGTATGCCGCCGTCAAGGATGAGAATATGCTGTTCCCGGTGGAGATCAGGCCAGAGGTCCTTGAGTTCGAGTTCATCCCGTACGCCCTGTCCTACAATTCCTGCTGGTATATGTTCGGCAAGAGGCCGGGTGAGGACGAGCTCCTTGTATATTCATTGCAGAACTCGGCTGAGATCCGCGTGCTGGACGAGATCGCCGATCCGCCGGAGGATTTCCGTCTTGGTGAGATCACGTCCGACTTTCGGAAGCATTTCCACATGAGCGACGACCTGAACGACCGTGATGACCGTCTCCAGTACCTTCTGTCCGGCAACCAGTCGATGTACAAGATATTCTGACCTGTCCCGCCGCGCCGTTCCTTCCTTCGCGCCGCTTTAATATTTGAACGGCGCGAAACGACAGTCCCCGTCAGCGGCGTTCCGGCATAAAATCTTAAAATGACACAGGCCGCATATGGCTTGTGTCATTTATTTTCAAATCCTGTGCAGTCACAAGTTCATTTCAATATGAATATCACGCTTCTCCATAAGAAACGTTGTTTTTATAGTACAATAATTGCGTATTTACGCATTTTTGTGTTTGTAAAACTACGCTATTTCAGCCGACTGACAAAAGATTCGGATAAATTGCTTTTTGTTGGAAGTGTGGCTCGAAATAGTTGAAATATTATCTATATTATGTATCATAAGGGGTAAAATTGCGTAAATACGCATTTATGACCAATGCGATGGAGAATCTCTTTTCACGTAATCAAGTTATACAATCAGCAAAAAATACACGTAATCAAGATGTCGTCTGCCATCTTTTTACACGAAATCAAGGCAAGGTACAAATGAGAAATAATAAATGCAACTCCGAAATTGTACAATATAAACTTAGATCCTTCATTACAAAATGTTCAAATCTGCCCTACAAAATGTTCAAATCTCTGAAAGATGAATTATGTTATCTTGTTGAAATACAGTATTATGGACGAGTTGTTTTTACTTTGACGTACTCTGAATATTTTGGAAGTCTTTCAGCTAACTGAGTGGCGACTGCTTTTGCGGTTTGGCAATCAAGTGTCTTGGAAGTCTCGGAAGATATCACGAAAATTTGTTTGACCAGTCAGAACTTGTTATATTTGCATCATAAAGGATAAAATTGCGTAAATACGCATTTATGACCGATACGATATGGAGATAAAAAGAGACAGGTACATTTCGTTGCTGGAGAGCAAGAGAGGAAATGGAAAGATTAAAATAATCACGGGCATCAGGCGCTGTGGCAAATCTTATTTGATGAATGTGTTGTTCCGAAAACATCTTGCATCTATTGGAGTCAAAGACGAGCATGTAATATTCATTGCGCTGGATGACGACATCAACGCGATGTTAAGGAATCCTTTGGAATTAGGAAAGTATGTAAGAAACCTGACTAAGGATGATGGCGTACAATACTATGTTCTGTTAGATGAGATTCAAAAAGTCGCTACAATACATAATCCTTATCTTCCGGACACTGAAGATGCCACTATAAGTTTCGTCGATGTATTGATCGGACTTAACAAACAGCCAAACATTGACATATATGTGAGCGGGAGTAATTCAAAAATGCTCTCATCGGACATTGTTACAGAGTTCAGAGATAGGGGCGATGAAATTCGGGTCCACCCGTTGTTGTTCCGTGAATTTTACGATGCGTTCCCTTCCGACAAGAGATATGCCTGGAGAGAGTATGCCGCTTATGGAGGAATGCCGTATGTCATGCATCTTCAATCTCACGAGGGTAAGGCCAAATATTTGAAGGACTTGTTCGAACTGACATATCTTAAGGATGTGGTTGAAAGGAACAAGATAAAGGGGCAGATGAGCATTCTCGAGGACCTTTTGGATGTTGTGGCTTCGGCTATAGGGTCGTTGACAAACTCGACAAGGCTATCGAACACATTTCAAAGTGACAAGCATATTAAAATCAAGAGCGACACAATATCTTCTTACCTTAACTATTTCATTGATGCGTTTATACTGGAAAAAGCCAAAAGGTATGATATCAAAGGTCGCGCTTACATAGGCACGCCACTAAAATATTATTTTTCGGATGTCGGATTGAGAAACGCGAGATTAAACTTCAGGCAGCAGGAAGAAACTCATATTATGGAAAATATTCTGTACAATGAATTGTCTTCAAGAGGTTTCTCTGTTGATGTTGGTGTTGTCGAATATAACTGGAAAGATGATGCGGAAAGAAGCAGACGTTCTCAGTTGGAGGTGGATTTTGTGCTCAATAAAGCCGATAAGCGGTATTATATCCAGTCGGCGTTTACAGTTGCCACCCAAGAAAAAAAAGATCAGGAACTGAATTCTCTGTTGAGGATTGATGACTCTTTTCAAAAGTTGGTTGTTGTCAAGGATGACATTCTTCCTTGGACTGATGAGCACGGTATATCGTACATTAATGTGCAGGACTTTCTTCTTGACGCGATAGACAGATTATAGACACGAGTAATCCTCATTTTATGTGATTTTACGATGAAATAACTTGACTTAAATCTTCGTCAATATCTTATATTGCGTGTATTAAGCGTTTTTCCATCTTTAACGAGGAGGAATATTAGTAGGTAAACTACTGAATATTAGCAAATTAGGCAGGTGTTAGTACGATTTATTCGTCCTGGCACCTGTTTTTTGTGTCTATGGAAATGGCGTTTGACGGCATTGAGTGGCATACAGTAGAATATTGCGTCAATCTAATCGTACTTAGGATCGTACTTAAAATCGTACTTAAGAAAAAAAGGACAGTCTCGTTTTTCTTGAACATGGAACTGGAATAAAGCTCGGGTATAGTGGCATATAGTGGAATCCTGTGGCACTACTATTATGGTTAAAGTTATTAGGACTATGCTGGAGTCTGCGAAATAGCAACCAGGCGTTTGAATACTGGTTTCTTCTGCATTTTAATCCTTATCGTGGCCGAATTCACAGAAATCTATATTCGGAGATGCTCTGTAAACTTCTTGGTATGGAATATCGCAAGAAAGAGGGGTTTGCATCGGATTTATACAATTATCTGCTGGCTCGTCAGCCGCAGGCAATAAGAAATGCGGAGGTGATTCTTTCTGAGATTTCCGCAGGTAACCCTGCAGCAGAGGAGTCTTCAACTACGGTTCATCTTTTAGTTTCCGAATTGAACAAATACTTGTAACTTGTCGCCAAATTAAGTTTAACTGTGCGCCTTCAGGAACAGCAGGATAAATGTAAACAGCAGATAGTCTTTCATGTAGATGCTTAGGAGTTTGGTGACATTACGTATGCTGTGGTCGACTACTGACTCTGTGATATTCAATTTGGCGGCGATCTCCTTGTGCTTCATGTTGTCGAGACGGCTCATGAGGAAAGCGCGGCGTTGATTTTCCGGAACACGTGCCAGACAATCCTTCAGACGATTGGTTATGTCTTCAACGTACAAGCCGGCAAGGTCTGTCTTTTCGAGTGCTGCCTGGTAATATGTGGCCGCGAAGACCTCATTGTCAGAGCTTGATTCGTTGACCTCTTTTTTGGTGGAGGATTTCTTCAACAGATTCAGGCAGGCATTGCGAATGGAAGTGTACATCCATCCGATGGCCTTTTCCCGTGACACTCTGGCCCGCTCATTCCATAAACGGATAAAGCAGTCTGCCACGACATCCTCGGCCTGTTCCGTATTTCCAAGTATGAAGAAGGCAAAATCCTCAAAGACCTTTAGATTGTTTTTGTAAAGGTCTTCGAAAATGTCCTTTTTTATCTCACCCTGCATGTCAGACATCATTAAAATCTCCTCTCTATGCAAATTTATCATTTTTTTTGGCGAATCCGACAGATTTAGTTGTTATATATAGTAGGTAACATGAAATGAATATGACAAACATTGACCAGAACTTGCTTTATAGGTATTTCGCAAAAGAAACTTCACACGAAGAAAACGCAGCCGTAGGAGAATGGTTGCGGAGCGACGAGATGCATCAGAAAGAATTTGATAAGGAACTGAAGATGTTTCTGTTACTGCATTTCGCCGCAAACGGAAAGACCATCCGCGAGATTGAAACCGCGGAAGCAGGGCTAGCTAGGGAAAAATCAGGGTTCAAAATATTCAGGAGAATCCTTTACAGTGCCGCAGCTGCTGTCATTGCGATGATAGTATTCCTTACAGGCAGTTATGTCGCCACGAAACGCACGGATTCGATGCTTGCACACACTATGACCAGCATTGAGGTTCCCGCAGGAAGCAGAATGGACATTACACTTCCTGACGGCACTCAAGTGAAGCTCAATTCAGGAACGACACTGACGTATCCGATGAAATTCTCGGATCGCAAACGCAACGTCGAACTTCGCGGAGAAGCTCTTTTCAATGTTACCCACAATCCAGACCAGCCATTCGTGGTGAGCACCTATGCCAGTGATATAGAAGTGCTTGGCACGAAATTCAATGTCAATGCATATCCTGAGAAGAACTCATTCCATGTCGCTCTCATAGAAGGAAAGGTCAAAGTCAACAGCAAATCCGGACAGGTGGCATATCTGTACCCGGGAGAAACCGTTACTCTTTCCGATAACGTACTTGCGAAAAATGCGGTGAGCCAGGAAGGTGAGCTGCTTTGGACCAATGGCAAACTCAACATTGCGGGACTTGGTTTCAGTGACATCATAAGTGAAATAGAACGCTCGTTCGGAGTGCAGATTGTTGTGGAATGTCCTGAGCCTGAGATTAATATCTCCAGAGGCGAACTATTGGTCAGCGACGGCATTGACATGGCATTGAAGAGCCTCCAGTACTTTGCCGACTTCAGTTACACGCGCGACTACAAGACAGGAACAATCCATATCCGCTAGAACAATCACAGAAGTTTAACATATAAAACTTGCGCCATGATATAAAACGTTACAACAACCCCAGCCGTAACCGGAACAAATAAAGACCTGCGGACGCTGGAACATCCACAGGTCTGGAGATAAGCCGGTCGAATAACACTAAAGCAAGGTATATCCAAACACCTATCACCATAATTCCAAAGTTATGAACAAAAACAGTATTCTGCAAAGAAGTTGCTGTCTCATCTGTTCCATGATAATACTGACTCTTTCATCAGTCCAATCTTTCGCAAAACCACAGAAAGAAGACATCCGGCTGAATCTTGAGTTGAAGAACGTCACCTTGGACAGCGCGCTGGACAGCATCAAAGCACAGTCTCCGTTCACATTCATTGTCGGTCAAGTGGATCTTGCCAGGAAGGTAAGCATGTCAATGAAAAACGAGACCATCGGAAACGTGTGCGCCAAACTTTTCACCCCGCTTGACATTGACTACAAAATCAACGGGCATTACATTTATCTTTCCAATAGACCGAAGGTGGAGCCGCGTACAGTCAGCGGAACCGTCATTGACCATAATGGTCAGCCGATTCCTGGAGCATCCGTATTCGTGCAAGGAACTACAACCGGAACGACGACGGACATTGATGGCCGCTTTACGCTTCTCGTGCCCGGCAATCTTCTGGGAGGGAGCCTGGAGTTCAATTCTCTTGGCTATGAAATTGTCAGGAGGGTTATAGGCAGCAACAAGAACTTTACCGTGACTCTCAACGAGGAGGCAGTCTCCCTCGAAGGCACCGTCGTTACCGCACTCGGCATCCGTCGAGACCAGAAGGCTTTGAGTTACAATGTGCAGGAGGTCAATGCCGAGCTGCTGACATCAGTAAAGGATGCCAATTTCATCAACTCCCTTGCAGGAAAGGTGGCGGGTGTTGCCATAAATACTTCCTCTTCCGGAGTTGGAGGCGCATCCAAAGTGGTGCTCCGCGGAAACAAGTCCATAAGTCAGTCTTCCAATGCGTTATACGTCATTGACGGTATCCCGATGTACAACTTTGGCGGAGGCGGAGGAACCGAATTCGATTCCAAAGGTGCGTCCGAGTCCATCGCGGACCTTAACCCTGAGGACATCCAGTCCATCTCCGTTCTCACCGGAGCCGCTGCAGCAGCATTGTACGGCTCGCAGGCAGCAAACGGTGCTGTGATGATTACTACCAAGAAAGGCCAATCAGGAAAATTGAAGGTCAGTTTCTCCAGTAATACGGAGTTCCTCTCACCCTTCCGTCTTCCGGAGTTTCAGAACCGTTATGGAACTGGACTAGGAGGAAAGACAGGTAACAGCGGAACCTATAGCTGGGGACCTTTCATACCGGAATCTGCACGCTACTGTTATTCTCCGAAAGACTATTTCGAGACAGGTCATACTTACACCAATACCATTACTGTCAGCGGGGGTACCGACAAAAACCAGACGTATTTTTCGGCGGCGGCAGTCAACTCTGACGGCATTATCCCAAACAATAAATATGACCGCTATAATTTCACCTTCCGCAATACGAGCTATTTCCTGAAAGACAAGCTGAAGATAGATGCGAGTGCGAGTTATATTGTCCAGAAGGATCAGAATATGACCAATCAAGGAGTCTATTCCAATCCTTTGGTTCCAGTCTATCTTTTCCCGAGGGGAGACAACTTCGAAATCTACAAGAACTTCGAACGCTACAATGCAGGAACGAAACTTATGGAGCAGTTCTGGAGTTCAGACCTTGAGGGTGACCTGAGAATGCAGAATCCCTATTGGATCAACTATCGCAACTTGCGTAACAACAACAAGAAACGCTACATGCTTTCTTTTTCAGCCGGCTATGATATTCTGGATTGGATGAACTTGTCTGCACGTGTCCGTATTGACAATGCCGACAATATTTTCACTCAAAAGCTATATGCGTCATCCATTGCGACTCTCACTGAAGGTGGACTCAATGGGCATTATACGGAAGCGCGCACTTATGACAAGCAGACCTATGCGGATGTTATCCTGAATATTGATAAGGCATTGGGCAAAGACTGGACTATAGTTGCCAATATTGGTGCGTCGTACAATAATATAGGAACCGACGAGCTTCGTTATGGGGGCCCTATCCAAGACAATGGACTTGCCAATGTGTTCAATGTCTTCGACCTTGATGACACCAAGAAGCGTGCGTCAAAAAGCGGTTGGAACGATGAAACTCAGTCTGTGTTCGGCAGTGTGGAACTCGGGTGGAAGAAGATGCTCTATATCACAGCCACTGGACGTAACGACTGGGCATCACAGCTTGCCGGCTCATCCGAAAGATCGTTCTTCTACCCTTCAGTCGGCATTTCTTGGGTGCCGACGTCAATTTGGGATTTCGGAGAGGTCAACTACTTCAAACTAAGGGCGTCCGTTGCATCCGTAGGTATGCCTTTCCCGAGATTTTTGACAATGCCGACATATGAGTATGATGCTACGAACAAAATATGGAAGGATAAGACACATTATCCGATTGGTGATTTGAAGCCTGAAAGGACATTGACATATGAAGTCGGTGTCGAGACCAGATTCTGGCAGGACTTGAGCCTGAATTTGTCATGGTATCTTGCTGACACCTACAACCAGACCTTCGACCCTTCTCTCCCGCCGTCTTCTTCCTACACGACAATCTACCTTCAGACTGGAAGTGTAAGAAATACAGGTATCGAGGCGAGTGTCGGTTATAATCATACTTGGCGGGGCTTCACATGGGATAGCGGAGTCACATTCAGCTGGAACCGAAACGAAATCAGGGATCTCGCCGATGGAGCCGTCAATCCCGTCACCGGTGAAAACCTTAACCTGGAGAAACTGGAAATCAAGGCGTTGGGTAAAGCCAAATACATACTCAGGAAAGGAGGAACTCTAGGGGACCTTTACACAACATCTGATCTGAAGAGGAATAACTATGGTTATATTGAACTTGACGACAATGGAGAAGTCAGCCTCGCCGACAATGGCAAGGAATTGTTTCTTGGATCTGTTTTCCCGAAGTATAATCTGGGCTGGCGCAATGACTTCAGTTGGAAAGGACTGCATCTGGGACTGCTCTTCAGCGGACGCATAGGTGGTGTTTGTTATTCCGCGACCCAAGCCAATCTTGATCTTTATGGTGTATCTAAGGTATCTGCAGATGCCAGAGATGCCGGTGGCGTGCTTGTGAATAATCGACAGATGATTTCTGCTCAGAAATGGTATCAGAAGATAGGTTCGCAAAGTGGACTGCCTCAGTATTATACCTATGATGCTACCAATTTCCGTCTTCAGGAATTATCCGTGGGCTATACAATGCCGAGGAAGTGGTTTAGGGAAAAAGCGGCACTGACGCTGTCGTTCGTCGGACATAATCTGTGGATGATATGGTGCAAGGCGCCGTTCGATCCTGAGTCCATAGCTTCTACCGGGAATAATTATCAGGGTATAGACTACTTCATGATGCCGTCGCTTCGTAGCCTTGGCATAAATGTGAGACTTGATTTCTAAAATGATGGAGGAATGTATTATGAGAAAGAATATGATAATATGTGCCGTCATTGCACCGGTGCTCCTATCTTGCACTGATCGCTTCGAAAGACTGAATACCAATCCTAATCAGGTTACATCCGGGCAGATGGAAGCGAAGAACTATCGCACAGGAACAAAGGTCCTTGCATTGCAAAGTCTTGTCGTTCCAGTAGAGGAACATCAATATCAGTTCATTGAAAGCCTTTCAGGAGGACCTTTCGGCGGTTATGTCGGAAGTACAGTGGACACTTGGCAGACTCGCTTCGAGACATTCAATCCTTCGACAGACTGGCGAAAGGCAACGTTCTCGGACATCATAACTGAACTCTATGCCCCATATCGCGGAATCGTAGGGGGCACTGAGGACGAAGTTGCGAGAGCTTTCGCAAGTCTTTTCCGTGTGGCCGTAATGCAGCGTCTGACTGACAATTACGGGCCGATTCCATACGGCGATATATTGAAGACGGAAAAAATAACCGTCAAATATGATTCGCAGGAAACTGTCTATAACGAAATGTTCGAGGAACTTGACGATGCGATTGAGGCATTTTCATCCAATGTCGGACTTCCTTCTTCCGGATGGAGCACATACGACAGGGTATATTCCGGGAATATCGCTCAATGGCTCAAGTATGCAAACTCGCTGAAACTTAGGATGGCAATGCGAATCAGCTACAGGAATCCAGAACTTGCGCGCAGGAAGGCGGAAGAAGCTGTCTCGTCTGGTCTCATCCTGTCCAATGAGGACAATGCTTTCTTGAAACCGACCGAAAACAGGATGCCTCTGATTTACAACAGCTGGAACGACCATCGTGTCGGGGCGGATATTCTTTGCTTTATGACTGGTTATAATGACCCTCGACTTGAAAAAATGTTCCTCAAGAGTACTGGGGACAATCCGCAGTACGTAGGAATTCGCATTGGTTCGACCGTGTCAAAGAAAAGTGAGGCGATAGATGCTTATTCGAACCTTATTGTCAATTCCGACAGTCCGATTCTTTGGATGAATGCCGCGGAGGTGAATTTCCTTCTGGCGGAGTATCAACTTCGATTTGCCGGAGACAAGGCTAAGGCAAAAGAATACTATGAAAATGGGATCCGTCTCTCTTTTGCCGAAAAAGGCGCATCAGGAGTCGACGATTACCTTGCTGATGCCAGCAGCACACCGGTTCAGTATATTGACCCGTTGGGAAAATATAGCGCCGCGTCCAAGACGACCGAGTGCAAGGTTGCATGGGATGAGAAAGGTGACGAAGAGACTAATCTTGAGCAGATTATCACTCAAAAGTGGATTGCAATATTCCCTCTTGGAAACGAGGCTTGGGCGGAATATCGCAGGACCGGTTATCCGAAACTGCTTCCGGCTCCTCAGAACCTCGGTCCGGACAATGTTGACCTTAACAATCATGCCAGAAGACTGACATATCCTGTCGAGGAATACTCTGGAAATGGTGCAAACTTGAGCGGTGCTATCTCAATGTTGAATTCGGAATCTTCCGAAGGTGGCGGAGATTCCTTCGCTACCCGAGTTTGGTGGGACTGCAAATCGTACAACTCTATAAAACAATAGACAATGAAGAATATATTGAAACGGCTGATTGCTATTACATCTTCCGCTCTGCTCATTGCATCCTGCTCTGATTGGACGAAGGTAGAGAGTGTCGGTATAAAAGAGACTATGCCGTGGGAGAACAATCCGGCAGAATGGTCCGGGTACCAGGCAAGGGTGCGTGATTACAAGAATCGCCCACATAAATTGACATATATACGTTTTGAAAATTCTCCAGAAGGCGTTCAGAACGAGAAGGGCAGCTTGAGGTGTCTTCCTGACAGTCTTGATATGGTAAGTCTGACCAATGGCGAGAACTTCTCTAAATATGACGAGGAGGACATGGAGAGAATGAAAGCGGTGAACATCAAGGTCCTATATCAAATTGATCTTGTCAAGTCTGAAAATGCCGGAAACGCAATTGACAAGGCGGTCTCTACTGTTTCGAAACACTCGCTTGACGGCTTCTCTTTCACGGCGTCGACCTCAGAGAGTGCATCTGCAGCAATCGGCAGACTGTCTGCAGCAAAAGCGGAGAATCAAATGCTTGTATTCGAGGGTAATCCTGAACTTCTATCTAAGGAAGACATTGACAAGATAGACCTCTTCGTCCTGTCGACGGAGACTATCGAAACCGACTTTGATCTCAGAAATTTTCTCAGCGATGTTCTTGAGACAGGAGTACAAAGAGACAAGATGCTGCTCTCCGTATCGAAAGAAGGAGCATTCCGTAATCCTGAAAATGTGGAATTGCCCGTGCTTGATGCGATGGCGGATAACGTTATAAACTATGGCCCTATGGCCGGACTTGCGGTTTACGACATTGAATCTGACTATTATCACTATGATATGAATTGGTCGGCTCTTCGCTCCATCATTCATAGATTGAATCCTTAAAAGCGTAAAGAATATGAGAAATTTTAACTTCATAATACGTATCGCTGTTCTGGCTTTGCTCGTCTCCTGTAACAGATTCGAGCCTGTTGACCATGTATTCGATAATTGCGCTTATCTTGATGTGAGCGCTACCAGCCAGACGCAGGCCGCGACTTTTGGCAACAGGGTCGGCAGTTTGGAAAAGCACCTTTGCGTCGCCCTTTCCTACCCTTCTGATAAGGATGTCAAAGCGACAATTTCAGTGGACGCTTCATTGACGGATGCTTTTAATCATCGCTATGGTACTGATTATCAACTTCTCCCAGATGCGTATCTGGATTTTTCGCCGGTGTCGGTTACCATTGAAGCCGGGAAAGTGAACTCTGAGAAGGTGTCTATCGGGTTTAAAAACCTTATGGGACAGGGAGAAGACCAGACAGGCGCCATGGAGATGGATAAGACATATCTTCTTCCCGTAAGGCTTTCTTCTGAAGATATCTCGACAATGGATGGTTCGTCCGTTGCCTATTATCTGGTGAAACGCTCATCAGCGATTACTGTGGCGGCCCAACTCACGGATAATTGGATTGAATTCCCTCTGATGGACACTCCTGGGGAAGTGGCTGATGCCTATAATGGGCTCACCGCTCTTACGTATGAGGCTCTCGTAAATGTGGACCGTTTCGACTTGGACAACAAGGATGGCGTTTGCAATATTTCTACAGTCATGGGAGTGGAACAGTATCTTCTACTTCGCATAGGAGATGCAAACTTCGAGCGTCAATGTCTTCAGTTCGACGGAAGCGGCAACGGCTCCCAGTTCGGAAAACTACCGTCAAAGAGTGATCCAGCGAAGAAACTCTATTCGGGCTCGTGGTATCACGTTGCCTGCACATACGACCAGAACGAACGTGTCGCAAGGATTTATGTCAATGCTAAATTGATTGACGAAGTGAAGGAAGCAGGAGTCGCAGGTCCGACAGCTGATAACAAGATTACATTGGCAATGAGAGCTCTGGGAATGCCGGAAGCCTATCAGTTTTTCATTGGTAAGTCTTACAATGATTTCCGTCCATTGCAGGGCAAGATTGCCGAGGCAAGAGTATGGCGAGTTGCCAGGACTGGAGATGAAATATGGAAGAATATGTATAGAATTGAGAATCCTAAAGACCAGAAAGATCTTATCGGGTATTGGAAATTCAACGATGGCGAAGGTAATGTGGTCAAAGACTATTCTTGGGTCGGCAACCACGGGAAAGCTGTAGGTGACATAATCTGGCCGGATGGAATCGAGATTCATGAAATCAACAAAGAGGAGGAATAGAATATGAAAAAGAAATACATGATTCTGTTTGCGGCTTTATCCGTGACACTCCTGGCAGGATGTCAAGATTTGTCAATAGAATATTCTTCTGAAGCTCTTCAAGACCTTTCTGATAAAGATCCCGTGGTCACGCTCCGCGCTGAGAATACTGCGGACAATGTTGTAAAAGTGGAATTCCGGAAAGGAAACGGTTTCAAGACCTTCGGTCTCTATGCCGATTCTTCGCATCCTGCGAAGGAGGAACAGATAATTCAGATCAATGTCGGTGATGTGGATGTTGTCAAAGAGTATGGTCGGATGAAAGGCGAAGATTATAAATTGCTTCCTGAACCTTTCTATAAATTTCTCGACAAACAGACTCTGGATTTACATGAGGGATCTACATCTACTGCTGTGACACAACTTCGTCTGTTCGCAATGAATCCGTTGGACAATGTTTTGGATGCAGGAAGGTACTTGCTGCCATTGTCAGTGTCTTCCTTATGGAATGGTACAACTTCAAAGAACATCTATGTGGATGTAACGGTAAGAGACACCTATTCTGATCCGGATGGATATGAACTCTATATGGGAAATGATATGTTCACCGTCTTTTACTTGAATACCGCCGTTTTTGACCCGAGACTTGCCAATGATTTCATCCTCGACAATATGAACGACAAGAACTATCATAGGGGACTTGGAAACATCGTGAATTTGCGTCAGGCATCCATTTTCTATGACAGCAAGGTGGGCAAGGTGGAACTCAAGCTGAACAATGACCTTCGTTATGTGCTCGAGCATTTCACCGAGCGCGTACTCCCGGTTCAGGAGAGCGGACGCAAGATCTGTATCTGCATCGACGGCGGAGCACAGGGAATAGGGTTCTGCAATTTGACGGACAATCAAATTGGTGAGTTTGCCCGTTCCGTGAAGAAAGTTGTTGATTACTATGGACTTGATGGGGTGAATCTTTGGGACCGTAATGCCAACTATGCAGTTTCTGAGGAAAAAGGTTTCCAGAAAACCAACACCACCTCATACCCGAGACTTATCAAGAAACTGCGCGAACTTCTTGGTCCGAACAAACTGCTGACAGTCACTGACTATGAAGAGCCGACAGAGTATTTCTGGGACACAGAAGCCACCGGTGGAATCAGGGTGGGTGAATTCATCGACTACGCCTGGTCTGGCTATTGCGCCAATGACGAGCCTGTCCAGATTGTGGACCCTTGGCATCAGGAATTGCCGTCAGTTTCCAAACTGCATCCACGCAAGCCTTTTGCTGGTCTGAATCCGAGAAGATATGGTGTCAGCAATGTGACGTGCTATAGGAAACAGGATGATTCGCTCTTTGCTCTCGAACAATATGACAAGAGTGAATTCACCAATAGCAATATATCAGTTTTCTATGATGTGCGATCCATTCTACAGGACTCCTATGAGGGGGCCAATATCATGGATGAATTCATAAGAGTATGGTATGGAAGCTATCTTCAGATAAGTCCGAGGCGGCTGACCAATTACGTCTTTACCCCGTCTCATCCCACAAACTATAACAAATGGGGCAAGGATTGGTAGTTATATCGAAGAAGAGTATCATTTAATAATATCTAATAACCAGGTCTCCGGTAAGGATCTGCAAATTATTGGAGACCATTTATCTTAAGGAATACAATATGAAAGTATTTTCAAGAATCCTATCTTTGGTTTCAGTGCTTGTGTTATTCTTTACAGGATGTCAAGAGTACGATGATACTGAAATAAAGGGCAGAGTTGACAATCTCGAATCTAAAGTCACCGAACTTAGATTGCTCGTGGAAAAAATCAACAGCAACTTGACATCCCTGGTTACTGCGGTTGATGCTTTGAATAACCAGGACCAGATTGTCTCTGTCGAGAAATTGCCTGCTGGAAACGGCTATACGATTACATTCAAAAAATCCGGCACCATTACCATTTACAATGGTGAAAAGGGTTTGGATGGTAAAAATGGAACTGACGGATTGGATGGCAAGGATGGTAAATCTCCTGTTATCAGTATCAGTCAAGACTCTGATGGTAAATATTATTGGACTCTGGACGGCGAATGGCTTCTGGTCAATGGGCAGAAAGTTCCGGCAACGGCAGAGGTTACTGTTCCTAAGATTAAAGTAGAAGACGGCAAATTCTTGTTCTCTACGAACGGAACTGATTGGGTTGTTATCGGTGACGCTGGAACATCTGGAATCGGTCTTATCAAGAATGTCCGTGAAGATGTGGAGAACAACAGCGTCATTATCGAACTCTCGGACAGGGAGATCGTGATTCCAAAGGGACAGAATTTCGCGCTGGTCATTAAGGCAGATGAAATAGGAATCAAGGCGGGAGAGACCGTTAATGTTGAGTATTCTCTCATTTCTGCGGACAATGCCATCGTGAGAGCTCTTCCGGAAAACGGCTACACCGTCAAAGTAAATTCGATTTCTGCAACTAAGGGGCAACTTTCAATCACTGCGCCATCTCCTGTGGTGGACGCATCTATTCTGATTGTGGCTGTAAACGGCAATGGCGTGATGTCAGGAAAGATTCTCTCAATTGCTGAGGGTAAACTTGATGTGAAGACAGATGCGACACCTGTTCCTGCTGAAGGCGGTTCTGTGACAGTGGAAATCACAACGAATCTTGACTACGAAATCGTTATTCCTGAGGCAGCAAAAACTTGGATAACCCTTGTTGAGACAAAGGCGTTGCGCACCGATAATGTGACATTCTCTGTCGCCCAGAACACTGAAGCAACTCAAAGAACTGCTGAAGTGGAAGTACGTGTGGATGGCGCCAAAGTCCAGTCTTTCAATATTGTCCAGCAGGCAAAGGTCGTCGTGGAGGAAAAATGGAAGACTGTGGACCTCAAGTCTCTATATCAGGATTCGGCCTACTTGGCTGCCTCTACATCTTGGGGAAATTTTACTTCTTCAGATAATTGGACCACTACAACTACTAAATTACTTGAAGTTAAAAACATTTTTGTGGGCGAGTCCGTTGAGTCTGTTGTGGGGTTAAGTGGTGGTACAAATGCCCCAGGTCAATTGGAATCACCGTCTATTTCCGGTGGATGCAAAAAAATGCGGATTGAATATGGATATCACACTCTGCCTGGATCGATGAAAAAAGGTATATCCATTAACGTCAAATTGACATCTGCATCCGGTGCTGAATTGTATAATGACAACATTATTGTTGAGTATGGTGATGGTGTTGCATTCGCTGCATTAAGAAGCAAGAAGCAGTCGTGGGAAAAAGAACTTAAGGTGGAGGGTGATTTCAAGGTTACAATCAAAAATAATTGCCCTTCCGGTAAACCCGCTCAAACATTTGATACATTCGATATACTATCAGTATCATGGATTTCATGTTTAAACTAAATTATTAAGATTATGACAAAGTTATTTAAGGTTACAGCTGTTTTTACAGCCTTATTCGGTATTCTTTCATGTAATGAAATTGAACAACCACAGATTCAGAATGCTAAGTCTGAAAAGTCAATGGTCTCTACAAGAGCTTTCAATCAGAAAACTCCTAAAATGGCAGTATATGTGGAGACGAATGATGTCAATCCTCTCAATGCCGGCGACTACACCATGTCTGATGGTACATCGTTCATTGACATTGTAGAATTGTTTGCGGCAAACATACACAAGGATGGTAATGGCAATCCGACTCTTTATTTGAATGATAAACTGACCAATGTTCTGGAGAATGGTGGTGCAGCTACTTATGTAGCACCTCTTCAAGCAAAGGGAATCAAAGTCCTGCTTACAATTCTTGGTGATTGGCAGGGTATCGGTGTAGCTAATATGACAGATGAGCAGAGCACACAATTTGCTGCAATTCTAGCTTATGCGGTAAATCGTTATGGACTTGACGGAGTTGGGTTCGATGATGAGTATGCTAATTATAGCGGTTCACTTGTATCAGATTCTTTTGCTAAAATAATCAAAAAACTTCATGCCCTTATGCCGTCTGATAAACTTATCACTGTGTTCGATTGGGGCAACACTAGTCAAATAGATGCAGCGGCTTCTGCTTGCATTGATTTCGCATATCATGGTTATTTTGGAAGCTACTATACTTCAAGTGGAATTACTGGAATGACAACCAATAAATGGTCTCCAATTTCATTCAATCTTGGTAATTATAATTCTACAGCAAACGCGAAGTCATTTGCTGAGCGGGCATTGGAAGATGGATATGAAGTAATGATGTGCTTTAATTTGCGTACTCGTAACGATAACGATCCGCTTCCTTTGTTCCAAGCACTTTCTAATGGAGCATATTTTGAGGATGTAGTTTCTTGTTCTAACGGAAATCGGGCGAGAACGGCAGGTTCAGTTGCGTCAGGATACACTATCACATATGCGATGGCGCAGTAATGTAAGTCTGAAATGAATGATAAGGTGATTGTGGCAGCAGATCCCCGCTCTCATTTGTAGATTCATGTGAAATAAGGCTTTAAATTGATCTATTTCTCTTTATCCACCACGTGGCGAATCTCGGAATTTGCCACGTGGTGATTTTTTTGATGCGGTTCCGTATGTGGATTCAACTGTCATGAACTTGAAGCAACTTCTGGAGGACTGATTATGGCAAAGCAAGGTACGCAAGGAGTATGAAAATAACTTGATAAATCCTCATCCAGCATTTTCCTGTTTTCCGCAATGGGACACCCATTTTAGCAGTTGGCCGAGATGATGTCAAGC